>Ga0302324_100029912_pt1 | contig 10306 bp, 10 predicted proteins | sample Palsa_T0_1_FD_201949 | JGI IMG/M metagenome (GOLD analysis project Ga0302324, IMG submission 201949) | Peat permafrost microbial communities from Stordalen Mire near Abisko, Sweden - Palsa_T0_1 | ecosystem: Environmental > Terrestrial > Soil > Palsa > Peat permafrost | place: Sweden: Abisko... | reverse complement strand
ACACTCCCGTGTTTCAGGCGAAGTATTAAAGATGCTGTCGAGTTGTGCGGCTGTCATTCCTTCGCCCTTGTCTCTTACTATGAATTCCCAGCGATCTCCTTTTTGTCCGGCATGAACGAAAATGGGACTTCCCTGCGGCGAAAATGCGATGGCGTTGGTGAGCAGGTTGGCGGCGATCAGGGCTATCCGGAACTCATCCGTGATGATCCGGTCCGGGACCTCGTCTGCAACGAGGAGGTCTATGGGTATGTTCTTCTCGGCTGCCTTAAAGCCGTATTCGCCTATGACGTTCGCCAGGAGCTCGCGGATGTTCACCGGCTCCCGCAGGGTGCGGGTCAGCCCTGCTCCGGCACGGGTATATTCAATAAAATTACTGAGCTTGTACTTATACAATTGACAATTTTCGGTCAAATGGTCGATAAGCGGCATCGGATCTTCCTTTTTTTCGACCTGGCGCTTTAGCAGGAGACAGGCACTGGTCAGCACAAAAAAATCCCCCTGCATATCATGCGTAATTCGTTGAATAAATTTTGCCTGATCGGATGGTTCTTTTAGGGATTTTCGCGTTGTAGATGATATAGCCCGTTTTTGGAAGAATAGTTTCATCTGATGAAGTTACTTTTTTTCCTCAATGGCTAAAGTCGGATAGCGATCGAATTAATTTGATTGCATTATTATACCAGGATAAATAACTTGCTATTTGCTTATGAAAGAACTTTTGATTGCGGACGACCACCACGTGGTGCGCAAGGGCCTGACGGTGATTTGCCAGAAGGAATTCGGCCTTGGACAAGTGGATGAGGCTGCGAATTGCAGCGAGATCATGAGCGCCCTGAAAAGAAAACGGTATACTCATGCCATCCTGGACCTCGTGCTAAGCGATGGCATGACCCTCGAGATCATTCCGAATGTCAGACGGCTTTATCCCAATCTCAGCATCCTCATATTTAGCATACAGCCTTTTGGCATGTACCGCGCCGGCCTGGAACGTTATGGTATCACCAACTATCTTTCCAAGGCAGCGCCCGAACACGAGACCCTGCGCAGCCTGCAGGATTTTCTTTATGGGAATAGCAATTGCCCGGTCAAGGCTGAGCCGGTTGACAATTTGCTGCCGGGCGGATCACTCTTCGACCGATTCACTCCAAGGGAGAAAGTCGTGCTTCACTACCTCTTGCTGGGACTGGGGAGTAACGAGATCGGCGATATGCTGGGCATGAAACAAAATACCATCTCGACCTTTAAGAAGCGGATCCTGGAAAAAAGCGATACCCGCAATGTGGTCGAACTGAAAGAAATGGTCGCTATCCAGAAAGAAGTTTCACAAAGTCTGTTCAAATGACAGTCGAATGGCCTAAGTAAATGTCGCTTGACTGATGGCCGTGACAGGCAACGCGGATCCTTTCGAACAAAAAAGCGCGTAGCGGGGAAGTGGCATTGCGGAAGGCGGAATTGTAGAGATCCAGGAGCAGGTCGTTCACGGTGTCATTGGCCTGCACGGGATCCTGCAGCAGCCGGGAGGCCAATAGCACCATATCCCCGGAATAATCAATGACAAGGGTCTTGAAGGCGGCAACGTTTTGTGCCTGCAATGCTTTGATGAATGATTCGTCCTTTGGCATCTCGTTGGAAGATTTAAAATGTCCTGGCAGGTTAAAAATGGACCGCCCGCCTGGAAAGGGGAGCGGTCGTTCATAAATAAATACTGTTAACGATCATAGCCTTGTCAACCTGCTACCAACGAACCCTTCATGCGGCCAATACATAAAAGAAGTCAGAACCTTAACCACAACCTATTCCCTTTTGACCGGTATCGATATACCGCGTCGCAAAGGGTTTGTCGGACTTGTTTAGAGTCCATTAAACCTTATCCTTTGAACATACTTAAAAATAAATTTTGATTGCTACTATCAGGAAGTCTAAATTGTCGGAACTGTGCAAGGAGTGGTACTCAGGGGGCAGTACACTAAATAAAATCTACATCGAATATAAAGGTTTTCACCGAAAAAAGAAATACCGTATTATAAAAATACGGTATTTCTTTTCCCACAAGCTGTTTGCCTGCAGCTTTGCAATAAACCCGATATTTATCGATCGAATTTGTCAAACTTTCTTCGCGACCCATTCGCGAATCAGCTCTTCCACCTTTGCCGATAAAGTAATACGCTTTCCCGAGGTAAGACTTTCCTTCAGGCATTTTTCAGTGGCTTTCTTATACAAGTCCGGATCGATCTTGTAGGAAGCCGGTATTTTTGACTTCTCGCTTTTTAAAACTTTTGCCATCTCGTAAAAATATAGCAGCCCGCTAAGAGTAGGGTTGCAATTATGTATTTCAGTAAGCCAGTATGTTCATATTTCGGGCTGTTCAGCTTACTAAATTACTAAATATATTAGTATGTTGGGGCAGGTGGGAGCAATAATTTTCAAATAGTGACAAAGTGGGTGTAAAGAAAGGACTAAACGGGTTATTTGCCGCTGCGTGGAGGCGAAGGTGTTAAAGCACAGTAAAAAGTTAGGGTGAGAGAGGATTTCCGGCATTTTGGACCGCCTCCCGAAAAGTCTCGAAGGGCTTCTCCTGGCTGACTTCCACATTCATGATCGACTGATACCAACTGTAGGCCTGACCGCCAGGGAGGTTTTGATAATTTTCATTGAGGTATTTTTCCTTTGACTGGCTGGCGGGCACGGGACTTGGCATATGATCGATGACGCCCTGGAATACGCCGACCATGAAGGTATAAAAAGACGCATCCGCTTCGTGCCAGTAGGCGGCAGCGATCCGGTTGGCTGCCTTCTCCTCTGCATAGGGGTTGGTGTCCTGGTGCTGGCACTTCCGCCACCAATGGCCGAGCTCATGAACAAAGATCCACTGGTAGACCGCCTGGTTAAAAAATCCTCTGCCAGTCATGCCATGGCCGGTCTGTTGTGCGTAGCCCTCGAAAAAAGCTTTTTGCTCATCAGGCAGCGTTGTCCAGTCGCAGGTATGCAGTACGTTGCCGGTGTCATCGTAATTACCCCAAGAACGAGGGTTGTCCATTACGATCGGCGGAGCCGAGAGGCTGGGCGTATAGCCCATCGCATTGATCCGACCCACCCAGGCATCGCGAAAAGTCTGCAGCCGCGTGAGCGTAGAATCGGGAGGAGCCTGGCCGAAGGCGGCGGTAATCAGGCCGGCAGCCAGCAGCAGAACGGCAACGAGGACTTTTAGAACGTGGGCCATAAAGGGATCTTTTGTTGAGAAAACAAAGGTAAAGGAGAAAAGCTTCGGAACATCCGCGGGCCCGCGCGTAATCGACGAACCGCAAGGTTAATCGACGAGCGTACGATAACCGGACGACCAGGATAATCGAACGGCAAAAAAAAGACCATCCATAAAGATGGATGGTCAAAATCTAGAGTAAGAACCCGACTCTGGCTTTATGAAAGCCGCAGATCACTGTAAAAATCCCGTAAACCTGTGGCAAAGATGCAGCTGTATTCCATTATCTACAAAACACAACGTATCATTAATGCGGCCATTCGTATCATTTTTTCCAAGTGGGTCTTTGGTTGAGTACATTTCCATTTTCTTTACGGGATGATAAGGCTCAATGTCTTTAAGGAAATCTCACTTTTGTTTATTATTAAACATGACATGTACCGGAGGGCTTTGGTTGCTGCCATAAGCCTGGAAGCCCCCGGTTTCGGGATCGCGGGTCAATGTGGTAATTCTCAACAGGCGCTGGAGGTTTTTGCCTTATCACCTGCAAGGATCATTATTATGGATGCTTCCATGCGACCGGCGAGTTTTGCCGAATTAGTCCTCCAGCTGCGGCTGTATGATAAGGCCGTCAAAATTATCGCTATGACAAACTACTTCGATCAGGCCAGGACCGACCGGTTGATGAGGCAAGGCGCAGATGGTCTGATCACCAGGGATATGCCATTAGATTCAATAATAAGCGTCTTGCGGGACATAGCAAACATGGGAAAATAGGCGCCGCCGCCGTCACGGCGCTTTCGACAATTGTAGTATATTAGATTGCCATGGGGAAAAATAACGTACTATGTCTGTTTGTTGCGGTCTGCTGCGGTGCCCTTCCCTCCTGTTCAAGGCCATCCCTTACCCCTCATTACAAGGATTCCGTGTTTGATAGCGCCCTTGTTTTAGTGAACAGGGGCGAACACGATCGGGCGATGTCGATGGTCAACCGATACTACGCCGGATTCCCGGCCAGATCGATCATGGATCGATTCCGGTACTACCAGTTTTTGCACGATGTCAACAACGCCTACTATAGCGGCGCTTACCACCCGCTCAAGGCGCTTGACTACGCCGACAGTATGGTATGGCTGTTGAAGACGAATGGTCTGACGACAAAATTGCTGACGGAATATGCTTTGGCATCCAATCTTCAGGGCCAGCTATATTTGGACATGCAACGATTTCCGGAAGCCTTTTCCACTTTTGGTCTTTGCCGGCATTTAGCCGAAAAGGCCGGTGACAGTTGTCTTGTGGCCAAATACAACTCCGCTATGGGCACCGTTCGCTATTGGCAAGGGCAATACCCCGAAGCGATCGGGTTTTTCAAGCATTCCCTCAACGAAGAGGGCAGCTGCAGGGAGGACGCCGCGGAGTACCATGATTTTCAAAAGACGCTGAACACAATCGGCCTCGTCTATACGAGGATGGGAAGGAATGACAGCGCTATGGTCTATTACCAGAAGGCTATAGCCTATCTGGTCCAAAAACGCCACCTGTATACTACCGATTCGGTCTTCCCGGAAATTGCGCTTGGGGTGGTCTATGGGAACGAGGCCGCTGCGCTGCAGGACGCCGGGGACTTTTCGGGCGCAGAGAGGATGTTCAAGAAAGGGATTGCCGTCAACTGCCTCCCTGGCCGGGACGAACGTTCATGCGTAGTGGATCAGATCCGGCTGGCACAGGTTTACCTTCAAACCAGCCGGAATGCCGTGGCGGCCGACCTCCTCCGCGAAACGGGTAGCCGTTTGCAAAGCGTCGATGATGGCACGAAAAAACTCTGGTTTACCCTGATGTCGCAATACCAAACTGCTGCCGGCAACGAAAAGGAAGCGATCGCCCATCTTCAATCCGCCCTGGCATTGAGTGATTCGATCGCCGTAAAAGTTCGGTATCAATATACCACGAATGAAGACAATGTCTATCAGCTTGTCGAAGCCAGGTACACCATCGATCTTTTGCAAAAGAGCAATACCATCCAGCAAATGTCCCTGGTCATCGGCGGCATGCTATTTTTTATGGCTGTTACACTCACCCTATTGATCCGAAAGAACCTGAAGCGACATAAGCGGCTGGTTGAGGAAAAAGACAGGATCCTGCAAGTCGTGGCGCATGACCTGCGAAGCCCGATTGGCGGCATAAAAATGATGTCCGGACTGATCCTGGGAAAAGATGAAAATAAGCAAGCCGAATTGCTCGGTTATATCCGAAATGGAGCCACCAATTGTCTCGACCTCGTCAACGAATTGTTGAAAGAAAACTTTGATGGGGACAGTGTCCTTGTCAACAAGACCGTTTTCGATTTGAAACAACTAGTGGCGGAGTGTGCCCAGCTCATGCAATTCAATGCTGACGAAAAAGCGCAGGTGATCAATACCATGCTGCCCAACAAAAAGCGGTTGATATTGGCGGACGCCGGAAAGATCGGCCGGGTGTTGAACAACCTCATCGGCAATGCGATCAAATTCAGCTGCAAGGGAGATGAGATCCTCATTTCCCTTTCCGAAAAAGGTCAATATTACCGGATCACCATCCAGGACCACGGCATCGGCATTCCCGTCGTCGAACAACACCGGGTGTTCGATGCGTTTACATTAAGTCGCCGGCCCGGCACGGAAGGCGAACGATCCTTTGGTTTTGGCCTTTCTATCTCCAAACAAATAGTCGAGGCGCACGGTGGAACAATCGGATTCGTAAGCCAGGAGGGTCGGGGATCCGAATTTTTTATCGATCTCCCGATGGTGACCTGACCTGTGGATCAGCCGGCTCTTTCGGGACCGGGCGACCAAACAGCTCTCTTAACCAGATGATCTGTGCTGGGCTCTAAAATATGCCGTAGGGGTCATATTGAATTGACGTAAAAAATTCCTCGTCAAACTTCCCGGCGATGAAAACCCTACGAGGTCCGCTATCTCATAAATGCGATATACACCCTCAGACATTAGATCAGCCGCCTTTTTGAGACGCGCGATCGTGATCATTTCCGCCGGGCTCAAATGCGAATATGCTTTTACTTTACGATACAAACTGATCCGGCTCATGGTCATCTTCTCAGCCAATTTCCGAACATCGAGCGAAGGGTCTTGCATGTTTTCCCGTATCGTCCGGTCAAGCTGTTTCATGAATCGCACTTCTTCTTTGCTTTCGTCCATAGTGCCTTCCTCTGCCGATGGCCGTCTTGTAAAATACTCTGCCACCTTATTCCTGTTGTAAAGCAGGTTTGCAATTTGGGCGAGAAGAAAATCTTCTAAAAATGGCTTTTCAACATAGGCATCGGCGCCCAACTCCAGTCCGGTGACTTTTGCCTCCATGGTATTCCTGGCAGTGAGCATTATCACGGGGATCAGTGAGTAGTCGATATTCGACTTGATGTGCCGGCATAAGGCAAATCCATCCATTACCGGCATCATGACATCGCAGATGACCAGGTGTACAGCATGCTGCTCCAACAGGTCCAAAGCTTCTTTCGCGCTACGGGCTTTAAGGATGGAATAGCGATTACCAAGTGTGACCTCGAGGACGGACAGGATCATTTCCTCGTCGTCCACTATCAGGATCAATGGCTGCATACTTATTTTGTTTTCTTTCCAGGCCGAATCGGAAGAAGTCAAACAAATCTAACCATCCCGGCCGATGGTGATCGTACAATTAATACCACAATTAGTACAATTCGTATCATTCTACTTATTAAGCTTTTAGCTATGAATCCGGGTTCATCATCGTCCTCAAATGACGGTTGACCGGGATCCGCCAGACGTAGACCAGCCGGTAGCTGCCGGTCTGCTGCGAATAGCCGTATCCGGAATACCCGCCCCGGGCATTGATCCCGCCCGTAAACCATAACAGACTGAGGCCCCACCTGTAAGTATTATACCCTGTTCCAAACCTGAAAATAAAGTTGTGGGACACATCGACCTTATTGCTTCCTATATTAGTTCCGATCTCCCGGGAAAAGTTAAGGTCTACATTGGCATTCACGGAGCCATGCAGGAAGAAATGCCGCTTGTAAACGAAGGTATAGGCATAGCCGGCGCCAGCCCCGATCAGGAATAAATGCATCTTTCGAATATCATCTTTATTAAAATTGGAATCTATCTTGTTGGGCGCAAAAGCGCTGTCGGCGTTAATGGCTGTATAGAACGCGTTTCCACCCAATAGAAATGACCCAGCCGATCGCTGTTGATAGCCGCCCTGTCCGAGAACGGAGCCGTACGAGAACCGTTTGTCGTTCAGTATCCGATAGCCGGTGATCCCCACCATCCTAAGCCGCATGTCTGGTCGCAAATAATAGCCGCTGCCATTGGCCGCCCCAAGGTTCGGCTGCCCGAGGTAATAGCCCTGGTAAAACTGCGCCAGTGCATCGAAGGCCCATTTTCTCCGGTAGATATGCGTCTGAAGATCAAATGATTTCGTGCTTCCCTTCTTACTGTCCGATTGCAGGAAACCGAGCCCCTTGGAGATGCTGAAAGAGATAAACTTATAAGCCACCCCTATACCGAAGTTAAGCGGCGTATTGGCATGGTATTTCATCACCGGCAACGACCCTGGCGGATCGAATTTCAGCTGGCTGTAGTTTCGGGAAAAGAATACCCGGGGGATCACCGACCCACTAAAAGATTTGTAATAGGAGCTGTCTGGCCCCGGGTCTATTTTTTGCGCCTGGCCCCGCAAAGAGAATGTCCAGCAGAAAAGTAAAATAATGATCTTCGGGGTCGTCATCTGCTCGATAAGACTGCGGTCTCCGGTCTTTCGTTGCGTACTTCCATCATTTTTTCAAACATTCCCGAGTTGGCCGACATAATATCCCAATCGCGTTTCGGCGTCTCCCGGCTTCTGCAACCCCTGCGAAATTAAGGTCTTGATCCTCTCCTGCGTCGCCGGCCGTCCGATCGATGCCAGGCAAACGACCATCTGCGGTCCCATTTCACTGTCAGGCGGCAAACTGGCGACATCGGTGAAGCGCTTGGTATCGGTGATGGCCTGTTTGTCAAAAGATGCGACCCGTTTTGCCAATGCATCCACAAAGGCGTCGAGCTCGGCATCGGGAAGCGCCCGGTTCACGTATCCATAGCGCTCCGCGAGATCGCCGGGGATGTCATCTGCGCCTAATAGCACTTCGAGCGCCCGTCCGCGCCCAATGAGTCTCGGCAGTCTTGACATAGGGCCTCCGCCGGGCACTATGCCGGCGCCCACTTCGAAATGCCCCAGGATCGTTTTTTCCCGGCTGGCGAAACGCATGTCGCAGGCCAGGGCAAGTTCGCTTCCGTTGCCCGTCGCCCGGCCTCGGATCTTGGCGATGGATACGACTTTGGCGCGGCTGATGCGGACTAGGGTATCCGTCCAGGACAGCAAACCGGTAGCCCCGGATGGGAGGTTAATCACGTCCTCGATCTTTGCCTGGAAATCGCTATGGGTCATAAAGAATCCATCGACCGCGCTGTCGAATATGACGACCTTTAATTGCTCGTCGGCTTCTATTGCCGAGACGACTGCTGCGGCTTGCGCCATCGATTCTGCCCCGAAAATGTTTAGCGGCGGGTTATTGAAGGTCACGCGCCAGATGGCGGGTGATTGCCGTGTCACGATAAATTGTTTGTCGCTCATGAGCTTGTTTTGATGGATATACTATCCGGAACGGCAAAAAGTTTTCGCTGTGGCCATTTATTTATGAGCCCGGTTACGACACCAAAGTTTGTGGCCAGCACATCTTTGGGGTTGCCGGCCAGCCATTCGCTAAGGTCTATCGCCTGGTAGTGTCCGCTATTGAAACCGATCAACACGCGGCAAACCGATGTGCCGGTATTTTTTATATAGTGCCCCGCCCCCATTGGGACATAGCCAATATCACCCGTATTAAAATTTTCTGTAACGGCAGTATACAAATCACGGCAGGCAATACGATATTTCGTGTTTGCGCGGCAGGTCGTTGCGATATACCGATGCGGGGTTTGCTCAGGTCTGCCGGGAAGTTATCGGATTTGCTTAGTATCCCCTGGAGGTAAATTACTTTCCTAATTCTCGCCATTTCTTTCTAAATTGACCATGCAACGGTTTCTGTTACAATCAAATACCCATCTTCATGCATTCCCCCAAAAACAACAGCCGGCGCCGCTTCATCAAAAACGCGGCCGCTATCGGCGCAGGCTTTTTTATTGTTCCCCGGCACGTATTGGGCAGGGGATTCCTGGCGCCGAGCGACCAGTTGACCAAAGGCATCATTGGCGTTGGAGGCATGGGTCGTGGACACATCCCTTATGCCGGGACGAGAGTGGTGGCCATTTGCGATGTCGACAAGAATCATTTGACCGAAGTAGCCGGTATGATCGGCGGCGGCGTAAAAATCTTTCATGAACACCAGGAATTGATCGCGTTGCCGGAAGTCGACATCGTACACATCGCTACCCCGCCGCATTGGCACGGGCTGATCGCCATTGACGCTGCGAAAGCAGGCAAAGACATCTGGTGCGAAAAACCTATGACCAGGACGATCGGGGAGGGCAAACGCGTGATTGAGGCCGTCCGGCAAAACAAACGCATGTTCCGGTTGAATACCTGGTTCAGGTTTGAAGACAATTTTTATGGCATGAATACGACGGTGAAACCCATTAAGAAATTGGTGGATTCGGGTTTGCTCGGATGGCCGTTGACCGTCACGGTGAGCAAGACGACGGGGTTCGACTGGAAATTCTACTGGATAGGGAAGACGCGGCTTGAGACTTTAGCCGTGCCGCAGGAGTTAGACTATGACCGGTGGCTCGGACCCGCTCCGTTCAAGCCCTATAACCCTCATCGGGTACATCAGACTTTCAGGGGCTACTGGGATTATGATGGCGGCGGTCTTGGCGACATGGGGCAGCATTATATCGATCCGATCCAGTATTTTCTGGGTAAGGACCATACGAGTCCGGTTTTGGTCGAACCGGATGCCGAACAACAGAATTGGGACGCAGTGGGAACATTCAGGACAATCACCTTCACATACGAAGACGGTTGTAAGATCATTTTGGACGGCGAAGCAAAGGACCCCGATGCCGCTTACATAGTTGGGCCGAAGGGAAAGTTATT
>Ga0302324_100029911_pt1 | contig 10306 bp, 8 predicted proteins | sample Palsa_T0_1_FD_201949 | JGI IMG/M metagenome (GOLD analysis project Ga0302324, IMG submission 201949) | Peat permafrost microbial communities from Stordalen Mire near Abisko, Sweden - Palsa_T0_1 | ecosystem: Environmental > Terrestrial > Soil > Palsa > Peat permafrost | place: Sweden: Abisko... | reverse complement strand
GCTGCGGAGCGAGGAGGGAATGAGCATCAGCGCCGTCAAGAACGCCCAGAACTGATCCACCCGCATGTCGTTCGCAAATACCAGTCGAATGGCCACGTACAAAAGACCCGCGAGCGCGAGCGAGGCGATGCACCCGACGACGGGATTGCTCAAGGACTTGGCGCGCGCCAGCTTCATGTTCGAGGCGCGATTGAGCTCGTTGGCCACCTCGAATCGCTCGGTCTGATGGTCCTCTGCGTTGAAGATCTTGATCAGACGCGAGGCGTCTATGGCCTCTTTCGCGACCCGGGTGATATCGCCCATCGAGTTCTGGATCCGCTTGCTATAGCGGCGGAAGCTGCGATTGGCGATTTGCATCAGCCACGCAATGGGAGGAACCGCGATGATGCAAAAGCACGCGAGCCGCCAGTTCAAATAGAACAGATAAGCGACCAGCCCCAGGATGGTCAGCGTGTCGCTGACCAGCGAAATCGCCGCGCCGGTCGCCGCTCCCGCCACCTGCTCGATGTTGAAGGTAAGCTTGGACAGCAGCACGCCGGATTGCTGGCTGTCGAGATAAGCCGTGGGCAGCCGCAAATAGTGCGAAAAAACATCGCGTCGCAGTCCTTTGATGACCTGTCGCCCCACCCAGCTCGGATAGTAATTGCCGATGTAATCGCCCAGGCCGCGCAGCGCGAAAAGGACGACGACCCCGACGGGCACCATCCACTCGACCCGCGGGTCCTTGTTGATGAACGCGCCCTTCAAGAAAGTCTGGACCAGGTAGACCAGCCCCGATTGGGTCGCCGCGAACAGGATCATGCCGAGCACGCCGATCATGAACGCGCCGGTATACGGCTTGGCGTAACGCAGCAGCCGTAAATAGATCGACCAGTAATTCTCGTCCGGCTTGGGATGCGGGTCGATCACGGCGCCGGCCGTGCTCAAGGCGAGGCATCCTCGTGCACGGTCGCAATGTTGAGCTGAGCGAAGCCGAGCCGGCCGGCCACGTCCATCGCCGTGACCACCGCCTGATGGGTGCTGCGCGCGTCGGCGCGAATGGTGAGCGGCCCGCGGTCCGAGCCCGACTCTTTCACCAGTGCGGCCCGCAAGGTGTCGGGACTCGCATTGATGAGCGGCCGCTCGTTGACCCGATAGCCGCCCTCCGCGGTCACCGTGACCACGATGGGCTCGTGAGTGCCTCGCGGCTGCGGGATCGCGCTCGCCTGCGGCAGCTGCACCTTGACGCGGCCTTCCTGGTTAAAGGTGGTCGAGACCATGAAAAATATCAGCAGCACGAGCAGCACGTCGATGAAGTTGATCACGTTGATCTCGGGATCTTCGCGACGGCCTTGTTGGCGCAGGTTCACGAGCTCAAGCCCTCGCTGCGAGATCGCCGCGCTCGTCCAGCGCGTCGACCAGCTTCATCGCTTCCTTTTCCATGCCGATCACCAGCCGCTCGACCTTGCCGCGCAAGTACCGGTAGGCGATGAGCGAGGGGATGGCCACGGTGAGGCCCGCGGCGGTCGTGATCAGCGCCTCGCCGATGCCGCCGGAGAGCGTGCGCGGATCGCCGAGCCCGTTCGCGGTGATGGCGTTGAAGGCGTGGATGATGCCGGCCACGGTCCCGAGGAGCCCGAGGAGCGGCGCGATCGCGGCGATCGTGCCGAGTGTATTGAGGAAGCGCTCGAGCTCGTGCACGACGTGCCGGCCGCCATCCTCGAGCCGCTCGACCATGAGCGCGCGCGGCTTGTTGCGGTTCACGAGGCCGATGGCCAGGAGCTTGCCGAGGGGCGAGTTCTGCTCCAGCGCGAGCACCAGTTTCTCGCTCAGCTGGTCTGCCTCGATCCAGTTCCAGACCTTCTGCGACAGATCACGCGGGATGACCCGGCTCGACTGCAGAGTCCATAGGCGCTCCAGAATGATCGCCACCGAGGCGACCGAGCACAGGATGATCGGCCACATGAAGCCGCCGCCCGCGCGGATGATCTCCCACATCGTGTCCTCATTAAGTCAAAAGAACAGGCGGCATGATACTTGACCGCCCCGGGTTTAAGTACCGTGATTGCCCGCCAAATGTGAACTGGATCAAGACTTAAGGCGCGGAACCGCCGGCGCCGCGCTCGACCAGGGTGCCATCGACCAGGGTGAGCACGCGATCGAGCCGCGCGGCCAGGCGTTCATCGTGGGTGACGATCACCAGGCTCGTGCCGAGCTCGCGGTTGAGCTCGAGCATGAGCGCAAACACCTGCGCCGCGTTGGCCCCGTCGAGATTGCCGGTCGGCTCATCCGCGAGCACCAGCTGGGGACGCGTCACCAGAGCGCGCGCCACCGCCGCGCGTTGCCGCTCGCCGCCCGAGAGCTGCGAGGGCCGGTGCTCCAGACGCTCTGCCAAACCGACTCGCCCCAGGATCTCGGCGGCCTGCGCGCGGGCGAGCTTCGGCTCGGTGCGTCTCACCAGCAACGGCATGGCAACGTTCTCGAGCGCCGTGAACTCGGGCAGCAGATGATGGAATTGATAGACGAATCCCACGGCACGGTTGCGCAGCAGGCCGCGCTCGGTATCGCTCAAGCGGTTCATCGCCGATCCGGCAATGCTCACCGTGCCTCGCGTCGGCAAATCGAGGCCGCCGAGCAGTTGCAGGAGCGTGGTCTTGCCCGAGCCGGAGGCGCCGACGATGGCGATGCGCTCGCCGGCACGCACGCGAATCGCGGCGCCTCGAAGCACTTGCAGCGTCACGCCGCCTTGCACGAAGTCCTTGGCGAGATCCTCGCCTTCGAGCACGATGTCGTTGGTGTTCATCATGGATGTTCGGGGAAATCCTCAGTCGTTTCGCAGGGACTCGGCCGGCAGCAGCCGCGCCGCGCGCCATGCCGGATAGAGCGTCGACAAACACGCGAGCACGAATGCGACGCCACAGATGCGGCTCAAGTCCTTGAGCTCGACGTGCGCCGGCAAATCACTCATGAAATACACACGGGCGTCCAGGAACTTGAATCCGACGATGTGCTCGAGGCCGTGCACGAGTTGCTGCAGGTTCACGGCGACGAGAACCCCCAAACACAGGCCGCCGAGGATCCCGAGCAGGCCGATGAGGCTGCCTTGCACGACGAACACCGACAGGATGCTGCGTGGGGAGGAGCCGAAGGTGCGCAGGATGGCGATGTCGCGCCGCTTGTCCTTGACCACCATGACCATGGTCGACACGACATTGAAAGCGGCGACGGCGACCACCAGCGACAGGATCACGAACAACATGCGCTTGGTGATCTCGATCGAACGGAAGAAATTGACGTGCTGGCTGGTCCAGTCGTCCACCTCGAATCCGCCGCCGAGTGCGACTGCCGCTGCGCGCACGATGCGCGGCGCCGCATACGGATCCGCGAGATTGAGCCGGATGCCGGTGACGTCATCGCCCATGCGTAGCAACGTCGCGGCATCCTGCATGGCGACGATCGCGATGCGCCGATCGTACTCGTACATCCCGACTTGCAGGATCCCGTCCACATGGAAGGCGCGCATGCGCGGCAGCACCCCAATCGGCGTGACGTCTCCCTCGGGCACCATGAGAACCACCCGATCGCCCACGTGCGCCGACAAGGCCTCCGCCAGCGCGGAACCGAGGATCACCCGGTAGGAGCCCGGTGTCAGGTCGGTCAGGTGCCCCGACAGAAGATGCGGCGCAAGATCGACGACGCGCGCTTCGTCCTGCGGGAGCACCCCGCGCAACAGCACGCCGGCGGACTTGCCCGCGCGTGTCATCATCGCCTGCTCTTCGATGTACGGCGCCGCGGCCACAACACCCGGGAAATGCGCGACTTTATCAAGCTGCGGGCGCCAGTCCGGGATGCGGTTCTCCAGACCCGAAATGGTCGCATGCGCTGTCAGGCTGAGGATGCGCGTGCGCAACTCCTGCTCGAAGCCGTTCATCACCGACAGCACCACGATGAGGACGGCGACGCCCACCACGAGCCCGACGATCGCGATGCCTGCGATGAGCGATAAAAAGCCACGCTTCGGTGAAGCGCGCAGATAGCGCAGGCCGAGAAAACCCTCGTACCAGTAGCGCATCATTCGTACCGCAACGCTTCGGCGGGTTGCGTCTTCGCAGCCTGAAACGCCGGGTAGATGGTCGCGAGCAGCGTCAGCACCATGGCGGCGACGGCGATACGGATGACATCGGCCGCATGGGGCTCGCTCGGCAGCCCGGAAATGTAATAGACGTCCGGGTCATCCATGATGTGCACGTGGAGCACGCTCTCGATGAACGGCACGACGACGTCGACATTGAGGGCGAGCGCCACGCCGGCGATCACGCCGATCGCCGTTCCGATCCAGCCGATGAGCACGCCTTGCGTCATGAACACGGCGAGAATGCCACGCGGCGTCATGCCGAGCGTGCGCAGGATGGCGATATCGGTGCGCTTGTCGCTGACGACCATCACCAGCGTCGCGACGATGTTGAAAGCCGCGACGGCCACGATCAGCATGAGAATCAATCCCATCATGGTTTTCTCGATGCGGATCGCGCGAAAGTACGCCTCGTTTTCCTGCGTCCAATCGCGCACCCGATACCCGCCGGGGAGCCGCGCGAGCGCGGCGCGAGCGAGCTCGGGCGCCTTCAGCACGTCCTGAAACTTCAGCTGGATTCCCGTCGGGCCTGCGAGACCGCGCAGCGCCTCCGCGTCCGCGAGATTGACGAGCGCGAGCACGCTGTCGTGCTCCTGCAGTCCCACCTCGAAGGTCCCGACCACCTCGAAATTCGCAAGGCGCGGCACGATGGCGCCGCCGGCGGAGGCGCTGTCGGGGATCATGACGGTAATCGTATCGCCCACCCCCACTTGGAGCTGATAGGCGAGCATGCGTCCGAGCACGATCCGGTTCATACCGGGTACCAGGTCGGTCAATTTGCCCTCGCGCATGGCATCGGCAATGGTCGAGACCTGGCTCTCGAGCACCGGGTCGATACCGCGCACGATGGCACCGCCCATGGCAGGAGGGCGGCTCAACATGGCATCGGTATCCAGAAAAGGCGCGGCGCCGATTAGCCCGGGCGTGCCATCGAGCTCGTGGACACGCTGCTGCCAGTCGTTGATGGCGTTACCGCCATCCGCCGTGATGGTCGCATGCGCCGACAGGCTCAAAAGGCGGCCCCGCAACTCGCTCTCGAAACCGTTCATGACGGAGATGACCGTGATCAGGGCGAGCACGCCCAACGCAACACCGAGCAAGGACACCCAGGTGATGAAAGAGACGAAAAAGCTATGCTCGCGAGCCAGGGAGTAGCGCAGGCCCACGAACACGGGAACGGGCTGAAACATTTCGCGGCGCATTAAACCACAGCCGCGACCCCCTCGGGACGGCTTTCCAGGCCCTATCCGGCACCCTCCGCAAACCGCTGCGCAATCAGAGTGTTAAGTGGTTCAAGTTCTGGCCACCCCCGGCTGGTATAGTGAAGGGCGGCGAAAGAGCGAGGGAATAACCATGGACTATCGAGCCTTGACGGTGAGCGCGGTTCTCGCCACCGCAGTTGTGGGTTTTGCCCCGGTCTGCCGAGCGGACATCGTCGCTTCCGAGGATGGCATTGCGGTGCGGGATGCGGGTGTCGCCGCCCCGGCCCGCGGAATGACCATGGCCCAGGTCGCCAGCAAGTTCGGCGACCCGCTCACCAAGGTGGCGGCCGTCGGCGCCCCGCCCATCTCGCGCTGGGAATACTCCGGTTTCGTGGTGTACTTCGAGCGTGATCATGTGATCCACGCGGTGGTCTCCGCGTCCGCCCCGACGGAATCGTCCGGCGCCGCCTCACCGCCGGCGGCAGCGGCCCCGGCTTCGGCTCCCGAGCCCGCCCCCGCTGCAGCGCCAGTGGAGGCCCCGGTGGCTCAGGCCCCGGTCGCGCAGGCCCCGGTAGCCCAGACCTCGATGGCCCGTGCCGAAGTTCCTGCCGCCTCTCCGGCCACCGCCTCGGCTGTCGCTCCGAGCGCTCCCGCCGACTCCGAAGCGCCTGCCCAGCCTTAAGATCGCGTAAGATCGAAACCCTCATCTAGACCTACCGCGAGCGTGCTCGCGGCGGGTTTCCTTTTTTTTGTATTTGGTCGCCGATGCCGCTATTGGATCCCATTCTTCCCGTTGCTCCCGTCACGATCGTCAAGTGGGGCAAGCTCTACGGGGCCGCCGCGCCCCTGGCGATCGCTGAGGCCGCGGCCAAGGCCACGGCACCCCTCGTGGTCATTGCCCCAAGCCCGCGCGATGCCGAGGCCCTGAGCGAGGAGATCGGATTCTTCGCCGGTAGCCGCACGTCCGTGCATCTGTTTCCCGATCTGGAGACGCTGCCCTACGACAGCTTCTCGGCGCATCCCGACATCACCTCGGCGCGCCTGAAAACCCTCGCGGAGCTGCCGCGCTTGCGTGCAGGGGTGTGGGTGGTCGCGATCGAGACGCTCCTCCAACGGCTGGCGCCGCGCAGCTACATCGAGGCGCACTCGCTCAAGGTCCACGTCGGCGAGAGACTCGACCTCGAGGGCCTGCGCGAGCGTTTGACCCTCGCGGGTTACGCGGCCGTGACGCAAGTGGTCGCCCACGGCGAGTTCGCCGTGCGCGGCTCCCTGCTCGACGTATTTCCCATGGGCTCGGACTGCCCGTTCCGCATCGACCTGCTGGATCAGGATATCGACAGCATCCGTTTGTTCGACCCGGATACCCAGCGCTCGGGCGATAAGCTCGATCGGATCCAGCTGCTGGCCGCGCGCGAGACGCCCTTGAGTCCCGACGCCGTGCGTGAGTTCCGGCGACGTTACCGGCTGCGGTTTCCCGGTGATCTGGCCGAGCAGCCCGTTTATCGGGACGTGAGCGCCGGGCAGGCGCCGGGAGGCATCGAGTTCTATCTGCCGCTGTTCTTCGAGCGCACCTCCCACTTGCTCGAGTACTTGCCGCCTGCGAGCATTCTGATCGACATGCACGAGGCGAGCGAAGGCGTCGACAAGCTCTGGAATGGCATCGCCGAGCGCCACGAGCAATTGCGCCATGACCGCCAGCGGCCGATTCTGGACCCCGAGGAGGTCTACCTGCCGCCCGCAGAGTTCCGGGCGCTCTTTGCCGATTGGCCGAGGATCGAGCTGCGTGCCTTCGAATGGCCCCCCGAAACCGAGGGGCGCTGGCAGAACTTCGCGAGCGTCGCGCCGGCAGCGGTGCGCGTCGACCCGCGCGCCGAGCAGCCGGCCGCAGAGCTCGCGGTGCACATCGAGTCGGCGCCGGGTCGCGTGCTGCTCGCGGCGGAATCCGCCGGGCGGCGCGAGCTGTTGCTCGATCTGTTGCGCGCACGCAATGTTCAGCCGAAGATTTTCGACGACTTTGCGGCGTTCCTCGCGAGCGACTTGCAACTCGGCATCACCGTGTCCTCCGTGGTTTCGGGACTGCGGCTCGAGACCCCGCCGCTCGAGATTCTCACCGAGGCCCTGCTGTTCGGCGATCGTGCACGCCAGGAACGGCGGCGGCGCCGATCGGAGCGCGATCCCGCCAAAATACTCAAGGAGCTTTCGGACCTGCGCGTCGGCGCTCCGGTGGTGCACGAAGGGTATGGCGTCGGCCGCTACGTCGGCCTGCAGACCATGGACGTCGCGGGCTACACGGGCGAATTCCTGGTGCTCGAATACGCGGACGGCGACAAGCTGTACGTGCCCGTGCAGGCGTTGCAGCTCATATCGCGCTACACCGGGGCGCCGGCCGAGACGGCGCCGCTGCACAAGCTCGGGGGCGCGGAATGGCAGAAAGCGCGCCGCAAGGCCGCGCAACGCATTCGCGACGTGGCCGCCGAGCTGCTGGATTTGTATTCCCGTCGAGCCGCTCGAGAAGGCACCTCCATGGCGGCGGCCGAGTCGGACTATCGCGGCTTCCAGGCGGGATTTCGTTTCGAGGAAACCGCCGATCAGGCCGCGGCCATCGACCAAGTGCTCGCCGACATGAAGTCCGGAAAGCCCATGGACCGGGTGATTTGCGGCGACGTGGGGTTCGGCAAGACCGAGGTCGCTTTGCGCGCTGCGTTCGTCGCCGTGTCCGCCGGCAAGCAGGTGGGCGTGCTCGTCCCGACCACGCTCCTCGCCCAGCAGCACTACACGACTTTCGTCGATCGCTTCGCCGATTGGCCGGTGCGCATCGAAAGCCTGTCGCGTTTCCGCACGGCGAAGGAGGCCTCCGCGGTGATCGCCGGCGTCGCCGACGGCTCGGTGGACATCGTCATCGCGACGCACCGCCTGCTGCACGGCAATGTGCGCTTCAAGAACCTGGGTCTCGTGGTGATCGACGAAGAGCACCGCTTCGGCGTGCGCGATAAGGAAAAGCTCAAGGCGCTGCGCGCCGAGGTCGACGTGCTGACACTCACGGCGACACCCATTCCGCGCACGCTCAACATGGCGATGGGGGGCTTACGCGATCTGTCCTTGATCACGACCCCGCCGGCCGAGCGGCTCGCGGTAAAGACTTTCGTTCTCGAGTGGAACGAGACCATCGTCCGCGAAGCCCTGCGGCGCGAGATTCGCCGCGGTGGCCAGATCTACTTCGTGCACAACACCATTGAAACCATCGAGAAGACGGCCCAGGCGGTACGCGAGCTCGTGCCCGAGGCAATGGTCAGTGTGGGCCACGGACAGATGCGCGAGCGCGAGCTCGAGCAGCTCATGCTCGATTTCTATCATCGCCGCTTCAACGTCCTGGTGTGCACGACCATCATCGAGAGCGGCATCGACGTGCCGACTGCGAACACCATCATCATCGATCGAGCGGACCGGTTCGGCCTCGCACAGATCCACCAGCTGCGCGGCCGCGTCGGACGATCCCACCACCGCGCGTATGCCTACCTGATCACGCCGCCCCGCAAGGCCATGACGGCCGATGCCGTCAAGCGTCTCGAGGCACTCGAGTCGCTCGAGGAACTCGGCGCCGGCTTCACGCTGGCCACCCACGATCTCGAGATCCGGGGCGCCGGCGAGCTGCTCGGCGATGAGCAAAGCGGCCAGATCCAGGAGATCGGCTACAACCTGTACATGGAATTGCTGGAGCGGGCGGTCGCCGGATTGAAGTCCGGCAAAGAGGCGGACCTCGAGCGCCCGCTCGACTCCAGACCCGAGGTGGAGCTGCACTTGCCGGCGCTCATCCCGGAGGATTACGTGCCTGACGTGCATCTGCGCCTGGTGCTCTACAAGCGCATTGCGGGGGCCGAGTCACGCGAGGAGCTCGACGAGCTCAAGGTCGAGCTGATCGATCGATTCGGTCCGCTGCCCCCGTACGCGCAGTCGCTGTTCCGCATGAACCAGATCAAGCTGCGCGCCGCAGAGCTCGGCATCCGCAAAATCGACGCCGGCGCGACCGGCGGCTACATCGCCTTCGACGAGAGCAACAAGATCGATGCGGCGCGGGTGGTGAAACTGATCCAGAGCCGCCCCAAGGACTATCGTCTGGACAACCCCTTGAGGCTGCGCTTCACACACGACGCGCGCACCGAGGAGCAGCTGTTCATGCGCATCGAAATGCTGGTCGAGCTGCTCTCTTGAGTGCGCCGCCGGTGGCGGCGGCGCTGCGAGATACAACTCGCTAGATTTCGCCCAGGTAATCGGCTTTACCGACCTCGACGCCGTTGTGCCGCAGGATGGCGTAGACGATGCTCTCGTGAAAATAGAAATTCGGCAGGACGAAATGATTCAGATAGCTGAGCCCCGTGAAGTTCAAAGTGCGATTCGGGCCTTTGAGCTCGATCGCGCGCGTCTCCGCGCCCTCGAGCTGACTCGCCTTGATGCCCTTGACGAAGTCCAGCGTCTTGGCGATGCGCTGCTTGAGCTCCGGGAGAGTGGTCTCATTATCCTCGTGCTTCGGAAGCTCGACGCCGGCGAGGCGCCCGGCGGCACCCTTTGCGGTGTCGCACGTGATCTGCACCTGACGGGTGAGCGGAAACATATCCGGAAACAAGCGCGCCTGCGCGAGTACCAGCGGATCGAGTTTCTTGGCCTCGGCATGCGCGGCAGCCTTGTCGATAATGGCCGACAAGTTGGTGAGACCGCGCACGAGGACCGGGATGGAGACATCGAAAAGAGACAACGCCATGGAATACCTCCGGTGTTCGAAGAGGGCGCTACTGTAGCGAAAATCGCCGCATGACGCCCGCATCGATGCCGCAGCTCATCATCCTGCCCGGCTTGGACGGCACCGGCACACGCATCACAGCGTTCCTCCGCGAAATGGAGGGTGTCGTGCCCACCCGGATCATCGGCTATCCGCCCGACCGGCCCATGGGCTACGCGGAACTCGAATCGCTCGTCCGGCCGTCGCTTCCGCAGCGCG
>Ga0302324_100029910_pt1 | contig 10306 bp, 9 predicted proteins | sample Palsa_T0_1_FD_201949 | JGI IMG/M metagenome (GOLD analysis project Ga0302324, IMG submission 201949) | Peat permafrost microbial communities from Stordalen Mire near Abisko, Sweden - Palsa_T0_1 | ecosystem: Environmental > Terrestrial > Soil > Palsa > Peat permafrost | place: Sweden: Abisko... | reverse complement strand
TTATTTTTTCTCTTGTGAATTTTCTCCTCCACTGCCTTCGGATTCGTTCTCTAAATCCTCAAACTTTTCCCGGCCTTGCTGATAGTTACCAAAAAGGTCACAAAGTTTCTTGGATGCATACACCCTGGTATTATCGTTATTACACAATGCAATAATCGTCGCTCCCTCGTCAATCATCCTTAGGAGCACGGTTCGATTTCCATGCCACCAACCATTATGATAAATCAGCTTTTTGCCATTAGGTATAAGCAGCATCCGCCAACCCAGGCCATAATTCCTCTTACCTGGCTTTTCAAAACTATATGGACAATACGCGCTATCGAGGGTAGATTGTTTGAACAATACCCCGGAACGGAGCGCCACATCCCATTTTAAAAGATCCCGGACTGTGCTATAGATATTTTTATCCCCATATACGGCATCTAAATATTCAAGGCGGTAAGGCCGTCCACTTCTTTTGAATGATTTCATTGCCTTTGCTGTATCCGTCAAATTAAATACATAAGAATCCTGCATCTGTAAAGGCAGAAAAAATGTCTTGTTTATGAATTCGGAATAAGATTCTCCAGACGCCTTCTCAATAATTAAGGCCAAAAGCGCATAATTGGTATTGGAATATTCAAAATGTCTTCCAGGTTGCGCACCTTGAACCTGTGCTCTATGGCTGACCACATATTGCAAGACATCTTCATTGGTTAAAAATTTCCTTTTGTTCCAACCGGATTGATCCATAAAATGCACATAATTGTATAGCCCGCTACGCTGGCTTAACAAGGTCTTTATGGTAATACCTGCAAAAGGAAAACCGGAAAGATATTTTGACACTTCATCATGAATATCCAGTTTACCTTCTTCCCAGAGCTTCAAAATGCCCATTCCCGTAAAGGTTTTGGAAATAGAAGCCAGCTGGAAGGCGGTATGGACACTAATGGAGTCTTTCTTCTGTCTTGGTGAACTAAAGCCGCTATATCGCTCATAGACGATTTCATTGTTTTTTGCGACGAGAACACTTCCATTAAATCCTCTTGAAAACAAGGAATCATAAAAATGCTTGCTGGCGGCAGCATAATGATGAAATTCGGTTTTGCTAAGTGGCTGAATTGCAGGAAAATAGTGAAGTGTAGTATCCTTGACCTGCACAATGGGGGCTTGCTTGCTAGGTTGACCACAGCAAACAAGTATCGGAATTGCTAATAGATAGCAGCCAATAGTTTTCAATAGGATCATAACTATGGGTTAGTTACTGCAAAAATAAAAGAAACTTAAATTAGAAATAACTGATTATCAATTTAGTTTTTTCGTTTAGCATTTAAATAACAAATTTGCATTGCATTCATAAACTATAACGCAAAAAAGGTGGGTTAGATTATGACAGAGACAAAAATTACAAGTTACCCTAAAGAAAAAGTGAATATCCTGTTTCTGGAGAATATCAGTGAGGCAGCGGCAAGACACTTTAAGGACGCTGGCTACAGCTCGGTTCGAAGGGTTGGAGGAGCCTTGTCAGAAAAGGATTTAATCAAGGAAGTTCAGGACATCCACTTGCTGGGAATCCGGTCCAAAACCCAGGTCAATGCTGCGGTTTTAGCAGCTGCAAAAAAATTACAGGCAATTGGATGTTTCTGTATTGGCGTTAACCAGGTTGACCTCCAAACGGCGACCAATAATGGTGTTGTCGTATTCAATGCGCCCTATTCGAACACCAGATCTGTGGCAGAACTTGTAATTGGTGCTTCCATCATGTTGATCCGGAGGATCCCTGATAAAAGCACGGGAGCCCACGCAGGCATCTGGCTTAAAGAAGCAAAGGGTAGCTTTGAACTAAGGGGTAAAACCATGGGAATCATAGGTTACGGGAATATTGGCACCCAGGTAAGCGTTCTTGCAGAATCGCTGGGTATGAAAGTGATTTTTTATGATATTGACACCAAATTACCCCTCGGAAATGCAGAATCCAGGAAATCTCTAAAAGAATTGGTCGGAGAATCGGATATTGTTACCCTCCATGTACCTGAAGAACCGCAAACCAAAAACCTGATTAACAAATCCATTCTAAAGCAATTTAAGAAAGGCGCCATCTTACTCAATTATGCTCGCGGAGAGGTCGTTGAACTCGATTCACTTGCTCTGGCAATTAAAGAGGGGCATGTAGGCGGTGCAGCAATCGATGTTTATCCATGGGAACCCGAAAAAAATGGAGATAAATTCCATACCCCCCTCCAAAATTTACCCAATGTGATTTTGACACCCCATATTGGCGGTTCAACAGAGGAAGCACAACAAAATATTGGAGAGGACGTAAGCCAGAAATTGTTTCAATTCCTGGAAATGGGGATGACATTAGGGTCGCACACCGTACCTCCGCTAAGTCTACCGCAGCAGCATGGAACACACCGAATATTACATATTCATAAAAATGTTCCCGGTGTCCTGTCGGAAATCAATACCCAACTGTCGATACACGGTATTAATATCCTGGCACAGTATTTAAAGACAAATGATGATATCGGATATGTGGTGGTGGATGTCGATAAAAAACTCTCCAGCCAGGCTTTCCAATTGCTAAAACTAGTAAAGCACACTGTAAAAACCCGTCTGCTTTATTGATAATCAGTGTTTTATCTTATGAAGATTATAATTGTAGGGGGTGGATTTGGAGGATTAAAACTAGCCAGAAGCCTTAATAATAAGGATGGGGTGGATGTCACTCTTCTGGATCAATTCAACTATCATCAGTTTCAACCGCTGTTTTACCAGGTAGCTACGGCGGCTCTGGATGCCAGTAATATTTCTTTCCCCCTACGGAAGGTATTTCAGAAAAGCAAAAATGTCCATATTCGCCTTGCGGAATTAAAGAAGGTTTTGCCTGAAGAAAATAAGATTATCACGGATATAGGGGAAATAGAATATGATTTGTTGGTCTTGGCAACAGGAGGAAAAACCAACTTTTTCGGCAACCAGGTACTGGAAGAAAATGCTTACCGGATGAAATCTACTACCGAAGCCCTCCAAATCTGCAATGGGTTGATCCAGAACTTCGAAGACGCGGCGGAATGCAAATCCGAAGAAGACCTTGATAAATTTTTGACCATTGTAGTTGTAGGAGGAGGCCCTACAGGAGTGGAATTGAGTGGTGCCATTGCTGAAATGAGACGCTTTGTCCTGCCAAGAGATTACCCTGAGATCGATTTCAAAAAAATGAAGATTTACCTTCTTGAAGGATCTCCTAAAACTTTGGCAACCATGAGTGAAAAGTCTTCGACTGAGTCAAGGGGATACCTTATAAAAATGGGTGTTCAAGTAATCACCAATACGGTTGTGAAGGAATATGATGGAAATGTAGTCACATTACAGAATGGCGACATAATAAGGTCAAATACGGTCATATGGGCTGCGGGCATTAAAGGAAATATTCCGGTAGGAATTGTCCAGGACCTTGTTCCAAAGGGAAACCGCATCAGGACCGATCGTTTTAATAAAATATTGGGGCAAAAGAATATATATGCCATTGGTGATGTCGCCTATATGGAAACGCCAAAATATCCACAAGGCCATCCACAACTCGCTTCAGTAGCCATTCAGCAAGGCAAATTATTAGCAAAAAACCTGATTCAGCTCAGCGGGGGTAATCCTTTGCTTAAAGAATTTGAATACCACGATAAAGGAACTATGGCCACGGTCGGGCGCAATCTTGCAGTTGTCGATATTCCTAAACCCAAATTGCACTTCAAGGGCTTGTTGGCTTGGATGATCTGGATGAGCCTTCATTTGATGCTCATTCTAGGTGTAAAGAACCGCTTATTTGTCTTTCTGAATTGGCTATATAACTATATCACTTACGACCAGTCTCTAAGGCTACTATTTAAGGATATCAACCTTAAAAAAAAGGGGTAAATTCAATCAGCGTAAATGACAGGACTTACTTAGCAGCCGTAACCTTCATATTTATTAGCTTTTTGGCCCTGGAACGGAAGGCTGCTGTTTCTATTTCCCATCTTTCTTCAATGATTAATTTTATTTCTGGAATAATTTCCGGGAATTGAGCAGCTAGGTTTCCCAATATGGTTAACGAAAAAGCCTTGATCGCAACAGCAGTCTCGTTTGACTGAATAAATCCAAAACAAATACTCATCAGCCTGCCCTGATATCTTTTTGGGATTTGCACCCCTTGGAGCAATCTCACAATGTTTCTTTTGACAGCATTGTGGGATTCCTTTCTTTCCAGCAAATCAAGAAGTCTTTTAAAGTAACCCTGAACCCATTTTGGATGATCCTTGACGCAATAACTCATCGGCCAAGAAGCCCTTTGGGTTATTCGATATTCACTCGTAAAAAATAATTCCATTAACTCATCAAACCTGCCTTTGTGATCGCCGATCCATTGAACAATAAGGTTACACTGTTTTTTTGAGTGCTCCTCAAGCAAGGCCATTTTCAGATTCATGATCTCCTATTAATTTTTATTAAGCAATCGATCCGTAGGAAGCCGATTATCAAATGTATAATACTTGGTGAAGAATAGAAAAACGCCGATTGAAAAAAATAATAGACTCAACCAACCTACTGCGCCTCCGAGAATAAAAAAATAAGCCAAAATGAATACCCCTAGGAGGATTTGCAGATGGTCGGTTCTGCTGAGTCGGGATATCAATAAAATTCCATTCATAAATATCAGTAATGAATATCCATATATAATGAACAAAAGAGCATCAAATACAAGAAGGCATTGTGATGTCAGTCTCCAAAGACCAATAATTTCCGGAATGAAAATAAATAACCCCAGGCCCGCATATTGCAAAAATCTATTGAAAATGGAGACGGGTAGGGTACGCCACCAAAAAAGAGCGTTCAATTCAAATTCCCTGCATTTATAAAACAAGGCACTATGGCCAAGCATTCCCGCTGTAAAAATCAAGAAAGGCATGCGAAGATCTCCATGTGCCGTATCCTGTTGTGTTAGGATTCGAAAAAGCAGAAGACAGGTAATCAGTTTGCATGAAATAAAAATGGCTTTTAGGTCATTAAGAATGTATGAAATGAGAATTATGAAATAGGGTCTCCGAATCTCGGATAGAACCTTCAATTTGGTGAAAGACCAAGTGTTTTTCCTATTTGACTTCAATACATGTTGATAAAAGAGAGAACAGAAAAGGCATAATCCGGCATTGAATCCTGTCAACACCGCGCAAGCCATATAATTTCCTTTATAAAACGCAATTATAATAATGCACAATGCATAAAGCCCTACTGGAAGGTATAAACTGATATGCAATTGAAACAGCTTTGTGATCAAGGATTTCCTGTTCAGCGAGGATACCAAATAGATAAAGGCAAATGCGCTTTGTCGCCAAAGATCCATGACAAACAAAATGGTCTTTAGGGCATACATCATCCAGAGAATGAGGACAAAAAGAAAAAAAGCGGGTGTACTAAGCATTCCCAGGATTAGATGGTAATGAAAGGTGAACTGCTGACCCGGAGGTAATACGCCAAATAAGACGACAAAGATGAATAGAAAGAAACCGGCATTTTGCTGATAATATGGCTTGATGATAGATTTCCAGAAAACTAGACTTACCGCGTCCATGTTAAAATAGCAAATGAAGGGTTTGATCAGCAATCAATATTTTCTTTTCTACCGAGAAAATTTTTTCCACGAAATCCTGATGGGAACTTATTAGAAAATCGGTATTTTTTTTGAGTGAGTAGTCCATGATCAGATCATGAACTGTTGGAACCGTTTCCTGATCCAAAGTGATTAAAGGCTCATCCAGCAAAATCATGCGAGGCCGTCCTATAAATGCCAGGAGCAATGAAAGTTTTTTTGTCATCCCGCTGGAATAACTGCCTATGGGAGTGTTTAAGAAATGTCTGACTCTAAATAAATCTATCAAAGGGTCAACTTCCATCAGCTTTACTTTTCTGACATGGCGGTAGAAATTAACCAGTTCCATCCCTGTGATGAATCCTGGATAAATTGGTTCAGCATCTGCCCAGCTCACTAGTCTTCGGTATTCCAGCGGGAATTTTTTCTGGCTGATCGCATCAATCAGGATATCACCTTTAAAAGGAAGTAATCCTGCAACCATACGTAGTAACGTAGTTTTTCCGGAGCCATTTGGACCCTGTAACCAGTATATACCGGAGTCGAGTTTGACATCTTCCGTTTCGATGACGGTGATTTCGCCAAATTTCTTTTGAAGTCCTTTGAACTCGATCATATAGAGAATGAATGGACTATCAGTTGAAATTAAGCCTAATTAATTTCACAATGAATTGTTAAAGTCAACATCTTTTAGTTGGACAGCCAGTTCAAAGGATGATCCGATCACTCCGACCTTAAACTATCAACGGGGTTGCGGATAGATGCTTTTACAGCCTGAAAACCAGCAGCCAAAAGCACAATAATCGCACTGGCCAAAATGGTTATTCCAAAAACCCAAGGGCTTATAGGAATCCGGAACTTGAAATTCTGCAGCCAGGCATTCATGAGCGACCAGCCCAGTGGAGCTGCAATAACCAGTGCAATCCCGATTAAAAGCGAGAACTCCCTTCCAAAAATCCAAAGAATATTGATTAAGGTTCCCCCCAGTACTTTGCGAATCCCAATCTCCTTGATTTTCTGGGAGGCCATAAAGGAAACCAATCCATATAAGCCAAGGCATCCTATGAATATGGCAATAAGCGTAAAAATTTCTATTAGTCTAAGCATCAGATCTTCCGTCTCGTAGAACCGGCCTATTTGCTCATCTAAGAAATGATATTCATATAATTGATCGGGGTTCATAGCAACCCATGTTTTTTCCATGGCCCCCAACGTAGATCTAAAATTGGACATATTTATTTTAACCGCATAGTAGGCATAGTTAGAAGAAATTGAACCGATACAAACGGCATTGATGTTCTCATGAAAAGATTGATCATGAAAATCGTTAATGACCCCGACAATGGGAGCAGCTAAGGTGCCACCATTAATGGATAGCCTTTTTCCTATCACCTCTCCAGGAGATTTTAAGTTCAGCTTCTTCACAAAAGTTTCATTGACTAGGAATTCCTTCAATGAATCCGAATGGAAAATATTTCTTCCTGCTAAGAGTTTAAGGCCAAAAGTAGAAACATACTTTTCATCAGAGGCTTTCACGCTAATTCCAAAATTCTCATCTTCCAACCTATTATCATATTTGAAAATAGAGGTCCAGTTATCCTGGGACGATGGGGAAGTTGAACAAATTGAAATTTTTTCAACACCTCGAATCTTACCAAGTTGATCCCTAAGCGTATTCATGGCCGCTATTTTTGGATCCATCATCGGAAGCATGACCAGGGCTTCCTTATCGAAACCCAGATCAGAATCTTTAACATAGTGCATTTGACCGGCAATGACAATCATTCCGATGATCAATACCTGTGAAATAACAAATTGGGTGACAATTAATGTTCTTCTAGTATTAAAAGCGCCATGGGTAGGTCTGGAAATATTTCCCTTTATAGCTTGAATGGGTCTATAACCGGACATGATCAGGCCAGGATAAAATCCGGCAAGGAAAGTAACCGCCAGAACCAACAAAATGATGAAAAGAGAAATATGCCAATCCGAAATGAGATTGATGCTCATCTGGATATTAAACCATTCGTTCAGGTATGGCAGGAAAAAAAAAGATAATCCTACCGATAAGACCATCGCCAATAAAGTAATAACTCCTGTTTCAGACATAAATTGCCAGAAAATTTGGGTTCGAAAACTTCCAAGAACCTTGCGAATGCCTACTTCTTTTGATCGCTTGAGCGCCTGTGCCGTTGCCAGGTTAATAAAATTGACACAAGCGGTAATGATCAGGAAAAGCCCAATGAATGAGAATACCCATAAGACATTTTTATCAAGGCTTGCGCCATAACGGGTATCAAAATGGATATCTGGAAGTGGCTGAAGTTTATAATGATGGACGTTTTTGGAATTGGGGCGATATTTTTTTACGTAAGTGAATAATGCTTTTTCGACCGCCTCCTTAGAAACATTTGGCCTGAGTCTGGTAAAACATTGCAAATCGTCGGAAATTCCTCCCCAAGAATCATCACTTGCTAGCCAATCATTATATTGCTTCAAACTTGCGTAGGCCACGTAGATACCAGTTCTTCGATCTGTATTCGGCGGAAAATCTTTCAATACACCGGTAATTTTGAATAGGATCTGGTTATTGATTTTAATGGTTTTATTAATCGGATCTGTTTGTCCAAAATATCTTTTAGCCAAATTCTCGGTGATAACGGCTGTGTTCGGTTCGCTTAAAATGGAGTTTTTATTTCCTCCTAGTAAAGGGAAATTAAAAATGTCAAAGAATTCAGGTTCGGCGAAGGCGACTCCGTCTTTTTCCTTAAATTTTCTATTTTCATTCCCCTCTTGGATTGTAATCAAAGGCTCATCAACAGTTAGTATGCGGGCCACTTTTTCAGCGAAAGTGTAATCATTGCGGAATGCTTTTCCTAAAGGAGAAGGCACACCAGGCGTGTAACTGATATTATCTCGGTGCTCCTCAGTTACAATCCTATAAATACGGTCTTGATTATAATGAAAATCATCAAATCCCAAATGAAATTTAACTAGGGTAAATATTAAGATACCGCAGCACATGCTAAGGGCCAAACCCATTACATTGATCACGGTATATGCCCTATATCTTTGCAAATTGCGTATAGCAATTTTGAAATGGTTCATTAACATGAGGAATGTTTTTGGTCAAAAAGAAAAAATGACGCTGCGGAAAATTGCAATTAAATCAAGAATTTACCAAAGGAAATGCCAGGTTATTATTTCCTTAATAATCATCTTGTTAAGGCTTTAGGAGTGTTGTTTGACGTACGATTCTGCACCAGAAACTGTCCGGAAATGAAATCAAAAAAAAGTCTTATAATTAATATTATGTTAAACAGCCGCACAAGGCCATAGCTTCAAAGACAAGAAAAAATATTTTGCCCGCGCTTCTGTTTGCTTACGCAGGTGTAACTTTCATAACAAAACGCCATGATAGATGAAATCCTTGAATACCTATATAATAACCAAAACGAACCATCTGTAAGCGTAATAGAATTTCTAAAAACTAAGTTTCCTAAAATAAAACAGGAGTTAATAAAGAATAATTTATCCCACATGATTGAAGATGGTTTAATCGGAGGCAGAAGCACAAATGAGATTACGCAATGCTTCATTCCAAGAGAAAACCAATATAAGTTCATGGAGGAATATGCAGGGTTTGAAATTCAATTAAAAATATTGCCAACTGGCATAAAGGAATACAAAGAAAGTCTGTTCAAAAATCAAGTCATAGAAGCTAATAAATCGGTTATTAAGCAAAGTGAATCGGCTGTAATTACGAACAAGTCAATCAGAGACCTTAATACTAAAACAGACGGGTATTACAAACATCAGAGAAATGTAAATTATGCAATTTCTGTTTTTGCTGGTCTCACAATGTTACTTTCGGTTGCTACTTTCCTGAAAACATGCGATAAACCCCAACAAAACATACTACAAGTGTCGCCAGACATGCGGTTATTATTAGACAGCTCATTGAAATTTCATAGAGGGATTGACTCATCTCTTCGGAAAATGGCAAAAGATTCCATAAAAAACGTCCGCGTTTTGGGGAAGAAGCCATAAATTCGTATTATGGCTAAGGCCGATTTAGCCTTGTTTATAAATTGGGTAGTTGAGTGCTACCCTTTTTTATTTGTCCACATTATAGAAATATCCTAAATTGGGAATGTTAAGGCAATCCCCTATGATTGACTGCCTTAACTCGCTAATTTCCAAGAATAACGCGTCATTTGTAAGAAGTGCGGTTCTTGAGTTTTTAATCCGTCCCACCAGACCGGAAACTACCGTTGTATGGAAAGCCCGGTCGAAGGTCGAATTTATTATAATCTCCCAAATTATAAGAACTTTTCTTTTCACCCTTCGGGTGATGAAGAATTTATTGGGTATTGGCCTGTTGACCACTGTATAGTGTTATAACAATTGATAATCCTTTCTCTTTCTTCTTGCGGAATAATTGGGTCGTAAATGTCCAGTATTCTAATCTCCCGTCGAATCCTTCGGATTCGTTTGCTCTGAAAGGAATATTTTTTTTGTCTTTTGCCAGCCCTACCCAACTCTACACAGCCAACGCTTCCTGCGATTTTTTTCTTAAAAAACTTAAAAAATCGCCCCCGATCCCGCAAAGCTGTTTTCCGCTCGCTGTCGCTCGCAACATAATATTCGTTATCCGAGCAAATGGATTTTTTGTCGGCGCGGGTATGCGAAATTTTTAGT
>Ga0302324_100029909_pt1 | contig 10306 bp, 9 predicted proteins | sample Palsa_T0_1_FD_201949 | JGI IMG/M metagenome (GOLD analysis project Ga0302324, IMG submission 201949) | Peat permafrost microbial communities from Stordalen Mire near Abisko, Sweden - Palsa_T0_1 | ecosystem: Environmental > Terrestrial > Soil > Palsa > Peat permafrost | place: Sweden: Abisko... | reverse complement strand
CTCTGACCGGCCTCATCGCCGCCACGCTCGTCTTCCAGCGCGGGGTGAAGTTGCCCGACGCCGAGCACGCCTTTGGTTACGCCAGCCGCGAACTGCTCGGCCCCGGCTGGGTGGGGTTGATGGTCGCGTGCGTGTTGGCTGCCAACATGTCTTCCTGCTCGAACCTGATGGTCAACAGCGGCGCGCTCTTCACCCGCAACATCTGGCTTAGCTACGGCAACCCTTCCGCCAACGACCACCAGTTACTCTGGGCCGGCCGGCTGAGCGGTCTGGTCCTGACCGGCGCCGGCATCCTCTTTGCGCTAATGGTAGGGAACGTCCTGCAGGCTTTCCTCTTCGCTGAAACCCTTGCCGCCCTCTTTGGCGTGATGTTTCTAGGAGGCATCCTTTGGCGGCGCGCCAATCGCTTCGGCGCCGCGGCAGCCACCATCGTAGCGTTCGTGAGCTACTATGCGGCGCTTTACCTCACCACCTGCGCACCGGGTACCGCAGCCCGGCCGGTCGATCTTTCCCTCGCCTTCGCGCGCCTTTTCGCTGCCAGCGATTGGCGGGCCCATCTCCAAACCGGACAAGGGATGCTGGTCTATAAGTGGCTGCCGGGACCGTTCGGATTGGCCATGCTGTTGAGTTTCTCAACCTTGGTCATTGTCAGCCTGCTGACCAAACCCGAGGACAGCGCGCGGCTGGAGAAATTCTTCGACCGGATGCGGCGTTCGACTGATCGGGAAAACCTACCCAACGGCCAACCCAAACCATTGGCCGCCGACCGCGGCCAGGAACTGCTCTTGCTCGATGTCGGCGCCTGGTTTGCCGCCGCGCGCTGGCGCGGGTTCTTCCGTCGATACCGCGAAGACCTGTGCGGCTTTCTCGGAGCTTGGGCCGCGGTCGGCCTGCTGATCCTGTCCGCGTGGCTGCTGATGCAGAATGGTTATTTACACTAATTGCCCCATCTTCTTTACCACCCACTCCAGGTCCGATTCCTTCGTCCGGAAACTGGTGATGCATGCTCGCACAACCGGGGCACTATCGCCCAGCCTGACTTCTGACATCCAGGCGATTTGGTGGCGGTACAAATCGGCCAGAAACTTGGCAGGGTCGAGGCCTTCGCGCGTGAAGCAGACCACGGGCAAAGGAGTCGTGTTGACGACGCGCCATCCTGCGCTCTGGAGCAAATCGCGCAGCAGTTCCCCCAGCCTGGTCTGGCGCTCAATCATCTCGGCGTAGCCGGATTCGCCGTGATGGGCGAGGGAAAGAAAGAGTTTCAAACCAGTGAATCGTCGAGACCATTGCAACGAGGTCGTGTATGGATCGGCAACCGACCCGTCCGTCTTGGCGGGCATAAATGAAACCTCGGCGCGAAAGGCCTCGCGAACGACATCAGGATGCCGGCAAAAGAACATGCCAGCTCCCATCGGCACCGAAAACCATTTATGCGCATCGCAGGTGATGGAATCCGCCGCTTCGATTCCGTGCAGGTGCGTCCTCAGGCGCGGTGAAAGAACGGCGGCCCCTCCCCAGGCTGCATCGACGTGGAACCACAGGTTCTCCGCCCGGCAGAAACGCGCCACATCCGCCAATGGATCGATCACGCCGGCTGCCGTTGTTCCGGCATTACCGACCACCATGAACGGGAGGAATCCGTTCCGGCGGTCTTCTGCGACTTTGTTCGCAAGGTCCGCCAGATTCATCTTCAAATGAGAATCCGTCTCCACCATGCGAATCGCCCCGCATCCCAGGCCTGCCACGCGCGCAATCCGGTGAAGTCCATAATGGGCCTGGCGTGTCAAGTAAATCGCCGGAGAACCCGGCAAGCACCGCAACCCCTGCTCGCCATAAGCCGGAAAGGCCCGGGTCAAGGCGGCGATGATCGCGGAGAGATTGGCCTCCGTGCCTCCGCTGGTGAAGCTGGCAATGGTCTCGGTAGGAAGGCCGAATTTAGCTGCCAGCCACGCCAGGGTGTGGCGTTCAATCTCGTTGGCGGCCGGCGAAGTGCGCCAGGCCGCTAGCTGAGGATTGTAAATGGCGGTCAGGGTGTCTCCAACCACCGACGCCGGCGTGACGCTCGGATTGTAGAGCCCCATGTAGCGAGGGTGAGTGACATGAACCTGCCATGTCCGCAGCATTTGCTCCACATCTGCGACGACGGCTTCCAGGCCCAGTGGCTCGGAGAAATCGTATCGCGAATCGAGATGGCCGCGAATCTCGGCCGGAGTTACGGTCGGGACGATCGGGCCATCGGCAATGGCGGAATTCACCTCGGAAAAGCCGCGCAGTAATTGGTCAAACTCCATACCGTTTGCGGTTACGCGCCGATGGCCAGCGGTTGAAGCGCGCAGGCTTTTTGCGCTGCCAAATAGGAAAGCCAGTTGCGGTAGAGCCCAAGCGCGGGCGCATGCCACGTGTTCGGTACGGCTCGCAGTGGATCTGAATAGCCGTTCGGCAGCGACGGAGCAACCTCACTCTCACCCCTGAGGAATCGTTTGGCATCGCGGCGATACTCCAGCAGCAAAGTCTCGGCGTCGTATTCGGGGTGGCCTTGCAGGAAAACGAAAAGACTCCTTCCCTGTTTTTGGAAAGCATCGACGCCCGCCTCCTCGCTACGCGTCAGGATTTCATATCCGGCTGCTTTGAGTTCATCCTCACGCAGATCGTTCCACCTTGAGTGGGGCACCCCAAGGCGCTCCGGTGCGCCGGCGTTCAGAAAATGCCGGCCATCGGGCACGAACTCGAAAATGCCGAAGCGCTTCTGCGAAAGCCGGCATCGCTGGATGCCATCCAGGTGAAGGACTGCCGCGTGGGCGGCAAGACACGACCAGATTGCGGAAAGGGTGTTCTGCTCAGCCCAATCCAACAGCCGTGCCAGGCCGGCCCAATAGGGTTCATCCTTGAGATTCTTCGCGCGCGGTTCTGTGCCGGTAACGATGAGACCATCGAGAGATTCGCCCCACAAATCGTCCAGATCGCGATAGGAGCTCAAGTACTGCAAGCCCAGGTTCGTTCGCGGAACCATGGGCAGCGTGTAGAAAGTCAACCGCACCGTGATGTCGTTTTCCGCCGCCTCATTGAGCAGCGTGACGAATTGGCGTTCGGTCGCCTCCAGGGCCGCGTCCGGCATGTTGTTGACGAAGCCAATATTAAGGTCAAACTTCATAGTTCCCTCACGGCTGCAAGGGCTTGTTGGAGGTCGGCCTGGATGTCGTCAATATGTTCGATGCCAACGCTCAGCCGAATCATTTCCGGGCTCACGCCGGATTTCTTTTGCTCCTCTGGACTCATTTGCCGATGAGTGGTTGATGCCGGATGGCAGGCCAGTGACTTGGCATCACCCAGATTGACGAGCCGCTTGAAGAGCTTCAACGCATCGTAGAACTTCTTCGCCGCCTCAAACCCTCCCTTGATTCCGAAAGTCAGGATCGAGCAGGCGCGACCGCCGAGATACTTTTTAGCGAGACCGTAGTAGGGCGAATCGGGCAAGCCGGCGTAGTTGACCCACTCCACTCGGCTATCGTTGAGCAGGAATTCGGCAACACGCCGGCCATTGTCCACATGACGTTCGATACGGAGCGCAACCGTCTCGATCCCCTGTAAGAGAAGGAACGCATTGAATGGAGACAGAGTTGCGCCCGTGGCCCGCAGGTAAACACTGCGGCAGCGGGCGATGTAGGCCGCTTCCTTGAAATGTTCGACATAAACCAGGCCGTGATTGGAAGCGTCCGGTTCGCTAAACATCGGAAAACGCCCGGCGTGCTTCCTCCAAGGGAACTTCCCGCTGTCGATGATGATCCCTCCGAGCGTCGTGCCATGACCGCCCAGGAATTTGGTCAGAGAATGCAGGACGATGTCCGCCCCATAGTCGAACGGGCGCAACAGGATTGGGGTGGCAACGGTGTTATCGACGATCAACGGGATGCCGTGTTCGTGAGCCAGCTCGGCCAGCGCTGCAATGTCACAGATATTGCCCGCTGGATTGCCGACGCTTTCGCAGTAAATGGCTCGTGTTCGGTCATCGATCAACCTGGCGAGGTCGGCGGGGCGGTCCGATGCAGCAAATCGGACTTGGACGCCCTGGCTCGGAAGGATGTGGGCGAACAAAGTGTAGGTGGTGCCATAAAGCTGGGGAACCGAAACGATATTGGCGCCGAGTGTCGTGAGGTTGAGCACCGCGTAGTTCAAGGCGGCTTGACCGCTGGCGACGCAGAGCGCTTCCAAGCCTCCCTCAAGCGCGGCGACGCGCGCTTCCAGCACGGCCGTGGTTGGATTGCTGATCCGGGTGTAGCGGAATCCAGGGACTTCGAGATTGAAGAGGGCTGCGCCGTGATCGGCGCTATCGAAGGCATAAGACACCGTCTGATAGATGGGCACCGCGACGGCGTTCGTCGTCGGATCGTGTTCATATCCGCTGTGGATGGCGATGGTTTCGGCTTTCATTACAGACGAATTTGGCCTTCCTGAAGGCGGTCATAGAGTTCCCTGTTGAGCAGGACGAATGCCCCCTTTTCTGGGTCGTTAAAATAGATGGGGTCGGAGGTGGCTTCGGGATTGTATCCGGCGCGCACGAGGTCCTGTTTGGGCTGCTTAAAGGTGCCCGTTGCTGGCAGATCGTCCAGAATACGCAAGAAGAGGGGACACGCGTAGCCCGGCAGGCGGTCGATCAGATACGTCCGAAGCGCCACAAGATTCAAGCCTCGATCGGCAACAATCGCCGCCATGCCTGCCCGGCCTTCGGTGCCGGGAACGCTGACCCCATAGACGTTGGCGAAACGTACTCCCGCAAACGCACAGAGGGCCTCCGCAACCTCGCACGTTGCGACATTTTCGGCTTTCCAACGAAACGTGTCTCCGACACGGTCGATAAAATAGAAATAGCCTTTCTCATCTTGACGCATGAGGTCACCCGTGCGAAACCACGAGTCGCCAGGCGCGAACATGTTGCGAAGGATTTTCGCTTCGGAGGCTTCGGCATTGGTGTAGCCCTCGAACTTGCCGCCAGCAGCATTGCCGCCGGGGGAGATTCTGCCGATGGCTTCCCCGATTTCGTTCGGCGCACAGCGAATACAGATCCCCTTCTCGTCACGCGCGGGTTCCTCGCGTTGGGTGTCATGGCGCACCAAGGCCACCGGAAAGCGGTGCGCCAGAAACGGCGGTATCCGTCCGATGGCTCCGGGCTTTCCTTCCGCGTTGTATAAAGAGAAGTTTCCTTCCGTTGCCGCATAGAATTCGAGAATCCGAGGGATTTGGAAGCGTTCCTTGAAATCGTTCCACACATCAAGCCGGAGGCCATTTCCGCAAATCATGCGAATCCGGTGTTGCCCCTCGCTCACAGAGTACTCGGTGCCGAGCAGATAGCGGCAAAGCTCCCCAATGTATTGGAAGAGAGTGCAGTCCCAGCGAACGATGTCGTCCCAGAACTGGCGCGCCGAAAAGCCTTCCTCGATCACAACGGACCCGCCTCCGACCAACACCGCGCCCGTTGCCACCACGCCGCCAACGCTATGATACATCGGCAGGCAATTGTACATTCTGTCCTCTGGCGTCGCATCCATCATCCCGGCGAACCAATGAGTCCATTGCAAGACGCGGAAGTGGCTGACCCGCGCAGCTTTGGGCAGCCCGGTCGTGCCCGACGTGTAAATGTACAGCGCTGTGTCGTGAATGCTGAGAGGGCGCCGCTCGAGGCGGCTCAACGATTCACCCGAATATCGTTGCAGCATTTTAACACCGCGGACCCAAATCTTTTGCGGGCCGACAAACTCGGGCGCCGCGCGCACCAAGGCGTCGTGGAATCCGGCCGCCACGATGATGAGTTGCGGCGCAGCGTTGCGGATACAATGTGCGAGCGAAGGGCCGGACAAATTCGTGTTGATGAGCGCCACAATACCGCCGATCCTGGTAATGCCCAGCCAGACCGCCATGTAGTCCGGGCAGTTCGGCATTAAGAGACAGACGACGCCGCCTTTGACCAAGCCCTGTTCGAGAGCCCAGCGGGCGTACTGGTTCGACCGCTCTGCCAGTTCACGGTAGGACAGACACTCACCCTCGGCTAGGAGCGCCGGCGCCGCGCCGAATTTTTCGGCCAGTTCCTCAACCACGTTTGGGAATATGCGATGAGGATTATCCCGGATGGGTGCGGTCAGCTCGAGGGCGCGTAACCACATCTTCGCCGGAGAAGGATTGGGGGCTGGTTGCAAGATGTTCATGCGGTATTTCCCGCGTCCACGGTCAGCACAGTTCCAGTGATGCTGGAGGACTTTTCCCCCAACAGGAACTCGACGGCGTTCGCGACATCCTCAATGGCTGGAAGCCGACGCAGTGCGCTCCGCCTGGCGATCTGTTGGCGTTGTTCGTCGTCAAGTCCCTCGGTCATCTTGGTGTCCAGGAAACCCGGCGCAACGGCATTAACGTTGACACCTTTGCATCCGACCTCGCGTGCCAGCGATCGCGTGAAGCCAATGATCGAAGCCTTGGTGGCGCCATAGACTGACAGACCGCTGTAACCCGTAAAGCCGATGATGGAAGCCACGTTCACGATTCGTCCTTCCCCGTTCGCCATCATGGATCGGACGACGTATTTGGTGAAAACGATGGGCGATAATGTGTTCAAACGCAGCAGTTGCTCGATCTGCGAGTTGTGCATGGTGGCCAGGGCGCCGTCAAAGCCGATGGCTGCGTTGTTGATCAGGCCGTAGATGGGCCCGGACTCTTTACGCAGCGAACGGACCAGGCGTGGAATGCCGTCGATCTGAGCCAGATCGAAGGAGACAAAACGAAGTGAGCCGGGGTTGGCGCGCCCGGACTCGGCCATGGCAGTTGTCAATTGCTCGGTCTGGTTGCGTGCAATGGCGATGACACCATAACCCGCTGCTGCAAGTTTTAGCGCAATGCCCAGGCCCAGGCCGCGGCTTGCGCCGGTCACAATGACATTACGCATTCGACCGTCCCATCTTGCCGGTCTGGGCCACGGCCAGATCCGCCACGAAACGGAGCGCTGCGGGAACCTTGTGCCGGGGAAGCGTTTCCCGGCATATTTTAAGAATTTCCAGTTCCAGCTTCTTGCCTTTTCCGTTCGTACAACTTTCGTGCTGCCGCAAAACAACGTCGGCAACGACCAGGGCGCCTGTAATCGGGTTGCGCCGCGACCGGACACAAGACATCAGCACGGAAGGGTGCCGGTTGATCAACGCCTCAACTTCCTCCGGGTAAACTTTCAATCCCCCGACATTGATGACACCGCTCCGCCGCCCCAGGAAGTAACAGCGGTTGCCACGCTGCTCTACCATATCCGCCGAATCAACGAAGCCCTCGGGATCAACCAGCGGTGATTCTTCCTCGCCGAGCCAACGGCTGGCCGTGCGATTGGAGCGGATGCGAAGCGAGCCGTCTTGAACTTTCATTTCCACGTCGCCCTTCCTTCCGATGAGGTCCGAAGGGAATCCCTCCAGCCCATCATTGACTTCAAAGCCAACCCCGGCTTCGGTCGAGGCATAAGCATGTCCGACGATCGCTTTCGGGAAAAAAGAGCGGAGCGCATTCAGGATCGCCTGATCGGCGACCTCCCCCGACAAACGAATGTAACGCGGCGCAATCGCGCGAAGAGCAGTGTTCATGAGCGCGCGGCGCCAGTGCGTCGGCGTCCCGCTAAGATGCGTTACGCCACGAGCGCCCAGTCGCAAGAGGTGATCTGTCGGTGATTCGCCGGCATGGGGGAGCACAAGTGGTCTTCTTCCAATTATGGCCCGAAGAAATATCTGAAGGCCGCCGTAGCGGCGGATGTCATAGAATGTCCCCCACACAACATCCGATGCCTCAAACTGGCCCCATTTTATCGCTCCGGTCAAAGCGGCAAGATTGTGGACGAGCATTTTCGGCGCGCCCGTCGTGCCGGACGTGAGTAGCACCCATTCGGTTGCGCAGGCGTCGAAGGCGAAGGCATCGCAGCGGCTGAGGGCGCAACGCGCGCGAAAGCACGGCGTCACTCCTGCAGGGCCGACATGCCGCAAGTCTCGATCCGAGACGATTGCATCCACGTCGGCCTTGGCCATGAGAGCGGGAAGGTGTTGGGCGGGCACATCCGGAGGACAGATCACCAACCGCCGGGCAATCCCGTCCAATTCAAGCATCGCCAAGGCTGCGGCGAGCGGATCGTCGGTGCGCAGAAGAATGGAGCGGCCGGAAAGTTCAGAGCGCCTGCCACCCAGGCTGGTGCCGAGGAGCACGTCGCTCAGCGAAACGCTAGCCTGCGCGCCCCATAGATAGCCGCCCGCACAGTCGGATGGGCTCCCCAGGTAGTCGCAAAGGGATTTAACGCGCGTCGTCCCACCGCGATGGCAGCCCGCACAGTCGGACGGGCCACTCAGGTGGTTGCAATTGGACTTATCGCACAATGTCGCACCTCATCAGGTTTCCCCAGCCGTTTCATAGACCTTGATGAAGTCGCCAAGGGTCACGGGATAGAAGACATCCGCGGAGTCCGTGAAAGGATCGAGACCCAATTTTTCTTCGAGTCGAGCCACGAGGATGGCGAGCATTAGGGAATCCATGCCGGAATCCAACAACACGAGGTCGTCATTTAATGCGGACATGGCTTTTTGCTCTGCTTCCGCAAGCTGCTGGATCTCGGACAGAATGATCGTTCTTATCGAGGACACGGCGCCACCTCCTGCTGGATGGGTTTGGCCAAAGTCTGCCCCCTTACCCGAATGCCGTAACGAGTGGTCTCCACGTGGCTCTCCACGACCCGTGCTGGATTTCCTGTCACGAGTGAACCCGCGGGCAAGTTGCGCGCCACCAGGCTCCCGGCCGCGACGATGCAATTATCGCCGATGGTGACTCCCGGCAATATCAAGGAGTGAGCGCCAATGAAACAGTTGTCGCCGATATGCACGTCGCGCTCCCAGCCGTTGACCCAGTCGTGCGTGATGATCGCCGCCCCAAAGGCCACCACTGAGTATTTGCCAATGTGGATTCCTCGCGGATTCGTTTTGTCCAGTTTGGCGCTGGAGGAAATCTTGGTTCCTTCGCCAATTTCCATGTGCCAGAACTTAATGAAGTACTGGCGGCGGATCTTCTGGCCGAGGACACACAGCACGTCCCGAATTTGCGTGGCTAGAGGAACGGCCATGGTGAGATTATTTGGGACGAATGATGGTGGCGATCAACGTCCGGAGGAGATTGACTCCACCGAGAAGTTCCTCCACGGGGAGGGCGTTCTTGGTGATGGCCAGTTCGGCCTCATATGCCGAAAAGAGACCCTGCGTATGGCTGATGTCGCAAACGCCGTGGACGTCGGTGTAGACCATCTCGGAGGAACCGCGCTCGGCAGCGAGATCCGCCAGGTAAGCCATAAACTTGGCAATAAAGCCTTCGAAGAAGGCCATCATGAGCAAAATCTCCAAAGCGGACAGCTTGCCCACAAACTCCCTGACATTCTGCAAATCACGATCAACCAAGCTCCGATCCACCTCTGTGGGCGCGGCTTGGGCCGCCAGTGTAAACCGTCGCAACATGCCTGGGTGATTGTCCTTCACTTCCTCCAAGAGATTACCTTCGATAATCGCTTTAGCCTCCCCCGAACGAACCGCCAGATAGGTGGCGCTCATCCAATAAATAAAATTGCCCTCCAGTACCGCCGCGTAGCGGGCGATGATCCCGCGGCCTTCGTCGGTGGACAACTTTGCAGGATTCGGAAGCCAAGCCATGAGGTTATTGATCTCTTGTTCTATGAGGTCCTGGGCCACGGAGGAGTGCGAAGCGTCTATAGCCGGCACTTGTTCGTCAGTGATGTCTGTAATCATTGTTTATAATTCTGCTCAATTATGAGACGAATTGCTTGAAGCACGGTTCATGCCACGCAGCAAAAAGTCGCGCTGAAGGGTTTTATGTAACATGCTTAAATGTAACATGTTACAAATAGCGCAACTGATGCCACCCCTTCTTAGTGGGCCTGCCTGAGGAGCGCCGGAATGTAAGCAAAGCAGACAAATGGCCGGAGCGAGCCAACCCAGTCTTCCCATCAATGTCACAACTGTTTCATAACAAGATACTTGCGCATACTTGATAGAAATAATCCAGCACCCGGGAAAAACTGTGAAGAAAGCCTAAAAGAACGATTGCCGATGATAATTTCCGAATAGAGCCCGCCTCGGCAAATTCTGCCTAGTTGCTGATTTTCCCATCTACAAGTCGGCGAATGCGAAGGGGATTGCTTTCCTGCAATTCCTCTGGCAGGAGGGCATCTGGGAAATTCTGGTAACAAACCGGTCGTGCGAAGCGCTCGATGGCGCGGGCGCCGACGGAGGTGGATCGGCCA
>Ga0302324_100029908_pt1 | contig 10306 bp, 6 predicted proteins | sample Palsa_T0_1_FD_201949 | JGI IMG/M metagenome (GOLD analysis project Ga0302324, IMG submission 201949) | Peat permafrost microbial communities from Stordalen Mire near Abisko, Sweden - Palsa_T0_1 | ecosystem: Environmental > Terrestrial > Soil > Palsa > Peat permafrost | place: Sweden: Abisko... | reverse complement strand
CCGACGGCGGAAGGAACTGCACCGACGCCCCCAATTTGCGGCGTGAAAAATCGCGCAGCGACGCTGGACATCACCACCAGCGCTGTGAGCCCGTGAAACTTCGGCATGCTCGCGCGGATTGCGTAGCCCGGGATTTTCGAATTGTTCCACTCGATCGGAAATGTGATCGGCGTGGCACCCAGAATACTGAAGTCGTACGCGTTGTGCGTGTATTTCCAAATGTATTCCCCATCGACTACCAGATACTTTCCGAAGGCCTGTTGGAACCCGGCGTGAAATTCGTTTCGGAAGCCGGGTTGCAGCGGCGTTGCGGTTCCCGACGTGCAGCCTTCGCCGGTCGCCGCGAACAGCGCGCCGACAGCGGGATTCAAGCATCCGAGGCTCGAAAGAATCAGGTTTTCGTTGAAAGGAGTCTCCAGGGTTCGTGCGTATGAAAGACGAAGAACCGTGTTGGTCGGTTTGATGCTATAAGCCAGACCCAATCGCGGTTGGGCCTGAGTGGCTTTCGATAGCCCGTTGTAGAGATCGCCGCGGATACCGACATTGAACGTCCAATCTCCCGTGGTTATGGAATCCTGAACGTACATCGCCAGCTGCTTCACATCAGTGTGGCCGGCGAAAACGGCCTGCGTGCTCGTGCTCTGCCCGTTCGGGCAACCGTCGCTTACCGGTAGCGGCGCCGTTCTGGTCAGGTCGTAACACCCGAGGAGCGGGACAAAGGCCCCAACCGATCCTTGTCCAGTGTTCGGTTGCAGTGTTCCAGTGCATTGCGTCAGGCTTGTTACATTCGGATTGGTATACGGAGTGAGATCCGCATTCAAGCACACGGCGTTCAGAGTGGGATCGACGATCCCAAACGTGTCGTTCTCGTTAAGGAATGTCTGTTCGTAAGTCACTCCCGCCTTCACGTTGTGAATGCCTTTGACCCAGGAAACCTCGCCACGAATCCCGGCGTTCGTGAGGTTCCTCGACTGGCCGGCCGTTTCCTGTTGAAGATCGGACGGGCCCAGATCGGCGAACGGATTGCTGCTGGGGTAATAATTGAATTGATCGCGGCGAACGAAAGCGCCGAAGGTCAACACGGTCGAAGAATTGATCAGCCGCGTCCACGTAGGCGCGATGTTGAAAGTTCCGATCTTCGAGCGCTGGTCTGCGGGACCCACGACATTGCCGTTGGGATCGAGGCCGCCATTGTTGACGACCACCCCGAACCACGGCGAGGCGTACTGCGCATCGAATGAGTTGGGCGTCTGGAACCATGACCGCGTATATCCGAGGTTCAGGTGCAGTGAATCCGTGGTGGAGAGTTGATAATCCACACGGTCGAACACATTTTCTTCGTTTCCTTTGTCGTGCATCACGCTAAATTCCGGTCCATCCAGGAACCGCCCGCTGTTCAATCCGCTGGCCGCGATGAAATTGCCCCACTTCTCTCCGCCGTAAGCGAGGTCGAAGCCAGTCTCTGCCGTTCCGAACGAACCGTACGACGCCGTGACGCTACCGCGTGGGGTTGTGACGCCCTGGCCGGAGCGGGTCGTCACCTTGATTACCAGGCTGGTCTTGTCGCCGAATTCCGCAGGCGGCGCGCCTGAAATCACTTCTAGCGACTGGATCGAATCGAGCGGTATTTGATTCGAGAACACCTTGCTCTGCTGGTCGGTGATGGGCTGTCCGTCGACCGAGAATGAATTTTCCGCGTGGTCCCCGAGGCCGTGGAAGAGTCCGTTAGAATCCGCGGCAACTCCCGGCGTCGAAAGCGTTACGAGCGAACTAACCGAAGAAGACGCGCTTTCGAGCGGAAGCTTTTCGAACAAGGCGCGATCCACGTCGGTGTGAAACGTCGAATCGTTTTCGAGCAGATCGGACCCGCTCTCCACCGTTACGGTGGATGAACTTCCGGCGATCTGCAGACTAATTTTCAGTTCGACAGGGACCGACGATCGAACGTCCACGTCCTGAACGTACGGAGCAAACGCCGTAGCCGTGACCGTAAGGTGGTAAGGATTGAACGGCACATTGGGGAAACTGAAGTTTCCCGAAGCGTCTGTGGTCACTGACCCTTCGAACCCGCTGACCGGGTTGTGCATCGTGACCGCCGCGTTTGCCACCACGGCGCCCGATGGATCGGTCACCGTTCCTTGCACGTTCGACGCATTTCCCGTCTGCGCCGAGCTGGCGGGTGCGCCACTGAGAAACGGTAGGACAAAAATCAAAACCCCCAGAAATCTAAATAGAAATCGCATGAATGGTTCTCCCCTTATGTAGGGCGGCCCGGACGCCTGAAGCGTCAGCCGCTCGAAATAATTTATGAATGGATGTGTAGATACACGCGCGCTGGGACAACGCGGCTCGCGTTAGGAAATTGGATTTTCAGGGAGAAAATGTTAGACAGGAGGGGCGCGAGGGCTTCGATGCGTGCAGAGTGTTTCAAACTCGATTGTTTTTTCGTCCGCGCCCACGAATCGGGCGACCGGAACCGGCGCAAGCAACGCCACCTGCGCGCCAGCCTGCGGCACGGCGATGTGGCTAACGTGGCAGACCTGGCAATGCTGCTCGTCCGACTCGTGACCGTGCCAGTGCCCGGCCGTTTGCATGGCAAACAGGCCCACCGAAAGAATTAGGGCTACGGCCAGTAATCGCGACGCTATACGTGTTTTCATCTTAAATTCTGCAAAACGCCCGCCGGATCCTTCCATGCCGGCGGTCACGCTCGAGTTTCAAACTTACACCTGCAAGACGTCTCCGTCCCGCGCTACCAACTCATACAGAACCGGGTTCACGAAAAATCCCAGCACCAGGCGCGAAATCAATCCGGCGACGATCACGATCGCAAAGGGTTTTTGCGTATCCGAGCCGATCCCGGTGGAAAGCGCGGCCGGTAGCAAGCCGAGACACGCGACGAGCGCGGTCATCATGATGGGGCGCAACCGGAGCAACGAAGCCTCGCGCGTCGCGGTGCGAATATCTTTATGTTCGAGCCGTAGCTTGTTGATGTAGGACACCAGGATCACCGCGGTCTCCACGGAGACGCCCATCAACGCGAGCAATCCGAGCAAGGACGAAACGCTGAATGGCGTATGCGTCAGCTTCAGCGCGATCAGCGCGCCCACGGGCTCGGTCATCACCACGCCGAGGGCGATCGTCACCGGGAATTTGAAGTTTCCGTACAGCGCGAAAAGAATCATGAAAATCAGCAGAACTGCGAGTGGCCCGATGATCAGCATCTGATGTCGCGCCTCGACGAATTCGCTATATTCGCCGCCCCAGCTCAACCGGTAACCCGGCGGCAAGGATTTTTGCACGTCCACGATCGCTTTTTGTCCCGCTTCCACGGCGCTGGCCAGGTCGCGCCCTTCGATGCTGTACTGCACCCCGATATACCGCGAATTGTTTTCGCGATAGATGAACGATGCGCCGTTGCCTTCGCGAATGTCGGATAGCTCGCTCAGCGGAATCTGTTGGCCGGTTGGCGTTCCGACCAGCAAATTTCCAATTTGCTGCGCGTTCTCGCGGAACTCCGGCCGCATGCGCACCACTAGATCGAATAGCTTTTCGCCTTGGATGACCTGCGTCGCGGCTTGTCCTCCCACGGCGGCCTGTACCACGCCCTCCACGTCAGCGACGTTGATTCCGTAGCGCGCAATCTTGTCGCGATCGACGTCTACCAGCAGGCTAGGTTGCCCCAACTCGCGCACTACCGTGAGTTCCGTGAAGCCCGGAACTTGCGCGAGCCGGCGTTTGATTTCCAGCGCCTTATCCTGCAACACGTTCAGATCGGGCCCATATACTTTCACGGCCAGCGCGCTTTTCAACCCCGTCAGCGCTTCGTCCACTGCGTCTTCCGCCGGTTGGGTGAAATTGAAAATGACCCCGGGGAACGCGGCAAGCTGGCGTTGAATGTCTTCGGTCAATTCCGCCTTGGTGTGGAATTTCCCCATTTTCCAGGTCGAGTCCTTATATGGCTTCAGCCCCACGTAAAATTCGCAATTGAAAAAACCGGTCGGATCCGTGCCGTCATCGGGACGACCCAGCTCGGATCCAACGTCGGTGACCTGCGGATATTTACTCAAGATATCGCGGATCTGCGGCGCAAGCTTGGCGGCCTCTTCGTAGGAAATCGTGTATGGCATGGTGGCGCGCACCCATAGTGCGCCTTCATCGAGATGCGGCATAAATTCGCCGCCGATGAACGGGATCAGCAATAGCGTGGCGCCAAAAATCAGCGCGGCGATAAAGATCGTGGATTTTGGCCGGTCGAGGCACCACGTCAAATACCCTTCGTAACGCACTTTGACCCACTCGAACACTCGGTTGCGTTTTTCGCGGACGCCATTTTTGAACCAGTACGAGCACATCACCGGCACGAACGTGAGCGTCAGCAGCAGCGCGCCAACCAGCGCCACGGACATGGTGTCCGCCATCGGATGGAACAATTTTCCGGAGGGGCCGCTTAATGCGTAGATCGGAATGTAACCGGCGATGATGACGGCGACGGAATAAAAAATCGGCCGATCGACGTCTTTCGCCGCGGCGAGGATTACCTCTTGCAAGTTGTATTCTTGCCCTTCGCGTAAACCCAGCTCACGATAAATGTTCTCGACCATCACGAGCGTGCCATCGATGATGATTCCGAAATCGATCGCGCCGATGGAAAGCAAGTTAGCCGCGACGCCGTGCGCGTGCAGAAAAATGAACGAGAAGAGCAGGGCCAGGGGAATCGTCAAGGCCACGATCACCGCCGCGCGCACGCTGACCAGGAAGAAAATCAGCACGATCAGCACCAGCGTCATGCCCAGCACCATGTTTTCTTCCACCGTATCGATGGTCAGCCGCACCAAATCGCTGCGATCGTAGTACGGTCGGACCTTCACATCCGGCGGCAGAATGTGCTCGTTCAGCTCCTTGGTTTTTTCTTCCACGCCCTTCAGGACGTTCTGCGTTTGATCGCCCCGCAGCATCATGATCACGCCTTCGACGGCGTCATCATTCTTGTTAAACCCAAACTGTCCAAGCCGTGGCGCGTGCCCGATCACCACGTCGCCCACGTCGCGCACATGCACCGGCACACCGTTCTGCGAGCCGATGATCACGCTGCCGATGTCCGCCTCGTCCTTAATCAACCCGAGGCCGCGCACGTAATAAAACTGCCCGCCCTGCGAATAAAATCCGCCGCCTGTATTCGCGTTATTAACGGAAAGCTGCTGCAGCACTTGCGGCACGGTGATGTGATAACCGTAAAGCCGCGCCGGATCGAGCAGCACCTGGTACTGCATCACCGTGCCGCCGAATCCCGAATCGTCCGCGACGCCGCGCACTTGCTTGTATTCACGCTCGATCACCCAGTCTTCGAACGTCTTCAGTTCCTGCGGCGTTCGGTCAGGGCTTTCCAGCACGTACCGGTAAACCAGCCCCGAGGGGCTGGACAGCGGCGCGAGAGTCGGCGTGACGCCCGCGGGATACGCCACTTCGCTGAGCCGCTGGAACACCACCTGTCGCGCGAAGTAATCATCGGTATCTTCGTCGAATGTCAGAATCACGTCCGAAAGGCCATACAGCGAAATCGAGCGCTGGATGAGCATTTTCGGCACGCCGTTCATTTCCACTTCGGTCGGCAGCGTGACCAATCGCTCGACTTCTTCCGCCGCGTGGCCCGGCCACTGCGTGATGATCTCGACCATCGGCGGCGAGAGATCCGGATACGCATCGACGGGCATGCGCTGGAACGATATCGCGCCTCCGACCGTGATGAACACCACCAGCATCAGGATCAGAAATCGTTGCTTCAGCGCGAATTTGACTAAGCCATGGATCATTCTTGAGCCGTCACCCTATTGTTGAAACGAATTTGCAAATTGCAAAAATACCGCGCCGTTGCCGACGACCTTGTCCCCGGGCGCGAGGCCCTTGGTGATCTGCGTCTGGCCTCCCTGGCTGGGGCCGATCTCCACGGACCGCCTTCCAAACTGATTCGAGCCCGTGGCCACATACACGAAGGGCTGATTCTCGTCGTCCCGCAGAACGGAAGCGTCCGGAACCGCAATTGCGTTCCGCGTGCTTCCGGCGTTGACCGTCGCGGTCACATACATGTTGTTTTTCAGCTTCTCACCGGGATTGTCGACCACGATGCGCGCCTGCAACGTCCGCGTCGTGGGATCTAGCGCCGGCGAGATGAACGAAATTTTCCCGTGGAACGCGCCGGGATAGGAATCGGTCTGTACTGTAACGTCGTCGCCCACTTTCACGTCCGCCAAATCGCTTTGGTAGATATTCGCCAGAACCCAGACAGAACTCATATCCGAAATGATGAAGGCCTGCGTCACGCCCGCCTGCAGCAATTGCCCGGGCGCCACGTCGCGTTCCACGATTTCGCCCCCAATGGGCGCGTACAGGGGAATCTCCGCCGTTGGGGATTTTTCGAGTTCTTCCGGCTTCGGTATGCCCAGAATTTTCAATCCGAGAAGCGACGCGTTCAGATCCGCCTGCGCCTGAATGCGGTCCGATTCGGCCGATAGCAGATCCCGCTCGGCAATCGCATGATGTTCGTAAAGATCCTTCGCGCGATCATAGTTTTTGTCCGCGACCCGGAATGTATCCCGTGCCTTCAGGTACGAGGCAAACAGTAGCGAATAATCCGGGCTGCTCACCTCGAGCAGCGGCTGCCCTTTCTTAACAAGCTGTCCCGGCACCGCCAGCAGCCGGCTCACCGGTCCGCCCACTTGCGTAATCACCGGCGTGGTGTTGAACGCGTTGTAGGAGACCGCGCCCGTCAGTCGTAGCACTCGCGGCAGGTTCGACGGTTCGACCGTTACGACCTGCACATGCGACATCTGATCGGCAGGGATCGTGAAAAGCCCGGGCGTCTGGCCCTTGGCTTCCGTCGAGGAGAATGACGTCATCTCGCTCGCACCTTTGTCCGCGTTGCACGCCGCGAGCGTCAGCGTCACCGCAACCGCGATTCCCAATTGCGCCCCGCGGCGTTGTCGCCTCGAAAATCTCCGCGCCATTTTCATCATTGCAGGCTCCTGGTTCCGACGGCTTCGCGAAGTTGCTCGACCGCCGTCAAATACGCCGCGAGCGACTGCCGGTAAGCCAGCTGCGTTGCGCGGTAACTCCGTTCTGCATCCAGGAAATCCAGCAGGCTGGCCGCGCCCCGCTTGTAGGAATATTCGGTGATGTCGCGCGTCTTTTGGGACGCGTCCAGATAGCCGCCGCGGTACAACGAAATGATTCCATCGTTCTCGCGAACGCCCTCGTACGCGTTCAGCACATCGCTGAGCACCTGGTCGCTCGCCGCCAATTGCAATTCCTGGGCTTGGTTGATCGCGTAATTCGTTCTGGCGATTTCACCTTGATTTCGGTTGAAAATCGGAATCTGCAAGCTACCGAAAAAAGATGCCGCGCTGGTATCGCTCACGTGGTCATAATTCGCGGTCCCCGTGATGTCCACCTTGCCGTTCGCCTTCGCCAATTCGTACTGGCTCTTGGCCGCCGCCACTCCCAACGCGGCCGCCCGATAGTCGGGCCGGTTTTGCAACGCCAGAGCCTGCAGGTCTTCGAGCTTTATCGTCACGGCCTTGTAATCGAAATCCGCGGTCACATCGAAATCGTCGGGGACCGACTGGTATCCCAGAAACTGGCGCAAGCCCACCAGCGCCTGGGTCTTGGCGAGCTGCGCCATCGAAACGTCGCTTTGAAATTGTAGCAACTGCAATTTTATCTTCAGGTAGTCGACTTCGCTGATGTCGCCCGCCTTGTAGCGCGTTTCGCTGATGTCCACGGTATTCTGAAAACTCTTCATGTCCTGCAGCGCCAGGTCGAGCGTGGACTCGGCGAGCTGCACGGTGAGAAATTGCGAAGCCACATTGAAAGTCAACGTCCGTTCGTTATCGTTTACGGTGGCCTTGGTTTGCGCGGTAGTGTCTTCGGCGGCCTGCAAGCGGTGCTGGCGCTTTTTCCCGCGTTCAAACAGGTAGGAGAGGCCCGCGTCAAACTGCGCGGTCGTATTGATGTAATCCGCGCTGAATTCGTTCGGCTGGAAAATCGGCAGAAACTGAGCGTCCACGGTGAGCACTGGGTTCGGGCGCAGGTTCGCCGTGATTTCCAGGGCCTGGTCCTGCTGGATTGTCGTTCGCGCGGCTTTCAGAGCGTGATTGTTTTGCAGGGCCTTCTGGATCGCTTCGTCCAGCGAGATGCGCACCGATCCGTGCACCTGCCCTGAGGGTACGTTTTGCGGCGACGTCTGCTGTCCAGCCTGCGGCGCGGCCGGTGCGGCGTTCTGTTGCGCAGGCGTCTTCGGCTGTTCCGGCGTCTGCGCCGGCAAGGCCTGAGGCGATCGCGTTTCCTGCGGCGTCGCGGGTGCGGGCGCCGTTTGCGCAAAAGCGCTCGGGCCGAGGCAAACAAATGCCGTTAGTAATGCCAATGGAACTGGATTGATCGCCATAATCTTCAACCTCTAAAGGGAAACAGGTAGTCAGTCGGAGTGCTGCGAACAGCACGAGTGGTCACGGAAAAAATTAAGCAGAGGGAGGAGCGCGGGCAGGCAGACGAGGCTCGAGCGGGCTGGGGGCAAAGCCCGGTTCTCGCAGCTCAGAACTCACGCCCGTTTGAGCCAGCGTCGTGGTGCAGTGATGCAACAGCGGTTGCACGATGGGCTGGTGGCTCAGATGGCAGATCGAACAATTTGTGTCCGACGAGCCCTCGTGGTGATGAGCAACGTTGCACAGCGTCATCCCGAGTACCAGCACCAGGATAACCGCGACCGGAACCATGACGCGTCGAATTGAGTTTCTGTTACGCATTCTGCTAAGGCTGGCTAGAACCGCTAGATTCCATCATATAGGAGATGGTTCCCAGCACCAACGGGTTGTGCGCGCAGAGCACCCGCCAGTCAATCGCCTGGACGTGTCCCGACAAGTCGCATCGCGATCATAGTCGAAGCGCCGCACGCTCAGTTGGTTTGCTCCAACGCCTTTTCAACCATCGACACGCAAGTTTCCACGCGCTGACGGAGCGGCCCTTCGATTTCTTGCTGGCGCTTGCGCATCGAAAAAGTTTCGTCCGCGATGTTCAGCGCCGCGAGCACCGCTACCTTCAGCGAATCGACCATATGGGTCGCATCCGCGATCGATCTCATCTTCCCATCGACGTAAGCCGCCAGCTCCGTCAGGTATTCTTCATTGCCATCCGCATTGACGTTGTAGCTTTGATCGTAAATCTCGATTTTCACGGTTTACTCCCGGCTCGGCCAAGCCATTGTCGGACATTCGCCAATCCCTTGCAACGATTCGTGCAAGAAGCAGCGGCTCGCGGACTCCTTCAACCCAAACCCGGAGCGTCACCCTAACCCTCTCTCTCGCGCCGCGGTTCCCGTCGCCGCCCCGAATTGTGCTGGCCTAAAAACAGGGCTACAGTATTCGCTTTCCATGACCGTGCCGCCACCATCGAATCCGGACCAACCCGTGCAAGGGCTGCGTTACGACGCGCTCCGGCGCGTCTCGCGCACCATCGCCGCGCATCGCGATCCTCAGGAATTATTCGACATTCTGGCCGACGAGCTGCATCCCATCGTCAGCTTCAATCTCTTGCGAGTTTTTCTTTACGAAGAATCCCGGCACGTCCTGCGGGCCTTCGTCCGCGAACCGCTCGCGCTGGCCGTCCCTCCTGAGTTTCCGCCCGATGAATATCCTGCCTGGTGGGTTTATCAGCACCAGGAACCCCTGATTCTATCGGCGGAGATGATCGAGACGCGATTTCCACGCATGACGCGGCTGGTCAGGGAATTCCGGATTCAGTCTCACTGCACCCTGCCGTTGACGACCGCCAATCGCCGATTGGGCGTATTGGCGATCGGCAGCGAGCAGCCCGAAGCATACTCCGAGGACGAGGTGCGCTTTTTGTCCCTGGTCGCCGATCAAATTGCCCTCGCCATCGATAACGCGCTCGCTTACACCCAGATCGCAGAACTGAAGGAGAAACTCACCGAAGAAAAGCTGTACCTCGAGGAAGAGATTCGCAGCGAGATCAATTTCGAGGACATCGTTGGCGAAGGGCCCACCTTGCGCCGCGCGCTGCAACAAGTCGAAACCGTGGCCGCCACCGACTCCACGGTCTTGCTGCTGGGCGAGACCGGCAGCGGAAAAGAATTAATCGCGCGCGCTATCCACCGCCGCAGCCGGCGCAGCGATCGCACCTTCGTGAAATTGAACTGCGCCGCGATTCCCACGGGTCTGCTCGAAAGCGAACTGTTCGGCCACGAACGAGGTGCCTTTACCGGCGCCATCGCTCGAAAAGTCGGCCGGGTCGAACT
>Ga0302324_100029907_pt1 | contig 10306 bp, 3 predicted proteins | sample Palsa_T0_1_FD_201949 | JGI IMG/M metagenome (GOLD analysis project Ga0302324, IMG submission 201949) | Peat permafrost microbial communities from Stordalen Mire near Abisko, Sweden - Palsa_T0_1 | ecosystem: Environmental > Terrestrial > Soil > Palsa > Peat permafrost | place: Sweden: Abisko... | reverse complement strand
CGGCTGTAAACCGCGAACAACCGTCGCAGTGTTACCCTCGTATCCTCAGCAAACCTGCCGCGTGCGGCATTCCCTACGGCGCACCAGGGACGCCAGGCAATCTCGGAGAAGACGCTATGCAATTGTCCCCTCGATTCAGAAATCTGCTGCTGGCCATCGCCGCTTTCGGCGTACTGTATGCCGGCAGCTCGTTGCTATCGGATCCGTCGAGAGCTGGAGCGCAAACCAAGGCTCAGGCCTGCCCCAGCAGTGACAGTGGCCTCAAATTGCCCGCCGGTTTCTGCGCCACGATTTTCGCCGACAACATAGGGCACGCCCGGCACCTGGTTGTGTCGCCGAGTGGAGTTGTTTACGTGAACACCTGGTCCGGCGATTACTATCCCCCCGGAGACAAGCCACCTGCCGGCGGCTTTATCGTGGCCCTCCAGGATAAGACGGGCAGCGGCAAAGCAGACACGACAGAACGCTTTGGCGAAACCACCGCAACCGGCGCAGCGGGTGGCACGGGCATAGCCCTCTACAAGGACGCGCTCTACGCAGAAATCAACGATCGCATCGTGCGCTATCCGCTGGCTGGCGCCGTCGTGCCCCAGGGCTCGGCCACTACCGTGGTTACCGGACTACCTCTCGGTGGCGATCACCCCATGCACCCGTTTGCCATCACCGCGGACGGATCTATGTATGTTGATGTGGGAACAGCAACCAACTCCTGCCAGCTGAAAAATCGAACCCTCAAATCGCCCGGCGCGGATCCTTGCACGGAACTTGAAACCCGTGGAGGCACCTGGCGCTTCGACGCCAATAAAACCAACCAACCGTTTACCCCGGCCGATCGTTACGCCACCGGAATTCGTAATGGCGAAGGCTTTGCCGTCGATGCGGCAGGCAAGCTCGTATACGTCACCCAACACGGAAGAGACCAGCTGCATGCCAATTGGCCGGACCTCTACAAGCCCGAAGAAGAAGCCACGTTACCGTCTGAAGAGTTGCTGCTCTTGAAGCAGGGCGGCGACTACGGCTGGCCTGAGTGCTACTACGACCCGTTCCAACGAAAGCTGGTACTGGCGCCGGAATACGGCGGCGACGGTGGCAAGAAGGTAGGCGTCTGCGCCAACAAAATAGGCCCGGTCGCCGCCTTCCCTGCGCATTGGGGCCCGAACGGCGCGACGTTCTACGACCAGAAGCAGTTCCCAGCCCGCTATCGCAACGGAGTGTTCATCGCGTTCCACGGTTCCTGGGATCGCGCGCCCTATCCGCAGGCCGGCTACAACGTGATCTTTCAACCCGTTGCTGCCGGCCGTTCCTCTGGTCCATGTGAACTCTTTGCCGATGGGTTCGCAGGGCCGGTAGAGACTCCGGAGAAAGCCGTGCACCGGCCTAGCGGCGTCGCTGTCGGACCGGATGGATCGCTCTACATTTCCGACGACATAGCCGGGCGCATTTACAAGATCGTTTATGTGGGCGGTTCTGCAGGTGGGGGCGCCAAGTTCACTCCCTGCCCCAGCTCGACTGCTTCGCCAGGCTCGATCGCAGAAGCCGCGGCCAAGCCGCCGGAAGGCACCCACCCGGACGCCGGCCTTTCTGTTCCTCAGGGAGCCACGCAGGATATGGTGGCCCTGGGTGACCGCATCTATCACGGTCAAGTGGCCGGAGCTCCCTGCGCGGGCTGCCATGGCGCCAGCGCCAAGGGAACTCCGCTGGGTCCCGATCTGACGGCTAACAAATGGTTGTGGAGCGATGGCAGCTATTCCGGGATCACTAAGACCATCACCGACGGCGTCCCGCAACCGAAGCAGTATCGCAGCCCCATGCCGCCCATGGGCGGAGCGCAGCTTACTCCCGACCAGCTATCCGCGGTCGCAGCCTACGTTTGGGCCCTAAGCCACCACTGATGAGCCCACCACTGATGAAGCCTTGGCTCCTCTATGCCGGCTTGACCGTAGTGGCGTGGGGCGTGTGGGGTGTGTTCAGCAAGCTCGCTTCTACCTATGCGCGTCCTCGGCAGACGCTGCTGTTTCAAGTGGTCGGCGTGATGGCTTTTGGCCTGGTTGTTTTGACCATGGAGCGCTTCCACATTGCATGGACGCCGCAGGGATTTGGCTGGTCGGCTGCTGCAGGCTTCGTCAATTTCGTCGGTTTCCTGTTCTTCTTTGCGGCGGTCGAAAAGGGTAAAGTTTCGACCGTAATTGCTATGTCGTCTCTCTACCCGGTGGTCACCATCGTGTTGAGTGTCCTTTTCCTGCAAGAGAAGATTTCGGCACGCGAGGGTCTTGGCATCGTCTGTGCCTTGCTGGCTGGTTTCCTGTTGGCCGGCTGATGCGCAACTATAACGATTACAGTTTCTGGCTTGAGGATGCAGGCGAACCGTTAACGCCGCGTCTGCCGTTGGCCTGCTCAACCGATGTGGACGTGGCCATCCTCGGCGCCGGCTACTCCGGCCTTTGGACTGCTTATTACCTGCTCATAAAGGAGCCGGCGCTTCGCGTTGCCGTAGTCGAGAAGGAGATCGCCGGCTTTGGCGCCTCAGGCCGCAATGGAGGCTGGTGTTCCCCAAACTTCCCCGTAACTGCAGGTTCGTTGGAGAAGCGCTTCGGCGCCACAGCCGCGCGTGAGCTGCTCCTGGCCATGCGCGCTTCCGTCAATGAGGTTGGCCGCGTATGTGCCGAGGAGAAAATCGACGCGCAGTTTCATCCCGGCGGCGTTCTTACCCTGGCGCGCGGACAACATCAATTGCCGGGCATCCGATCGGCTTACGCAGCCTATGAACGGCTCGGCCTTGCTGATCGCTATCGGATGCTCAGCGCCGATGAAGCCACGGAGCGCGTTCGCGTGACCAATGTGTATGGCGGCTTGTACACGGCCGACGGCGCAAGCCTGCATCCGGGAAGGCTGGTGCGAGGACTGGCCCGTGCGGTAGAGGCCCGCGGCGGAGTCCTCTATGAACAGACGCCGGTGACTGCATTCAAGCCAGGCAGCCTCATCACTCCTGGTGGAGAGCTGCGTGCAAAACGCGCCGTCCTGCTCGCCGGAGAGGCATATCTGACCCGCCTTCCGCGCCTGCACCGGGCGCTCCTGCCTGTATATTCCTTGATCTCTCTCACCGAACCGTTGACTTCGGCGCAATGGTCACAGATCGGATGGCAGGGCGGAGAAAGCCTGTCGTCCACTCGCAACACGGTCGTGTATCTAACCAGGACCTCAGACGGCCGCATCCTCTTTGGCAGCCGGGGCGCTCCTTACGTGTTCGGCTCAAAGATAACCGATCAGCAGGACACTCACGAACAGACTTTCGAAATGATCCACCGTTCCCTGGAGGAGTGGTTTCCATCGCTGGCAGGCATTCGCTTCACCCACGCGTGGGGTGGTCCCGTAGGCATGCCGCGCGACTGGATGCCGGCTGTAGGCTTTGATGCCAACTCAGGCATTGGATCGATCAGGGGGTACACGGGACAGGGTGTTTCTACCAGCAACCTTGCCGGGAGGTTACTCGCCGGCCTGATCACGAACCGGCAAACTGGCCTGGAATTACTGCCCCTGGCACAAAGACGCTCCCCGAACTGGGAGGCGGAGCCGCTGCGCTGGCTGGTGGTGCGCTACATGCAGAGCGCATTTCTTCGCATCGATAAGGCAGCCGAAGCGGGTCGGCCACGGCCTTTCGATGCGCCGCTAGCCGAATACCTGGGCAGGCACTAACCGGAAAATAAACGCAGGTCCCTCCACTACGCTCCTGCGGAGCTCCGGTCGGGATGACAATTCTTTTTAGAGGTAAAGTATCTACCGCTGAATCTCTTTCGGGCACAAAGAATTGTCATCCCGACCGGAGCTCCGCAGGAGCGTAGTGGAGGGGCCTGCGGTTTATTTCCGGTACCCTTACCGCGCATACCGCGCATATCGCGCAGCTTTTCCGGACGCCTGGGAGCATACATAACCGCAAGGGAGGACCCTTATCACGCATACCACGCTTATCAAGCATATTTTCTGGACGCCTGGAACCTACTGGTTTTCCTTTTCTCGCGTCTGGATTTCCCGTGCCTGGAGATACACGCGAAGAAAATCGTGCATCGACCAGCCACCACGGGTCTGGTTCCACCCCATAACCGTTTCGCGAGCCTGCTTCAGGCCGGCCGCTTCGGCGGCCAAAGAAGCGGCCGAGGTGGTCAGGACCTCGATTTCCATGCGCGGTACGTACGTTTGATCCGTGACGCGGATCCTGTAAACGCCTGATTCGGGTAGCCTCACCGGCGCCGCCTTCTGCCCTGCTGTCCAAATCAGCGGTTGAGTGGCCGGGTGGCTTGAGGCGGCAGCTTGCGAGCCATCATTGGCCACGCTCAGGGAATATTGACCCCAAGGCAGAACACGCAGAGCCGGCGCAATGGAAACCTCTCCCTGGGGACTCATAGCCGCCACCATTTCGACGTTGCCTGCCTTCGCTGCGCGGCCTGTTGGCGTGGTAAACGGTGTCTCGGCCGATGCCGGCCGGAGCAATAGGGCATTTCTAACCCCGACAAACATATTCCAGACCCCGGGGCTCGGGCGCGGAGTGATTGCTGGAACGCGGAAACCCTGGGAGCAGCTTTTCGCTTCGTAGCATTCGCACAGCATGCGCTGCCCGTCCGGCAATAAGACCGTCATTGAGTGCGCTGGACTCTCAGCGCCGGCGGTAAGCAAGCCCCCGGGTGGGATCGCCTCTCCAAGCCGCAGCACCGCGGAGCTGCCGTTAAGATGCCACTCGCCGTGCCTTTCCCAAACCATTCCGGAAAGAGCTTCGTCTGCAGCCGCAACACCATACTCCAGGAACCCACCGAGTACAATTACGCACACTAAAACGCAAAGCAGAGCTCGAGATTTCATGCCTTGAGTTGTATCAAAGAAAACCAGGCTCACGGCGCGACCATACCGGGGATGCCTCGATGTAGGACACGAAGCTTTCATAAGGCACATTAAGCGGGTGAACACGGCAATTTTTCCTTTGGTACCCGCCCGTGTTTTGTGTATAGTCAACCTCGGTTCGTCACTTTTTCAAATTAATTCCCCCTGTACCATCCCCCATCCCCTGGATTGCGGAACCCTCCCCTAGCGCTGAAAAGCGCTGCAATCGGAAAATTTCTGTTCTGTGGAGCATGCGGCGCTGCGCGGTGAATCTGCCGTACGGTCGACCCATTGCCCACCAGCATTGGGGGCCCTATTTTTCTGTCGAATGCATTCCTTTGTCTCTTGCAGCGTCTTGGTTTCTGGGTACGGCCGGTAGAAAACCCGAAACGCCTGGCTTTCACCCGGCTTCTGATCGCGTGTCTTTTATTGCTGCCGGCGGCGGGGTCGAGCTTTGCCCAGGCTCCCAATGTGCTCACCTGGCGCTATGACAACACCCACCAGGGGCAGAACACGCAGGAGACGATTCTTACTCCGTCCAACGTAAACACCAACACCTTCGGAAAGCTATTTAGCCAAACTGTCGACGGGGAGGTGTACGCGCAACCTCTCTATGTAAGTAATTTGACCCTGCCCGGCCTGGGAACGCACAACGTCATCTTCATTGTCGACGAGCACGACTCGGTGTATGCCTTCGATGCCGACAGCAACGGTGGCTCGAATAGTGCGCCCCTGTGGCAGGCCAGCATGCTCAGCACGGCGCATGGAGCGGCATCCGGAGCAACTACGGTGCCAACTGCGGATGTCCAATCCGGCACCGGAGACCTCAATCCCGAGATCGGCATTACCTCCACACCGACCATCGATCTCACCAACAACACCCTCTTTGTCGTCTCCAAGACGAAAGAGAATGGCAACTACTTCCAGAGGCTGCACGCCCTCAACATTCTTACCGGCAACGAACAGCCCGGCAGCCCGGTAGTGATCTCCGGCTCAGTCCCCGGCACAGGCAGCGGAAGTTCAGGAGGCACCCTCGCTTGGAGCTCGCTATGGCAAAACAATCGCGTGGCGATGGACCTGTTCAATGGCAATATCTATCTCGGTTTTGGCTCCCATGGCGATGATGGTCCGTGGCATGGCTGGGTTCTGGTCTACAACGAAGCCACACTCAAGCAAACAGCCGAATTTTGTACTTCTCCCAATGGATACGGAGACGGAGTCTGGGGTGCGGGCGCCGCATTCCCGATCGATACCGTGACCACGAATGGGCGGGCGTTTCTTTCCACCGGTAATGGCGACTTCACGTCCTATCCACCGCTCACCAATAGCGTCGATTACGGCGAGAGCATTCTTCGCTTTGACCTTTCCAGCGGCGGTTTCGCGATCAGTGACGCCTTCACAGATTTCAACCAGGCGACGTTAACATCGGAAGACGAAGACCAGGGTTCAGGCGGTGTTCTCATGCTTCCGAACCAGACTGGAACCTATCCCCACGAGCTGGTGCAAATCGGCAAAGAGGGTCGCATCCTTGTCCTCAATCGTGATGCGCTCGGCGGCTACGTGCCTGGAGGGAGCTACAACACCAACGCGGTGCAGGACATTAACGGCGCATTGGCAGGGGGATTGTGGAGCACCCCTGCTTATTGGAACGGGAACGTCTATATATGGGGTGAGAACGATGTTCTCAAAATGTTCCCCATCACCAATGGCGTTCTGGCCACCAGTGCCAGCGCCCAGGGCTCGGCATCATCCACATTCCCCGGCGCCACTCCTGTGGTGTCGTCGGATGGTACTCAGAACGGCATAGTCTGGACGCTGGTAACCGATCTTTACAATTCCAACGGTTCTTCGATCCTGTACGCATTCAATGCGCAGAACGTTGCCCAACAACTTTATGCCAGCAATCAGAATTCCAGCCGGGACGATGCGGGGCCGGCCATCAAGTTCACCGTTCCTGTCATCACCAACGGGAAGGTATATGTAGGGGCCGGCTATCAGATCGATGTATATGGTCTTCTGAACGCCGAGCAGCCTGCGCCTGCGCCGGCTATTTCGCCCGCCGGGGGCACCTTCAGCGGTTCGCAACAAGTCACCATCACGGATAGCGTAAGCGGCGCCTCGATTTATTACACTACCGATGGATCGACCCCGACCACGGGCTCAACACTCTACACCGGACCGTTCCAACTAACTACGGATACCACAGTGCAGGCGATTTCGAGCGCCGCGGGATATCTTCAGAGTTCCGTGTCGAGCGCTACCTATACCTTCAACACCCAGGTTCCCTCGCCGCAGTTTTCACCGGCAGCTGGCTCTTATACCACCACGCAGTCGGTTACGATTTCCGATACCACGTCCGGCGCAACGATCTATTACACGACCGACGGATCGACACCCACCACTGCATCGGCCAAATATACCGCAGCTATCACCGTCAGCAGTTCTACCGTCATCAATGCCATCGCGGTCTACAGCGGACTGGCCGCCAGCAATGTGGCGAGCGCCACCTACTCCATACAGCCCAACGGGACGGAGATCAACTTCGGCAATGGCTTTGCCGTCGCGACTGGGCTGACGTTGAACGGGAGCGCAACCAACACCGACGACAGCCGCTTGCAATTAACCACTGGCCTCACCGACCAGGCGGGAAGCGTCTTCTACAACACCCCCACCAACATCCAGTCTTTTACCACCGACTTCGCATTTCAACTTTCGAATGCGCAGGCCGACGGGTTCACTTTCACCATCCAGAACGTTGCTCCTACCGCAATTGGCGGCGATGGCGGAAGCCTGGGTTATGGGCCGAACCCGTACGGCGGAACAACAGGCGGTATTGCCAACAGCGTGGCCCTCAAGTTCGACTTGTACAGCAATGCGGGCGAAGGCACGGATTCCACCGGAGTCTACACCGATGGCGCTGAGCCCACTGTTCCCGCGGTGGATATGACCTCTTCGGGCGTGCTGCTGACGAGCGGAGATTCGATGGCCGCGCACGTCACCTATGACGGCACCAACCTTATACTGACGCTGACTGACATCGTCGTAAACAAGGTCTTTACCCATACGTTCCCCATCAACATTCCGGCAACCATCGGTAGCAACGTGGCCTACATCGGCTTTACCGGCGGCACTGGTGGAGAAACTTCAAGCCAGAAAATATTGTCCTGGACATTCACCTCGCAATCCGGGTCGGTGACGCAGACACCAACATTTTCACCGGCCGCAGGAAGCTTTACCACGGCGCAACAGGTTGCTCTGAGCGATGCAACTGCCGGCGCCGTCATCTACTACACCACGGATGGTTCGGTTCCTACCACCTCCTCGACCGTGTACAGCTCGCCCATCAGCGTGGATAGTGGATCGGTGACCATCAACGCCCTGGCGCAGGCTTCGGGGATGACCGCCAGTGCAGTTGCCAGTGCCGTCTACACCATCCAGCCGGGGGTAACGGCCACGCCGACGTTTTCACCGGGTACAGGGACTTACACTGCGGCGCAGTCAGTTGTGATTTCTGACAGCACACCCGGAGCAGTGATCTACTACACCACCAACGGCACCACGCCCACCACTGCGTCGGCTGTGTACAGTTCCGCCATCGCGGTCAGCGCCAGCAGCACGCTGGAGGCACTGGCAGTTGCTCCTGGACTTACCCAGAGTGCGGTGGCCAGTGCGGCCTACGTGATTCAAACCGGTGGATCCAGCAGCATCAATTTTGCCAGCGGTTTTCCCAGCGCCACAGGTCTGCAACTGAACGGTGCAAGCAAAGTGAGCTCCAGCAATTTCCTTGAGCTGACTGACGGCGGCGATTATGAAGCGAGCAGCGCCTTCTGGAACACGCCGGTCAACATCCAGACCTTTACCACCAACTTCACCTTCCAGCTTTCCAGCGCCTCGGCTGACGGATTTACCTTCACCATCCAAGATGCTGGCCTCACAGCGCTGGGAGCCTACGGAGGAGGGTTGGGCTACGGAGCAGATCCGAATAACGGTCCTACCGCCTCGATCGGCAAGAGCGTCGCCGTCAAATTCGACATCTACAGCAACAGTGGCGAGGGCAACGACTCCACGGGGCTGTATACCGACGGCGCCACTCCTACGCTGCCTGCGGTGAATCTCACTTCTTCCGGAATCGTACTGGCCAGCGGCGACACCATTGCGGCTCAACTCACCTATAACGGCACTACGTTGACGCTGAACCTGACCGACACGGTTACGAATGCAACTTTCACTCAGGCGTTCTCCGTCAACATCCCCTCAACCGTGGGCGCAAACACTGCTTACGTTGGCTTTACCGGCGGAACCGGCGGCTTGTCTGCCATCCAGAACATCAAAACCTGGACCTTCACCTCCAGTACGACTCAAATTGCTGCCGATCCGGTATTCAGTCCATTGCCCGGCACTTATAGCACCGCGCAAAACGTTGCTCTCAGCAGTGCAACACCAGGCGCAACCATCTACTACACGGTGGACGGTTCGACCCCGACCCATTCCTCTTCCGTTTACAGCGCACCCATCGTTGTCAGTGCCGCATCTCTCACCATTCGTGCCCTGGCTTCAGCGAGCGGGTATCAGGATAGTCCGATCGTGTTGGGTGCTTATGTCATTCAGGCTGCGGCAACCGCGATGCCCACCTTTTCACCCGGCGCAGGAACCTATAGTGTCGCGCAGTCAGTTGCAATTTCTGACACCACACCCGGAGCGGTGATCTACTACACCACCAACGGAACCGCGCCCACTACTTCGTCCGCTGTTTACAGTTCCGCAATCCCGGTCGCCGCCAACACCACGGTGGAGGCTCTGGCGGTGGCTCCAGGATTCGGCCAGAGTGCAGTTGCAAGTGCAGCGTACGTCATTCAAACCGGGGTAACGGTAACGCCCACCTTCTCACCCGCCGCAGGAACCTACACCTCCACGCAGTCAGTGGTCATTTCTGACACCACACCCGGAACAGTGATCTACTACACCACCAACGGGACCGCACCCACCACTGCGTCCCCTGTATACAGCACGGCGATCACGGTCAGCGCTAGCAGCACGCTGGAGGCTTTGGCGATTGCTCCAGGGCTTACCCAGAGTGCGGTGGCCAGTGCAGCGTACGTCATTCAAGCCGGGACAACCGCGACTCCCACCTTCTCACCCGCTGCTGGAACCTACACCTCTGCGCAGTCAGTCGCGATTTCTGACAGCACACCCGGAGCGGTGATCTACTACACCACCAATGGGACCACGCCCACCACTGCGTCCCCTGTATACAGCACGGCGATCGCGGTCAGCGCCAGCACTACGCTGGAGGCTCTGGCGATTGCTCCAGGGCTTACCCAGAGTGCGGTGGCCAGTGCGGCGTACGTCATTCAAACCGGCGGATCCGCCAGTATCAATTTCCCGAGCGGCTTCCCCAGCGCGACAGGTCTGCAGCTGAACGGCAAAAGCAAGGTGA
>Ga0302324_100029905_pt1 | contig 10307 bp, 5 predicted proteins | sample Palsa_T0_1_FD_201949 | JGI IMG/M metagenome (GOLD analysis project Ga0302324, IMG submission 201949) | Peat permafrost microbial communities from Stordalen Mire near Abisko, Sweden - Palsa_T0_1 | ecosystem: Environmental > Terrestrial > Soil > Palsa > Peat permafrost | place: Sweden: Abisko... | reverse complement strand
CGAATGTGTTTTCCTTGCCCACGGTTCCGGCAATAATTTCTTGAAAATCCATTTCCACCGAACGGAAAAAATGTTTCGGAAGGTTCGAGCAGTGGAAGCACACCGCTTTGTTCGGGTCCGATCCGTAGTTGTTGTTCCAATCGAGCAGAGCCGAAGGCGTGCCCGATGCGAGCTGCAGCGCGTGCATCCCCAGCACCCCGCAAATATCTACTTCGCAGGCGCTCGAGAGCAGTTCGTTGCTCATCATGCTCATCACGGTGCAGGGAACTACTCCCAGATTTTCTTCAATCGAAGTCCAGCACTGCACCGCGCTGATCGTGACTTCGGTCGCTGCCATCCACTGGTCAACCACGGCGCCGAGTTTCGCCATCTTCATCAGAGCCGGCGCGGGTACGCTGCTGGCGTCCACATATTTCTTGATCGCGGCCAGCTTCGCCTGCGCATGATCATCATTGTCTTTCATACGCTCGATGCGGCCCAGCACCTCGGAGAGATCCAGCGTCTCGATGGAGATGCCCTGCGACTCCAGAATCTTCTCGCTGTAGCGCACCGTGTTGAACGCGGTGGGGCGCGCGCCGATGGCGCCCACTCGCAGGTTGCGGAATCCTTTCACCACCCGGCACACTCCGGCAAACCATTCCAGATCTTTCACGAATTCAGGCGAGTCGAGACTCTCCGTGTGCAGCGTGGTGATGGAATAGGGAATGCCGTACTGCCGCAGGTTATTGCAGGCCGACATCTTGCCGCAGAAACTGTCGCGGCGGGAGGCAATAGTCATCTTCGTGGGATCGTCGGGCGTAGCCTGAATCAGTACCGGCACGCGGAGATCGGCCAGCCGCAAGGTGTCGGCGATGGCGCGCTCTTCGCCAAAGTTCGGCAACGTCACGATGATTCCGTCAATCCGTTCGCGGTGGCGCTTGAAGAGTTCGGCGCAGCGGCGCGATTCTTCCCGCGTCTCCACCGCTCCGTACTTACTCTCTTTCGGGTCCAGAGCGACCACGTCCATGCCCGCTGTCTCCAGCGCGCGCAGGATTTCTTCGCGGCCGCTCTTGGCCAGGTGGTCGGGAAAAAATCCCCGATTTCCCACGATCACTCCCATCGTCATCTTTTTCGGATTCGCCGGCATATCACTCCCTGTCCAAACTCAGCTTCGTGCCGTCGCTCAGCACTCGCCGTTCATCGCGCCCATTACTTTTTCTTTTCCTGCCCGTAGTACGCGTCCTTGCCATGCTTTCTCAGGTAATGCTTGTCGTGCAGCGTGGTTCCCGCCGGCTGTGCAGCGGCGCTGATGCCCAGCGTGAAGTAGGCCATCCGCGCCAGCGCTTCCAGAATCACCGCGTTATGAGCAGCCGCCGAAGCGTCTTCTCCCCACGCGAACGGGCCGTGGTTGGCCACGAGCACGCCCGGAGTCGCCAACGGATTCGTTTGCCGCAGGCTGCGCACGATCGCATGGCCGGTGTTCTTTTCGTAGTCTCCCGCAATCTCTTCGTCGGTCAATTCCGACGTGACCGGCACCGGGCCATGAAAATAATCCGCGTGAGTCGTGCCGAAACATGGAATCGGCTTGCGCGCTTGCGCCCACGCGGTCGCATATTCGGAGTGCGTGTGAGCGACTCCGCCGATTTCAGAAAACTCGTTATACAGCACCAGATGGCTGGGCAGATCGGACGATGGCCGCAGCGTCCCTTCCACGATTTTGCCCGTTAGGTCGGTCACCACCAGATGCTCAGGCTTCATCTGCTCATAAGGCACACCGCTGGGCTTGATTACCACCAGGCCATCGTCCCGCGAAATTCCGCTGGCATTGCCAAACGTATACAGAACCAGGTTTTTTCTCACCAGTTCCAGGTTGGCTTCCAGCACTTGTTCCCGCAACTTTTGCAGCAGCATTCCCTTTGGCCTATGCTCCCCAGAACCCAGAGAGAAAAAATATGTTCGAGAAGAAAGCAGTATAACGGGCGGCCATCGGCGAAGGGAAGCTTCCGTCGAGATCACGTCTGTCACGGACTTTGCGGTATCATCGGCGGGAAGCGAGAGCCCGTCAGGGCCGCCTCGTGGAGTCAGGACAGGACAATGAGAAAGCTGCGCAGCCAGGCTTGGTATGGGCGAAAAGATCGCGATGGATTCCTTTACCGAAGTTGGATGAAGAACCAGGGCTGGCCTCACGACTTGTTCGACGGGCGGCCCGTCATCGGAATCTGCAACACCTGGTCGGAGTTCACGCCATGCAATGGTCACTTTCGCGAGCTTGCTGAGTGGGTGAAGCGCGGCGTTTGGGAGGCAGGCGGGTTCCCGCTGGAGTTTCCAGTCATGTCGCTGGGCGAGACGCAGCTGCGTCCCACCGCAATGCTATTTCGCAACCTCGCCAGCATGGATGTGGAAGAATCGATTCGCGGCAACCCCATCGACGGAGTTGTTCTGCTCATGGGCTGTGACAAAACCACGCCGTCTCTGCTGATGGGAGCCGCTTCCTGCGATCTGCCCACGATTGGCCTCTCCGGCGGTCCCATGCTTTCGGGAAAATTCCGCGGCCGCGATTTGGGATCAGGTACGGGAGTCTGGCAGATGACCGATCAGGTTCGCTCCGGCGAAATGAAGATCGAGGAATTCTTCGAAGCGGAAAGTTGCATGCACCGCTCCAAGGGTCACTGCATGACCATGGGCACTGCCTCAACCATGGCCAGCATGGTGGAGGCCCTGGGTATGAGCTTGCCCGGCAACGCGGCCATTCCCGCGGTAGATGCGCGCCGCAACACACTTGCTCAAATGACCGGTCGCCGGGTTGTGCAGATGGTGCACGACGATCTTCGCATTTCGCAGATACTCACCCGCGAGGCCTTCGAGAACGCGATCCGCGCCAACGCCGCGATTGGCGGCTCGACCAACGCAGTGATTCATTTGATCGCGATTGCGGGCCGCGTCGGCGTGCCCTTGTGTCTCGATGATTTCGATCGCCTGGGATCATCGCTGCCATGTCTCGTCGATATTCAGCCTTCCGGCAAACATCTGATGGAAGATTTCTTCTACGCCGGAGGACTGCCAACCGTACTTCGCGAACTCGGCGAGGCTGATGTATTGCGCCGCGACGCGCTCACGGTCAACGGACAGCCGATCTGGAAGAACGTGGCCGACGCCCCCTGTTGGAATCGCGATGTGATTCGCCGTTTCGCAGAACCGTTCAAGGCGAGCGCTGGCATTGCCGTCCTGCGCGGCAATCTCGCGCCGGATGGCGCCGTCATCAAGCCTTCAGCCGCGAGTCCACATCTGTTGCAGCATCGCGGGCGCGCGGTAGTGTTTGAGACGATCGAAGAATTTAATGCGCGCATTGACGACGATGCTTTGGACATCGATGAAAACTGTGTCATGGTTCTGAAGAATTGCGGCCCACGCGGTTACCCGGGGATGGCCGAGGTTGGCAACATGATGTTGCCGCCGAAGCTGCTCCGCAAAGGCGTGACCGACATGGTCCGCATTTCCGACGCCCGCATGAGCGGTACTGCTTATGGGACGGTAGTATTGCACGCCTGTCCGGAAGCCGCAGCCGGCGGCCCACTCGCGCTGGTACAGTCGGGCGACATGATCACACTCGATGTTCCCAAACGCTTGCTTCGCCTGGAGGTCGATGACAATACTCTCGCTGCACGCCGCGCAAAGTGGGTGCCTCCCGCTCTTCCGGATCGCGGCTGGTTGAGGCTTTATGTCGAACACGTGCAGCAGGCGGACAAAGGGGCCGATCTCGATTTTCTCGTGGGCCGCAGCGGGGCGCACGTTGCTCGCGATTCGCATTAACCGCGAAGACGACCGCCGAAAATGACTGTTCAAAACAGCCGCAGAATCCGGGTCATCGATTCCCACACGGGTGGAGAGCCAACCCGCCTGGTCGTGAGCGGCGCTCCCGACCTTGGGACCGGATCGCTGGCGGCGCGTCTGGAACGCTTTCGCAGCAAGCACGATGATTTTCGCTCCGCCATCGTGAACGAGCCGCGGGGGTCCGACGTTATGGTGGGTGCGTTGCTTTGCGATCCGCTCGACTCTGCCAGCGTTGCCGGTGTTATCTACTTTAACAACGTCGGCTACCTGGGCATGTGCGGTCACGGGACCATCGGCCTGGTTGCGACCTTGGCCTACATGAAGCGCATCGGTCCGGGAGAGCACAAGATTGAGACTCCCGTCGGCACGGTGAGCGCGTTTCTGCACGAGAGTGGAGAGGTCACGGTCAACAACGTCGCAAGTTATCGCAGCGCCGCAGACGTTGCAGTCGACGTCCTTGGATACGGCGAGGTGCGCGGCGATGTGGCCTGGGGTGGAAACTGGTTTTTTCTCGTGCGCCAGCACACGATGGAATTGACCCTACGGAATGTCGACGAACTTACGGCGTTCACATGGGCGATTCGCCAGGCTCTTCGCGACAACGGCATCGCCGGCGCGGACGGCAAGGAGATCGACCACGTCGAGCTATATGGTCCATCTCAGATTCCGGGTGTGGACAGCAGGAATTTCGTGCTCTGCCCTGGCAAAGCTTATGATCGTTCTCCCTGCGGCACCGGGACCAGCGCCAAGCTGGCGTGCCTTTATGCGGATGGCAAAATCCGCGAAGGCCAAACGTGGAAGCAGGAAAGTATTGTGGGCAGTGTGTTTGAAGGCAGCGTCAAGGTGCGGGATGGCAAAATTTATCCAAGCATCAAGGGCGCGGCTTTTGTGAACGCCGAGTCGGAACTCGTGCTCGATCCACGCGACCCGCTGTGCATGGGCATTCGCGCGTGAGCAAAACAGCCTATGACGTTGTGGTTGTGGGCGCCGGCATTGTAGGTGCAGCGTGTGCGAATGAACTCGCGCGTCGGGGCTTGCGCGTGGTGGTGATAGACGGCGACCTCGTCGGAAGCGGCGCAACCGCCGCCGCGATGGGCCACATCGTTGTGATGGATGATTCCGAAGCACAGTTTGCTTTGACCCGCTATTCTCGGCAGCTGTGGCAGGAGATACGACCCGAATTACCCGACGACGTCGAGTACGAACAGCGTGGAACCATCTGGGTCGCGGCTGACGAAGAAGAAATGAACGAGGTCCGCCGCAAGCGCGACTACTACGGCAAACGCGGAGTTCCCACGGAAGTACTCGATGCCGAAGCCTTGCAGCGTCTGGAGCCGAACCTTCGTCCGGGGATGGTCGGCGGGCTTCTGGTTCCGGAAGATGGTGTGCTCTATCCGCCATGTGCCGTCCGCTTTCTGATGGAGCGCGCGCAGAAGCGAGGAGCCAAGCTTCGCGTTGGTGTCTCTGTCACGAAGATTGGCCGGGGCCAGGTTCGGTTAGCGGACGGCACGGAGATCGCCGCGGAAATCATTGTGAACGCGGCTGGGGTTTTCGCGGCTGAACTCACGCCAGGGCTCGAGATCAAGAAACGAAAAGGCCATCTGGTGATCACCGATCGTTATCCCGGATTTGTGCGGCATCAGTTGGTGGAACTCGGCTATTTGAAGAGCGCTCACTCCGAAACCGGAGATTCGGTAGCGTTCAACGTGCAGCCGCGCCGCACCGGTCAGGTTCTCATCGGTTCTTCGCGGCAGTATGGCGCGGAGCACAAAGAAGTGGACAACTTCATGCTGGTCCGCATGCTGCATCGCGCGCAGGAATACATGCCAGGCCTGGCCCAGTTGTCGACGGTGCGAAGCTGGACGGGATTTCGCGCCGCTACTCCCGACAAGCTTCCGCTGATCGGGCCCTGGGATCGAGACACAACCGGAGACAAGTCCATTTTTCTGGCGACCGGGCATGAGGGTCTGGGAATTACCACATCGCTAGGCACGGCGCGCATTCTGGCCGATCAGATCACCGGCACAAAGCCGGCGATCCCGCTGGAACCGTACCTGCCCTCGCGAACCGCGAAGGAGTACGTGCAGGACCCATCGCAACAGCGCAGCGAACTAACAGGAGGACAATCATGAACTGGAAGGGTGTGCTCCCTGCAATCACCACCAGTTTTACCGAAGATCTTCGTGTCGATCACAGCTTTTTGACGAGACATTGCCACTGGCTGCTCGACAACGGTTGCGCCGGCATCGTCGCCCTCGGTTCCCTGGGAGAAGGCGCGGCTCTGTCCTTCGACGAGAAGGTCGAGATTCTGCGCACCTGCGTCAGCGCGGTTCATGGCCGAGGACCAGTCGTGGCTTCCATCTCGGCGCTCACCACTTCGGAAGCCGTGGCCGTCGCCAAGGCGGCCGCAGAAGTTGGCTGCGACGCTTTGATGGTGTTGCCGCCCTATGTCTACCACGGTAATTCGCGGGAGATGAAGACCCACGTGGCCACCGTGTTTGCGGCAACTCCGCTTTCCTGCATGCTTTACAACAATCCCGTGGCCTACGGAACCGATTTCCTTCCCGAACAGATTCGCGAGCTGGCGGCCGAACATGAAAACTTCGAAGCGGTGAAGGAGTCGAGCACGGATGTCCGGCGTGTCTCCGCCATCCGCGCCCTGCTCGACCGCCGCCTGGAGATCTCGGTCGGTGTGGATGACGCCGTCCTAGAAGCCATCGGAGTGGGCGCGACCGGCTGGATCGCCGGCCTGGCCAATGCGTTGCCGCGGGAATCGGTAGATCTTTTCCACCACGGCATCAACGGAGAGAGTGACAAGGCATTTGAGTTGTATCGCTGGTTCCTGCCGTTGCTGCGCATGGATACAGTTCCGAATTTCGTTCAGCTCATCAAGCTGGTGCAAGCCGAAGTAGGGATGGGAAATTCGCGCGTGCGTCCGCCACGCCTGCAATTAATTGGCGGAGAGTTGGAACAAACCAGCCGGATCATTCGCGACGCGTTGGGCTCCCGTCCGCAGCCGGCAGGCAGCTATGCATTAACCAGCAGAAAGTAATTTCGAAAAAATGGCAAAACTCTCAGGCAGGTCGCTCATCGGGTTTCGCGAAAACAGCGGTTCGTCGGAGCCGCTCTATCCCACTGATCCCATCACTGGTTCTACCGCTCCACCGCTCTTCATCGTTAACCTTGCAGGGTTCTTCGCTGGAATTGAAGAGCGCAAGGAAGCGCGGAGCCAAGCTAGGAACGGAATTCGCAGAAGTAGCAAAATGTCTCACGGGTTCCGCTGTCTGATTCAATCCGGCGTGATCTGGTTTTGTCTTCTGGCGTCCGTGAGCGGCTATTCACAGACGACGGTCACGAACGATCCACCCTTCTATGGGCCGCTCAACGCGGTGTTCTTGCCCGATGGGGATGGCCTCAAGAAGCCTCTGCGCAAAGACGATTCCGTGGTGCGCGCGGATTCGCCCTGGTCGCTATACGGCTGGGTGAAGTCGGCCGAGCCGCCCAAAGGGCCGAGCCTGGTCGCGGGCATCGGAGATCCCGCCGAAGAGTTTTCACGATATCTCGCATTCGATGCCGATCGCGCGACTCTGTGGATGGGCAAGGACAACAGCTTGTCCGGTGCAGCTTCGTTGGCCGCGGGGAAATGGCATTTTCTGGCAGCCACGTTCGATGGGGAAGAGTTCCACCTTTACTGCGACGGCCTGCAAATAGCTAGCGGCAAACTCGATCTGGGGAGCGTGAGTCCAGTTCTGCAGATGGCGCCGGCCTTTGCGCCCGCTTCGAATTGGCGTCACTTCGGCGGGACGATCGCTGGGTTGAGTTTGCTTCGACGCGCGCTGAGTGCGGATGAAGTCAAGCAACTTGCTCAGGCGTCGGAAGATTTCTCGCTGATCGAATACGAAGAAGGATCGAAGCCGTGGCCGGTGCAGACGCGGGGGCAAGCGGGATATCGCGCTCCGCAAGATCCTGCAACCATGCCACGCAGCAATGCGCCGTTTTCGCGTCCGGTCGAAAAGAAACCCGCGACGCAAGAAGCTCTCGAAGCCAACGGCGAGGGCGAGTGGACGCTGGCCGGCGGTTGGAGGATGACTCCCGCGCCCAAGGTAAATGCGGATGGCGCCGCGATCTCGCTGGCGGCTTACAGCGCTCGCGACTGGTGGCCGGCGACCGTGCCCGGCACGGTTCTTACTACGATGATTGATCGGGGAGTGTATCCGGATCCGGATTACGGGTTGAACAACCTGGCGATTCCGGAGAGTTTGAACCAGCAGGACTACTGGTATCGCGTGGAATTCCGCGCGCCGAAGGCGATGGATGTAGACGGGAAGCGTCTCGCACTGACGTTCCAGGGAATCAATTATGAAGCGGCGGTGTGGCTGAATGGGCGGTCTCTGGGCTCGATTAAAGGAGCATTCATCCGCGGCACATTCGACGTGACGGGCTTAGTGAGGGCCGAACAAGTCAACGTGCTCGCCGTGCGGGTGTCGCCTCCGCCGCATCCCGGAATCCCGCAGGAACAATCGATCAAGGGCGGCCCCGGAGAGAACGGCGGATTAATGTGTCTGGATGGTCCGACGTTTGTGGCCACCGAAGGTTGGGATTGGATTCCGGCGGTTCGCGATCGCGATACCGGCGTCTGGCAACCAGTCACGCTAACGGCAACCAGCGACGTAAAAATTGGCGACACCCAGGTAGTGACCGCTCTGCCGCTGCCGGATACCAGCCGTGCGGATGTCGAGATTATTGTGCCGCTGGAAAACCTGTCGAAGGCTCCACTCAGTGGAACGCTCAAAGCCGCATTCGGCGATACCATCGTATCGAAACAGATTACCTTAGCTCCTGGCAATACCTCCGTGAAGCTGGCGCCTTCCGAGTTTCCGCAACTGATAGTGCAGCATCCGCGGTTGTGGTGGCCCAATGGGTATGGCACGCCGGAACTGTATACGTTAAAGCTGAGCTTCTCGGAAGGAAACGTGGAGTCCGACAGAAAACAATTGCGCTTCGGAATTCGCGAGATCACCTACGAGCTGAGTTTGTTTGATAGCGCCGGTCATCTGCGGCGTTTGGAATATTCGCCGACTACGGCACGGGATAAAAGTGAGCAGGTTGTCGACGTCCGCCGCGAAGGCATTCGTGAGATTCCTCCCGCAGATCCATTCCCGGCGAATTTTCCGCCGGAGTGGAAGGAAGGTTGGAAGTCCTGGGTGTATTCGCTGGTGCCGGGTGGCGAATCATCTCCATCCATACGGATGCTTGACGACACGCGGGCCGCGCCTTATCTGGTGATCCGCGTGAATGGCGTGCGCATCGCGTGCCGGGGAGGGAACTGGGGCATGGACGATTCGCGCAAGCGCGTCTCGCGCGAGCATCTCGAACCTTTTTTCCGCCTGCACCGCGATGCCAACCTGAACATCATTCGCAACTGGGTCGGTCAGGATACCGAGGAAGTCTTCTACGATCTCGCCGACGAATACGGATTGCTGGTGTGGAACGACTTCTGGGAATCCACGCAGAACTATAACGTCGAAGCGCAGGACCCAGATCTGTTTCTGAAAAATGTGCGCGATACCATCTTGCGTTTTCGCAACCACCCCTCGATCGTGGCGTGGTGCGGGCGCAACGAAGGTGTCCCGCAGCCCATCATCAATGAAGGAATCGCCGAACTCGCTCGATCGCTGGATGGCACGCGCTACTATTTCCCCAGTTCGAACGAGATTAACTTGCAGCATAGCGGTCCGTATAAGTATATGAGTCCGGTGCTGTACTACACAGCATTGAATCATGGCTTCTCCGTGGAAACGGGGACGCCGTCATTTTCGACTCTGGAATCTTTCCGCGCCTGGATTCCGAAGGAAGATCAATGGCCCATCAGCGATGCCTGGGCCTATCACGACTGGCATCAAAGCGGCAACGGCGACATGGCTCCGTTCATGGCGCAGGTGCAGGCGGAGTTCGGCGCTCCGACCAGCCTGGAAGATTTCGAGCGCAAGGCGCAAATGCTGGACTACGAAGATCACCGCGCGATTTTCGAGGGCATGAATGCGCATCTCTGGGCCCCCAACAGCGCGCGGATCCTGTGGATGACTCAGCCCGCGTGGCCGAGCAACGTGTGGCAGATTCTCAGTTCGGATTACGATACGCAGTCTTCTTTTTACGGCGTGAAGAAGGCTTGTGAACCGCTGCATGTTCAGCTCGATCTCTCGAACTACAACGTCGCGGTGGTCAACACCACCAACGATCCGCATCCCGGACTATTGGTCAGCGCGAATGTCTATTCGCTCGACAACAAACTGCTGCTTCATCGCGAGGAGAAAAAAGACGCAGCGCCAGATGTTGTCACGGACGGATTCAGGCTGGAACTCGCGTCATTGCTCGCATCGGATGGCCTTCTGCTTGTGAAACTAGAGCTGCGGAATTCGTCCGGAGATGTGGTGTCGGAAAATTTCTACTGGCTGGGAGCCGAGAGCGCGTCCTATCGGCGCTTGAATCGTCTTGTA
>Ga0302324_100029903_pt1 | contig 10307 bp, 5 predicted proteins | sample Palsa_T0_1_FD_201949 | JGI IMG/M metagenome (GOLD analysis project Ga0302324, IMG submission 201949) | Peat permafrost microbial communities from Stordalen Mire near Abisko, Sweden - Palsa_T0_1 | ecosystem: Environmental > Terrestrial > Soil > Palsa > Peat permafrost | place: Sweden: Abisko... | reverse complement strand
TTCGGCCCCACCGCCTCCTCTGGAGCCCCCGCTGCCGCCTCCCGGCAAGCCCGCGGTCAACTGGGAACAATTCATGGGCGTGAAAGGTCTGGCCTGGATTGGCGGCTTCACTTTTTTTCTCGGCGTCGTTTTTGCCATTCAATATTCATTTTCCCACCATCTCATTTCGCAAAGTTTGCAAGCGTCATTCGGGTTCCTCACCGGGCTGGGGGTGCTGGTCGGCGGCATCGTAATGTCGCGCAGGAATTTTCCCGCGCTTTCGCAAACATTATGCGGCACGGGGGTGCTCCTCCTTTACGCCGAATCGTTCGCGTGCCGCTCCTATTATCATTTTGAGTTTTTTGGCACAATGCCGACCTTTCTGTTGATGGCGCTTATCACGGTGACGGCCTTCCTGTTGGCCGTTCGGCTCCAGGCCATGGTGGTGGCCATCCTCGGCATGCTGGGTGGATTTCTCACCCCGGTTCTCCTTTCCACCGGCCAGGACAACCCGCTCGGTCTGTTCGGCTACATTGCCATTCTCGACACGGGCCTGCTCCTGGTGGCGCTGCGCCGCCGCTGGTATTTTCTCGCCGCGCTGGCGGCGCTGGGCACGGAAATCATGCAAATGGCCTGGGCGGGTAAATTCTTTGTCGCCGAAAAATATTTTGCAGGCAACAAAATTCTGGTGGCGCTGGGCGTGCTGCTGGGGTTCAGCGCGCTTTATCTGGCGGCCAGTTGCTGGGCGAAAGCACGGCAACCCGCGGACGGCGCGGAGCCGGAAGCGGCCGCCGCGGCGATGAACATAAGAAGATGGTTTTTCGGCGCCACGTTCAGTCTAGTAGCTGTGGCACTGGCCTTTGCGGCGTGGTTTTTGGATTTCCAGCCGCTGGCACAGCGTCCGTGCCTGATGTTCGGTTTCGTGTTCCTTCTTGATCTCGTGGTCCAGGCGCTGGTGCTGGCCGATGAAACCACGGCCATCGCTCAACCTATTGCGGGATTTGCGGTTTTCGCCTTGCTCGGATTTTGGACGCGACAATCGCTGACCAATGAGCTGCTGAACTCAGCGCTGGGGATTTATTTTATCTTCGCGCTCCTCCACGCGGCGCTCCCGGAGATGCTCCGGCGGCGGCGCCCTGAAAAAGCGCGCTCATGGGCGGTGCATATTTTTCCGCTCCTGGCCCTGATGCTGGTTCTCCTGCCGATCTTTCAGCTGGCGGAAGTTTCGTTCGCCGTCTGGCCGTTTATTTTGCTCGTCGATGTGCTGGCCATCGTGCTCGCGGTGCTGACCGCCAGCTTGTTGTCGGTTCTGGCGGTGCTCTTGCTGACGCTGGCCGCCACCGGCGCGCTCATTTTCAGAATCCCGTCCGACCTGAGCGGTCTGCCCGTTGCCTTTATCCTGCTCGGCGGATTCGTTATTTTCTTCGTCCTGGTAAGCATCTGGCTGCTGCGCCGATTCAAGCCCGAGGCCTTGAAGGAAGGAATCAAAATAGGCGACAGCCTCACCGCGCCGGAAGATGTGGCTGCGGTTTTGCCCGCCTGCTCGGTGGGGTTGCCGTTCCTGCTCCTGATCATGGCCACGCTGCGGTTGCCGCTGGTCAATCCCTCGCCGGTCTTTGGCCTGGCCCTGTTGCTGGTGGTTTTGTTGCTGGGGTTGACAAAATTATTTTCGCTCGATTGGATGCCCGCCATCGGCCTGGCGTGCGTGAGCGCGCTGGAATGCGCCTGGCATTTCAACCGCTTCGATCCCGCCAGCCCACATCAGCCGCCGAGTCTCGTGCTGGCGTGGTATTTTGTGTTTTTTGCCTCATTCGCGGTATTTCCGTTTTTATTCCCGCGGCAATTCGCGGGCAAAGCGGTTCCGTGGGCCGCCGCCGCGATGGCGGGGCCGCTGCAATTTTTTCTTATTTACCGCGTGACGACCGCCGTTTATCCAAACCCCTACATGGGCCTGCTGCCCGCCGCGTTCTCCATACCCGCCTTGGCCAGTCTGGCCATCGTCGTGAGGAGAACGACGCCGGATGCCAAACCACGCCTGGATCAGTTGGCATGGTTTGGGGGCGTGGCGCTCTTTTTCATTACGCTCATTTTCCCGATTCAATTCGAGCGGCAATGGATTACCGTCGGTTGGGCGCTGGAAGGCGCGGCCTTGTTGTGGTTGTTTCATCGCGTGCCCCATCCCGGCTTGAGGCTGACGGGCTTCGGTTTGCTGGTCGCCGCTTTTGTCCGGCTCGCGCTCAATCCGGCGGTGCTCTCCTATCATCCGCGCGCCGCGATGCCGATCGTGAACTGGTATCTCTATGCCTACGGGCTGGTGATCCTTTCGCTCTTCGCAGGGGCAAGACTTCTGGCGCCGCCGCGCCATCTCGTTTTGCAATCCAACGTTCAATGGATTCTCGCCGGTCTTGGCACGGCGCTGTCGTTTCTGTTGTTGAACATCGAGATCGCCGACTATTTCAGCGCCCCCGGTTCGACGCTGACTTTTGAATTCAGCGGCAATCTTGCGCGCGACATGACTTATTCCATCGCCTGGGCGTTGTTCGCTTTGGTGCTGCTGGTGGTCGGGATTCTCAAGAAGCTTGCCGCCGCCCGATATGCCGCGATTGGTTTGTTATGCGTCACGCTGCTCAAACTTTTCTTCCACGACCTTGCGCAACTGGGCCAACTCTACCGCATCGGCGCGTTTATCGGCGTGGCCGTCATTGCCCTGGTCGCCTCCTTCGCCTATCAAAAATTCTTTTCTGCCGGCAAGAAAGAGGAATTGGAACAATGAATTGAATCCTACTGGCCGATGTCCAGCGGATTGTGCCTATAGTTGACGCCCATGGCGTCCAGGCGGCGATTGTCGGCGGCCAAGCGGCGCAGGAAATCGTCGAAGTTGCGCGCTTCCTTGGGCGACCATGTGACCTCCGCCAAAGCGCTCTCGCGCGGGAAGATCATGTACTCGGCGTGGCGCAGATTGGGAATAAACTCGGTCCAAAGATTGCCTTGCGCGCCAAGGATGTGCGGCTGGAACACCGCCTCCAGATTCTTGGGGATCGGCTCGAAGGCGTAAATGGCGCGCAGGGGCAGGAAGCCGCCGATGGCGCGCGGCTCCTTGGCTTGGTCGCGCGATTGGTAGTGGTCGAGGTAGCAATCGGCCTCGGGCGTCATGACCACGTCGTGACCGTCGCGGGCGCCCTCGGTCGCGCCGCCGATCCAATCCATGAGGGCGGCATGTTTGGCCAGACCGCCTTCGCGGATTTCGCTCCAACCGATGAGAGAACGCCCGTGGGCGTTGATAAATGTCTCCATGCGCTGGATGAAGTAGCTTTCCAGTTGGCGGTCGTTCTGCAACCCTTCCGTCTTTTTGCGCGCCTGGCACTTGGGGCACTTGGCCCAGTTGTCGGTTGAGACCTCGTCCCCGCCGACGTGAATATACTTGCCGGGAAAGAGCGTGAAGACCTCCTTGAGCACATTTTGCAGGAAGTCAAACGTTTCGTCGTTGCCGGCGCAATAGACGCCTTCGGTGAGGCCCGGGCCGCGGTCCGTGCTGAACCGCCCGCTGGCGCCGGCGCAACTGAATTGCGGGTAAGAGGCCAGGGCGGCGCTGGAATGGCCGGGCATTTCAATCTCCGGCACAATGGTGATGTGGCGCGCGGCGGCGTAACGCACCACTTCGCGGATATCGGCCTGGGTGTAATAGCCGCCGTAGCGCCCGTCGGGCCCGTAGGCCGTGCTGGCTTTGGGGTCGAAGTCAAAACCGATGGTCTTGCGCCAGGCGCCTACTTGCGTCAGGAGAGGATATTTCTTGATCTCGATGCGCCATCCATCGTCGTCCACCAGATGCCAATGCAGGACGTTGATCTTGTGCATGGCCAGAGCGTCGAGAATTTGTTCCACCTCCTGCTTGGTGAAGAAATGGCGGCTGACATCCAGCAACATGCCGCGCCACTGGAAGCGGGGCCAGTCTTTGATTTCCACGCTCGGCACAACCCACTTTACGCCGGAGGCGGCCTGGGCGGCGAACACTTCCGGCGGCAGCATTTGCAGGAAGGTCTGGACGCCGTAAAACACGCCCGCCTCCTCCGACGCGCGGATGACCACCGAATCCGGGTCGGCCGTTAATTCGTAGCCCTCCGTCCCGAGGCTGGGGTCGCTGCCTTTGGTGGTCAGCCAGATGGCGCCCGGAGCCGAGGTGGCAAACAATTTGACCGGGAATTTGAAGCCCGTGGCGGCGCGCAGCCTTTCCGCAAGAAACTCGCCCGTCGCCTTGGACTTCCGGTCCACCAGAATCTGCGTTTCAGGGAGGAGGGCAAAGGCGCCCGTTCGCACGGTCGTGCTGGTGGGCTTCGGGATGATCGCCAGTTCGGCGGCGCGCGCGGCCAACGCCAGAGCGCACGTGAGGGACAGGACGGGTATAAGAATGGATCTCATAAAATTACATTCAACTCAGGAGCCTTCGAAGTGAGCCTCGATTTCCTCCAGGGTTTTGCCCTTGGTTTCCGGCAGGAAAAACGCCGCCGTGATGAAATAAATGACAGTGCAGCCAGCGAACAAAAAGAACATGGTCGCATAACCGTATTTGCCGACGGTGGGCAGGAACACCCCAGCGATAATGGTCGAGACGGCTATATTGAGCAATAAGGCGATGCTCATGCCGTTGGAACGAATCCGCGTGGGCATCAGTTCCGAGAGCGCCAGCCAGACGCACACGCCCGGGCCGACGGCGTAAAAGGCCATGAAAACAAAAAGGAGGACCGCCACCAGCCATCCGTTGGCGCTGCTGGGGACCGGGGTGATCAAGGCGTTTTCGATGCGCAACGGCGCGTTCGTCGATGCATCCAGGCTGCCAAAGGGATTGGCAAAAAACGCCGCCACCTTGGTGTCAGGCACGCAAGAGCCGCGCGTGATGGCGATGGGCTTGGCGGCCGGGTCGTCGGAGCGCACGGCGGGTGTGGCCGCCCGAAAGTCACCGTAAGAATAAATGATGATCAGAGTCGTCGGCGTTTCCGCCGCGCCGCCTCCTCGCAAAAGTCGGGCGGCTGTATCCGCGTTATAGGAAAACTTCAGCGTCTGATCCGGCGTGACCATCGCTTGCGCCGCTTCGCGGCAGTCAACCTTGCGGCTTTCGACGTTGCGAAACACGATCCCCACGCAGAAAAGCGAGGCGATGATGCCGGCGGTGCCCAAGCTGAGGAGAAACTTGCGTCCCTTGCGGTCCACCAACGCCACGCCGGCCATGGTGACGACAAAGTTGACGATGGTCAGGAGAACGGAGCCGCCGTGCGCCCGGAAATCCGACAGTCCGCCTTGGAGGAGGATGTTCACGACGTAAGCAATGATTGAGTTGATGCCGGTGGCCTGATTGCAGGCCAGGATCACGCAGGCCAGAACAAAGGGGATAACGTATTTGCGATGCAAAAGCGATTCCCGTCCCGCCTGACCCCCGCTGGCTGACTTCGCTTTTTCCGCCGCCGCCGTCGTCTCCATTTCCTTCAACTCCACAGCCGCTTGTTCTTCGCTTCGGGAGCGCAGCAAGGCCGTGCGCGCGGCCTCTGTGCGGCCTCGTCGGAAAAGCCAGCGCGGCGATTCCGCCACCATGAAACTCCCCAGCACAAACAAAACTCCCGGCGGCAGCGAAACCCAGAAAATGCTCCGCCAAGCATGGTCCTTGACCGCCAACAGTTGGACGGCATTCCCCAATTTGGCCACGTTATCGACCTGGTGGCTGAAATAGAGTCCAATGAACGCCGCCGCCATGATGCCCAAGGTCAAAAGCCACTGAAATATCCCCGTCCCCTTGCCGCGATCCGAGGCATCCAGACACTCTGCCAAGTACAATGGCACTACGACGCCGATCAACCCTCCGCTGATCCCTTGCAACAACCGGCCCCAGACCAGCGGTCCGTAGCCTTGCGCCAGCGCGATCACCGGAATGCTGATGACAAAAAGCACGCCGCTCAGAGCCATCAACCACTTGCGCCCGATTAAATCGGCGAGCATTCCGGCAAACAGAGTGGAAATCACTCCGCCCAACAGCACCGCCGCCACGATGAAGGAAAGTTGGCCCGAAGTAAGACCAGAAGTCGCCTCCAGGTAAGGCAGCGCCCCGGCGATAATTCCGACATCCACCCCATAGAGCAATCCTCCCAAACCGGCCACCAGCAGCAGAAAGCGGTTATAACGCAGTTGGGCGGGAGGGAGGGGGGAAGTGGAAGTCATGGATCGTGATCAGGTTGCGATCCAGAACAAGTGCGTTCTTTGCTCATTAAAACGGATTCGATGGCCATTTGTCATCAACCCCGTCGATTCTGCATGACCGAATGGCGAAACGCACGCTCAAAATGAACATCTAATATGGATTCAGCACCAATCTTGATCGGAAAGAGCTTGGGAGCGCCTCCGACCGCTCATCCAGTCTTCGGCACCATTCCCGCGCTCGTTGCCCTGGCGTTTGGCTCGTGTTAGTTGACGTTGACGGACCCAATCAATAGAAAGGGAACGGATTGTAGGCGCCGTCAATGAGAGCTGAGGTGCGATTCGCCACCCAATAAATGTCTCTGTTAGCGTTCAAAATAGGAGGGCTCTTCCAATTATCATCATATACTGTGGTGGGAATATACTTAGGATTTGCCCACGCATGCACTTCAGCATGGCCGTCCATGAACCCAAAACCGCCCGCATTTCCGTGCAGTTTGGAAGGCATGTCAACCCATTTCGTCTCGCTGCCCTGTGGCATCGTTATAGCCCAAGCTCCATCGTTGATGGTGTCCGGGTCCTCGTCAATGAAGATCCACAGCATGGAAGGACTGGGGCGCGAGAGCATCGATTCTTTGAAATAACACAAATAAGGTCCGCCGCTGACGCCGTTATTGCCATAGATGGACGGAAGCCACGCGCCTTGCGTCTGGGTCGTTCCTCCTGAGTTGTATCCTAGCGCCTGATTCATGGAAATGCTTCGGATTCGAGGCTGTCCAGTCCGGCCGGCCGAGAGACTCATATCCGCCGGACACTTGTAAATCAGCGGCTGCTTGAGCACGTAAGGCCCCATCTGCGCATAATGCGCGTCTAGAATGTATTGCAAGTCATAGTTGAAAGAACCTCCGGAATAATCTTCATTGCCATACACCCACGCCGGCGGATTCCCGCCTTCTTCGTTGTAAGGAAAAACCCCCTTGTTGTCATCAGTGTACATCTTGTAAGCCAGCACGAGCTGCTTTTCGTTGCTCATGCACAGCGTCGAGACGGCCTGCTGTTTCGCCAATGCCAATGCAGGAAGCAGCATCGCGGCCAGGATGGCGATAATCGCAATCACCACCAACAATTCAATGAGGGTGAAGCCGCTTGGCCGGGGGTTGCCCAGAGGTATGCGTTCTTGCTTCGCGGAATTGTAAGTTTTCGTTTCCTTCAAGGTTTTCATTTTTTTATCAGTTCGATTGCAACAGATCACGCCGCATCTCGTCGAGTTTTCTGGTCCGAGTTCTGTGGCGGCCGTTTTATAAATTTAACCACATCCAACTCTATTGTGCAAGAAAAAAATGAAGGTCTCAATCAGTTTTTTGCATCCCCAACCAAAGGGGGCGCAAATCAGGTTTTGTCTGTTTGGCTCCCTCGCCCCGTGTGGCGTGCAGAGATTTCGCCGAGAGCATTCGCTCGTGGAACCCATGAACCTGCGAGCGTCGCTCCATCTCCCTCTCCTCCACACACTTGTGGAGGAGAGGGCCAGGGTGGGGAGGACCCTCTTTCGGTTGGGGTTCATGGGGCTGAGGTGAGTGGTACTCCGCAATGGAAACTTCCTCACCCCTGCCCTCCACTTGCGCGGAGGAGAGGGGGTTGAACAAAACCTGATTTGCGCCCAGCCAAAGGTTTGCGTCTGCAATTACAATATGCTACACTTCAACATGTTACCAACTAAATCGCCCCGCCCGCTCTCTCATGCTCAGCCAGAACTGCGGCTCCCGTTGCCCCCAAAAGAAGCTCCTGCATGACCATCGCCCGAGCAAATGAAAGGGTTTCAGGGAAGTCGGCCACTGCGAGGCATCAAACCGTCAACTTCGGAAAAAACCGGTTTGCGGTTTCGCACGTCGCCGCACTCAATTCCTCCAGGGAACAATGCCTCAGGCCGGCCGCCAGTTCCGCGATTTCCCTCACGTAGGCCGGCTCGCAACGCTTGCCCCGATGCGGCACGGGCGCAAGGAACGGGCAATCGGTCTCGAACATGAATTGCCCCGCCGCGGCCGCAGCCAGGGCCTGGCGAACGTTGTCCGCGCTCTTGAAGGTGACTATACCCGTGAAACTGACCAATGAACCCAGGGCCAACACACGCCTCATGGCTTCGACGCCCTCCGAAAAGCAGTGAAACACGCCCCGCGTCCTGGTGGCAAAGGGCGTCAATTCCGCCAAGGTGTCCTCGAACGAATCGCGCTGATGAATGATGCAATTCAGCCCTAGTTCCACCGCCACTTCCAATTGTTGCCGGAATATTTCCGCCTGCCGCGTCTTGTAGCGCTGCAAATCCAACCCGCCCCCGTCCGGCCGGCGATGATAATCCAGCCCCGTCTCACCCAGGGCCACAACCTTGGGATGCCGCGCCAATTTGCGAAAGGCCGGCCGCACATCCTCCGGCGCGTCCAGCACGTGGGTCGGATGCCACCCAACAGCGGCATAGACGTGTGGATGGGCTTCGGCGATTTGGATCGCGCGCGCGCTGCTTTCCAGGTCGGTGCCGATGCAGATGATTTTGGCGATGCCTGCCTGGTGCGCGCGTTCAATGACGGACGGCAAGTCCGCGGCAAATTCGGGAAATCCAAGATGCGCGTGCGTGTCGTAAAAGGGCGGGTTATTCATGGGAAGCTCTCGCCGTGAGGCGGGATCAATTGCCGGCGGGCTTGTGATGCACTTGCGCGGCGACTTTCAAGCGCAAAGCGTTTAGACGGATGAAACCGGTGGCATCGTCCTGGTTGTAAGCCTGGGTCGGGTCGGCTTCCATGGTCGCGATGTGCGGATTGTAGAGGCTGACCGGAGACTTGCGCCCGGCATTGATGATGTTGCCTTTGTAAAGTTTGACCCGCACCGTGCCGGTGACGTTTTTCTGGCTCTCCGAGACCAGGGCTTGCAAGGCGTGGCGCTCGGGCGAAAACCAAAAGCCGTAATAAACCAATTCCGCGTACTTCGGAATCAGCGAGTCGCGCAAGTGCATGACCTCCCGATCCATCGTCAGGCTTTCCATCTGCCGGTGGGCGAAATGCAATATCGCGCCGCCGGGCGTTTCATAAACGCCGCGCGACTTCATGCCGACGAAACGATTCTCGACCAGGTCCACGCGCCCGACACCGTGCTTGCCGCCCAGTTTGTTCAACGCTTTCATCACGCCCAGCGCATTGAGCTTCTCGCCGTTGACGGCCACGCAGTCGCCTTTTTCAAAATCCAGGGTGACGTACTCGGAATGGTCCGGAGCGTCTTCCGGGGAGACGCTCAATTTATACATGCCGTTGTGCTCCGGCGCGGAGGCATCCAACCACGGGTCTTCCAGGATGCCAGCCTCGAAGGAAATGTGCAGGAGATTCCGATCCATGGAATACGGCTTCTTGGCTGTGGCATGGACGGGAATGCCCTTCGCCTCGCAGTATTGGATCATCTCGGCGCGGCCCGGAAACTGGGCGCGGAAGGCGGCGTCGCGCCACGGCGCAATGACGCGTAACTGCGGCGCCAAGGCCGCGGCGGTCAGTTCAAAGCGGACCTGGTCGTTGCCTTTGCCGGTGGCGCCGTGGGCGATGGCGTCGGCTTTTTCGCGCTGGGCAATCTCGACCATGCGTTTGGCGATCAGGGGCCGGGCGATGCTGGTGCCCAGGAAGTATTGGTTCTCGTAAATCGCGCCCGCCTGCATCATGGGAAAAATGAAGTCGCGCGCGAATTCCTCCTGCAGGTCGTCTATATAAATTTTAGCCGCGCCGGTTTTGAGGGCCTTCTTCTCCAAGCCCTTGAGTTCCTCCTCCTGCCCGATGTCGGCGCAAAAGGCGATCATTTCGGCGCCGTACTTCTCCTTGATCCAGGAAAGCAGGACCGAGGTATCCAACCCGCCCGAATAGGCCAAGACAATTTTCATGCCGCGCATTAAAACGTCCCGGCTGACGCGTTGAAAGATCAAAGTTTGGGCGGAGGCTCGAAATGCTGGTCTCGAATATCGATGGCCCGGCCATCTTCAGCTTCCTCGAAACCGGCCCATAGATACCCCTTAAATGTTCTTGCCAGCGTGTCCGTTTTTACGATTCCGCCGATTCAGAGGCGGGCGCCACGCCGATCACAAGAAAAGCGATGTTCAGTCCCACAAAGATTGCCAGGGGCCA
>Ga0302324_100029902_pt1 | contig 10307 bp, 7 predicted proteins | sample Palsa_T0_1_FD_201949 | JGI IMG/M metagenome (GOLD analysis project Ga0302324, IMG submission 201949) | Peat permafrost microbial communities from Stordalen Mire near Abisko, Sweden - Palsa_T0_1 | ecosystem: Environmental > Terrestrial > Soil > Palsa > Peat permafrost | place: Sweden: Abisko... | reverse complement strand
GCATGGCGGATGCGACCAAGAGCGCGAGCGCGACCATTACGCTGACCCCGGTAAACGTGACAGTGTCGCCCACCAGTGTGTCGCTGAGTGCCGGACAAAGTCAGCCGTTCACCAGTACTGTCACAGGATCGAGCAATACCTCGGTTACCTGGTCGATCTCGCCGGCGGTCGGCACGGTGACCAGCGGCGGGTTGTATACAGCACCGTCCTCCATCAGCGCGACGCAGACAGTGACATTGACCGTCACGAGCGTGGCGGATGCAACCAGGAGCGCGAGCGCGACCCTTACGCTCAACCCGCAACCCCCGCCCTCCACCGCTCGAGGAACGACGGCACTTTCCACTTCGAACGTGATAAAAATCACGGGATGGGGGCCACTGGCTGGCAGCGCTGGTCCTTTTACCATAGCTTTCTGGTTCCAATCCGGAAACCTCAGCCAGTCCCAAGCCTACCTCGTGGAGGGAGGGCAAGGAAGCAACCAGTGGGCGGTGATTTACGGGTACACAGCGGGGCAGATCGAATTCTATGTGGGGGGCAATGCCTCACCGAGGCTAAACACGAAGATTCCGATCAACGACACCAATTGGCATCACATTGCTTATCGCAAGAGTGCCTCAGGGAGCTCTTTGTGGGACTTATTCCTGGACGGTGTGAAGACCAACATCAACCCGTCCATCTCTTTTACACTGCCAGCCGGAAGTGGCACCAACTTCTTCGCTTTTAATTCGGATAATTCTCAGAATCCCTGCGTCTGCGGAATTGGGGATTTCGTGGTTTACAACTCGGCTCGGCCCGATGCAGAGATCCAAGGTCTCGCGGCCGGCAGTCATCCGACCCTGTCACCCGATCCACTCGTGTATTGGCCCCTGTTGGGAACTTCCAACCCGGAACCGGATGGATCCGGCAACAATCATCCTGGTACGGTTCTGGGCAACGTGATCCAGGTTCCCGACCCGCCTTACACCGGCGGTGGCCAGACCACGGTGAGCGTGACTGTATCCCCGATGAGTGTGACGCTCGGTCCGGGGCAAAGTCAACCGTTCACCAGTACCGTGACGGGATCGAGCAACACCTCGGTCACCTGGTCTCTTTCGCCTGCGGTCGGCGCGGTGACAAGCGGCGGTGTGTATACCGCGCCGTCCAGCATCAGCTTGACGCAAACGATTACACTGACAGCCACCAGCGTGGCCGATACCACGAAGAGCGCAAGCGCAAGCATTACGCTGACGCCTATCAGCGTGACGGTGTCGCCGACCAGCGCATCACTGAGCGCGGGACAGAGTCAGCCGTTCACGAGTACCGTTTCAGGATCGAGCAATACGTCGGTTACCTGGTCTCTGTCGCCAGCCGTCGGTACGGTGACGACCGGCGGGCTGTATACGGCGCCGGCCAGCATCAGCGCGACGCAAACCATAATGCTGACAGCCACCAGCGTGGCGGACGCAACCAAGAGCGCAACCGCAACGATCACTCTCAATACGACTCCGCCGCCTCCGCCTCCCACGCAGGGCAACGGCTCGGTGGCTCGAGGTGCGACAACGACCTCCGTTTCGAACGTTATCGAGAACACAAGTTACGCACCGCTGTCGGCTAGCAGCGGTCCGTTCACCGTCGCTTTCTGGTTCCAGTCCAACAACCTGAATCCAGCGCCGTCTTACGTCGTCGAAGGGAACGGAACAGGCCAGTGGGCCGTGCTCTACGGATTCACGCCCGGAGAGCTGGAATTCTTTACCGGTGATCCTACGGTCCGCCAGAATACGGGGATCACGATTCCCGACACCAACTGGCACCACGTCGCTTACCGAAAGAGCGCGTCCGGCAGTTCCTATTGGGACAGGTTCTTAGACGGAACCAAGACGACCATCAACTCGTCGATTGCATTCTCACTTCCTTCCGTAGCCAGCTTCTTTGTTCTTAATGCTGACAACTCTCAGAATCCTTGCCAGTGCAGTATCGCTGACGTCGTAGTCTACAACTCCGCTCGACCGGATGCTGAGATCCAAGGCTTGGCGACCGGCAATCGTCCATCCCTGGAACCACCCACCCCCCTGTTGTATTGGCCGCTCTCGGCTACCTCCTCTCAGGAACCGGATGTTTCGGGCAATAATCATCCCGGAACAGTCCTCGGATCGATTCAAGCTGTTCCGGGGCCTGCTTATACTCAACCCGTGGGCCGAACCATACCGTCCAATCCAGCAGCGAATAGTGTCATTGAGAATACTTCCTACGGACCCCTGTCTTCCAGCAACGGCCCATTCACGGTGGCATTCTGGTTCCAATCACTGAACATCACTCCTAACCCCAGCTACGTTATCGAGGGCTATACTTCTGGTCCGAACCAATGGGCCGTGATCTACGGCTACACGTCGCAACAACTTGAGTTTTACACAGGGAGTCAAACGGTCCGGCAGAACACGGGAATCGTGATCACCGACGGGCAATGGCATCACATCGCCTATCGCAAGAGCGCTTCCGGCACTTCTTCCTGGGACAGGTTTCTGGATGGCGTCAAGACCAACATAAACCCCGCGATCAATTTCTCGTTGGCGTCGACGGCCAGCTTCTATGCGTTCAATAATTCCAGCGGGCAAGCCCTTTGTTATTGCAGTTTGGCTGATATTGCGCTGTATAATTCTGCTTTAGCGGACACTGACATCCAGAGCCTGGCGCAGGGAGGGCAACCACTTTCATTACCCGAGTTGCCTGTTCTTTTCTGGCCCCTCGTTGGAAGCGCGATCGAGCCAGACGATTCCGGGAACAATCATCCGGGCACTGTTGTCGGAACCATCTCTACAACGTCGCCGCCGCCTTTCGCCGGCTCTGTCTCCATTGCGCCCCCGGTCGCCACCCTCGCGGCATCCGCATCGCAGCCGTTCACCGCCTCAGTAGTGGGGGGCAATTCAACCGTAAGTTGGTTCGTAACTCCTGCGATAGGAACCATCGACGCCACTGGAAACTATACAGCTCCGGCAAGTCTCTCGGCTCCTACCTCCGTGACGATCACTGCCACCAGCGATGCCTTCCCGACGCAATATGCTACCGCCCTCGTCACGTTGGGTTCCGGGCCCCCGGCTCCGACGCCCGGTGCCGTCCTGACTGCTCAATACGATTCCGGCCGCACCAACTCCAATCCGAACGAGACAATTCTGAACTCCAGTAACGTTAATGTAAATCAGTTCGGCAAGAAATTCTCATTGCCGGTGGATGGTTTTGTCTTCGCGCAACCCCTGTATGTGCCCGTATCCTTAGTTCCAGCACTTGGCCACAATACGCTCTTCGTGGCAACGCTGAACAACACGCTGTACGCTTTCAATGCCGACAGTGGGGCGCAGTTGTGGTCCTATAGCCTGGGAACTCCCCAAAGTACTGGAGATGCCGACATCACAACAAATCAGTTAGGCATTCTGAGCACACCGGTGATCGATCCTGTAAAGCAGATCATCTATGTTGTGGGGCAGAATCCGGACGGATATAGGATTCACGCAATTGATCTGGTCGCCCACACCGAAAAGCCAGGAAGTCCGGTACTGATACAAGGCAGCGTCCCGGGTACGGGCTATGACAACGTAGGCGGGGTGGAGACTTTTAACGCAGCTCAGCAGCTCCAACGCGTGGGATTGCTGCTTGCCAACAATACCGTATATGTGGCATTCGGATCGGTTGCCGATGTGAACCCATATCATGGCTGGTTCTTTGGCTTCAACGCCGACACGCTTGCTTCTACTGTGATTTGTGTGACTCCCAATGGCGGCGAGGGAGGGATCTGGATGTCAGGTGGAGCTCCCGCCGTGGATCAGAGCGGCAACATCTACTTGATTACAGGGAACGGCGATTGGGATGGAAAATCGAACTTTGGAGAAAGCTTTCTCAAGCTGAGCGCAACGCTGTCGTTGCTCGACTGGTTTACTCCGGCGGACTGGGCGACGCTCAACAATGACGATGCCGATTTTGGGTCAAGCAGGGCCTTGCTCTTGCCGTCGACCTCGCTCCTGGTTGGCGGCGGGAAAGATGGCTCCCTCTGGCTTCTGAACCAGGCAACCGGCCAGATGGGCCATCTCCAGGGAGGGCTGGGGAATCCCCCGTTCGTCGAGACGTGGCAGGCCACTACGAGTGATATAACGAACTATAATCCGACCCATGGAATGTTTAATGGCATTGCTTATTGGAGTAATGCTCCAGGTGGTCCTCTCTTATACATCCAGCCATCGAATGATGTTGTGAAGAGTTATCGATTTACCAACGGCACATTCAATCAAACGCCCGCTGCCCAGGGGTCGATTTCGTATCCATATTCGGGTGGCGGAGTGGTACTGTCCTCAAACGGGAGCTCTGGCGGCGTTCTCTGGGTCAGCACTCCCAACACGGCAGCAAACCACAATACAACCCCTGGCGTACTCCGAGCCTTCGACCCGCTGACGTTGACCGAACTTTGGGACAGCACTCAAAATGCGACTCGGGATGCCCTCGGCTTATTCTCCAAATACACCACACCCACGGTGGCCAACGGAAATGTCTACGTCGCCACGTTCTCAAACCAAGTGGTTGTCTACGGGCTTCTGCCGTAGCACCGGCAGGCCGTCAAGGTAACAGAGCAGCGGCACAAGAACCTAACAACACGTCCCGGCTTTTTAACAGGCTGGCCCTGCGAACGAGGCACGAAAAGAGGAGAGAGCAGCATTTTTTCATTGAAGGATGAGCCTGAATCGGGTGAAGAGTCGATCGGGCGCTGAGTCTCCTTTCCGATGCTGTTTGCGACGTCTCCGGGCCGACCGACAGGAGGCGCGAGCCCAGCGTTTGTAGACGCCACGGCGCTTGCCGTTGGTTTCGGTAATGACCCTGGGGAACGGCGCAAGGACGATGGAAATTGACGTACAGGTTCAGGTACTGGCTGTGAAAGTGGTCCATCGCCTCGGCGTGTTGTGCGTCGATGTGGCCGTGACCGATGTACTTGCGGATGATGGCTCGATTCTTGGGTTCCACCAAGCCGTTGTCGCCGGAATGGTGCGCCCGTGATTTGGTTTGTTCGATCGGTAGTTTGTCCAGTAGACCGCGACGTTGTAGTTGATGAACTCGCTGCCGTTGTCGGGATGAAAGCCGCGAATCACGAACGGAAACTGCCCCAGCAGGGCTTCCAACACCGGCAGCAATCAGAGTTCCGAGATTTGCGAGGTGGCGGCCACGATTTCCACTGGGTCACCTGATCGACGGCGTTGATGTGATACAACCCCTTGCGTCCCTTGTGATCGCCCTGATGCACCGTGTAGATGCGCAGATAAATGCGCAGATATCCGGGCGAGCCGTGTGGCTGTGGTTTTCGGCGCTGGCCAATGGGGATCGGCGTGGGTCGTGTCGGATGGTAGCCGGCATTGCGTTTGCGATACGCTCCTGAGTTGCGCAACCGGTACAAGTGCGCCACCGAAATCGTCGCCAGCCGCTGGAAGACAGCGTGGCCGTATTCGATGAATTCCCGCTCCAGAATGCGCCGCGTCGCCGGTCCGCTCAAGTTCCCATGCGCCTGGGCGACGTAGGCCAACAGATTTACATCGGTTGCGCTGTATCGCGCCGGGAACTTGCTGCGTTGATAGGCCACCGCTTTCATCCGCCCGGTCTTGCCATAGGCGGTAATCAATCGCGTCACCTGCGCCCGGCTCCGACCTGTCATCCGGGCAATGTAGCTTCGCACCAAACCCTTGTCAGACCTGTCTAGGCTGGCGTACTGATGCCGCACCAATGTCTGCTCCACCCAACCGTACACTTCCTCGCGTCGCTGTCCGGCAAACCGCACCTCGCCATTGCCCGCCAGGAACGCCCGCATCTGCTCCAGGCTCCCGGCCTCTGAGTCGTCCATGCTGATGATCAATTCCCAGCATCCCGATTTTTCTCTTCAGGCTCATCTTGTGTGAGACAAGAGTGAGCAAAACGGCCATGCTATAATACACGAAAATGGAAGTGGAAATATCGTCTAGGTCACCCAGGTCTGGGTTGGCGTTCGAGGAGCGTTGTGCGGCCATCGAGCGCTTCCTGATTCGGCATAAGGTTGCAGTCATTGTGCTTCTAAGCCTGATGTACTTCGTTGGCACCAGTTTCCGAGCCAACGGAAAACCTTTTTGGTGCGACGAAATTCTTACCATCCTGGAAGCGCGCCAGCCGAGCCTTTCCGCGTCCATGCAGGCGGGGCGCGATTGGGATTGGATGCCGCCGCTCTCCTTTGTTCCGCCCTACCTCGTGAACCGGCTCGCCGGCACTGGAAGGGTGGTTTTTCGGCTTCCTGCGATGATCGGATTTTGGGTTTTCTGTCTGTGCCTGTTCGGCTTCGCAGCGCGGCGTGTCAACATCTTTTTCGCGTTAGTGGCGCTGCTGCTTCCTTTTGCCACCATCTTCGAGCCCTATTCATTTGAGGCCCGGCCTTATGGCATGATACTGGGATTCTTCGGAATCGCTCTGTTTTGCTGGCAAACAGCAGCGGCTGGAAGAAAAAGAGCCATTTCGATTGCAGGGCTGACTCTGGGCATCGCTTGCGCTCTCCTGAACCACTATTATGCAATCATGATTTATTTGCCTTTGGCCGGCGCGGAGATTTTTCGAAGCCTGCGGCAGCGAAAAGTCGACTGGCCGATTTGGGCGGCGTTTATCGCTGCCGGACTTCCGATGTTGGGGTCTCTCCTGGCGGCAATGCATGTAATGAAGAACAACACGCACCCCTGGGTACAAGCGCACGCGCGCGACTATCTTCTTTTTTACACCTCGGCATTCTCATATTCACTTGCATTTGTGGTCCCGGTGGTGGTGTTGTGCACTGCTGTGCTCGTGCTTGGCGCGGACAAAGAGCAAGCGTCCACGCGCCGGCCTTCAATTCCGGATTATGAATTGCTGTCGGCAGCCCTAATTCTGCTGGTTCCAGTGGGAGCGATCACGCTCGCTCTAGTGGTGCCGCCTCATATTTTTGTAGATCGGTATGCGATTGTCGCCATAGGCGGGTTCGCACTTCTCACGTCGTTTCTCGGCGCGCACTTTGCAGGGGGGCGATCCGCTATCGGAGTTGTGTTTTTGCTCGGGGCACTCCTCCCCTTCATGTTCGATCTGACTAAAGCTCGCCCTTTTAAGAACCCTTTATACCAAGAACCCGTCTTGGTGCGGGCGCTTCAAAACGGCCCCGTGATCGTCAACAATGAAATGCGGCACTGGCAGTTTTGGTATTATGCGCCGGAGGAGTTAAGACCAAATTTGATCTACCTCTTGGATGAGGCCGCAGCAATGGAGTATTTCCACGTCGACGACCACGCGGGAGCGTTTCGCGGGTTAGGTATGCGGATAGTCGACTACAACACCTTCGCCACGCCAGGTAAGAGCTTCCTGCTTTATTTTACGGGGAGTCTAGATTGGGTGCCAGAAAAAGTGTTGCATGATGGCGGCACAATGTCAGTGGTGGAATGGAACCAAGGTAATGCACTACTCCGAGCGCGCCTGAAGTAAGGAGTTCTCTCAAGACGTTCACGCTGCGGATAGCCGGTTTCTGCTTCCATTCTCTGGCAACGGTCGAATGCTGTCGATTTATTTCACAGCATGCTTGGTTGGCTTCGACACGTCAGGCATCAAAAGGTGGCCGGCTTCCGGGTCTGGTCTGGAGCCGAAAACCTGGCTAGATGGCCGCTGCGATGATCGCCAATAAGGCGACCGCGACGGCTTGGCTGGCTCGATCGAAGATGGAGAACACGATGGGATCGCCGCTGATCGAGCCACGGTTGGCAAGGATGAGGAGACGGCTTTGCCAATATGCGAGTAGGGGAAAGACTCCCAGAAGTACTTGTGGGTGAGAATACAGCAGCGCGACTTCGGGGGTTCGGACGTAGAGGATCAGGATCAATGAGCTGACGGATCCACTCGCGGCACACATTGCTGTTAACTGCTCGATATCAGTCCTCAGGTAGCCCCGCCCCGAACCGGGCAGCCCGTCCTCGGACGCTGATCGGAGCTCGGAGATGCGCTTGATCAGCGCCAGGCTCAAGAACATGAACATCGAGAAAGCCAAAGTCCAGATCGAGACTTCGATCCGGACAGCCGCCCCTCCGTAAAGCAAACGCAATGTATAGAAGCCAGCCAGCAAGATGACGTCAATCATCAGGAGCCGCTTGAGATAAATCGAGTAACCCAAAGCGGCTACCCCGTACATTCCCAGGAACAGGGCGGCTTCGGGTTCTGGATTGATGAGAGCCGCGAACACCAGTAACAGCAATGTCAAGATTATGCCGGCCGGAACGGAAAGATCGCCCGCCGCCAGGGGACGATATCTCTTGCGAGGATGCTTGCGGTCGGTAGTCAGATCCATCAGATCGTTGATCAAATATATGGCGGACGCCACGAATGAGAACGCGAAAAATGCCCGAATACCATTGAACATGGTGGTGCGCTGGAAGATGTGATGCCCTAGCAGGATAGGTACCAGCACCAATGAGTTCTTTGTCCACTGGTAGATTCGCATGGCTCTGGCGACGGTGCGAAGCGAGAATCGCCGGCGTGGAAATATCCGCTCGATGGTCACTCCGGAGCGCTTGACTGCTTTCAGAACGCCAGGCTTTGCGCCGACGATCACGGCGCCCTTGGATCCTTCCCAGACCGCCAGATCACTGCGGGAGTTCCCAATGTAGCTGAAGTCCTGGTTCCCTAGCACGCGCCGTATAGCGGCAAGCTTGGCCTTACCTGAGATGTTTTCCCCGCCCTCGCTGCAGATTACATTGCTAAAGAGGCGAAGGTGCTCAGCGACCGGAATCGCAATGGATGAGTCCGCCGCCGTGACCAACAAGAGTTTTCGCCCTTTTCTTGCTTCCGAGTCGATGAAATCCAGGACCTGACGGTCATAAGGTAGGGTTTCCGGCTGCAGGCTGACCGCACGGCCTAGCTCCTGTTTGAAACGCGCTTTACCCAGAAATAGCCACGTGACAACACGAAACAGGCACCACGGCTGAACGCGCAGATACGCCAGCAGCGATTCGATCAGCGTATCGGTTCGGACAAGGGTGCCATCCAGGTCCACGCATAAACAAGATGACGTATCCCTCTGAGCCTGCTCTTGCGCTGCGGCACGAGTTTCCATAGTGGGGCCCGCCGTTTCAGAATAGCGCGTTGCGTCGCTAACCACGAGCCAATTGAAGCGCTACCCGGAGTGCCTCAGGGACCCCCGCACTATCACCTCTTCAAATGTTCGGCGGCCAACCGGGAAAAGATTAGAGGCAAGGGTCTAACTTCCTTAACGAGCAGGCATTCCACGCCCATCGAACTGAGTGCCCTACGGCAGGCCTAGCGTAGAGCGTGCAAGGATTGAAGACAAGGAGTTTCAGACCCCTATTCAATATGGGCTCCACGGCGCGCGTCTGCTCAATTTTCCGGATTCTCCCTAGATCGGGCATATCGGGATAGGCCGCCTCGCCGTCTGTGACAGCTAGGAGCTTCGCTGGTATTTGACGCGAACGCTGCACTCCCCGCAGAAACTGCATCCAGCTTTCTTCCGTGGTGACCGGGGTTAGCACTAGACTATGTGACGGCAATTTGGCTACCTTCTTTCAAATCAGCCAACGATTCTTCGTGGCAACCAATGCATTCCAGCTTCTATCAAACACCCTTGGAGGAGCTGCTGCGTTATTTGGACGCCTCGACGTTGGTTTTGGGCGGACTCACTACCAATAGTTGCGTCGTCTGCACAGCGCACGACGCCATAATGGGGGAGTTCGAACTCTATGTGCCCTCAGATTGCACCGCGGCGCGCACAGCCAAGGAGCATCGGCAGGCCATCGAGCATATCCGGATGATGACCGATGCCCGAGTGGCGCGGTCCCGATCGCTACAGCTAAACGATATTGTCAAGGAGTTTTTCGCGCGCTACCGGGATCGATTCCACTTTACCCTCCACGTGCCTGGAGATCATCGCCCACCATAGTCAAGATTCCGTGCTGGTGCGCTTTGGTCGGAAGAGGCGTTGGAGTGGTCAGACGGGCAACAGCGGGGCGCCTCGTCTGGAAGATAGAACATCGGCCGCTGAACCCGCGCACGGTCGCGGTGCTACCCTTCCTCAACCTTAGCCCTGACCCGGATCAGGATTTTTTCTGCGATGGTATCGCCGAGGAAATCCTGAACACGCTGACCACCGTTCCGCAATTGAACATAATGCGCGTACTTCTGTACTCGTCAAGGGGGTTCTGCTGTGGTCGGACACATTGATTATCCTACGTATTTTCAAGTTCACAAGTTGCTCTTACGGTCCAGGGCGGCGGCCTTGCGGCGACGCGATGAGGTGTCTGACCGAACGCCGCCCG
>Ga0302324_100029896_pt1 | contig 10308 bp, 6 predicted proteins | sample Palsa_T0_1_FD_201949 | JGI IMG/M metagenome (GOLD analysis project Ga0302324, IMG submission 201949) | Peat permafrost microbial communities from Stordalen Mire near Abisko, Sweden - Palsa_T0_1 | ecosystem: Environmental > Terrestrial > Soil > Palsa > Peat permafrost | place: Sweden: Abisko... | reverse complement strand
GCTCGATGATCAACTGGCTAAGAACAAATACACTGCCATGCTCAACGGCCGGACCCTCACAATCATGAACGCTTCCAGCGCCAAAACCAGCGCCGACACAAAGATCGTCAACAACGCCAATCCAAAGAGGATTCCATTCAATGATGAGATTGTGACCGAAATCCTTCCGCTGCATACCCTGGACCCGGCGAAACTGGTCAAGGATCTTGAGGCTTTGATTCCGCAGGCTGACACCGTCACGGCCAACGAGTCCGGCGGCGCCATCATTATGACCGCTCCCCAAAAGGACCTGCATCGCATTGCGGAAATCATTTACGCCCTTGACAGCGTGGCCTTCTCCGATGTCGAGGTGTTCGTCCTCAAGTTCGCTGATTCCAAGTCAGTCGCCGCTGAATTGAAGGAGGTGTTCCAGAGCGCGGATTCGGATATCACCGGCAATGCCGTGGGCGCGCGATTTGGAGGCGGCGGCGCGTTTCCCGGCGACGGGGGCGGAGTTGGCGGCAGCACCGGGGAATCGAAGAACTCCCAGACTCATGCTGTCTTCGTTGCCGACGATCAACTGAATGCTGTGGTGACCAGCGCCCCTCCCGACTTCATGCCCGGTATTTCCAATATCATTAATCACCTGGATCAGCCGAACCAGGACATTACCGAGATCAGGGTTTTCCGACTCAAGCACGCCGATCCCGCGGAGATTGCCGATGAACTTTCCAATTTTTTCCCCTCCACGACCGACAATTCGGATCAGAATGGCCTGACGATGGGCTTTAGCTTTGGCGGGCCGCCTGAGATGCAAGAGCAGTCCTCCTCCGCTTCCAACCAAAGCGAACGCATGAAACGCAAAACTTCCGTCGTGGTCGTGGCGGATCGCCGCACCCAATCCATCGTCGTCACCGCTTCAAGCAATTTGATGTGCGAGATCAAGGAAATGATTGCGGACTTGGATGCCAGCAGCATGGGCGTGCAATATGTCCATGCGCTGGCCATTGACAGCGCGGATCCGGCAGTCGTCCAGGATGCCATGACCAGCCTCTTTGCCAGCGCCACCTCCAGTTCCCGCAACCAAACCACGACGCAAACGCCCATGCAAGCGCGCGCGACGGGTAATGCCAACGTTCAGTCATCCAGCGCCGCCACTTCGACCAGCGGTATTGGCACGGGCAGTGGCAGCACGACCGGGCCTCATTGAGAACTGTTATTTGCAGGCGTTTTGTGCCAGGACGTAATCCTCCACCACTTGGCCTCCTATCAAGTGCTCCTGGATGATTCGCTCTAAAATGGCCGGGGTGCAGGAATGATACCACACAGCGCCGGGATAAACCACCGCGATTGGTCCGTTGACGCAGACGCGCAGGCAGTTGGCCTTGGTCCGATATACCATCGGATTCGGCCCGGCCAGATTTAATTCCTTCAATCGCCGCTTCAAAAACTCCCACGACTCCAGTCCAGCCTCCTCTGCGCAACACTTCGGCTCAGTCTGGTCGGCGCAGAGGAAAATGTGGCTCGCGTAACGGGACAAGCCCAAAGTTTCGGCGGCCTTTTGCAATGCGTCGTTCACTGGTCGCTTCTCGCAGCAAGGGGCTGCTTTTTGAGTTTGCGCAGGCGCTGCATTTGCCCTAGCAACTCGTCGGGCGCGGCTTCCGGCGCATCGGAAGCAGCCAGGCTCCGGTTCAGTTCCGCGAGCCGCCGCTCAATGTGTTTGTCACGAAGAATTTTGACGATGCCGTCGCGCGTCGGCGAGCCTTGCACGAGGGCCACGGCGTCGGGGATGGGCCGGCTGTCGGCCAGAATTTCCGTGACCAGACTTTGCCAGCGGGTGTTTTCGGGTTGCGAAAGCCACGCAGCTATGCCGGGCCAATCCTCACCCAAGCGCAACCGCTGGGAAACGATCTCGCATGCGTCGGGGGTGGGGAGCCACGCCATATCCAAATGCGCCGCCACCCAGTCCGCCTGGTCATCGCTTTCCAGCAGCACGCGCAGCAACCACCATTCGTGCTGCGTTGGACGCGGCGTGGCCGGTTCGGCCGACTCAGTGGACTCAGTGGACTCTTCGGTTTCGACGACCGGGGCGCGGGCCGTTTTTTTGAATTCCTGGCGCATCGCTTCCGCGGCCACGCCTAGCCGCAACGCGGTCTTTTGCGCGTAGGTGTCTCGTAGAACATCGCTGCCGGCTTTGTGCAGCGCCTCCGCCATGCCCTGCACGATAGCCCGCCGGCCTCGGTCGCTCGATGGGTCGTGCAACAAACAAAGGCGGTCCAGGTAATAGTCGAAAAAGCCGCGCGCATTTTCAATCAAATGCGCGAAGCCCCCGCCGCCGAATTCCTTGATGAAACTGTCCGGGTCGTGCGGCGCGGGCACAGTGGCCACGCGGATGGCCAGGCCCGAGGCCAGCAGACTGTCCAACGAACGGACGGCGGCGTTTTGTCCGGCGTTGTCCGAATCGAAGCACAGCACCACTTCATCCACGTAACGCTTGAGGATGCGCGTGTGTTCGGAAGTCAGCGCCGTCCCTTGCGGGGCGACGACATTCTTGACGCCCGACATGAAACAGGCGATGAGGTCAAGCTGGCCTTCGCAGATGACCGCCCGATGCGTCTCCAGCAGCGCGCGTTTCGATTTGTCCAGTCCAAACATGACTTTGCCCTTGGTGAAAATGGGCGTTTCAGGCGAGTTGACGTACTTGGCCGTTTTTTCGTCACCCGTCAAAATGCGGCCGCTGAAAGCCACGACGCGGCCTTGCTCGTCACAGATGGGGAAGATCAGGCGGCCGCGGAAGCGGTCGTAAAAGTGGTCGGAACCCTCCTTGCGCAGAATCAAACCGGCCTGTTCGATGAGCGGCATTTCGTAATGTTTGCTCTTGGCCCAATTGACCGTGTCATCCCAGGTTTCCGGTGCGCAGCCCAAGCGGAAAAGCTGCACCGCCTCGGACGAGACTCCGCGCCGCGCCAGATAATCGCGCGCCGTTTGCCCGGCTTCGCCCGCCGCCAAAGCCGCCTGCCACCGTTGAGTGATCTGCTCGTGGACCTGGAGCAGACGATCCTTGAGGTGGCGCGTTTCCGAGCCGCCGGGTTGGTTCTCCGTCTCAATGGGGATGCGCGCCCGTTCCGCCAAGCGCCTCACCGCGTCGGGAAAATCAATGTTCTCGTACTCCTTGACGAAGGCGAAAACATCCCCGCCTTTGTGACAGCCGAAACAATGAAAAATCTGCTTGTTCGCGTTGACGTTGAAGCTGGGCGTTTTCTCCCGGTGAAACGGGCAAAGGGCGACGAAATTGGCCCCATTGCGTTTCAGCGGGATATAGCTGCCAATGATTTCAACAATATCGCTCGCCGCCCGGATTTGTTCGAGCGTGGCGGGAGTAAAGAATCCGCCCATAACTGGAGAGAGGTTTATTTTTTAAGAATATCGTCGATTTCCTGATTCTTTTTCTGCGCGATGGACTCTTTCTTTTGCGTATTGGCGGGGGCATTGGGAGCATTAACCGAAGCGATCAGAACGGACTTAAGATTGGATTCAACCAAGTTGCCCGTAAAGGACTTGAAAAGCACTTCCTGCTGGAATTCGCCGTACGTGGGAAAGCGGATGTCCGAGAACCAGGCTTCCTGAAATTTTTCCGTTTGGGCCAATTCTGCGGCGGTTTGGACATATGAATTCATCAGAGCCAAGCCAACCAGGAGCATGCAGGCGAATCGCACGACGCCAGCCATCATGCCGAGATAAAACTCCGCGCGCCCAAAAGGGTCCTTTTCCACCAACTTGGCGGCGAGCATCTGCTTGAACCACAGGTAGATGAGGCGGACGCCCAAGGCGATCAGAAGATAAGCGGTGATGTTGGACCAAAGCATGCCGAATTGGGCGTATTGGTGGATTAGCGGGCTAAAGGTCCAGTAAAGCATGCCCCCCGCCACGACGATGCCCACCCATTGAAAAGTCGGCAGCAACTCCTGCGAGAGGCCCCTCTTGCGCCCCCGCAGCAGTCCAATGAACAGCCAGACGATAACGATAATGTCAAAATAATTGAATTTCGCATAGTCCACTTTGGGCGGCAAAACAGCCTCGAGAATCATGTGAAACAGTATAGCATCTTTCCGACCGTTGACGAGCTATTTTCACGCTCTCACATCACCTTCACCGAAAAGCTCGCCTCAGCGTGGCCACGCGAGCCGGAGAAACGGAGCGTCGCCTTCCATTCCCCGGCCACGCCAGGTTCCAGAGACGTGCGGTATTGGCCGGGCGTGGCGGTGCGCATGACTTTGCCGATGCTATGCATGACCGCGCCGGGCATTTTCAAGACCAGTTCAAAAGAAACATCGCCGACTTCGGCCAACTTCCCTTGCCCGTCGCGGAATTCGATGAACAGATCGTTGCCGGCGGCGCGCAACGCGTCGCCTTGGGTGAAAAAGTGGGCGTCCAGTCCATCGATCTTGACCGTCGCAAAGGGCGCCGACGAAATCCGGCGCACTGGGGGCGCTTTGTGCGTCATGCTTCTGTAAGCTATGTAGCCGCACAGACCCAACACGAAAAGCACGGGCAGTGCGTAGAAAAGTTGCAGCAAAACCCGGACACTGGGGCCGCTCTTGGGTGTTGGCGAATTCTTAGGCATCAGGCAAATGACGTTTGCGCCATAAAATGTAAATGACCGGGTAAATGAGCAATTCCAAAATGGCCGAGGTCACCACACCGCCGATCATCGGCGCGGCGATTCTTTTCATCACGTCGGCCCCAGCCTGCGTAGCCGGCGACCAGAGAATCGGCATCAAACCAAACAAGATCGCGCACACCGTCATCACCTTGGGCCGGATTCGTTGCACGGCCCCTTCGATCACCGCGTCGTGCAAGTCTCCTTCCGTGCGCATTCGCCCGGCGGCGCTGGCCCTGTCCCAGGCGTGGTCGAGATAAAGGAGCATGACCACGCCCGTCTCGGCGTCTAGTCCCGCCAGCGCGATAAGGCCGACATACGCGGCCACGCTCAGATTGTAGTTGAGCAGGTAGATCAGCCAAAACGCACCGACCAGCGAAAACGGCACCGCCAGCAGCACGATAATCGTGCGCGGCACCGAACGCGTGTTCAGGTAAATCAACGCAAAGATAATCAGCAGTGTCATCGGAATGACGAATTTAAGCCGCTGCTGCGTATCCTTCATAAACTCAAATTGGCCGGCCCATTGCACATAATAGCCAGGCCGGAATTTCACTTGCTCCTCCAAACGCGTGGCCGCCTGACGCACATAGTCTTCGATATCATCAGTAGTCACATCGACAAAGACGAATCCCACCAATTGCCCGTTCTCGCTGCGAATCGAAGGCGGCCCGGTTTTGAATTGGAGATCGGCCACCGCAGACATTGGAACGTGGCCGCCGCCGGGCAGGGGAACCAGCACCCGCTTGAGGGCGTTGAGGTCTTCACGGAAATCGCGGGCGTAACGGACGCTGATCGGGTAGCGTTCGCGCCCCTCGACCGTGATGGAGATGGTTTTGCCGCCGATGGCCGTTTCGATAACATCATTGACATCACCCGTGGTCAGTCCGAAACGCGCGGCGGCTTCGCGCTTGATATTGAAGTCCAGGAAGTATCCGCCTGTGGCGCGTTCGGCGAAAACGGTCCGGGTCTTGGGCATTCCTGCCAGCGCCCGTTCCACTTGCACGGCGGCCGTCTCAATGCCAGCGAGGTCCGGGCCGAATATTTTAAGGCCCAGCTTGGTGCGGAAGCCGGTGGTGAGCATGTCGGTGCGGGTTTGAATCGGCATCCAGAATTGGTTGGCCATGCCGGGCGTTTTGAGCTTCTCGTTCATCTCGTCGATAATTTTCTCCCACGTCATGCCTCGGCGCCATTGGCTGGGCGGCTTCAGCGCGACGACGGTTTCAAACATCGAGGGCGGCGCGGGATCCGTCGGCGTGTCGGCCTGGCCGGCTTTGCCAAAGACCGACGCGACCTCCGGGATGGAGCGCAGCAATCGGTCCTGGATTTGCAGAATACGCGTAGCCTCGTTGATCGTCATGCCGGGGACAGCGGTGGGCATGAACAGGATGGTGCCCTCGTTGAGCGCCGGCATGAATTCCCCTCCCAGGCGGCGCAGCGGAATAATCGTCGCGGCCATCACGCCCAAAGCCAGCAAGAGTGTTAGCCATCGAAACCGCAAAACAAAATGCGCCGCCGGTCGATAAAGCCACATCAGCAGGCGGTTGACGGGATTTTTGTTTTCCGGCGTGATGCGGCCGCGGATCAGCAGGACCATCAGCACGGGCGTCAGCGTCACGGCCAGCATCGCCGAGAAAAACATGGCGAATGTTTTGGTAAAGGCCAGCGGCTTGAAGAGCCGCCCCGCCTCCGCTTGCAGGCTGAACACCGGCAGGAAACTGACCGTGATCACCAGCAATGAAAAAAACAGCGGACGCCCCACGCTCCGGGCTGCTTCGATGACCACCGCAACGCGTTCGGCGGCCGTGGGGCCGCGCTGGTGCTCCTGCTGGAAACGCTCCAGGAATTTGTGTGCGTTCTCGACCATGATGATCGCCGCATCCACCATGGCGCCGATGGCAATGGCGATGCCTCCCAGCGACATGATATTGGAGGTCAGCCCCATCCAATACATCGGCAAAAAGGAAAGAACGATGGCTACGGGCAGCGTCAGGATAGCCACCAAGGCGGAACGGACGTGCCAGAGAAAAAGCAGACAAACCAGCGCCACGACTACGCTCTCCTCGATCAACTTTTCACGCAAAGTTTTGATGGAATCGAGAATCAGTCCGCTGCGGTCATAGGTGGGCACGATCTTGACACCGGCCGGCACCGAAGACTCCAATTCGCGCAATTTCCTCTTGACGCCATTGATGACGGTCAGGGCATTTTGTCCGTAACGCATGATTACGATGCCACCAACCGTTTCGCCCTTTCCGTCCAATTCCACCACGCCGCGCCGCAAATCGGGGCCGAGGTGAACGGTTCCGACTTGACGCACGAGCACCGGCGTCCCTCCGACGGATTTAAGCGGGATGTTCTCGATGTCGCGCGCGCTCTTGATGTAACCGCGTCCGCGAATGAAGTATTCCGTCGCGGCAGTCTCGAAAATTTTTCCGCCAGCATCGCGGTTCGAGTCGCGGATTTTGGCGATCACCTCGGCCACCGTGATGCCGTAGGCAACCAGCTTGTTCGGATCGACCTCGACTTGGTATTGCTTGACAAATCCGCCGACCGACGCGACTTCGGCCACGCCCGGAACGGATTCCAGCGCGTAGCGCAGACGCCAATCCTGCAGGGAACGAAGCTCGGCCAGGTTGTGTTGGCCGCTTTCATCCGTCAACGCATATTCATAGACCCAACCCACCCCGGTGGCGTCCGGGCCGATGATCGGATTGACCCCCTCGGGCAGGCTGCCACGGACGGAATTCAAATACTCGATGATGCGCGAGCGCGCCCAATAAATGTCGGTGCCATCCTCAAAAATGACATAGACGAACGATCTGCCGAACATGGATTCGCCCCGCACAAATTTGACCTTCGGCGCCGCGATGAACCGGCTGGAAATCGGATACGTGATCTGATCCTCGACCAGGTCTGGTGAACGGCCCTCCCAGTCGGTGTAGATGATGACTTGGGCGTCGCTTAAATCTGGAATGGCGTCCAGTGGCGTTCGCGCGAGGCTCCAAAGACCGGCGGCCACGGCGGCCAACGTCAATAATAACACCAGGAATCGATTCCGCGCGCTGGCTTCGATCAGGCGTTCGATCAGGGGCGGCCCGCCACGGGAGTTGTTCTGTTCGGTTGGGGTCATGGCGTTCACCACGAGCCAAGCGCCCCCTGCACCTTCGCCTCGGCGTCAATCAGAAAAAGGGCGCTTTCGGCCACGCGCTCGCCGGCGGCCAGCCCTTTGCGGATCGCGTAAAACCCGCCGCACAGCCGGCCCAACTCGACCACGCGTGGTTCAAGATTGCCCGCGCCCTTATCGACAAAGACATAATTGCGCTCGCCAGCGGGCAGGACCGCGCTGACGGGCACGGCCAACCCCTTGCCGAAATCCAGGTGCAGCTCGGCATTAACATACATTTCGGGGCGGAGCTTGAGACCGGGATTGGCCAGGTCCACCCGGGCGCGGCAAGTGCGTTTGGCGGCGTCCAGGAGCGGATCGAGGAGAGCGATGGTTCCTTCCGCCCGCAAGGCTGGGTCGGTTTCGCTTGTGATGGTGACCGGCAGGCCGTTGGTCAGCAGCGGCAGGTCGTCCTGGTAGAAATCGACCCATACCCACACCGCCGACAAATCAACCACCTCAACCAGCGGATCCCCCGCGGTCACGCGCCGGCCTTGGCCGGTCTGGAGATTCCACACCACTCCCTGAAATGGCGAGTAAAGTGTCAAGTATTCGCGTGGCTGGCGCGCTTTTTCGAGACGTTCAATTTCCGCGTCATCGAGGTTCCAAAACTGCAAACGCCTCCGGGCGGCGTCGAGATTTTGCCGCGCAGTGTCGATGGCGGCTTGCAGGTTGGAGGAATTTGCCCGGTCACGGCTTTGCAGAAGATCGACAAACTCGCGTTCGGCCACCAGCAGATCGGGGCTGTGCAGAGTCAAGAGCGGCTGGCCCTTTTCCACCCGTTGCCCGGCGGAGGAAACTTCCAGTTTTTCCACGTAGCCTTCCACGCGGCTGACATAGCTCCATCGGCGCAACAGATCGAAAGTCACCACGCCCGGCGCGCGGAGGATGGATTGAAGCGGGCGTGTTTCCACCGTCGCATAGGTCACGCCGATAAGTTGTTGGCGGCGCGGTGGAATGTTAAACTCAACCTCGTGCGGCGGAAATTCCGACGCGGATGGCTGGGCGGCGCCGTTGGTTTGAATATAGACCGGCACCAACGACATGCCGCAAATCGGACATTTCCCATGGGGGTCCTGCGACCGCACCGACGGATGCATGGTGCAGGTGTAATAGGCGACGTTGGCGGCCTTTTTGTTTTCATGAGGCGCGCAAGACGCGGCTAGGAGCACGAGGGTGATAAAGAGACATAATGAAACTGCTTTTTTCATGGGTTCTCCTTTGAGTTTGAACTGGAAGCGCTCGTCATTTCGGAAATTGGCGCGCCGGCCAGGGAGCTAAGTTCCGCCAGCGCAATTTGGTAATCAGTCAAATGCTGTAGTAGCATCGAGTCGGATTCCTGCGCGTTTTGCTGCGCGGCCAGCACTTGCGTCAATCCGGTCTGGCCGGATTCGTAGGAAACCCGGCTTGCCTCGATGCTTTGCCGCGCCAGCGGGGCGACTTTGTCGCGGAATAATTCGTAGTGGTGGCGGAAGGTCTGGATTTTTGTCAGTTGCGCGCGCACCATCGCCGCTGTCTCCGCCCGCAGCGAATCCAATTCATAGCGCGCGCCGGACAGAATTTCCCGATTCTCCCTCGTCGCGGAGGCGTACTTCTCATGCTGGAACCATGGCAGGTCGAAGGCCACGCCGGCCATCACGTCATCCACCGCTTGCGACGCCCCGTTATAGCGATTGGCCGCCACGCGAACGCTTGGCTCGGGAATCCAATTGCGGCGCGAGGCCTCAAGGCGCGCCCGCGCGGCTTCGATTTTTTCCGCCGCCGCCAGCAATTCGGGACGATGCGCCTGCGCCGCGGCTTCAACTCTGTCAAATAGAAGATCGACTTCCGCAAATGGCGGCGGCGCGGGCCGGCCCAGCGGCGCGGCGGCCGGATGATTCATCAACGTGTTGAGCAACGCCTCCTCGTCCGCCACCTGGCGTTCAAAGTCGAACGCGCTCTCGTCCAATTTGGCCAACTCGGTTTCGGCGGTCAGGACATTGCCCTGGGTTTCCTGGCCGGATTCCAACTTGTGCCGGGCGGCCTGGGCGATCTGCTCCAGAAAACCGGCGCTACGGCGGTTGATTTCCCACTGGCCGTAAGCATTGGCCAGCCGGTAGTAGGACGCTTGCGCCTTGGCCGCTAAATCGAACTGGCGCTGCCGGTATTCCTCGCCACCGGCGGAGGCTTCGGCTGTCGCCGCGCGGGCGCGCAGTTTGTTCTTGCCCGCGACGGGGATCGTTTGCTCGGCGAACAGGGTTTGGTCGGAGAAAGAATCGGCGGGCACGGCGACGAAGCGGGCCACGTTGAAATCCACTCCGGCCCGCGGATCGTCCCAGGCGCGTTGTTGCGCCACGCGCTCGCGCAACGCGCGCCAATTTGCGCCGAGGCCTTTCAGTGACGGATTGTTGGTCAGCACTTCGCCAAGGACCCAATCCAGCGACAACACCTCCGATGGTGGCACAAAAACATGATGCGGCAGGTTCGCCGCACTGAGTGCGGCTGGCAGAACCAACGGCCAGAG
>Ga0302324_100029895_pt1 | contig 10308 bp, 5 predicted proteins | sample Palsa_T0_1_FD_201949 | JGI IMG/M metagenome (GOLD analysis project Ga0302324, IMG submission 201949) | Peat permafrost microbial communities from Stordalen Mire near Abisko, Sweden - Palsa_T0_1 | ecosystem: Environmental > Terrestrial > Soil > Palsa > Peat permafrost | place: Sweden: Abisko... | reverse complement strand
TGGACGAGAACATCGACGTGGCCGAGCAGGAAGTGCAGGCCGCCATCAACGCGGCCAACAGTTTTCTGCCCACGGATCTGCCCAACCCGCCCATCTACAGCAAGGTCAACCCCGCCGACGCGCCCATCCTGACGTTGGCGCTCACGTCCGACTCTTTGCCGCTGGACAAGATTGAAGACGCCGCCGACACCAACCTTGCGCAGAAGATCTCTCAGGTCACCGGCGTCGGACTGGTCTCCATCGCCGGTGGACAGAAGCCTTCCGTCCGCATCCAGGCCAACCCGGCGCAGCTTGCCGCCTACAACCTGAGCCTTGAAGATTTGCGTGCCGCCGTGGCCGCGGCCAACATCGACCAGGCCAAGGGAACGCTGAATGGCGCGCGGCAGTCGTTCACGATTGACGCCAACGACCAGCTTGTTTCAAGCGCGGACTACAAGCCCGTCATCGTGGCCTATCGCAACGGCGCGGCGGTCCGCGCTTCCGACGTGGCCACCATCGTCGATGCCGCGGAAAATTCGCAGCAGGCCGCGTGGATGGACCGCGAGCCCGCGGTGATCGTCAACATCCAACGGCAGCCGGGCGCCAACATCATCGCTGTTGTCGACCGCATCCATAAATTGCTGCCCACGCTGCAGGCCAGTCTGCCGGCATCGGTCACGGTGAAGGTGCTCACCGACCGCACCATCACCATCCGCGCCTCGGTGCTCGATGTGGAATACGAGCTGATGCTCACGGTGGCGCTGGTGGTGATGGTGATTTTTCTTTTCCTGCGCAACCTGGCTGCAACGATCATTCCCTCGGTGGCCGTGCCGCTCTCGATTGTCGGCACGTTCGGGGTGATGTACCTGCTGGGCTACTCGCTCAACAACCTGACCCTGATGGCGCTCACCATTTCGACGGGCTTCGTTGTGGACGATGCCATCGTGATGATTGAAAACATCTCACGCTACATCGAGGAAGGCTTGAGCCCCATGCGCGCGGCGCTGAAGGGCTCGGAACAGATCGGCTTCACGATCATGTCGTTGACGGTCTCGCTCATCGCGGTGCTGATTCCACTGCTGTTCATGAGCGATGTGGTGGGCCGGCTCTTCCGCGAGTTCGCCATAACGCTGGCCGTTACTATTCTCGTCTCCGCGTTCGTCTCGCTGACGCTGACGCCGATGATGTGTTCGCGCATTTTGCAGGACAAGGCAACGGCGCGGCAGACGCGGTTCTATCACTGGTCGGAGGACGTGTTCAACTCGATCATTGCGGCGTATGGGCGTTCCATTCAGGTGGTGCTGCGCTATCGTTTCACTACGCTCGTGGTCACCATCGCCACGCTGGTGGCGACGATTTTGCTCTTCATCGTCGTTCCGAAGGGTTTCTTTCCAGTTCAGGATACGGGCGTGATTCTCGGCATCTCGGAAGCGCCACAGACGGTAAGTTTCTTGAGCATGGCCGAGCGCCAGCAGCAGCTTGTCGACGTACTGCTGCAAGACTCAGCGGTCGACAACATCTCCTCTTTCATCGGCGTGGACGGAACCAACACGACGCTCAACTCCGGCCGCATCCAGATCAATCTGAAGCCGCTCGAAGATCGCAAGATTTCCGCCACGGAAGTCATTCGCCGCATGCAGCCGCATCTGGCCGGCGTCGAGGGCATTCAGCTTTTCCTTCAGCCGCTGCAGGACCTGACGGTTGAAGACCGCGTCAGCCGGACGGAATTTCAATATTCGCTTGAAGATCCCAACCAGGAAGAGCTTGCCGTCTATACGCGCAAGATGGTGGATGAGCTAAGCCGCGAGAAGATGGTGACCGACGTTGCCAGCGACTTGCAGGACCAGGGGCTTGGCGCGCGGCTGGTCATCGACCGCGACACTGCTGCGCGGCTCGGCATCGCCATGGCCGACGTGGACAACACGCTCTACGACGCGTTTGGGCAGCGTCAAGTGTCCACCATTTTTACGCAGCTCAACCAATACCATGTGGTTATGGAAGTGGGGCAGAACTTCCAGACCGACCCCGGCGTGCTGAATAATCTGTACGTAAAATCGGGCAGCGGGACGCAGGTGCCGCTCAGTATGATCGCGCACTGGGAGCAGTCGCGCGCGCAACTCGCCATCGGCCACCAGGGGCAGTTCCCGTCCACCGTAATCAGCTTCAACCTCGCGCCCGGCAAAGCTCTCGGCGATGCCGTGAACGCGGTGAATGCGATTGAAAAACGAATCCAGATGCCGGCGGCGATCAACGCAAGCTTTCAGGGAACGGCGGCGGCGTTTCAAACATCGCTTGCCAACGAGCCCATCCTGATTCTTGCCGCGCTGGTCACGGTCTACATTGTGCTCGGGGTGCTTTACGAGAGCTATATTCACCCCATCACCATCATCTCGTCACTGCCTTCGGCAGGCGTGGGTGCGCTGCTGGCGCTGCTCATCACGCGGACAGAATTCTCCGTCATCGCGTTGATCGGCGTCATCCTGCTCATCGGCATTGTGCAGAAGAACGCCATCATGATGATCGACTTCGCACTGCAGGCGGAGCGCACCGAAGGCAAATCAGCCGAGGAAGCGATCTTTCAGGCTTGCCTGCTGCGCTTCCGCCCGATCATCATGACCACCATGGCTGCGCTGCTCGGCGGGCTGCCGCTGGCGCTCGGCGGAGGCGTCGGCGCAGAGCTTCGCAAGCCGCTGGGTATCACGATCGTCGGCGGACTGATCTTTTCGCAACTGCTCACGCTTTACACTATCCCCGTGGTCTACCTCTACTTTGACAAGCTGGCCACAAGGTTGAAACCCAAAGCTGCACAACAGAAGCTGGAACAGGAGACAGCCGTTAGCCGTTAGCTTTCAGCTCGCTGCTGAAAGCTGAGAGCTAAAGGCTCAACATCAGGAACCCGAACGATGCACATCTCGGCACTCTTCATCAAGCGACCGGTTGCTACATCGCTGCTCTCGCTGGCCCTGCTGATGGCCGGCTCGGGGGCGTATTCCATCCTGCCCGTTGCCTCGCTGCCCAACGTTGACTTCCCGGTTATCGGCATCAATGCCGCTTTGCCCGGCGCAAGCCCGGAGACCATGGCCTCTTCCGTCGCCACGCCGCTTGAGCGCCAGTTCGGCCGCATCGCCGGCGTCAACCAGATGACCTCGTCCAGTTCACTGGGCGCATCTTCCGTCACGCTCCAGTTCGACATTGACCGCAACATCGACGCCGCCGCGCGCGACGTGCAGGCCGCCATCAACGCCGCCCGCAACCAGTTGCCCAGCAACCTGCCGCAGAATCCCGGCTACCGCAAGGCGAATCCCGCGGAAGCGCCGATCCTGATTCTCACGCTTACGTCGGACGTCGTTCCCAAGCCGAAGATCTACGACATGGCCGACTCCATCCTGGCGCAGAAAATTTCCCAGATTCAAGGTGTGGGCCAGGTGTTCGTCTTCGGCAGCGCCAGTCCGTCGGTGCGCGTGGAACTGAACCCGATGCAGCTTGGCTCGAACGGCGTGGGTCTTGAGGCGGTGCGCACGGCGCTGGCCAACGCCAACGCCAACCGGCCCAAGGGAGCGTTTCAGGACCCCGCGCAGCGCTGGCAGATTGGCGACAACGACCAGATCTTCAAGGCCACCGATTATGCGCCCATCATCGCCGGCTATAACCAGCAGACCGGCGCGCCGGTGCGCATGTCTGACCTGGGCACGATTGTGGACAGCGTGGCCGACATCCACACCGCAGGCGTCTCCGGCATCAACCGCGCGGACGGCACGCCTGGCCGGATAAGAGACGGCATCTCGCTGGTGGTTTTCAAAATTCCCGGCGCCAACGTGATCTCAACCGTGGATGCGGTGATGGTCGAGTTGCCGCGACTGCAGGCTGCCATCCCGCCCACCATCAAGCTTGACGTGGCCGTTGACCGCACCACCACTATCCGCTCCAGCGTGCACGACGTGGAAATTTCGCTCATCGTCAGCGTCTGCCTGGTGGTGCTGGTTGTGTTTCTATTTCTGCGCGAAGTGTGGGCCACCATCATTCCGTCGATTGCGGTGCCGCTTTCGCTGGTGGGCACCTTCGGCGTGATGTACCTGATCGGCTACACCATCGACAACCTCTCGCTGATGGCTCTCACCATCTCCACCGGCTTCGTGGTTGACGACGCAATCGTGGTGATCGAAAACATCACCCGTTACATCGAGATGGGCATGACTCCCTTCGACGCAGCCATGAAGGGCTCACGCGAAATCAGTTTTACGGTGCTCTCCATGAGCACGTCGTTGATTGCGGTTTTCATTCCGATTCTTCTCATGGGCGGGCTGGTCGGCAAGCTCTTTCGCGAGTTTGCGGTCACGCTTTCGGTAGCCATCGCCATGTCTCTGCTGGTCTCGCTCACCACCACGCCCATGCTGTGCGCGCGCTTTTTGCAGCAGCGCGACGAGAGCCGCCACGGCCGGCTTTACCGCTTCACGGAAGGCCTCTTTTATCGCTTGCACCACGAGTACAACGGAGCGCTTCGCTGGGTGCTGCGCCACCAGGGGCTGATGCTGGGCGTGGTGTTTGCCACCATGGCGCTCAATGTCTACCTTTTCAAAATCGTGCCCAAAGGCTTCTTCCCGCAGCAGGACACTGGCCGCCTCAACGGCCGCACCCTGGCCGCGCAGGACATCAGCTTTCCGGCCATGCGCGACAAGAACCGCCAACTGGCGGAGATGGTGCTGCAAGACCCTGCCGTCTACTCGGCAACCGCGGCCGTTGGCGGTGCGGGGCCGGGAGGCGGGAGCACCAACATTGGCAACCTGTGGGTTGCGCTCAAGCCGCTCAATCAGCGCCCCGGGCGCGTCACAGCGGATGAGGTTGTGAATCGCCTGCGCGGCAAGCTCACAAGCGTTCCCGGCGCAACCATGTTTCTCCAAGTGCAGCAGGACTTGCAGATCGGCGGACGCGGCAGCGCCGCGCAATATCAGTACACGCTGAGCGACGAAAATCTCAACGAGTTGAACACCTGGGCGCCGCAGCTTGAAGAGCGCCTGCGCTCCATGCCTGAACTGCGGGATGTCTCAACGGACCAGCAGAATCAAGGCCTGGCCGCCAACCTGGTCGTCGACCGCGACTCCGCTGCGCGCCTTGGCATCTCCGCCGCCGCCATTGACAATGTGCTCTACGACGCCTTCGGGCAGCGCGAAGTCTCCACCATGTACACGCCGCTCAACCAGTACTACGTGGTGATGGAAGTCGACCCCAGCTACCAGCTCAGCCCGGACGCGCTGAACGGGATTTACATCAAGGCCAGCAACGTTCCGGGCGGGACCGCTGCCATGCCGTCAGGTGTAACCGGCGCCGGGTCCCCCACAGGCGGCGCCATGGTTCCGCTTTCGGCGATTGCGCACTACGATGCACGGCGCACCGCGCTCCAGGTGAACCACCAGGGCCAGTATCCCGCCGTTACGCTTACCTTCAACCTGGCTCCCAACGTGGCCCTCGGCGACGCTGTCACGGCACTTGAAAAAGTGCAGCGCGAGATGGGGATGCCCGGCTCCGTGCACGGAACCTTTCAGGGCTCCGCACAAGCCTTTGAGGACGTGAAGAAAAACATGCTGTGGCTGATCGCCTCCGCGCTGGTGGCCGTCTACATTGTGCTCGGCATTCTTTACGAGAGCCTGATTCACCCGCTCACCATTCTCTCCACGCTGCCGCCGGCCGGCGTGGGGGCGATTCTGGCGCTGTTGTTGACGGGGACGGACCTCAGCATCATCGCGCTCATCGGCATCATCCTGCTGATCGGCATCGTGAAAAAGAACGCCATCCTGATGATCGACTTCGCTCTGCAGGCCGAGCGCGACCAGGGCCTGCCGCCGGTGGAAGCAATCTATCAAGCGTGCCTGCTGCGCTTCCGGCCCATCATGATGACCACCATGGCGGCGCTCTTCGGCGGGCTGCCGCTGGCTATCGGCATGGGGGTCGGCTCGGAGCTGCGCAAACCGCTGGGAATCACTATCGTGGGCGGGCTGATTGTTTCGCAGATGCTGACGCTCTTCACCACGCCTGTCGTCTACCTCTTCTTTGACCGGCTGCAATGGCGGGTGATGAAGCTGCACAGGCTGGGCTCTGAACTCGAAGAAGCCTCCGGCGACTAGATCTCCCCTGCAATAGGGTTCCCGCGTGTAATATGCTCTCAACTCGATTCCACAAAGGAGTTCCATGACTCGAGATGAAACGGTCACACTGGTAAGCCGAGCATTGGCAATTATCCAGTTGGTGAGTGCCGGGTTGGAAGGAACTTATTTCCCAGCGTACATACTCTCCTGGAAACATCACGCGGGGTTTGGCTCGAATCTGGATTTCGGCGCGGATTACTTCACGAGGCTCTACTCACTGGAGCTCGGCGCACTCATTCTGCGCTTCACGGGCTTACTATTTGCTGCCTACATCTTTTGGAACGGTGGCCCGCGCATCGCCCGGATACTTCTACCATCGGCCACGCCTGGAGAACCGACCGCCTCATAGTTGAAAACTGAGCTCATCCGGCCGTGCGCTATCCTTGAATCGCCCTTTGATACAAGGGTGGGAAACGCATGTCCCCAATAAGCCTCACACGGTAAAAACATCTTTCACCATCTTCACCACCGGCAGCGCCTCGCCATTGCCCAGCGGAACCTCAATTCGTTCCACTTCGACGTAGCCCTTCAGCCGGTAGAGCGGGACGCCGGTCAACGTTGATCCCATCTCATAGCGCCGGAACCCGGCTGCCCGGGCTTCAGTTTCGACGCGCTCCAGAATCAGCGATCCCAATCCCCTGCGCGCAAAGTCCGGACGCACGAAAATCGCTCGAACCTTGGCCGCATCGGTTTTCGGATCGAGCAATTCGGGCTCCCGGCTGGGGCAGCGATCAGCTCCAAAGAGGGTCATGCGCATGGACCATCCGCCACAGCCAGCCAAAAGCTTCCGGTCATTGCCGTCTGTCGGCACCGCGACGAAATAAGTCCCATCGCGGATCAACTGCGTATCGAGCCCCAGGACCGTCCCCAGCGCGCCCTCAATTTGCGCGGGCGAATAGTCGCCCGCCTGCAAACCGCGCACCGACGCTTCAATCAGCGCGTGGAGGGCGGGAATGTCTTCCTCCGTCGCCAGCCGCAGCGTAAAGCCGATTCCACCTTCCATGTGCCTCTCAACCTACCTGCCGCCCAAAATCTCCGCCGCGCGCCCGTAGGACCCAAGATTGAACGAGTGCGAATAGCCCATCGCCCTCAGTTTTCGCCGCGCCGCCCCGCTGCGCGTCCCGCTCTGGCAATGCAGCAGCAAAACCTGGTTTTTGTCCTTCACCTTGCGTGCGATCACAGTAGCAATCTCGCTCAGCGGTATATTAATCGCCTTGGCCAAATGCCCGGCGGTAAACTCCCCCGCGCTGCGCACGTCGATGACCAACGCGCCGCTGCGCAAATGCTGGCGTGCGTCCCTGGTCGAAATCTGCCCGCCGTTTTTCAGCAGCAGGAGAATTGCCAGCAGTGCAACCACAATCGAAACGGATGTCCAAGTCATATTCGCTCGCCCACAGCTCGCCTTTCACGATCGAGTCGGCATAGCGATGAGGAGCCCCGAGCAGGCATTTGCGCCGAGCAGCCCAACCGCACTCCCGCCGACGGCACATTCTACGCGCAGGAACATTCGTTTGTATTGTTTATTTCGCCTGCCGCAAATCGGAGGTCATTTCCACCCGGCAGCGGCGCCCAGGGCCAGTTTCACATCGACGCGGGATCAAGCCAACGATCCTCAACGAGCCATGACTAATCCCTGATCCCTAACCCCTGATCCCTGCCTTTTCCACTTCCACAAGCGTCGAATAAAACGTAGCTCCAGCCCCGATGTCCGTCAGCCGCTCGCTGGTCAATGCGTTCACATTTTCCCCATCCGCAGCCAGCTTGGCCCAGTCGAGCTTGCCGGCCACTACGCCCGCGGGCAGGCTTGCGTTCAGCATCGCCGTCAGCTTAAGTGATCCGCGGTCATTCCACACACGCACTGCGTCGCTTTCCGCAATCCCCCGCGCCGCCGCGTCCGCCGGATGCATCTCCAGCCGCTGGCTGGTTCGCGCTTCCATCTTGCGATGCCCATCCAGATTGGCGAAGGTCGAGTTCATGTAGTTGTCCGCCTTGCGGCTCAGGAACTCGAGCGGGAAGCGCTTCGCCAGCTCACCGAATCGGGACTCAACCGCAGGGAGAAAAGCCGGAAGGCCATCCAACCCCTGCGCGGCCAGCTTCTCCGAATAGAACTCGATTTTCCCGGTCGACGTCGGCAGCGTTCCGGAGAGATAGGGCTGGAACGGCTGCGCTTCCGGGTGAAGATGGAAGCCGAGCGGAATGTGTCCGTGCTCCTGCAAATCATCAAGCGTTATGTGCTCCATCTCCGGCCGCGTCGAGTGCCCATCTGCGCCGATCCCCAGCGCCTGACCGATCAAATCCATCTCCGAGTCGCGGAAGCACTCCTCATCAAAACCCATCCGTCGCGCCAGTTCCCTAAACAGCCACACGTTGGGGCGCGCCTCGCCCGGCGGCTCAATTGCCTTCTGCGAGAGCTGCACAAAGTAGTGCCCGTACGCTCCCTGTACATCGGTATGCTCCAGAAACGTGGTCGCCGGCAAAATGTAGTCCGCATAATCAGTGGTATCGGTAAAGAACAGCTCATGCACCACGGTAAACAGGTCCGCCCGCGTCATCCCGTGCCTGACAGCGTTCTGGTTCGGCGCCACCGCTCCCGGATTCGAGTTGTAAACAAACAGGGCCTTCACCGGAAGCTCATCGTTAGTCCCTAGTCCCTCAGTTCCTGGTCCCAGCTTTTCGGAGTCTGATCCCTGATTCCTGTCCCCTGTTCCCTGTTCGGCAAGCGCCTTGCCGAGCTCGCACATATTCACCACGCGCGCCAACCGCTTCAGCGGGGAAGCCAGCGCCAGATCTGGCCGCTCGACCGCCTCCTTATCCCACTGAAAGGCACCGGAGGTCGAAAGCACGCCGCCGCCGCCGCGATATTTCCAGGCGCCGGTGAGCGCCGGCAGCATGGCGATGGCCCGCACCGCCGTGCCGCCGTTTTCAGTGCGCTGCACGCCGTAGTTGAGCCTGAGCGCCGCCGGGCGCGTCGTCGCGTATTCCCGCGCCAGGCCTTCGATCTCCGCCGCCGTCATCCCGGTCCATTCCGCAACCCGCTCCGGCGTGAACTCCCGCGCCCGCTCGGCCAGTTGCTCAAAGCCATGCGTCATGGCCTCGATATACGCGCGGTCTTCGAGGCCTTCGTTGAGAATGACGTGCATCAACCCCAGAGCCAGAGCTCCATCCGTCCCCGGCCGGATGGCAATGTGCCAATCTGCCAAGGCCGCGGTCCGGGTGCGGTAGGGGTCGATGACGATCAGGCGCGCGCCGTTGCGCCGCGCCTGCTCCACCATGGGCCACAGGTGCACGTTGTTGCCATGGATGTTTGCGCCCCACGCCAAGATCAGCTTCGCCAGCCGGAAGTCCTCGGTGGGCGTGCCGAGCTTTTTTCCGTACACCAGCTTCCACGCCTCGCCGCCGGCCTCCGAGCAGATGGTGCGGTCGAGCTGGCTCGCGCCCAGCCGGTGAAAGAAACGCCGGTCCATTGAGCCGTAGCCCAGCACACCGATGGTGCCCGCATAGCTGTAGGGCAGAATCGCTTCCGGCCCGAACTCGTGAGCCACGTTCTTGAGCCGCGCCGCAGTGGAGTCGAGGGCTTCGTCCCAGCTCACACGCTCGAAAGCATCGTGCTCTCGGCCGCGCTCGAGCGGCCCCTTGGCCACACCGGCTTTTCTTTTCAGCGGATAAAGAATCCTCGACGGCGCGTAGACCCGGTCGAGGTATTTGGCCACCTTGCCGCAGAGGAAGCCCTGCGTGACGGGATGCGCCGGGTCGCCGGCGACCTTGATCGCGCGGCCTTCGTTATTCACGGTGACGAGCACGCCGCAGGAGTCCGGGCAGTCGTGCGAGCAGACCGTGTGCACGATGCGAAAGGGGGTGGGAGCGGCGGCCGCTGTCATGCTGTCATTGTAAGCTGAAGCGGGGTCGATTTCGCTCCTGGGGCATTGCCCGCGGGCGCAATCGCTTAGCGTGCCGCCACGGTCAGCATTTCTAGGAGGTCCTGTTCCTGCTTCAGGGCCTGCTTCGAGAGTTCGGCGGCTTCCATGGAATGCCGGCACGCCCGGGTTGCGAACTCATGGGCTATGTCGTTCTCGCTCTCTTTCATCAGGTAGTTGGCGGCCGAATGTTCATACGCCGCATGGGAGAGCATTTTGGCGATTTGGGCGTGCACGGAATCGTGTTCGATGTCATAGGTGGTGCTAAGACTGGC
>Ga0302324_100029887_pt1 | contig 10311 bp, 11 predicted proteins | sample Palsa_T0_1_FD_201949 | JGI IMG/M metagenome (GOLD analysis project Ga0302324, IMG submission 201949) | Peat permafrost microbial communities from Stordalen Mire near Abisko, Sweden - Palsa_T0_1 | ecosystem: Environmental > Terrestrial > Soil > Palsa > Peat permafrost | place: Sweden: Abisko... | reverse complement strand
ATCGAAGACACCACTTCGGACTACGACCGCGAGAAGCTCCAGGAGCGGCTCGCCAAGCTCGTCGGCGGCGTGGCCGTGATCCACGTCGGCGCGGCCACCGAGATGGAGATGAAGGAGCGCAAGGCCCGCGTCGAAGACGCGCTGCATGCCACCCGCGCCGCGGTCGAGGAAGGCATCGTGCCGGGCGGGGGCGTGGCCTTCATCCGCTGCATCCCGGCGCTCGACAAGCTCAAGACCGACAACCTCGAGGAAAAGGAGGGCATCAGCATCGTGCGGCGCGCGCTCGAGGAGCCGGCCCGCAAGATCGCGAGCAACGCCGGCCATGAGGGTGCGGTCGTCATCGAGAAGATCCGGAGCGGGACCGGAGCTTACGGCTTCAACGCCCTCACCGAGACCTACGAGGATCTCGAGAAGGCCGGGGTCATCGACCCCACCAAGGTCGAGCGCACCGCGCTTCAGAACGCGGCGTCGGTCGCGTCGCTGCTGTTGACCACCGAGGCCATGATCGCCGAGGCCCCCAAGAAGAAGTCCAAGCGTGCCTCCGCCGGCGGCGGAGGCATGGGTGGGATGGGCGGCATGGGGGGAATGGGCGGAATGGGTGGAATGGGTGGGATGGGCGGCGACGACTTCGGCGGCGGCGGCGACGACATGGACTTCTAGTCGGGCCAGTTGTGCGGGGCCGATTAGGGGTCTCCTCAACGCCAACCGGTATCTTCTCAACGACAAGCGGTATCTTGTCATCGAGGTTCGAGGTCTTCTCGACGACAAGAGGCCTCAACGCGACGCGGATCGACAATTTCTCGGCCCGGAACGACGTCTTCTCGGCGAGCCGAGCCCTCTCCGCGACCACAAGAGTGCTCTCCGCGACCACAAGAGTGCTCTCCTCGATGACAAGAATGCTCTCCGGGGCGCGGAAAGCTCGCTCGGAGGCTCGGAGCCATCGTTTCGGGGCGCGGCGAGGCCTCTCGGCGTCGAGTTGACGCCTCACCGGGTCGAAGATCGATGACTTCGCGATGAGGAGATGCCTCTCCTCGTCGACAAGATCCCTCTCCGGGTCGAGGGGCCTACAACACCTCTGCACAAGTCGGGGTTCGCGTTCGTGGTAGTGGTCGACGGCTCGAGGTCCTGGTCGAGGTCCCTCAGTCCACAGCCCGATTCCGTAGCCACAGCACCACCGCCTCGATCAGCGTGTGCTCCTCCTCCACCGAGAGGCGGGATCCGGCAGCCAGGCCGTTGAAGCGCAGCTCCCACACCGCGCGCGAAGTCTGGTCGATGGGGGGAGGGCCGGGCGCGCGGATGAGGAGCAAGGGCTGGTACAACCCGCTCGAGAACACCGGCGCCGGGGGGGCGATGGCGACTCGGCCGGCCGCGCCGGCGACCTCCTGATTGGCGGCGTCGCCGAGCGTCACGAGATAGGTTCGCGCCAGTGGGGTCGACGGCGACTCCGCGAGATGCACCAGCACGCCAGCCTGGGCCAACTCTTCGGCAAGTCGTTGCGCCAGCGCGGCGCGGTCAGGCGAGGATCGCACCACGACCTCCGGTTTCCCCGGGGCTGCCTCGCGCGGCACCAGATCGCTTCCGTGGCGCTCGACCCGCGGGACGGTCATGCATCCGAAAAGGCATGCCTGAAGGGCGAGCCAAGCTGCTATCTTACCGGACCTCATTGCGCTTGCCTGGCGGTCAGCGGGAGAGCGACGGGAGCATCTCATGCGCGTCTTGCTGGTGGCTTTCCTGGGGGGAATCACCGGGGCGATCGGAACGGACTTCGTCGGGCCCGCGGCCGTCAAGTGGTGGGTCACTCCGGCCGTTCCCACCGTCGCCGACTGCGCGAACAGCGTTGCGGATGCCATGCATCGCCTGGTCATGACTCAATTGATCTCCACCATCCTGGGGGCGATGCTCTTCACAGGTTTGTACCTCATTTTCTTCCGTCGCAAGCGAACCGAGCCGGCACCGTCCTGACGACGGCCATCCGGACTTGCGGCGCGCGGATGCCGCCGCTATAGGGTTCTCGTGATCAACCTGGCCGTCGCTCTCCTCGCCGCCGCCGTCGTCGTCGTGGTGCTGGCAGGGGTCGTTCATCTGGGGCTGTGGGCCTCGCTCCTGCCCGCCTTGCTGGTGCTGGGCGGGGTCTACTTCTGGCGCAGCCGCGTCACGCTCGCCAAGGTCAAGAAGATCATGGACGGGATGCAGAAGGATCTCGCGGCCGGGCGGGTCGAGAAGGCCATCGAGACCCTCAAGGCCGCCTTTCCGCTGGCCGCACAGCAGTTCATGCTGGCCTCGCAGCTCCACGCCGCCCTGGGCGTGCTGCTCTACACCCACAAGGATTTCGACGAATCGCTGCCGCACCTCAAGCGCGCCTTCTTTCGCGACTGGCAGGCCCAGGCCACGCTGGGAGCGCTCCTGTTCAAGCGCGAGGACTATGCCGGGATGGAGAAGGCCTTCGAGAAGGCGGTTGTCTCCGGAAAGAAAGAGGGGCTGGCCTGGAGCGCCTACGCCTGGTGCCTCGAAAAGGCCGGCCTGCGAACCAAAGCCCAGCAGGTGCTCAGCCGGGCCGTCGAGGCCAACCCATCCGACGAGCGACTGAAATCGAACCTGGCGGCGCTGCAGAACGAAAAGCGCATGAAGATGAAGGCCTACGAGCCGCAGTGGTTCCAGTTTCACCTCGAGCGGCTGCCCCCGGAGATGACCGGGCAGCGCCGGGTGCAGTGGCAGCGCCGCTAGGAGGCGGTGTTTTTCTGCTGCGCGGGCCGATTGCTGCGGTACTACTCGGCCAGCGCCTTGCGGGCTTCGGCCGCGTACTTCCCTTTCGGGAAGCTCGTCAGGTAGCGGTGGAGCTCGGCCTTGGCGCCGGCCGCGTCCCCGGTTTGACCCAGGCACTGGGCGCGGCCATAGGCGGCCCGCTCGCGCAGGTCGGTCGATTCGGGCGACGCTGCCAGGACCTTGTCGAAGACATGCAGGGCCTCAGGGCAACGGCTCGCGTCTCGCATTCCCTCGGCGTGTGCCAGGTCGCTGTCCCAGCTGCCGACGCTCGCCTCGGTGGCCAGCACGGCGCTCTCGGGAGAAGCCTTGGGGCTGTGCTGCACGTAGGCCACGAAAGCCGCGAGTGCCTGCTGCGGATCCCGGTCGACCCACAGGATGTGCCCCACCTTGGCGAGGCCATCTGGGGTAGCCACCGCCTTCGCGGGGTGCGCGGGCTGACCAGCCTCTGCGGCAAGCCGCGCCTGGTTCGCCGCCACAAGCCGTGAAATGCGCGGTGCGAACCGGTCGATGCCGGCCAGCGCCGCGGCGACTGCCAGGTTGAGAGCCAGAACCGTCGCCAGCGCCGTCAGGCTCCAGCGCAGGGCCACCATCGAAGGCTTCGGCGTCGAACGCGCAAAGCCGCGCCGGCCAAGCGTCTCGAGCCTCGCCGCCGGAAGCTCACGAAGCCCGGAGATGCGGTGCAGGGCGAGCCCCGCCAGCTCTTCATCTGAAAGCTCGGGTGAAAGCTCAGCTCGCCGCTCGGAGGTGACCTGCTCCTCGGAGGTGCTCTCCGAGAAAGGATCCCTGAGGCGGGTCTCGAGTGGAGTTGCTTGCGTTCGGTGCCACGGAAACTTCATTGCTGACCTCTCGTCACTTCAGCAAAGCGCTTGACGAACTGCCGCCGCGCGCGGTGGAGCACCACCCAAAGAGTAGCAGATCGCAGGCCGCGAAGGTCAGCAATTTCTTCGCCGCTCATGCCCTCGAGCTCAAAGAGAATCAACGCGTCGCGATATCTGGGTGTCATGCGATCGAGTGCCTTGTACACCAGCGTCCGTACCTCTTGTTCGGTGAGTCTTTGGAAAGCATCCCGGTTGTTTCCCGGCAGCCGACCGGCCACATCCAGCGCGCTTCCTGCCGGGATCTCCTTGCGCCGTCGATCGTCGAGGGCCCGATGGACCACGCGCTCGGTGATGCCGAACAGCCAGGTCCGCATCGCCGAATCGCCTCTGAAACCCGGCAACCGCTCCTGGACAATCGCGAACACCTCTTGCACTGCGTCTTCGACGTCGACCCTTGGCCCCCCAAGCCTCTGGACCCACCGGGAAACACTCGACGCGTATGCAAGATAAACTTCCTCCGTGGTGCTCGGCTGTCCGCCAAGGAGATCAAGGACGGCTGTCTCGGAATTCGCTCGAATCGAAGCCCTATTGGAAGATGAGTCCGACTTGGAGGCCAAACCTTTCACGGCCGGAGGCAACTTCGTTGTCATTTTGTCAGCTTTCGGCGCCGCAGCGCCCCGACCGCCAGGAGCACCCCCCCCAGCCATGGCTCTCCGGCTCCCGTGGCGCAGCCGCCGCCCGCGCTGTAATCGGCCGTGCAGTCGTCCCCGGCCAGGTAGCTGCCCGAGACCGGCAGCGTCAGCCCCAGCCCCGAGGAGTCGGTGAAGGCGAAGGTGTAGGGCCTGCAGCTGTTGGCCGGGAGCGTAGCGGCGTAGGCGTAGGTGGCGTTGCCGGCGTCCCCCCGGTCGAGCGTCATGGCGTGCGACTCCGAGCCGATGACCACCCTCGCCTTGGACGGTGCGCCGCCCTGGGGGTCGAACCAGTTGGCGTAGAAGGTGAGCGAGGTCCCGCTCTGGGGGAAATGGCTGCCGGCCACCAGCTCCTGGACCCCCGCAGTGCGGAAAAATGCGAAGTCCTGGCCCCAGTAGTATGTGACGTCGGGGCCGCCGTAGCAGTCCCCCGCCGGGGTCGCCACCGCGCCCAGTCCGATGCTGTTGAGGGTGTTGGGGTTGGTCAGGAGGTTGGCGCGGTGCCCGTTGGTCGAGCCGGTGTTGCCCGGACACTCGAGGCTGACGCAGGCAAAGGTCGGGCAGCAGGTGCAGTCCTCGTTGAGCCACCCGGACTCGACGTTCATGGGATCGGGTTGGCCCGCGGCGAGGTTCTCGGCATAGGCGCTCGAGCCCGGGGCGAAGAGCGCGATTCTGGCAAAGGGATCCTCGAACTTGCTGGTGTCACTCGTGTCCTCGCTGCAGCTGCAGTATCCGGCGTCTGCTGAACCGGAGCCTGGACCGTCGCGGGGACTGGAGCATTGAACCGCGGTCTGACACACGCAATCCGTGCCCCCGTCGCACTCATCGGGGTAGGTCTCGCCGATGTCGGCCTTGAGCAGGCAAGGCGAGGGGTGCATCAGCGGCACGTTGTTCTCGGCGAGAATCGTGGGCTGCAGGCGGGCCGAATGGCCCAGCCGGACGTCGTAGGCCAGCGGGGGGAGCGGCGTCTTGTAGCACATGGCGTCGGGGCAGCCCCCCCCATCGATGCACGGGGCGAGCGCCGTCTGGGGATCGGCCCGGTCGCGATTCACGAAGACCCACAGCGTGCGCTCTTGCCAGCTCGGAAAGCCACCCACAGGCACGCCCTGGGCGCGGGCCGTCGCGCCGGCGGTCAAGGCGGCGACCGAGAAGAAGGTGGGGACCAGCAGGCGCATGGGCGGTCTGGAGACTATCACTCAAGCCCTGATCGAGGGCTCAGCTCCGAAGCTTCCGGTGCCGGTCGATCCAGTAGCCCCACGGCACGAACAGCCAGAGCACCAGCGCGCCGATGGCCATCGGTCCTGAATCGGCAGGGGGCGTCTCCACGGACGCCGCCGCGTAGGCGGCGACCAACAGCGCCACCAGGCTCCACAGCGCCCAGTTGCCGATGCGATCCCTGGCGGTCGTGGCGCGCAGGTACAGGCATAGCCCCCCGCCGAAGACCAGCGCTTCGGCGAGCAGCGTGAGCGCCACCGAGTTCCAGATCCCGAAGCCCAGCTTCGGTCCCCCCGGCCAGACCGGCAGGTCCGGGCGATGCACCAGCAAATCGAGGAACCAGTGGCTCACCACCGCCGCTCCCAGGATCAGGGCACCTCTCCCGTCCTTGCGGAGCGCGAAGTAGACCGCGCCGAAGACCGCGCCGGCGAGCGCCTGGGTCGCGAGGCTGTGCGTGTACGGGTAGTAGGTGAAGTCCATCGGCGAGGCGGCCATCAGACCCGGCACGATGCGCACCCGCTCGACCCCCGCCAGCAGCAGGATGGGCCAGACGAGGTCGGCGAGCTGCGCGGCGAGAATGAAAGTCCCGAGCGACGGTTTGCGGGCAAGCGTCTTGCCGCCGAACGCGACTCCGTAGTGACCGAGAAACATGAGTGAACACTCTCCTCGCGCGTTACTTCGCACATCCGCCGGGGAAGGCGCCACGGGTAATCCACGCGCTGGCGAACGTCGCCCGGCCGTGTTTCAATGGTTGCTTCTTGCGAAGTCTCCGGTGGCCTTGAAAGTCTCGATTGCCCCGCTGCTTGCTCTGCTGGCGGCCGGCTGCGCCGGCACCGTGACCAGAGGCCAGGGAGACGGTGGGACAAGCGCGGGCTCGCCCACGAGTGGCGCGAGCGCCGGGGCCTCGACGACCACGGGCGCGGCGGCCGCCAGCTCAGGGAACGTGAGCGGCGGGCAGACTTCGACCGGGGGCTCGACCGGTGGCACCAGCTCCGGCGCAGGAACCGCCGGAAGCACGAGCGGCGGATGCCTCGATCTCGCCCTGAAGTGCTACAGCAACGATGAATGCTGCAGCGGCGGCTGCGAACAGATCTGCCGCAAGACCATCGGCGAAGCCTGCCTGCTCGGCACCGACTGCACCAGCTTCAACTGCGACGGCGGGGTCTGCGCTTGCGCGAGCCCGCAAGCTGGGCAAGTGACCCATTGTGCCTTGGACGCCGACTGCTGCAACGGGGTCAGCTGCACCCTCACGGACCTCATTGGACAGCAATACGGTATCTGCTGCAGCCCGGTCGGCGGCCTGTGCCAGAGCGGCGCCGATTGCTGCGACGGCGACTGCGATGGCGGGAGTTGCCAGTGCCTTGCACTCGGGGACCCGCTCTGCGCCAAGGACGGCGACTGCTGCAGCGGGAAGTGCATCGTCGTTCCCAACAATCCGGCGGAGAGCCTCTGCAAGGCTGACCCTGGCGACCCCTGCAGCCGCGATGTCGACTGCCAGACGGGCGCCTGTGTCGACGGAGGCTGCGACGTCTGCTCCGTTCCGGGGAGCCTCTGCGACCCTCCTGACCTCAGCTGCTGCGGCGCCGCGGCGTGCGCGCAGAACGTCGCGGGCGGCAGTATGACGTGCTGCGTTCCCAATGGGTCGGCGTGCGGGGGAGATCCCGACTGCTGCTCGCAGAGCTGTGTGGACGGAGGTTGCGCCTGCGCGGGCGCCACCGAGGCGTGTGCCAACGAGCAGGGCTGTTGCGCCGGTCAGACTTGCCTGCCCCTCGCCTCGACCGGCAGCGACATGTTCGCCTGCTGTGTCGACAACGGTAACTTCTGCGTCGCCGACGACGAGTGCTGCGCCGGATTCTGCGGGAACGGGGCCTGTGGCTGCGCGCCGTCCGGCACCCCCTGCGCCTCGATCGGAAGCTCCGCCTGCTGCACCGGCCAGTGCGCCGACGGCGGGGCATGCCTGTAGGGCCAGGGTTGTGACGCGGACCTTGTCCCTCTTCAGCTCCCGCTGTATGTAGCCCGCGCCCAGTCGCATGGCAGCTGAGCATTGGCCCTCTGGCGAAACTGGTAGACGCAGTGGACTCAAAATCCACCCGCCGCAAGGCGATCCCGGTTCAAGTCCGGGGGGGGCCACCCGCAACTCGCCCTGCCATCGCCAGGTAGGCCACCAGCAGCACATCCAGTGCGAGGCCGATGGCGCCCTTGACGGCGAGCGGCCAGGGCATGGGCGCGATCGAGGCTTCGGTTGCCCCGGCAACGATGAGCAGCATCGAGGCTCCGAGCGCGAGCGGCAGCGCGGCCACGGCAGCGTCCGCGAGCGCGTCGCGGCGCCGCCGGAATCCCGGCGCGATCATCGCCCCTGCCATCAGAAACCCGCCCCCGGCAGCACAGGCGATGGCGGTCAGCTCCACGCCGGCATGCGGCAAGAGCCAGGACAGGAGCGCATGCGGAGAGCGCGTGAGCGAGACCACCGCCACGGTGCCGCCCAGGGCGATCCCGTTGAAGAGCAGGGCGAGAACGGTTCCGACCCCGTAGGTGACTCCCAGGGCGAAGGCCGAGAACGCCACCTGGCTGTTGTTCGTGAAGTAACTCGCGCTGTTGACGGGATCGCCTCGAGATTGGCTCAGGTGCTCGTCGCTGAACCGGTCGGCGTTGGTGAGCATGGCGGGCGGGAGAAGGACGTCGGCATTCGAGGGATCGCGACGGACCTCGGCGTACCCGAACAGGGTTCCGACCGCGAGGAGCGCGTAGGCCAACCCGATCGCCCCGAGATGCCGGCGCACCGTGCGTGGAAAGCCGCTGACGAGATTCCTCACCCAGTCGCGGGAGGATTCGGTGATGGGTGCGTAGAGGATGCCGTGCGCTCGGCCGACGATTGCCTCGGCGCGGCCGAGGCCGCCCTGCTTGCGGGCGCGGGCGTCGGCGAGCTCCTGCACTGCCTGCCGGTAGAGCTTCGGAAAGCCTCGGGCCTCGTCGCGAGTCGGCGCGCGCGACTCGAGCTCGGTCACGAGCGCGTCGAGTGCTTCGAACCTCGGTGGCTCACCCGCCGGATTCACGCGCCACCGCGCTCAGATAGGCCCAGGGCTGCGCGGGGGCAGGCTCGTGCCGGCGGTTCGCGATGTGGGTCGCCAGGGTGCGCGCCAGCTCGCCGTCTGCCTCGCGCTCGAGGGTCGAGGCGCGGCTTTCATAGTCGGCGGCGAGCCGGCGGTCGGAGTCGGGTTCGATGCGCAGGCGGTCTGCGCCTTCGGGGTGCTCGCGCACCACCCAGGTGCGCGCGGCCAGGTCGCCCAGCCGCTGCCAGCGCGATCCGAGAACGGCAGCCGTGACGCCGACCGCGTAGCCCACCGGCAGGAAGTCCACGATGCGCAGCAGGTTTCGCAGGAAGGACGCGGCGAAGGTGAGCGGGTAGCCGCCCTCGCGGATGATGCGCAGCTTGACCCGCCGCTTGCCGGGCGTCTGGCCACGCCACAGCATCTCGAACAGCGTGAAGTAGCCAAAGTTGACGATGAAGAACGTGAGGCTGATGAGCGCGACGGCCCAGCGAGTCAGGAAGAGATCTTCCGGATTCTTCGAGGTCAGCTCGACGCCCTGGGCACGGGCGATGATCATCGCCGCCACGAAGGCGCACACGAGAATCACGGATTGCCAGAGAATGTCGAGGGCGTAGGCGACGAAGCGGCTGCCGATGCCCGCGATCTCCACCTCGAGCGCGATCTGCTCGGGGGTCTCGATGGCGACCACGGTCTCCAGCCCGGCGTCCATGCACAATCGCTAGCACGTCCGTGGACCGGTTTGGTAGCGTCCTCGCGCCATGGGCATTCCTGGGGCCTTGCGGCCGCGGAGCAACACCGAGATTCTGGATGCGGCCTTCGCGCTGGCCCGCCGCGTCGGGCCCCAGCTCTTGCCGCTGTCGCTGCTGATCGGTTTGCCGAGCTCGGTTTGGGCGCTTCGGTTCACGAGCATCATCAGCGGCGGAGCCTCGCGCCCCGCAAGGCTGGGGCTGGCATATCTGGTCATGATCTTGATTGTTCCAGCTCTTGAAAGCCTTCGACTGTGGGTGCTCGAGGCGGCGCTGGTGGAGGCCATCCAGAGCGGCCAGGTGAGCTGGCCCGCGGTGCGCCGCCGTCTCGCATCCGTCTTCGGGAGACTGGTTGGCTCATGGGCCGCGCTGATCGTGCTGGGCGCCCTGTGCTCGATTCCGCTGGTCGTGCCGGGCGTGATCTTCACGCTGCACCGCTTTTTCTACTCCGAGGTCCTGCTGGTCGAGGGTCAGTCGGTCCGCAGCTCGTTCCGCCACAGCTTTGCGCTGACCGACGGTCGACTCGGCCGCCTGGGGCTGCTCTTGCTTGGCGGCACGCTGCTCATCGCCTCGCTGAACTGGGGCTTTTCGCTGTGGGCCGGCAAGAATCTTCTGGGAGCTGCCCTGGGCTGGATCGGCACGGCCTGCCTGGCGCTGCTCAAGGCGGCCTTCTACTTGCTCGCCTATTACGATTTGCGGTCTCGGCGAGAGGGGCTCGACCTGCTGGCGCGCGACTCCGAGCTCGAGAGTCGAAGTCTCGCCACGCCGAGCCCGGCTTGACCCAGAGCGACCCCAGCGAGGTGCTCCGCGCGGTTCTCGCGGACCCCGAGTTCGACACCGACTGGCAGGAGCATCTCGCGCGATGGTTGGGGCAGGCCTGGCGCTCTTTTCAGCACTGGCTCAGGCACCTGCCGGACCTCGAACGCTGGGCGCTCCTCCTCGCCTGTGTCGAGATTCTCGCCTGGCTGGTCTGGACGATGATCGCGAGCTATCGGGAGATGATGGCGCCCGACGCCAGCGCGCTGAAGGG
>Ga0302324_100029885_pt1 | contig 10311 bp, 9 predicted proteins | sample Palsa_T0_1_FD_201949 | JGI IMG/M metagenome (GOLD analysis project Ga0302324, IMG submission 201949) | Peat permafrost microbial communities from Stordalen Mire near Abisko, Sweden - Palsa_T0_1 | ecosystem: Environmental > Terrestrial > Soil > Palsa > Peat permafrost | place: Sweden: Abisko... | reverse complement strand
GGGAAAATCGATCGAGCACAAGATCACCGCGGCCGAAGGGCTGACCAGCGAGATGATCTACGACCTCGTGAAGAACGATCCCGAGCTCACGGGCGACATGGGCGAGCAGCCGGCAGAAGGGACCCTTCTTCCCGAGACTTACCTCTTCATTCGCGGCACGACGCGCGCCGACATTGTCGAGCGCATGCGCGAGGCGCAGAACAAATTTCTCGATGCGCAATGGGAGGCGCGCACGTCCGATCTTCCGATCAAAAGCAAAAGCGAAGCAGTGATTCTCGCCTCCATCGTGGAAAAGGAAACGGCGATTCCCGAAGAGCGGCGCCATATCGCCGCCGTGTTTGTCAATCGTCTCCGGCTCGGCATGAAGCTGCAGTCCGATCCGACGATCATTTACGGACTCACCAGGGGCTATCCGCTGGGCCGCGGCATCCGCGAAAGCGAGCTCGTCGGGGCGACCCCTTACAATACCTATGTCATTGCGGGTCTGCCGCCGACACCGATCTGCAATCCCGGCAAGGATGCCATCGCGGCGGTGCTCAATCCCGAGACTTCGAACGATCTTTATTTCGTCGCCAGCGGCGCAGGAGGGCATGTGTTCTCCTCGACCATTGCCGAGCACGAAAAGAACGTCGCCAATCTCAGGCGCTTCGAGCATCAGCAAAGATAGACACCATCCTTTCGCCGCCCGCGGCACGGCGTTAAGGTCGGACTCGATTTTCGGAGTCGCGAGATGACCCTCATCAGCATGACAGGCTTCGCCGATGGCCATGGCGCGCATGAGGGGCTGCGCTGGCGCTGGGAGGCGAAAAGCGTCAACGGACGCAGCCTCGAACTGCGTCTCAGGATGCCGCCCGGTTTGGACGGCATCGAGCCTGCGGCGCGGGCGCTGGCAAACGAGCGATTTCGGCGCGGCAATATCCAGGCGACTTTGACCATCGAGCCGCAGGAAGGCGCGCGCGGTCTCCGGGTCGATCCTGCCGCGCTGGCTGCAGCCGTCAGAATCGCCCAGGAAGTCGCGAGCGAGACGGGGCTCGCGCCCGCGCGTATCGACGGCCTTCTGGCTCTCAAGGGCGTGATCGTTCAGGACGAGGTCCTTCCGCTCGAGCCCCGTGCGCGTGCCGACCGCGACGCCGCCATCCTGGAAAGTCTCGCGGCTGCGTTCGACGCATTGATCAAGGCGCGCGCAAACGAAGGCGCAAAGCTCGCGGCCGTGATGAGCGGGCTGGTCGACGAAATCGATCGTCTCACGCGCGAAGCGGCCACATTGTCCGCCGCCCAGCCCGCGCAATTGCGCGACAAGCTTGCAGCACAGCTCAAGGAACTGGCCACCAATATTTCCGTGTCCGAAGACCGCCTTGCCCAGGAAGTGGCACTTCTCGCGGTGAAGGCCGATATTCGCGAAGAGCTCGACCGGCTGGGCGCGCATGTTGGGGAGGCTCGAACGTTGATGGCGTCGGGAACTGCTGTCGGTCGCAAGCTCGACTTCCTCGCGCAGGAATTCAACCGCGAAGCCAATACGCTGTGCTCGAAATCCACCGATATCGCTTTGACCCGCACCGGACTTGCGCTCAAGGCGACCATCGATCAGTTCCGCGAACAGGCGCAAAACGTCGAATGAGCACGAATATCCCGCGCCGCGGATTGATGCTTGTTCTGTCGTCGCCGTCCGGCGCCGGCAAGACGACTTTGTCGCGCGGGCTGCTCGCGAACGAAGCGAACATCGTGCTTTCGGTGTCGGCCACCACACGCAAGAAACGGCCGAACGAAAGCGAAGGCCGCGATTATTTCTTCGTCTCGCGCGATGCGTTCGACGCGGCGATCGAAGCCGACGAGTTCCTCGAATATGCGAGTGTCTTCGATCATCTCTACGGGACGCCGAAAAAACCCGTGATGGACGCGCTCGCTGCCGGACAGGACGTGTTGTTCGACATCGACTGGCAAGGCACCCAGCAGCTCAAGGAGCGCGCACGCGAAGATCTCGTCAGCGTGTTCGTATTGCCGCCCACCCATGACGAACTGGAGCGGCGCCTGCGCATCCGCGCGCAGGATTCAGACGATGTGGTTCGCAAGCGCATGTCCAAGGCCGCGGACGAGATCAGCCATTGGCCGGAATACGATTACGTGATCGTCAACGACGATCTGGCTCTCGCGCAGGTCGAGATCAAGGCGATCCTCGATGCTGAACGTTTGCGCCGCACGCGGCAGGTGGGTCTTTCGGACTTCGTGCGCAAGCTGACATAACAGGGCGCAGATTTCCGCCCGCTCTCGTTACTGAAACTCTGCATGCCTTTGGCTTGCGGCGTTGCAGCAATGGGAACCTTTCGCAGCCTCCGACGTTGCGCCAAGGCACGATTTGGGGATTCAACATGCGCTCAGTTCTGCTTTGGCTTATCGGCATTCCCATTCCGATCATCATCATCCTGTGGCTCGTCACCGGCCACGCCTGACGCGTCGCGTCTTCCACCAGCATTGAGGAATCGACCCATGGCCGACACAGTCGTGATTGCGGAGCAGGCTGAAGAAAACACTGGCTACCGGTTTTCCTGGGGTTTGGCGATCGCAGGCGGCGTGGTGGCCACGGCGGTCACCTTTTTCCTGTTGACCCTCGGCGCCGGTTTCGGGCTGCTGTTGGTCCATCCGGTCACGCATACCGGACCGTCGCTGCCCACATTCCTGACGGCAGGCGCAATTTATTTCTTCGCGGCGCAAGCATTCGGGTTTGCCGTCGGAGGCCACCTCGCAGGCCGCCTGCTGGGGCCGATCGTGGAAAGCGGCATCCAGGAAGAATTTCGCGCGGCGGCGCACGGTCTTGTCGCCTGGGCCGTCACGATCTTGGCGACCCTCACGGTCGTGGCGATTGTGGGACTGTCCGCTGCCGGCACCGGCGCGACCACGGCCGCACTTTACGGCGCGTTACCTCCGGAGACCGGCGATGCCAAGACTGCGGCCGGCATGTCTTCGACTGCGTCGTATCTCGTCGATATCCTGTTCCGCCCCGCGGCCAATCCGACGGCCGCGTCGATTGCGCCGAAACCTGTGACGCGGGCCGCAGAAGAGCAAAACAGCGGGGAAAACAGTCTTGCAGTGCAAGCCATTTTGATCGACCAGCAAACGACCGCACCGCAAACTCCGGATTCAGGAAACGTCAGTTCGGCGCCGGCCAATCCCGCTCCGGACGACGAAGGCGCCGGCAACTCGAGTGCTCCGCCGGCCGTTTCGCAGCCTTCCCAGTCGACTGCGCCTTATTCCGATGCGCAGAGCCCGGCGCCGTCGCAGCCGGCCGATTCCGGCACGGTAGTGCCCGCTCCCATGACGACTGTCGTGAGTTCGGATCCGCGCGGTGAAGCGCGCCGCATTCTTGAGGCCAGCATATTGCGCGGCGAACAGATGACACCGGACGATCACAACCGTCTCATCGCGCTCGTCACGACGCAGGCCGGTATTCCGAACACGCAAGCGGCAGCACGCATCGACGAAATGATGTCCGACATCCAGACAAAGACCAAGCGTGACGCCGATATCGCGCGGAAGGCCGCGAGCTATGCCAGCCTGTGGATCGCGCTGTCGCTGTTGTTCGGCGCCATCGTGGCGGTGTTCGCGGCCACGAGCGCACGGCTGGAAGATGACCGCGACGCAATCCGGGTCGGGTAGCGGCAAGATCGCAATATTCGCGAACGAGCCGACGGCGCCCGACGGCGAATGCCAAATTTCTTAATGGAACGGAAAGAGTAGGCCGCTGTTTCTTGCGGCTTCGAGATCATAGATGCCGAAAGCCCGGGGCACGATCGTCCCCGGGCTTTCGCGAATAATCGGCGCGGCTCAGAACGTGATCCAGATGCCGTTGTGCCAGTAACCGCGGCCGCGATGCTCGTGCCACTTGTAGTGATCGTTCGCACCCCAGGCCCAGCCGTCGGGATGGACGACCAAGCCGAACTCCGGCTTGTAATCATATTGGTTGCGGACGTGCCAGCATTCGCCTTCCTGATTGCAAACGATGGCAGCGGATGCGGCCGTGGCCGTCAGGGCAGCGACAGCCGCGCCCGTGACCAAGATCGCAATTTTGTTCAGCTTTTTCATGGTTTCGTCTCCGGTGAAGTGCCCCCGGTCGGAAAAACGAACTGACCCACTTGTAAGTTCCCGGCTTCCGCCCGCCTGAAAAAGGTCGAAATGCCGCTGCAACAATTCCGGGTGTCAGGGGAGTTGACACGCAAACGCGTTCGCTAATACTTTCACATATGGTGAACTATCGGGAAGATCTTGAACGCGCGCAACTGGAGTCACGCCGCAGCCATGAAGCGGGCTGGACGGGTTTGCCCGACAAGCTGGAAGCATTTCTCGCGGAACCCCCCGCATGATGACGCTTTACTATTCGGATATTCTTTCGTCGCACAGGGCCTGCGCGGTCGCAAAGTACCTGAATGCGCCGGTTGAATTCGTGTATCTCGATTTTGCGAAGGGCGAGCATCAGGCGCCGGCCTATCTCGCGATCAATTCGAACGGCAAGGTTCCAACGCTGGTGAAGGGCGATCGGATTACCTGGGAGGCCGATGCGGTGATCTGCCAGCTGTCCGACGACATGAACGCCGATCTGTGGCCGCATGACGCGCGGCAGATCGATATCGTCCGCTGGTTTAGTTGGAACGCACAGCATTTTTCGCGGGCGGGCGGCGCGCTCTATTTCGAGAACATCGTCAAGCGGCGCTTCAATCTCGGGCCGCCGGATCCGGCAGCGGTGGAGGAGGCGCTCGAAGGATTTCACCGTTGGGCAAAGGTCCTGAACGACCATCTTGCGGGCCGAAAATGGCTCGTGGGCGACAGCATGACGGTCGCAGATTTCTCGGTCGCGATGGCGCTTCCGTTTGCCGGCGAGGCGCAGTTGCCGCTCGAAGATTTCGCGCAGGTGCGCCGCTGGCACGACCGGCTGAACGAGATCGAGAGTTGGCGCGAACCGTTTCCGGTCCGTTAGAGTTCGTTTTGGATTGGATTCGATCGCGCCGGCGAAATCACGCCGGGATTGTTTTCGCGACCGCGTGGATGCGGGCCTGGAAGGGCGAAAGCATCCCTTGCATGATCGCCTGTACATTTGCCGGTGCGGTATGGGTCGAGCCTGCATTGAACGGCGGGTGAGGGTCATACTCGCAGAGCAGTTGCACACTCTGAGCGTAGGTGGCGTCGCGAAGCTCGGCGACCATGGTCAGACCGAAATCGAGGCCGGCGGTCACACCGGCGCCGGTGATCCGGTTTCGATCCCGCAACACGCGTGCGTCGATCGGGATGGCGCCGAAGTCGGCCAGGGCATCTCGCGCCGCCCAGTGCGACGTAGCCTTGTAGCCCTTGAGCAGGCCTGCGGCGCCCAGGATCAAGGCGCCGGTGCATACCGAGGTGACGTATTTTGCCCGCGAACCGCGATCCGCCATGAAGCCGCGCGTCTCCTCATCCTGCATGACGTCATAGATTCCCCGACTTCTGCCCTGACTGCCGCCGGGTGCGAACAGCACGGTCAGATCCTTTGGGGTCGCGGCGAAAGTCGCGGTTGGCGTGATGATGACGCCGGTGTCGCTGGTGACCGGCTCGCGTGTTTTGGCCACCAGATGAACCTTCGCGCCCGCCAGTACGGCGAACATGTATTGCGGGCCGATCAAATCCAGAGCGGTCATCTCGGGATAGACCAGCATCGCCACCTCGTCCGGGCGTGCCCACAGCGCGGTGGCCGCGCTCGCATCATGTCCCGCGACGGGCGAAGCGCTCGATGGTGCGGCGTTCTGGGCTCTGGCGTTCCCGCCCACCGAAAGTGGTCCGAGCAAGGCCAGAAGCGCCACTGAACGGCGATCGAAATCAGTCATCCTGGATCTCCTCGGAGGCGGGCTTTGAAATATGGCGACAGGGGCGATCGCAGCCTTCACAGGGGGTTGCGAAATAGCTGCCTCTTCCGTAGCCCGAAGGAACACAGAGCTCCTGTTGCTGAATTCAATAGTTTTCTATATGGTGAAGTGTTAGCGATACGTGTCGCCAAAGTCAATCGGGCTTTTGCACCACTCCGGGCCTGGGCCGCATCGTCCGCAGCGCACAGTCGGGAGTGTCACGTCAGCACAAATTTTTCCCAACGCTCGGAAGGCATGCTTCGGGTCTTGCCACCAGCAGGACTTCTGCCCTCGGTACCGATTGGCGACAGATATATCGCGGCGTAAGCGCGCCATGGCCGCCACTGTTCGGCGCGCGCCTCAAGCTCCAGGTCGAATTTGCACTGTTGTAGACCTCCGGCCGGAAATGCGTCCGGTTGGCCCAACGCGCGCATGGCCACATATTGAGCCGTCCAGTCGTCGACGCCGGCGATCTTTTGCAACAGCGCCAGGAACGCGTTCCAATCGACGATACCGTCGAAACGAATGCGGCCGTCGCGGACAGCGGCGGCCAGCGCGCGGATGGAATTGGCGGACGACTCCATGACACCCAGCCCGATCAGATCGGCCGAGGCCAACGCGTCCGGTGAAGGAAACGTGCAGGAGAGCCCCTCGTTGTTCGCGATGGATCGTCCCAGCGATCGTGCCACGCGCCCCGCGATATCCTGGGCCTCGTCTTCATCCAAATGTCGGCCGAGGATGGCGCGCGCTACGAGCTCGAACCCGTTCCAGCAACCCGGGATCCGCAATCCCGGCATATTTTTCAATCGCATCGACAATGTCGCGTCTGCCGCCAGACCGTCTACGATGGCAGTCCAGTCCGCATTGAGGTCGAAAAGGCTGCGGATTCTCTCGACGATGAAGAACAGGGCGCGCGGATCGCCGAACTGAATGCGGGCACACAGCGCCGGCTCGCTATCGTCGAGGCTCACCTCGAAACAACCGTCGTTGCCGTTCAAGGAAATCGATCGTCGATAGGTGCCGGCCTGAATGAGTTCCACACCCGGCGTCAGGCAGGTGCTCAGAAGCGCCAACATGCCCCTCCAGTGAAATGGAGGGCGGAATCGCAGACGAAAGAGATACTGGTCGTCGGGGAGCGACCTGGCGCGACGCGCATGCGCGCGAATCTGCATCGGCGTGCGATGATAGGTCTTGCGGACCGCCGCGTTGAACCTGCGGACCGATCCATATCCCGCGGCCATGGCGAGTTGAGTCATCGGCAGCTTCGTTTCGTCGATCAGCTTTTTGGCAAAGTGCACGCGGCGTGTCTGGGCAACCGCGTTGGGCGTGGCGCCGAGATGACGGAGGAACAGGCGGCGCAAGTGACGGGAGCCCACACCCAGCCGTTCAGCGAGCTTTTCCATCCCGCCGTCTTCCGCATTGCTTTCCCCAATGAGACGCAGAGCCCTGGAGACTGTCGTCGACGTTCCCAGCCACGCGGGCGTACCCGGCGCGCATTCCGGTCTGCAGCGCAGGCAAGGGCGGTAGCCTGCTTCGGACGCCTCGGCAGCCGTGGGGAAATAGCAGCAATTCTTTTCTTTCGCCGTCGGTGCCGGACAGATCGAGCGGCAATAAACGCCGCTCCCCCGCACGCCGATGAAGAATTTGCCGTCGAAGCGGGGATCGCGCGAGAGCCGCGCCCGCGAACACACTCGCCAATCGAGAACCGGTTCCGTCACAAGGGCGAGATTACACCACCCGCGTCCTGAAAACTGGACATTTTCGGACCCGGCCCCATCGCGGGCGGGGTCCGCAAACGTCCGACGTTCTCTCGCCGAACCCCTTATCGTTTTTCTCACGGAGCGTTGTGCTCCGCAGGAAAATCAGGGCCAGAAAGTGGGGAAGTCATGAAACGCGCGATATTGATGTGCACGACGATGATTGCGATGGGTATGGCGGCAACGCCCACACAAGTGGTGGCGCAAGTCTCCCCACCGGGCTTCGCTCATTATGACGTTTACACGCTCCCGAACCCCGCCGGCGGAACGAACGCCGAGGGCAACAGCATCAACGTCGAGAACGTGGTCGCGGGGTTTGCCACGCTTCCCGGAAACACCGTTATGCATGCGGCTTTCTGGCGTAACGGAGCAAATGGGCACGATATGGGAACCCTGGGCGGTCCCAACAGCGCCGTTGCATGGCCGAATCGCAACGATCGCGGCGTTTTCGCTGGCATCGCCGAAACGGCAAAAGCGCAACCGAATGGCGAGACATGGAGCTGTGCGGCTGCGGTATTCTTTCTTGCACCGCCGACCGGGAACGTTTGTCTCGGTTTCAGGTGGGAGGGCGGACATATGACGGCTCTGCCGACGTTGGGCGGCGATAACGGCTTCGCGACCGGCATCAACAACCGCGGGCAGATCGTCGGCTGGGCAGAAAATTCGATTCACGATCCGAGCTGCGCCTCTCCGCAGGTTCTCCAATTCGAGGCCGTACTCTGGGGTCCGAAGAACAACGAGTTCCAGCAGCTTCCGCCATACCAGTCCGATCCCGACGGCGCCGCAACCGCGATCAACAACGAAGGCCAGGTCGTCGGCATCTCCGGACTTTGCGGCAGCGCCGTTGGCGGAGCGAGCGCCGAACACATGCTTCTTTGGGACAACAATAGAGTCGTAAACCTGCCGACACTCGGCGGCGCGTACTGGAACACGCCGATGGACATCAACGAGAACGGAGATGTGACCGGATTCTCGGATCTTCCCGGTGACAGCGTCGCAGCGCCGAATTTCAATGCCTTCATCTGGACCCGCAAGAATGGAACGGCGAATTTGGGCACGCTTTCGGGAGACAATGTGAGCGAAGGCCTGGGCATCAACGATCAGGACCAGGTCGTCGGCGTATCTTTCCCGTCAGGCCACGCCTTTATCTGGCAACGCGGCACGATCATCGATCTCAACACGCTCATTCCTCGAAACGCGTCTGTCATCCTGACCGACGCACAGGAAATCAATGACGAAGGCGTTATCACCGGCCAGGCCCAGGCCAAGAACGGCAGTACCCTCTATGCGTTCGTGGCGATTCCAAAATTCAGGTAGCGCGGCGGTTTCTTCGAACGAGTCGTTGCAGTCGCAACGGCTGCTGCGGAGGCGCTTGAGGGACGGAAATTATATTTTCTATCGCTCTCGCGCCTCTTTTGCGGAGCTGCGAACCGGTCCAGACTGGCGCGCCACACGCCTGCGAGGGAACGACCATGCGCATGACATCCATCACGGCAATTGCGGCGATCGCAGCGATCTGCTGCGCGGGCGCTTCGGCAGCGCCGCAGGTGAAAGCCACGCTTCCCTGCACGTTCGGCCAGTCGATGGAGCAGGACCACATGCTCGACATCCTGAACACGACGAAGGCGGCGCTGCCGGCTGAAACGATCGTCAATCTCGACATCACGACGAGGCCGAACGGCGAGCAGTTCGACTGCTTCGCGCTCACAGCGCCGCTGGGCGCTGGCGCGCATCTCAGTCACATGGAGAAGGTCACAGTTGGAACCGACGGATTGATGTGCAAGGCGTTCCTCTCGAAGAAGTATCCCGCCATCAGCCACGGCTCCGACGGCAGTTCGTCGACGCAGTGCGATTATTGAATTTTCACTTCCCAGTCCATCCTCGCCGCCCGCTGGTCGAAAATCACAGCTGATGTATTTGCGCCAGGAGCCGATCGCGGAAGTTTCGGCTGAGGCGCAATTCGGTACCGTCCTTCAGGCGGAGGGTCGCGTCGCCCGCGCCGAGCGGCACCATGTCCCGAATACGGTTCACGGCCACGATTGTGCTGCGGTGGATACGGATGAAGTGTGCGGGATCGAGGCGCGCTTCGAGGCGCGCGATGCTTTCGCGTATCAGGTGTGCCGTTTGGCCGACATGCAAAGCGAGATAATTGCCCTGGGCCTCGATCCAGTCGACGCTTTCAAACTCGAGAAGCGTGATTTGACCCCGTGAACGCACGGGAATTTGCGTCACGTAGCCTGGCGCGTTCGCTATGGCCGTGGCGGCAAGTTCGTAAGCCCTCATTCGCCCGAAGAATCCCAGCGCATGAACGATCGCCAGAAAGCCGGCGAGGCAGAAGGTCAGCAGAAGCCAGTTGGACGCAAAGTCCGCGATGAACTCGCTCGCAAGCGAGCGATGTTCCGGGACCAAAAACCAATGGGCCAGCACCGTGGAGACGGCGATGAGCGACGCGGAGATCAGCGCGCAGCTCGCGGCCTGGACGACCGCATTTCGCCGCCAGGCGTCGCCTTCGACGGGAAAGCGGCGCACCAGCGCAAAAAGCAGCGGCGCGCTCAGCGCCCCGAGGAGGCTCGCGCCCATGATTCGGAAAACTTCGAGGCTCCAGTTCGGCTCGGTTCCGGCGCGGATGGCCCGGAGCAGATTGCCGGGCTCAAGCACCAGCAGAAACACGAACCAGTAGACGACGCCAAGAC
>Ga0302324_100029884_pt1 | contig 10311 bp, 8 predicted proteins | sample Palsa_T0_1_FD_201949 | JGI IMG/M metagenome (GOLD analysis project Ga0302324, IMG submission 201949) | Peat permafrost microbial communities from Stordalen Mire near Abisko, Sweden - Palsa_T0_1 | ecosystem: Environmental > Terrestrial > Soil > Palsa > Peat permafrost | place: Sweden: Abisko... | reverse complement strand
CCGTGACGGTCAGCCGATCGAGAAAACGTTTCGAATCGTGTCCTTCCAAGACCCAATATGAAAGTGAAAGCGCACGGTTGCAGGCGAAGTTTGAGCACGTATGCCTAAGCAATCAATTCTCCGACTGATCAAGCGTTGGAAGCGGTACGAACCGCAGGACACTTGGAGCCGCGTGCCCATAAGCACGCGCGGCATCTACGTGCTCTATAAACACAGTTCGCGCAATCAATACGCCGCCGTCTACATTGGCGTTGCGGGCCTAGGCAAAACCGGCGGGGGTGGAGTCCGTGGTCGTCTCAAGAGCCACGTTGCTCGAATCAAGGATTGGACGCATTACTCAGTCTTTGAAGTTCATGACAACGTGACTCGTGAAGAGATTCGTGAATTAGAATCTCTGTTGCTGGGAATGTTTCGCCATGATCCGCACATCCGACTTTCCAATAAGCAGAAGGGCTCGAAGAAGCTGTATCAGTTGCGTAATGCAGTTCATTGGGGAGAAACGGAGCCCAGCAAGCCGCTCAGGCGACGGCGTGCAAATTGACCGCGAGAATACGAGAGACACTGAGATTTGGGCGGCAGTTCCCGGCAAATTCCGGCTATCCAGAGTGCAGAATTGCTCGCCGCTAAGCTGCCACTCGTGGATTGGCGGGCATCTGCCATTCGCGCATGGTCTCGTTTGCAAAATCCTCATAAGCGCGGGGTTCGTGGCCTAGAAGCTTTGTCAATATCGCAGCATCATCGTCCTCGGCAACAAAGCCCCGCTCGAGATATCCTTGAAACATCATGCGAATATCGAAGGCCGCCCAAGCGGGGGCGTGTTTACGCATCTGTTCCTCAAAGATATTCAGGTTGTCTCCTGCATATTTGATTTCCTTGCCGAGCACTTTGCTCCAGATCGACGCGGCTTTTGGGCCGCTGAGGATGGCGGGGCCACTCACGTTATAAGTCTTGCCAAAATGCTGATCGGACATCAGACAGATTGCGGCGGCTTCGGCAATGTCGCGAATATCGACTGCCGATATTCCGACGAGTCCCAGCGGATTGGGATACACCGACATTTTGGTAAGCAAGTCTTTGAATGACGCATCGTTCTGGAAGAAATAGTTTGGGCGAATAATCGTAAATGGCACGTCAAACTCTCGGATCGCGCTCTCAATGGCGAGTTTTGAGGCGAAGTGCGGAACATCCTTGAAATGCTCGACGCGAAACACCGAGTGGTAGACAACGTGCGACAACTTGAGCTTTTTTGCGAGATCGTAAGCAATGAGCCCTTGCGTCAACTCATCTGGAGTGACAGCGTTGAGAAGATACATTTTGTCGACGCCCTTCATCGCCTTTTCGATGGAGACTGGATCGAGCAGATCACCTACGACCACCTCAACCCCGGGCAGGGATTTCTCGTCGGCTTTGCGCACGAGAACCCGCACCTCGGCATCGCGCTTTTTCAGCTCTTTGACGACTTCGGAACCGACGTGGCCGGTGCCACCGACGACTAGTATCTTCATTAGGGAATTTTCTCCAGATTAAATGTGACTGGCGACGCGGCTCCCACGAGACTTGGAATGTCTGTCGGCGGCCGTATGGATCGCGCGACGATAGAGATATCCGCTCAGGAGTTCGGTGCTCGAGCGTACATAAGGATGAGATTTCGCTACTCGACCAAGGGCAGTGGGCTGGCTTCACCCATGACGCCTACAGCGAAGCAGCAGATTCAGTGCGACTCCAAATCCCGGATCACCTCGCGGCCGACCCTGCCCGCCTTGACCGCGACGCCCTCGGCGCGCAAGCGCCGCGCCTGTTCGCGGAAATTCAACGATGTGCGCGGAAAAACGATCTTGCCGCCGGCGCCCACCACCCGATGCCACGGCAGTTTCATTTCCTTCGGCGACTCGCGCAGCGCTCGCCCCGCCATGCGCGCCCGCCCGGGCAGCCCCGCCGCCCGCGCCACCGCGCCGTAGGTCGAAACAGAACCTCGCGGGATCGCACCGACCACCGCCCAGATCTCCTGAAATGCCGGGTTGTCCGCCGCGGCCTTGGGGCCCCTTTTTACTAGGAATTTCTTGGGCTTACGCGCGAGGAAGAGATCGACGGTAAGGCCGGATCGCGACAATTTTCTCTCCTAATAGCGAAACGCAAGCATGCGACAATTCGGGCAAAGCCGAACCCCAAGGTTTACGGGATAGGAATGCGGCTAACCGGCCCCCAAATCGCGCTGATGAGCCGCCTGCTCGACGAGGCGTTGCCCTTGGATGAGGCTGGGCGGCGTCGCTGGCTGGAAACGCTGCCGGCGGAATACCAGGACCTGTTTGTTCCCCTGCGCCTAGCTTTGCTGCCGGAATTCTATCAGTCGCCCGATGGAAAGAACTTCGCCACCTTTCTTGAATCGGCCGACGAGGAAAGCGGACGCGCGGAGCCCACCGGACTTCAGCCCGGCGATAGCGTCGGCCCGTACGAGTTGATACGCCTATTGGGCGCCGGCGGCATGGCCGAAGTGTGGCTCGCGAAACGCGCCGACGGCGCCTTCACCCGCGAGGTCGCCTTGAAGCTGCCGTCGCTGACGCGCGTGCGCCGCGATCTGGAGCAGCGCTTCGTCCGCGAGCGCGACATTCTCGCGAGTTTGGAGCATCCGCACATCGCGCGTCTGTATGACGCCGGCATCGATCCTGACGGCTTGCCCTATCTGTCGATGGAGTACGTGCAGGGTGAGCTGCTCACCGACTGGTGCGATGCGCGCCGGCTCGACATCCGCGCGCGCCTGCGGCTGTTCCTGCAAGTACTCGAGGCCGTGCAGTATGCGCATGAGCGTCAAGTCATCCACCGCGATCTCAAGCCCTCGAATATTCTCGTCACCAAGACAGGTCAGGCGCGACTGCTCGACTTCGGCGTCGCAACGCTGTTGGATAACGGCGAGGTCGCGGGCAAGACGCCGCTCACCACGGTTTACGGCCATGCGCTCACGCCGATTTACTCCAGCCCCGAGCTGATCCGCGGCGATCCGGTCACCGCCAAAAGCGACATCTATTCCTTGGGCGTCGTGTTGTTCGAGCTCCTTACCGGCGATCGGCCTTACCGCCTGAACGCCGGCGCATCGCGCGCCCTCCTCGAGCACGCCATCGCCGCGGCCGAGGTGCGCAAACCCAGCACCCAGATCGTGCAGGAAGCGTGGGGCGTGCGCGGCGTCACGCAGGAGCAGCTGACGCGGCAACTGCGCGGCGACGTCGATCGTATCGTGCTCAAGTCCCTCGAGAAGGAACCGCAGCTTCGTTATTCCTCCGCCGCTGCGATGGCGGATGACGTGCAGCGATTTCTTGATGGCAAGCCGATCTCCGCGCAGCCGCCGCGCTTCGGCTATCGCCTCGGCAAATTTTTGCGCCGCAATCGATTGGTCGTCTCGGTCGGCGCGGGCGCCGCGCTCCTGGTGCTGGTCATGGTCGGCTACGAAATCAATCGCCGCTTTGATCAGGCGATTGACGATTCCAAATCGGTTTTCGTCACGCGGCCGATCAACGCGAAATCGATCGCGGTGTTGCCGTTTCTGGACATGAGCGAGAAAAAGGATCAAGGCTATTTTTCCGACGGACTGTCGGAGGAACTCATCACGCTGCTCGCGCAAATTCAGGATTTGCAGGTCATCGCGAGGACTTCTTCGTTTCACTTCAGAAATCAGGATGTATCGCTGAAGGAAATTGCCCGCACCTTAGGCGTCGCGCACGTGCTCGAGGGCAGCGTACGCCGTGCGGGCGGCACAGTTCGCGTGACCGCGCAGCTGGTCCGCACCGCCGACGGCGTGCATCTTTGGTCGCAGTCCTACGATCGCGACGTGAAGGATATCTTTCAAGTGCAGGACGACATTGCCGCCGCGGTGGTCGCATCCTTGAAGCTCAAGCTGCTGGCAATGGGCTCGGATCCGCATCGCAGCGACAGCCCGGAAGCCTACAACCAATTCTTGCTCGCTCGGCAATTCGGCCGCCGCGGCAATTTGGAGGACATCGAGCGCGCCGTCGCCACCTACCGCCAAGCCATCGCGCTCGATCCCGATTACGCCGCCGCCTACGCCGGTCTTTCCTTCAGCGAGACCGCCATCGCCAACTTCACCCAAGACGCGGCGCGCTTCGCGCTCGCCCACGACGCCGCCGAAAAAGCGCTCGAGCTCGCGCCGCAGTTCGTCGACGCCTACCGCGCACGGGCCCAGTTCCGGCTCGAAACCCTGGATTTCGCCGGCGCTCGCGCCGACAGTGAAACGGCCCTGACCCTCGCGCCCGGCGAGAGCACCGTCCAGAGCCTGTACGGCGCGCAGATCGCCGCATTCGGCAAAATTCCTCAAGCCATCAGCGCCATGAAAAAGGCCATCGACTTGGACCCCTTGAGCGGCTACGCCTGGGCCAACGTCGGCTTGCTCCAAACCATGACCCACGACTACCCCGCCGCGCGCGCGTCCATCGAGCGCGCGCTCGCCATCAACCCCAGTGCCGACGCGTTTCACTTCGCCTTGGGTCAGCTGGACCTGCTTCAGGACCGCCTAGCCGAAGCGCAGACCGAGTTCCAAAAGCAAGGCGCCGAGGGCAATCGCCGCATGGGCGTCGCCATGGTCGAACACGCCAGCGGTCACGAGAAGCAGTCGCAGGCGGCGCTCAAGGAGTTGATCGCCAAAAATGCCGGGGACATGGCCTACCAGGTCGCAGATGTCTACGCCTGGCGCGGCGAGAAAGACAAGGCCTTCGAGTGGCTGGAGCGCGCCTACCAACAGCGCGATAGCGGCCTGAACGGCATCGCCTGGGATCCGCTTCTCAGCAATTTGAAAGGCGACTCCCGCTACAGCGCGCTGCTCGCGAAACTGGAGCTAACCGACGGCAGCGGCAACTGAATCGCGACGACTGCACGAAAGCCGGGCGGGTGAGGCGCTACCCAACGCGTTGGCTTGGGTAGCGCCGCAACTGCATCCCGGAGTGCTTACCAGCCCGGAGTGACCGCAGCCCGCAGGATTTGTCCCGAACCCACGGGAGCTGCGCCTGCCGGAATCGCGCCGAAATTGGAGATATATAACGCCCCGTCGGGTCCAAAGGTCATGCCCGTTGGCACCACCAAGTTCGTGACGACATCTTCGATTTCTCCGGAATGCGTCACCCTGACCACCTTGCCCGCGCCGCCCGTCGGATAGCCCGCAGCATCGGACAGCTCCAATACATAGAGCAAGCCATCGGGACCAAAATCAACCGCCACGACAGTGGTGAAGCCGGCCTTCGAGTCGACGATGTGATACCCCTCTTGGTCGTTCACAAACCCCGGCGCCGCGTTGGCATCAGCGCCGTCATTGGAACGCGAAATGATCTGAACGCGGGCCCACTGTGGATCGATGGGAAACAAATTCAAGTTTCCTACATAGAAGTCGCCGTTCAGTTCCGCGATCGAGGTCGGGACGATGTGGCCTTGCGAGGCAGAAATGTCGATGACTTGTTGGATGACGCCAGCCTGAGTCACGCTGAACACCTGGCCATGATTGGGCTCGACCGTATAGAGCTGTCCGTTCGCGGCGATCAGGCTATACAGGGTGCCGTCCGGCTCGAAGTCATCGGCGCTCTCGTACTTCGCCGGATGAGTCTTGAGGTAAGCACCGATGTCGGCAATCATCGCCCACTGGCCCGTGTTGCGATTCACGAGTGCGACGCCGGTCGAATGCGCGGGATTGCCATGCGAACAGCCGCCGCCCGCCACTATCGCGTACAAGTAACCGTTCAAAAAAGCCACGTCGGCAACCCCGATCAGATCGCCCTGGGCATCCATGGTGGATGGAAAGCGTGAAGCGACCGTGGTGACCACATGATTCCGGCCCACCTTGGAAATTCTTCCGGTCAAGCCGCCCGTATAAGGCCCCACCGGGCCAGGTACCTGCTGACACATCTTTGCGGTGGTCGCGTTCGTTCCGCCGGTGCCGGCCTCGGCGACGTATAGGTAGCCGTCCGGACCGAATCTCAAGCCCCGCGGTGCCTCCAACCCGGTCGCATAAACTGAAGGTGTCACGGTTGCGTCAGCCGCGGCGAGAACTGAAACGAGACCGACCGCGGCTGCCGCCGCACATACACCCATTGAGATCAACTTCATTGTTTTCATTTTGCATCCCTCTTGAAGAGTCGTTAAATGAACAGTCGTTAAACAGCGATGCGCTGCCAAACGAGTATAGGATCAACCGCGGCCAAATTCCACGCAGCTTGCGTCGGCGCCGTTGGTGGATGAAGCAGCCTAATTGGCACTGGATCCTTGGTATCAATATTGCATTCTTGTCGCCGGCAGACCAGGCTACGATTGCGCTTCATGTAGGACAGGCAAATGAACAATCCACTTTTCGATCTTTCCGGCCAGGTCGCCCTAATCACGGGATCTTCGCGCGGCATCGGCAAATCGATCGCCGAAGAGATGGCCACGGCCGGCGCCAAGGTCGTCATTTCATCGCGCAAGCTGGAAGCCTGCGATCTGGTTCGCGATGCGATCCGCGCGCGTGGCGGCGAGGCCATTTCCTTGGCCTGCAATATCGGCCGCAAAGAAGAAGTCGAAGGATTGGTGAAAGCCGCCTTGGACCAACTGGGGCGAATCGATATCTTGGTCTGTAACGCAGCCGTCAATCCCTTTTATGGCTCGCTCACCAAGCTCGACGATGATGCCTGGGACAAGACCATGATCAGCAACGTGAAAAGCAGCTGGTGGCTGGTCAAGCTCGTGGCGCCGCACATGGTGGAGCGCCGTTCGGGCAATATCATGCTCATTTCCAGCATCGGTGCCTTTAGAGCGACCTCCGTGCTCGGTGCCTACGGTATTTCCAAGGCTGCAGAAGCGCAGCTGGCGCGAAACCTCGCGCTGGAGTTGGGCCCCAAGGGCATTCGCGTCAATGCCATTGCCCCGGGGCTGGTCAAAACCGACTTCGCCAAAGCGCTGTGGTCAAATCCGGCCATCCTGAAGAATGTGGAAGAGCGCGCGCCGCTGCGGCGAATCGGCCAACCCGTGGACATCGCGGGGGTTGCGGTGTTTCTCGCTTCGCAAGCGGCAAGCTTCGTCACGGGTCAGCTCATCGTCGCGGATGGCGGCTCGACGCTGGGTGATTAGGCGGTCAGCGGGGCGGCCGGCGGCGCCGTCACTGCAGCGTGACCTTGAAGACCGTGCCGAGGCCGCTGGTCCCGCCGGAGGCAGTCGTTCCGTAGATATTGCCATCGCTGCCCATTCACGGAATCAGTCCGATCGGGTCTCTTTGACCACGCGGCCGTTCAGCGGCTGTACGGCCCGCACATCGTGCGGATAGAGCTTGGCGAATGCCTGAATCTGCTGCGCGGAAATCTCCACAGGCGTCTTCAGCACGAACCAGGTAACGCCTTCGTTGCAGGGCGGAGCGGTTTGCGATCCTACGTAGGTGTAGTAGCCCCGCGCGAGGGGAACTAGGTCCAACGGATTGACTTCGAGTCCATCCACCTTCACATCGCCCTCGGCCATTGGCATGTGCGCCCAAAGTTTAGCGATGGTTGCGTTCATCCTGCCCGCCTTCAACAGCACCGCCACCCCCGCGGTCTTGCCGTCGCTCGACTGATGCATCAAGTGCAGCACCATGTCGTACGCCTTGCCTCGGATGCGCTCCTCGCTCGGGCGGTGAAAATGGAACTGCGTCAGCTGATAGCGCGCATCTCCCACAATGAGAAAGTCCCCGCTGCCCGGCGCCTCGTAATTCACGCGGATGGTTGCGCCGTTGTTGGTGACATAAGGGATCAGGCCGGGCTTGTAGTCGAAGCGCAATGCGGGCAGAGCGGCTTTCTGCGTAGTTCGAATGTCGATCGGAGACTGCTCCTTGCCTGCGCACGCCGTATATTGCGGATCCAGGTCCGCCCAATGATCGCTGCCCCGCGGCCCTTCATAGGCCCAGGGTGTTCGCCACGGCGATACATAATGGTGCGCGACGTCGGCGTCCGCTGTACCGAGCGGCGAGGCGCGAGTCGCAGACAGCGACAGGGCAATCGCCATTGGCAATGCAATAGTTAAACTCGCCGCGTTTCGCATCGGGCACTCCTCACTATGGATCCTGAGCATAACGAGGGCCTTGCACGAACATTTCGCTTCGCATCAAAGCATGGCGGACTGTAAAATGAAGGCCAGGCAGTCATGACAACCACGACGCAGGCCCTAACGCGCCAGATGCTCGAATGGATCGCCGTACGGCCACGCGATTACAGCGAGATTATGGAAACCTGGCGCACCTCGTGTCCGCGGCTCTCCATTTGGGAAGATGCCTGTATCGATGGGCTTATCGACCACGAGCAGGGAACCGGAAAAGTCGTCCTCAGCGCCTCCGGCCGGGAATTCCTGAACCGACTTAACTTACGTTAGCTGGCTGCGGTTACGGCCCAATATGTACGTTAACGTACATAGGGCCTCGTTTTGCCCCAGTTCTAGTGTCCCATCTCAGTTTTTCCACAGGTCTCTCAGTAAGCTGCAGTGCATCAGAGGCCCTGGGAGTCACGTATTAATCCCGTGCGATTGCGCGCGTTCTCGCTGAATTGGCGATGGGGCATTGGCGCGCACCTAGGGGTGGCATTTGCCGCAGTCGTTGCCCTCGCGATTGCCGCAAACCTGCTGATCGAGCACGAGATCTCTGTCGTCCGCACCACGCGCATCGTCAGAGTTGAGGCGTCTCCGGTGTTTCCGGCGTTCGTGCCCGCCGGCGTGCGCGCTCGGCCGACCGCCGAGCCGACGGCGCCGCAAATAGAAGCAGTAAGCACCAAACCATTGGTGGCCGCGCTCGAACATTTTGTAGCTGCCGTGCGCAATCGATTGGACATCCACAACGACGACAGCGATGGCGCGCTGGCGACCGCAGCCCGGGATCTGGAGCGCGAAACTCACACCTATACTTCGGCAAGCGTCCCTGGATCTTCCGACTCTCGAGAAAACCTGGTGCCGCGCCTCGCGGAATTTCGCGCTTCGGGAAATGATCTTGTACGCGCGGCCGACGAACGCCGCAGCGTTCTCAAAGAATTTTGGGAGCACTTCGACGCGCTGGATGCTCGCACTAAGGCCGCCCTCGCCGGGTCCTGGAAAATCTTCGGCCGCGTCGTCGCGCGCAAGACGCTCGTTGATCTGAATTCGAGTCTCGATGAAATCCGCCGCGAGTTTGCCAGGCTGCCTGCCGGCTTGTATGACCGCGGTGCGCTGGATACGGTGACAACGAGCGAGACGGCGCTTGCGGCCAGTCTTCAGGCAAACGAGGCTGCATTGACGCGCTCGCAAGGCGATGCATGGGTCAAGCAGTCGCGCGCCGATGTCGCGCAGCTCAGGGCACTGCAGGATCATCTCATTGTCATGGACGGCAAACGCCGTGATGCCGAAGCTCATCTTGCGAAAATCTCCCAGAGCCTCATCGCGCTGGTTGGTGCCACCCCGGCGCCCATAAGCCCGCGGGCGCGCAAGCCCGATGCACTCGCACTGCCAGAAAGCCAGCCCGCGCTCACTGCGGCAGCGTCGCCCTTGCCGGCAGCGTCGCCCTTGGCAGCAGAAAGCAGCGAACGGGCGATAGAAACCACCTCTACGTCCAATCAGAAACCTAAGGGATTCGGGCTGATTTTTTGGGTCAGCGCGGCCGTGGTCGCGATACTGCTGTGGATATCGATTCGCACGGTCATGAGCGTAGTCGGCCCTGTGCGCCGAATCCGGTCGGCGACGCTCAAAATCGCCGGCGGAGAAACCGGCGCCCGCGTGAAGCGGGGAGGCATCCGGGAACTCGACGATCTGGCCATTTCCTTCAATCTTATGGCGGAACAATTGGCTGATGCAAAGGCGACGGCGCGCAACTACCAGGAGCAGCTGGAGGCGAGGGTGAAGCTGCGCACACGTGAGCTGCGACATCTGGCGGAGCACGATCCGCTCACGCTATTACCGAATCGGCGCCAGTTGTTTGCGCATCTGAAAGCTGCGGTCGCGCGGGCCGAGGCAAGCGCCTCGTATGTCGGAGTCTTCTTCGTCGATTTAGACAATTTCAAAAACATCAACGATAGCCTGGGCCACGCATTCGGCGACCGCATGCTCAGCGCGATCGCCGCGAGATTGCTTACCACGACGAACGCTGCTGGATTCGCGGCGCGCCTAGGCGGCGATGAGTTCACCATCGTGTACGACGCGGTGAAGAATGAGGAAACCGTGCATTCATTGGGCCAGGATCTGGTGCGCGCATTTCAGGCGCCGATTGCAGTCGATGGCCGGCATCTCTTGATCAGCATCAGCGTGGGCGCCAGCATGTATCCCGATCATGGCAGCGATGCCGAGGCGCTCCTGCAAGCGGCC
>Ga0302324_100029882_pt1 | contig 10312 bp, 10 predicted proteins | sample Palsa_T0_1_FD_201949 | JGI IMG/M metagenome (GOLD analysis project Ga0302324, IMG submission 201949) | Peat permafrost microbial communities from Stordalen Mire near Abisko, Sweden - Palsa_T0_1 | ecosystem: Environmental > Terrestrial > Soil > Palsa > Peat permafrost | place: Sweden: Abisko... | reverse complement strand
CGCGTTGGAGATCGGGTCCGCTCATGCCCGGCATGGCGATGTCGAGGACCAGGCATCTGGTCTGGCCCACGCAATCGGACGCGAGGAACTCTTCCGCCGACGAGAACGCTCGAGCTGCATACCCAAATTCCCGCAGCAAGTCTGGGAGCGACTCGCGCACAGACTCGTCATCATCGACGACTGACACAAGTGCGCGTTTGGGCATAACGGATTCCCCACCACCAGATGCGCGTTCGGCACAGCATATATATCCGCCAGGGACGCCCGTAAGGACGAGTCCTGGCAGCGCGTCCATGAGGCGGTCGAGCTCGATTTCCATAGCGCCCCTTTCTTGGCGGCACCGCACAAAACACTAGGATGCGCCAAAGCAGGAAGCGGCAGCTATTGTACTTTGGTATCGGTCCGCCGACGTCGATAGCCGCGTGTCTTGCGCAGCGACAAAGCGGGTCGACCGATACCTTCGTCCAATAGTTTCGCCTCCGTTGTTCTGGCTTAATCAGAGTGGGTTCGAAAAGCCGGGGAACGGCGGGCAGTTCAACTTCCACAACTCATCTGTGGCGGTTTGGGAATCACTACGGACCTTACCGGAATCTGCTCCATGGTCATCTTGACCGTGGATACCCTGATCAAGCACACACCAGCAGCAGAATTCCCTGATCGCTCTGCGAACAGCGGCAACAGGAGCTGACTATGACAAACAAGAAAACAGTGATCGTCACCGGCGCCTCACAGGGCATCGGAGCGGCTGTGCTAGACGCCTTTTTAGACCGTGGCTATAACGTGGTTGCAACTTCGCGCAACATCTCCGGGGCCGGTTTCACGCCTTCGCCTAACCTCGCACTCGTCGACGGAGACATCGGCCAGGCGGCAACCGCTGAGAAGATCGCACAAACCGCAATCGCCAAATTCGGCTCGATCGACCACGTGGTCAACAACGCGGGCATCTTCGCAGGCAAACCCTTCACGGAATACACCGCCGATGAGTTTCACAATTTCGTCTCCACCAACCTGGAAGGGTTCATCTTCATAACCCAACTGGCCGTCAGGCAGATGCTGTTGCAGGGCACGGGTGGGAGCGTGACAAGCATCACAGCGGCATTGGTTGACAACCCAATGGCGGGTAGTCCGGCGTCGATCGCGATGATCACCAAGGGCGGACTTCACGCGATTACCCTCAGTCTCGCGAGCGAATACGCCAAGGATCACATACGCTTTAACGCGGTCGCCCCCGGAATCGTCGACACCCCTATGCACAAGAACGACCCGAAGAATATCCTGAAAAGCCTTTCGCCTATGGGTACGATCTCCGACCCGAAGGACATCGCCGACGGTGTTGTTTACCTGACGGAAGCTGGTCACGTTACCGGGGAGGTGCTGCACGTGGACGACGGTGCGCACGTGGGCCGGTGGTAACCACGCAGGGTTCCCAGTTGAGCGGTGCAGATCGCCGGCTGCAGGACCTTAGTATTCAACTCCCAGCCGCCCCGACTCCCTTCGGCACTTATGTTCAAGCAACGGGCAGAGACCACACCGTCTCTGCCCGTTGCTCTCCCCAGTTGCTTTCCAAGGATACTTATGAAGGAGCCATCCCCCTCGCCCCAGTGGAACAAAACGCGCATTACCGCAAGCCTTGGAATTCAGTACCCGATCATTCAAGGCCCTCTCGGTGGCTTGTCAACGCAGCGGCTGACAGCGACCGTTTCGAATTTTGGCGGCCTCGGTTCCTTTGGAGCGCATGGCTGGGCTCCTTCAGCAATCAAAGAGATCATCGCTGAGATTCGAACGCTTACTGCCAAACCGTTTGCCATGAATTTGTGGGTCTCGATGGAGGATGAAGGTGCGCACACTTCCGGCAGCGAAGCCTTCGCGCGAAGCCTGCCCTTCTTTTCGGGGCATATTCAGGCCCTGGACGGCACGCTCCCGGCCTTCACGCCCTACGTCCCAACCAGGTTCGAGGATCAGGCCCGGGTCCTGCTGGATGCAAAGGTACCCGCCTTCAGCTTCATCTACGGAATTCCGCCGAAGGAAATTCTCGACGAATGCCGTGCGCAGGGAATCCTCACCATCGGGGCAGCCACCACGCCGGATGAAGCCATTGTTCTTGAGCAGGCAGGAGTCGACGTCATCGCTGCTTCGGGATTCGAAGCCGGTGGTCATCGTGGTTCGTTTCTGCGCTCCGCCGAGCAGTCCCTCACCGGAACCTTCTCCCTCATCCCTCAAGTAGTAGACGCCGTCTCGGTCCCCGTAGTTGCCGCCGGGGGGATCGCCGATGCTCGCGGGATTGTCGCCGCTTTTGCGCTCGGAGCCGAGGGCGTACAAATCGGCTCCGCATTTCTGGCTTGTGAAGAATCCGGTGCAAGTGTTCATCATCGCAAGGCCCTCCTCAGTGGAAACACGCTCAGAACAGGCTTGACCAGGGGCTTTACCGGAAGGTTGGCCCGCGGAATCCACAACCAGTTACTCGAAGAGCTGAATCGCCCAGGAGTGGAGATACTTCCCTACCCCTTGCAGCGCGCTCTGGTCAGGAACCTCGCCATCGCTGCCGAGAAAGCTGCCAAACCGGAGCTGCTTCCGCTTTGGGCTGGACAAAGTGCAAGCCTTTGCCGCCAGACCAACGCGAAGGAGCTGCTGCAGACCCTGGTTTCCGAAGTTTCCTGCATTGCCGGCCCGGTTCTTCACTGGAACCGCGAACGAGGTGGCGATTGATCACCGGCAGATTGATCCTTTGCACCCTGGCAACCCTCGCTGCGTTGCTCGGCAGTACCGCAGTTTTAGACGCCTAGAGAAAGGACGCAGGTATGACACAGCAAGTGTTTTATCGCACAGTGAAGGTCGACGGATTATCACTGCGAGGGAGCCCCGGGGGTAAATCGTCGCGTAAACCTTCTGCGCTATACTCGCGCTGAATTCCACAAATGGAGCCGCCCATGTCCACCCCCGCCCAGCCGCAATCCACGGACATTCACGCCAAAGCCCTGGCCATCAACCTGGAAGATTCCTACTACGGGACCTTTGCCGAGATTGGAGCAGGTCAGGAAGTCGCCCGTTGGTTTCTGAGCGTTGGCGCAGCTTCGGGAACGGTCGCACAAGCCATCTCCGCCTACGACAAGATGGTCAGCGACGACACGTATGGCGCCGGCACGCGTTACGTCTCCAGAGAGCGGGTGCTGGCCATGCTCGACCACGAATATCAGCTGCTCCTCGCCCGGCTTGCTAAAGTTCGTGGGGCTAATACTCGATTTTTTGTCTTTGCGGACACCGTCGCCACCCGAAATTATCAGGGAACCAACGAGCAGCACGGCTGGCTCGGCGTCCGCTTCCAGGCCGACCCTCTGGACCAGCCCAGTCAGATTCTTCTCCACATCAATCTCGGCGATCCCACGGCGCAACTGCAGCAGCAAGCCATTGGCACACTCGGGGTGAATCTCATCTACGCCGCCTTTCACCAGCGGTCTTCATCAGGCAGTTTTCTGGCCGGCCTGTTCGACGATTTATCCATTGAACGCCTCGAAATCGACGTCCTCGAACTGACTGGCCCTGTCTTCGCCGGTGCCGATGCCCGCCTCTGGTGCCTGGACTCGCTATGCAAAGGCATGTGCCGTGCCTTGGTCTTCGATACCAACGGCCAGGTGGTCGAAACGTCCACTCCCCTGCACAAGCGTCCGCTCATCCTGCAGCGAACTTTGAGCGGCCATCCGGGTCCATCGGTCGCCGAAACCTTTCAGCTCGCCAAACAGAGGTTCCTGGCGGAAGGTATTCCTTTCGATCACGACCCGTTGCCCCTGCTCGAGGTCAATACGGCAAGTCTCGAAGGCGCAGCTACCAGGGATAGCGTGAAACTGCTGGCCCTGATTGAGCAGCTGACCCCGCTAGGCACGGTTGTCGTCACCGACTACAAGGAGGGCTACCAGGTCCTTAATTACCTGCGCCGCTACACCCCTGCACCCATCCGGGTGGTTCTCTGGATCTCTATGTTTCTTCAGCTTCTGGAAGAACGGCTGTATTCGTCCCAGCCCGGCGCCATATTGGAAAGCTTCGGCCGTTTGCTCTTCACCGACGTGACCATCTATGTCGCTCCCATGCGCAAGGAAGCAGTATTGGCGGCGCTTGGCAGCCTCCCCGAAGGTCTTTTGCAGGAGCCCTCCGACCGTGACCAGCTCTCCCTTGACGACATCCTCCCCAAGTCCCCCCTGGACCGCCTCTTCGGCTATCTTCGCGCCTCCGGGCGAATCGTCCCTTTGAACGATGAGCGGAGCAAAACGTAACCAGGATTGATCCTTAACGGTCGCACGTGGAAAGGCTGTCCGGCACAGCTTGCGAACCCTGGTGGACGGCAGTGAGTGCCCCGCTTACAGCCGTATATTCCGCTCGCAATGCGGCCTTGGCCCGCGCCAATCGGGACTTATACGCGGCCGGAGAGATCTTGAGCAGGCGCGCGCCTTCCTTGTTTGACAATTCCTGAACAACCCGAAGTTCGATTGGCACGCGGAGCGTCCGATGCAGGTTGTCGACCGCTCGCCGTACCCACTCCTCGGTCTCGTTTTTGAGCAAGCGGCATTCTTGATCATCTGCGGTATCCGCGATTTCCCAGGAAGAGAAGCGGTCTTCCTCGTGAGGGTCGGCCTCGATTGAGACCTCGGCATGGTTCTTCCTTTTGCGCAAAATCATGAGGGCGGAATTGATTGCGATCCTTGTGAGCCAGGTCGCGAATTGCGCTCGACCATCGAAGCTTCTCAGGTGAACGAAGGCGCGCATAAACCCGTCCTGAAGCGCATCCTCTGCGTCTTCGCGATTGCGGACGATCTGGTAAATCGTGTGAAAAAGGCGAGGAGTATAGATCCGACATACATCAGCAAATGCCGCCCGATCGCCGTCCAATGCAGCTGAAATCAGATCCTCGTGGTTGTTCGTCATTATTATGTTCTCCTGGAAGCATCGCGGCCCGCCTGCAGCATAGGTATTGATGAAGATCAGAAGGCAAAAATATCTTTTGGAGGCCGCTGTTGCATTTCTTCTCGCGAACGGCGCCGCGGGCGGATGGCTTCGGCTCCGGCCTGCTATGAAGCTATCCGGAATACCCGCCTTGGAAAAGTGAGGAGACGTTAGCTAACGGTGATGAAGTTGTGAGGAGCGTTCCCGGAGCCCCCTGCCTCAGCAGGGGGGAGTTGGACTTCAGTCCAGCGGAAAACGCTTCATATGTTAGGAGTGGGCTAAGGAGTCTGCGTGAGCACCCTGCGCTTAGTCCCGTTAGGGACGTCTGAAAGTAGCCCAGGACGTAGTCCTGGGTTTGGAATGCATCATCGAGTAGCCCCGAAGGGAAGGCTGAAAACTCGGCTCCGGTGTTCAGCCGTGCCTCGCGAGACTGTCCAGCGCAGCGTGGCAGGAAATCCGGGTACGCTCCGGTTGACAATTCATCTTGGAAACGACACCTGGCGTTCCCAAACAAAATTGTCATCCCGACCGGAGCGTAGCGTAGTGGAGGGATCTGCGGTGCGCCTCTCGGCCTTCCCGAATTCTTCGGCTTGAGCGCGGGGTTCTCACGCAAGACCGCAGCCAATGGCTGCGGTCGCGTATACTCGACACCAATATGAGCAGACCCGGCAAAACTCAGGCATGGAAGACCCTCGTGGTCATTTGCCTATTGTTTGCCCTGGCCACGGTTCTCCTTCCAACTCCACACCACATCATGTCGATTGCTTGTCCTCTGCTCATCCTTGTGTTCCTGTTTGGGGCATTGGACACTTCGGTTTCGCTGCGTCATGTGTCTCCAGTAAACGAAGCGTGTTCTTTCCCATCGCCCGCCCAACCTTTCCGGTTCCAACGCCCCCCTCCAGCTCTTTTCTAAGCCGTCCAGCAAAACCGGGTGTACTTGCGACCTCCAGGGGCCGGCGCCCGGATGTCTTCCAACACCTGGTTCGGCCAAACCGAAGAGGGGGCGAAGTCATTGGACTTTGGTACGGAATTGATTCGCGGCTTTTATGCCGTAAACGCGCTGGCAATCCTTGTGTGTTGTCTCGCTTTCTACGCACGCCGTCGTCTTTGGAGACGCAGGCAACGTCTCGGAAAGGCTAACCCGGGCTTCTTCCCCACCTATACTGCCGCCGGTAATGCCCTTCAGATGCTGCACGCGATGACGCAGCAAAGAGTCGACTACGTGCTTGAAGAGAAGTTCGTTGACGAAGCAGACGAGGACGACGAAGGCGGCCCTCCTGACCCAACGAAGCACTTACAACGGCAGCTGAGGCGAATCAGGCGTGGAGAAAAAGTAGATAGATTGACTGCTATTACGCCGCAGTGACGAGTACGAAGTCTGGAACATCGCCGCTTTCAATGACGCTGCGGAATCAAGATCATTCGAACTCCCTATCGAACCAAACGGTCAGTATCGAAAGATCAGTTCTGCAGAGGACGGCACCGGAGTATGCTCCCGGAAAGTGAACCGTCAAGACTTCAACCTGGCAATAGTGATCATGGTTTTTGTCACGCTGCTGTGTGTTCTGCTGATGAAATCCTGAAAGATTTGCGCAGTGGGAGCCCCGCCAGCGCTAGCGCCTCGAAAACGCGGCGGATGGAGTCTGATGCGAGCTTGGATCGCTTTCTCTTATATCCATGCGTTCAATCAGACCGTTCGCGATGGTGTAAACGTGCCACACGTCCGTGTCTGAAAGAACGTCGCCACTGAGAGTCTTCACCAGCTGGTGAACCTTCACGTCGGTTTTGCTTCCCTCACCGTCGATCACTTCCACCGGTTCCACGTGCGGGTCAAACTCCCTCCACTGACGCGTCCAGTAGGCGCGAATCTCTTTTTTCCCGACCACACGACCGCCTTCCGATGCCGTGGGCCAGCTCACGTTCTCGCTCATGAGCGCCAGCACACCATCGATATCCCGGCGGTTGAAAGCGGCATAGGCTTCCGCGATGAGCACCTGTGTGTTTGCCAATGGGTCCTCCTGTGTGGACATATTTGCATCTTACACATACATGCGGAACGGCCTTAAAGGGCCAACTCACCCGTGAGACTCAATGCGATTGCAGAAGGTTTTGAATATCGCTGTGGATGCGGGTGAGGGACGTGCCCTGATATCGGGCCTGGATCTTCCCATCACGGTCGATAAGGAAAGTAACCGGTAGTCCCAGGACGCCGCCGTAGTCGGCCCCAAGATACTCGTCTCCCATCAGCACCGGATAGTTAAGTTTCAGCCTGGATACGGTTGCGATGACCTCCGGGGCCGCGTCGTCCATGGATATGCCGATCACCTGAAAATTCCGGGAGCCATACTCCTTCTGCCATTCTACGAACGTCGGCATCTCCGTTAGACACGGCTCGCACCACGTCGCCCAGAAGTTCAGCAGGACGATCTTGCCACGGTATGAGCTGAGTACAATCTTCCGATGGGTCAGGTCGACCCGCGAAAAATTCGGAGCAGAGTGACCGACACCCACGCCCCCCGTTGACGTTTGCGCCACAAGGGGCAGGTGTATGATCGGCGCGATTAAGAGCAACAGCAGCCGTGACAGGGGCAGGAGGGATGCCACCGTCCTCGATCGAGCCGTCCTTTCCATAGCTTCTCTATCTGCCTTTGACAACCGGGTAACCCTTCTCGACCCAGTCAGTCCCGAAATTGTCGGCGAGATAGAGAGCCTTTACATTCGTAAACCCGAGCGACCGCAACTGCTGGTAAGCGGGTTTAATATTCGGGCAACGGCTCCAGGGGCAGCACCCGCAATAGATGACGATCAATGTGTCCTTGTTAAGGCCGGTGACACGCGCGCGCAGTGCTTCGATCCCCGCACTCGTGCCTGCGGGCCCAGCGTACTCTGACCCGGGTATATGCGCTTCAGCGTAGAGAACATGCGAGCCCGTCTGCAGCACCAATGGCTTTGCCGAGGGCTTCAGCATCTGCACCAGCTCTGCCGGCTGTAGCATGGCCTGTGGCGGAATGCTGGCGTCAGTTTGAACCGGGGGGCCGGCGGCCGGCTGTTGCGCCTGGACACACATACCGTAGGCGGCGCAAATCACCAGCAAGCTTACGGCGAAGCTGATTCGGAGATTGCGGATGTTCAAGGGCGATCCCTCCTGCGCAGATTTGAGACTGAATTGACAATAACGGTGTCAGCACGCCTGCGTCGAGATGAAGCTCCGGATTCCCCTCCCCCTTGGCTTGAACGGGACCCGATAGGGGTATTGACTCCGCGCGGGCTTTATTTCTAGCCTTGGCAATGAAAGCGGCGCAAAAAACGCCGCAGTGGTGAGCTGTTTTCATGCTGATTTTCTGTCAGAGGTGTCCTTGGTGCGACGGTTTTTCCTATTCCGCAAGACCGCGTTGAATCGGGCGATTGCTTTTTACTTCGGACTGGTCGCCATCCTGCTGTGGTTTTGCACTCCCGTTTCCTCCGCTCAGGAGAATCCCCGTCAACTCACGGTGCCCAGGATTTCAGGGGTATTCATCAAACCCGTCACGGGTGCTCCCTTCTCTGCTACGGTCGAAGTCGTTTCCCGGCAAAAGCTCTCCGACGGCTCCGTCTTTATGCTCAAAACGATGAACCATATCTCCCGCGACTCGGCTGGACGCACTCATAATGAGTCCCGCCGGCTCGTTTCCGATTTGTACAAGCAGGAACCCCTTCTCACCGAGATTCACATCTATGACCCGTCAACTGGACTCATAACTCACCTCGATCCATTTGCGTTCATTGCCAAACAAACCAGGATGCACGCGCCGCCTGTGGCTCTCGCCAGATCTGTTCCTGACCCGAACCCGAATGTCCTGGGATCGCCCGTGAAGCAAGTCGATGATCTCGGCACCCGGGTCTTCCAGAACCTCACCCTTCATGGCACGCGTCAATCCAGAGACGGCGGCGATTCTGACGAATATTGGTATTCTCCAGATTTTTCTATCTTCATGCGCCACAAACATCAGGATCCCGTGTGGGAACAGACGGTAGACATAACCGAATTCACCCCCCGGGAACCCGATCCTTCGGACTTCGCCATTCCTGCGGACTATAAAATCGTCGACGTCGCCGAAACCCTCCCTGGGCCCGATGCGTCCGGCATCTACCATGTGGGGAATGGAGTCTTGCCGCCACAGATCATCTACGCCCCCGATCCAAAGTTCACAGACGAAGCAGCCGCGGCGAGATATAGCGGAGTCGCTGGCGTCTCGCTGATCGTGGACGCCCAGGGTAATCCCCAAAACGTACATATGATGAATCATCTGAAGATGGGCCTTGATGAACAAGCATTAGCAGCAGTCAAACAGTACAAGTTCAAGCCGGCAACGTTCGAGGGCAAGCCCGTCCCGGTTGAGGTCAATATCGCAGTGAAGTTCAGAATTTACTCGCCGTGAACTCAGGAATACAGCTGCACGATACGGAGTCAGTCTTCATGCTTTGTCAGGGCAAGACTCCAGTCGGGCCATCCCAGACCAAAATCCTCAGGGCGTCAGCCCCTCCGTGAGAACCCTGCTCGCAGAGAAAGACTTGTCCCAATTAGCCCTTACAACAAGCTTTTCGCTTTGTATCAGGGCAAGACTCCAGTCGGGCCATCCCAGACCAAAATGCTCAGGGCTTCAGCCCCTGCGTGAGAACCCTGCTCGCAGAGAAAGACTTGTCCCAATTAGCCCTTACAACAAGCTTTTCGCTTTGTATCAGGGCACGACTTTAGTCGTGCCGTAAAGGCGCAAAAAAGAGTTGGGCTTTAGCCCCTGTGCCTCTTTCTTTTGGAATTTCGGCTCAAACCCTGACCATTTTGGAGACAGTTCTCACGCAGACTCTAAAGATCCAGATAGCCGCCCAATTTTCGGCAGCGGGCGTGGAGGCGGCGGTGCGCCAGGCGCAGCGCGGCGAGATCATGTATCCCGAATTCACCCGCCAGGCGCTGGCGGCGGGCTGCGTCGGCTACTTCGTGCAGATCACCGGCAAGTGCGTGCAGTATTTCGGCCGCAACGGTGAAATCCACACCGAGTGGTTCCCAGGGGCGCAGAAGAAATAGGCGAATCCCCTTGCATCGGCGAGCGCATCGTGGATCCGACCGTGTTGAAGGGGACGGCCTTCAGAGTCTGCGTGGGAACTACGTTCTTCCCATTGACTCCCGGGGGGCAACAAGTTTTTGCTTTGTATCAGGGCACGACTTTAGTCGTGCCGTAAAGGCGCTGGAAAAGATTGGGGCTTTAGCCTCTGCGCCTTTTTCCCTTGGGATCAAATACAGATCTCGCGACGGCAGGGGCTAAAGCCCGGACCATTTTGACCGGGGAGTGGCACGACTAAAGTCGTGCCCTGATACAAAGCAAAAAGCTTGTTGCAATGGCTG
>Ga0302324_100029880_pt1 | contig 10312 bp, 8 predicted proteins | sample Palsa_T0_1_FD_201949 | JGI IMG/M metagenome (GOLD analysis project Ga0302324, IMG submission 201949) | Peat permafrost microbial communities from Stordalen Mire near Abisko, Sweden - Palsa_T0_1 | ecosystem: Environmental > Terrestrial > Soil > Palsa > Peat permafrost | place: Sweden: Abisko... | reverse complement strand
TACCCAGGCTCGGATCCGTGGATTACTTCCTGCGGCGGCACCATCCTCAAAAACGTTTCGGAATCTTCCTTCACACAAGATACATGGCAAGACAATAACGGTTGGGCCACGGGCGGCGGTATCAGTGACGTTTTCACAACCGTTCCACAATGGCAAGCCAATGCTAACTTGCCAGGTTCGGTGAACGACGGCCACAAGGGACGCGGCATCCCAGACGTGGCGGGCAATGCCGACAACGCCAGCGGCTATGACTTGGGGACAGTTGACGGTCAGCCCACGGGCGCTGTTGGTGGAACCAGCGCCGTGGGGCCGCTGTACGCGGGACTGGTTGCTCTTCTGAATGCCAAGTTGGGGGCCCCCGTGGGATACGTCAATCCCATCCTCTACGCCAACCCCAGTATCTGCCAGGACATCGACGACGGCATTAGCAATGCCACCGGTGAAGCGCCCGGCTATAAGTCCGGTCCGGACTGGGACGCATGTACAGGCTTGGGCAGCATCAACGGGTCTAAGTTGTTTGCTGCCCTAAAAGCAGCCGACTAAAGATAGGGGCTGAGCAGGGAGAGCATTAGAAGGCGGTGAAATCCGAGAACTCATCGAGATCCGGGGAAATCGACTGGATGGCGGAATACTCGAAGATCAATTCCTGCTCATCGTCGCCCGTCAACTCCGTGAGTGCCCAAACGAGCGCGTCCATACGGTCGGGCGACTTCGACGTCATGGGCACGTAATCGCACATCTGGTCTTCGAGCATGCCGAAGGTACGGACGTGGTGAACGCGGTGCTGCTCGTAGAGTGCAGCAATCGGTTCTGCGCGCGTCAGTTTGCCGCGCGAGGCGTGTACGGCCTTGTAAGCAAACGCGTGGTCGACGTTGCGGAGGATGGCTTCGACCAGGTCGCCGCCGTTATTGACCTCAGCGACGATGCGATCGGCCTTGTAGGCTTTGTAACTGCTGACCACAACCTTCGCAGCATCGTTCGGTGTGTAGCGGCCGCTGAGGTCGTCGAGCACGTAGTAGTGGGGCGGCCACTCCTGACCCGATGGAGACGCACCTTCCGCGACGCAGACAATGCCCCACTCCGCTGATTCATCGCCGCTGCTGACAGCTGGATCAACACCCACGACAACGCGGCGAAGCTCTGGCAGCCGAGACACGCGATCGGTGTCGATCGCCTTCAGCGTCCATAGCGCGCCGGGCCGGTCCTCTAGAATCTCAGCATTCAACTCCTGGCGCCCGAGCCGGGTGCCTTCGTACTTCGTGATGATCGTGTCGAAAAAGGCCGGCGCCAGGTTGGAGCGATTGTCGTAGGTCGTGCCCTGCGTGAGATAGGTCGATTTACTGTTCGCGAGCATCTTGATGAGCTTCGTCGGCTTCGGCGTCGTTGTGATCACGGTCTGCGGCTTCGCACCGAGGCGTAATCCGAACTCTGCTTGCTCCCAACAAGTATCGGGATACTGCCATCCGGCAATCTCGTCACACCAGAGCTTCATATGTTGTGGACCGCGTAAACGATCAGGTTCCTCAGCGGAGAACAAAAGCGAGATGGCGCCGTTCGGCCAAACCAGCCGACGCTTCGACTTCTCATAGACCGGGGCTTCCTCTCGGCGGCAGACCTCCATGATTGCCGATCCGGCGCCAATGCCTTGCACCATCACGTCGCGGACGTCGGCGGCCGTGGGACCGATCAGATTCACGATCGGGAAGTCCTTCGTCCAACGCCGGACCTGCTCGGCGCCTACGCGCGTCTTTCCGGATCCGCGACCCGCGAGAATGAGCCAGTTGACCCAATCGCCAGGCGGAGTGAGTTGTTCCGGTCGAGCCCAGAACTCCCAGTCGTGCAAAATGAAGTTTGCTTCCTCATCGGAAAATTCTTTCATCATCTCGCGCCGCTTTGCCGCCGAAAGAGCCTTGAAACGATCAGCGTTCATAGCGCTCCAGTGCTGCCAGGAATTTTTCTCGAACGCTTTTTTCCGTATCTTTCAGGTCCTTGCCCTTGGCGTTCTCCGGAAAGCGGGTCATCAAGTCCGTGAGAATCTTTGCAGCTTTCAAATCACCGCCCGCTGCTTTGTTCACCAGTTGAGTGAGGCTGGCTTCGAGCTTGGACATAGACTTAGGGCCATTGTTCCCTTGGGTCAGGACTTTTTGTTTAGAAACCTTCCCGAGCAACTCTGCGATGCCGGGAGCCCTCCGAGGGCGTCCACTGGGATTGCCAGAGCGCCCTTTCTTGAATTGGGATGCTTTCGGTGGTGCCTTGTACCCAACCTGATTCTCAGTATCGTTCGGCATTGAGCACCTCCACTTGATCGAAGCATTCGCCAGTTGTGGCGCAGAATGCTTTTTGCCCATTGTGCTTTTCCCATCTTTTGACTGTGGCATCGACGTACAAAGGATCGATCTCAATCGCATAGCAAACCCTGCCTACCTTTTCGGCCGCAAGAATCGTGGAACCGACACCGGAAAAGCTGTCGAGAACGATGTCGCCGCGGGCAGAACAATCCAGGATTGCGTCGGCAATCATCGCCACCGGCTTGACCGTCGGGTGGAGGGCCAACAGATTACCTTCGCCCGCTGACTTCGACAGTGTATTCACACCGGCATAGCGCCAAACATTGGTGCGATTGCGCCCAAATTTCCCAAGCTGAATGTTGTTCCGATGCGGCTCCTTTCCTTTTCTGAATGCGAAAATCAACTCATGCTGGGATCGATAAAACGAACCCATTCCGCCATTGTCCTTCGTCCAGACGCACAGATTGAGCAGCGCACCGTATACTCTCTTGCCAGCCAGCAAGACTTCCGCTGCATGGCGCCAATCCATGCAGATGAAGTGAACCGAGCCATCCCGGCTGTGACCTTCCAGGAGAGCAAGGGCACGGCACAAGAAATCGAAAAACTCTGACTCACTCATCTCACCGGACGCCATCGCAAACTCGCGGTGATGAATCGCTCCCCTACCCACAATTCCGTTAATGACCAAGTTATACGGCGGGTCTGAGAAAACAACGTCGGCCTTCGTATCCTTCATGAGTGCAGAGTAGGTTGATTCCTCGAGAGCGTCGCCGCATATCAGACGATGATTACCCAACAGCCAAATGTCTCCGCGCTTCGTGAGCGCCGGACCGGGGCTGATCTCTACCGGTTCTTCCTGCTCTTCTTTTCCCGCGGCTTCCTGCAGAATCAGGTCAATCTCGCCTACCTCAAAGCCAGTGATGGAAACATCGAACCCAAGGTCGACCGAGATCAAATGCTGCAGCTCAATCGCAAGAATCGACTCGTCCCAACCGGCTTTCTCGGCCAGCCTGTTATCCGCCAAAATGTAGGTCCTGATCTGATCCTCAGTCAGGTTTTCCAGGCATATGGTCGGTACACTGCTCATGCCCAACAGCTTTGCCGCTTCGATGCGACCGTGGCCGGCGACAATCATTTTCGAACGATTTACAAGGACAGGGTTGGTGAAGCCGAACGTGCGGATGCTCTCGGCGATCTGACGAATCTGGCGTTTGGAATGGACCCGCGCGTTCCTGGCGTAAGGAACAAGATTCTGAATTTCCTCGTAGGTAACCGTCAACTGGCTGGCTGACATTGCTTAAGACTCCTTCTTGTATGAAATAAAGAGTTGGTCGCTTTCTCCCGAAGGATAAGCGGCCGCATGATTGTGTTTTCAGGTTAGTAAGTCGCGCGGTGCTTCGGACCGAAAAGCCCCGAATAAGGCATTGACTCGCACGCAACGTGGCACGGGGATTCGAGGTCGTCGCGTCTCGGGGCGGTCGTTTGGGGGCTTCGCAGAAAGTGGCTTGATTAGAATTACAGCGCCAGTGTTGGATGCGGCGCTCGCCGACGTGCCCGACCCTCGCACGCGTTTGATGTTTGTATCTGATGCAGGCCATGGGGTTCCTCCTCTTGCGTTGTGCGGAGGAACCGGCCAAAATACGATTGGTCTTAGGCGTGGCTCACTCCGCGCTTTGGATTAGCCCCGCAACCTGTTGACGCAGGGGGCGGGGCGCTTAGTCCAACTACTCAGTTGTTAGTGGTGCCTGGCTTATGATCGTTCACCTCACTTTTTGAAAAGCTCCGCGTTCTCATTGCTGGGTGTTTCGCTTTGGAACCAAAGTCACCCGCGATCCCAAGAGTAGATCAAGGAGTGCCGCCAAGATTCTGCAGTTTCTCCAAGAATGTCAACACGGTATCGCCAACAGTAATTTCGCTGTAGCCTCGCAGTTTGTAAGCCATCTGCCCGCCATTTACAGTTTTAGCCTCAACCTCTTCCGGAACCATTCTTTTCAAGGTTGTACCAATGGAAGCCAAACCACCGGAACCAGAGGTCCCAAAGGCGAACCCAATGTTTTTCAGGTAATCGCGAATTTGAGGAGGGGTAAGCCAATCATTTGAACTTGCTCGCAATGCCATTACTACACCTTGCTTCAGCCCGCCCTTCGGACCTTCAATGCGTTCAATCACTTTTTGCGCCTTTCGCTGTTGGGCGGGAGTCAGCATCTTAAAAATGTGCTGAATGGTTTCCGTGAGCTTTGCAAGCTCCACCTCGACCGTTTTTTGCTGCTTCGTCAGCTCAATGTGACGCTCGCCCATCTCAACGAAAATTTTGTAATAATCGAGTGCCATAAAAGAACACTACGACAATATGTCTAAGTCGTCAATGGAAATGTTACTACAGTGTGTGCAAGTGAGATTGGAGGGCTATCAGGATCGAGAATTCGCCTGTATTTCCCCATAGTGGGGACAACAAACTTTTAGGACAGTGCTGATTATTGTCAAGGGCTAAGTCAAGCGAATAGACAACGTGATCGTTTCGACTTGAACTTCCTCGCGAAGAGAGCGGAAATGGTGTTGACCCAATGAGGGAGGGGTCTTCATGTCAAAGTCACGGAACACAAACCATTTGCAGGAACTGGGCCGCTTCAATAGACCCCAGATATTAGGCCTCTGGCGAGAGCTGTTAAAGAATGACCCACCAATTGAAATGCGTAAAGATCTCATGCTTCGAATCGTCGCACAGCGAATGCAAGAGCAAGAGTTTGGTGGGTTGCGTGAGGCTGCCACTCGCCGCTTGCGCCAGCTAGCAACGGTCGTAGAGGTTGATCCCAAAGCACTGGTTTCGTTTAAAGCCCCCATCAAGTCCGGCACTCGAATGGTTCGTCAATGGAAGGATCAGGTCCACGTGGTGAATGTGGAGGGAAAGCAGTTCGAATATCGAGGGGATCATTATGAAAGCCTCTCCGAGATCGCCAGACTGATCACGGGTACTCGATGGTCCGGTCCACTTTTCTTTGGTGTGAAGACCAAACAACTCGGTTCAATGGAGGCCCAATGAACGCCGAGCGAAGACCTATAATCCGGTGCGCGATCTACACGCGAAAGTCTTCCGAAGAAGGTCTCGAACAATCTTTCAATTCTTTGGACGCTCAACGGGAAGCCTGCCAGGCATTCGTAGCCAGCCAACGGCAAGAAGGCTGGCGCGCGCTTCCCGCTCGGTATGACGATGGCGGATTTTCAGGTGGGAATCTAAACCGTCCCGCATTGACACGCCTGCTAGCAGACGTTGAGGCCGACAAGGTAGATACCATCGTCGTCTACAAAGTTGATCGCCTGACGAGGAGCCTTGCTGACTTTGCCAAGATCGTCGAGGCGCTCGATGCAAGAGGAGTGTCCTTCGAATCGGTGACCCAGCAGTTCAATACGACCAGTTCCATGGGAAGGCTCACTCTGAACGTGCTCCTCTCGTTTGCTCAGTTCGAAAGGGAAGTCACCGGAGAGCGGATCCGGGACAAGATTGCGGCGTCGAAGCGGAAAGGCATGTGGATGGGGGGCACGATCTCCCTTGGATATGAGGTGAAGGGACGTAAACTCATCGTTAATCCAGACGAAGCGAGGCTCGTCAATCGCCTGTTCCATCTCTACCTGGAACTCGGATGCGTTCGGAAGCTAAAGGCGCGTCTCGATCGAGAAGGAATTACTACCAAACTGAGGACGAGTGGAGCCGGCAATCAGTCGGGTGGAGCGGCCTATGCGCGGGGAGCGCTATACAAAATACTTCAAAACAGGATCTACCTGGGAGAGATTCATCACCGGAAGCAGTACTACCCGGGTGAGCACGAGGCCGTTGTTCCGCGCGAGCTGTGGGATCAAGTGCAGACGATGCTGGCTAAGAATAACCAGGGACGAAACGATGCAATCCGATCGAAATCGCCCGGTCTGCTCGCCGGTCTATTGCAGGACTCCCAAGGCAATCGCTTCACTCCGTCGCATTCGCTGAAAGATGGCAGACGGTATCGGTACTACGTCTGCCAGCCGAAGAATGAAAACTCCGAGGCTGAGACGAAAGCGATTCGACTGCCAGCGCATGACGTCGAACGACAGGCCACCCTCAGATTGCAATCGTTCTTGCAATCGAATCAGGCGGTGATGAGCGAGCTCGGATTTCTGAGCGACTCTCCGGCGCGGACAAAGGAGTTAATCGCAGCAGCCACGAAGCATTCCGACGAGATTGAGAAAGATTTCCTCACGAAAGTTGTGCAGCGGGTTATCGTTCATCCCGATCGGCTGGAACTGGAAATAAACAAAAACACACTCCGATCGGTGTTGATGGAGGGCCGACCCGATCCCAAAAACCTCGCCAATGAGCAAGAGCAGGCTTCTGTCGAATTGATTCGCCTGGAGGTGAGGGCACAATTACGACGGCACGGTGGGGAAATGCGTTTGGTGGTCCCTCCCGATATCCCCGGTCATGTAACGCCGCCTCCGGTTTCATCGCTCTTGAAAGCGATCGCACGGGGACATCAATGGCACGAGTGGATCGTCAACGGAGAAGTTTCGAGCAAGGTTGCGATCGCAAACAGGCTTGGCCTCACCGACGGGTATGTCGGTCGAATCTTGGGGTGCGCTTTTCTGGCTCCTGATATTGTCGAAGCGATACTCGAGGGGCGACAGCCGACAGATTTGACCTTTCAAAAACTGACCCGCAAGCTTCCTCTCAGCTGGGTCGAACAACGCCAGCAACTCGGGTTTCCGGAACCGCAATCCGCACGCCATCTAACTGCTAGATAATTCGCTGTTCTTGTCGATAACAGGCGAATCAAATTCCCTGATACGTTTAAAGAATTCCCTGCTATGTTTTGACCCTTCGTTGAACAACCCCCACTGAATGAGATCGATACCGAGAAACTCGACGGAATTTCAATCGAAAATTCGCAAAATTCCCTGTATTTTTCCCTGTTAGCAGGGAATTTAGCGGAGAATAGTTTCGCTGGACTTCCTCCTCCGCCACACAGTCTGAAGTGCAGAGAAATTGGCTAGCTGTTCCCCGAAAACCGCGCGAAATCCCCGCCAATTCGCGGTTTTCTCTGTTCGAACCGCACTGCAGAGAAAGCACTAGCAAACCCGAACAGGTCGCACAGCGTCCATTTTCTCTGATGGGCAAAGTGGCAGTCCGGTTTCCGCCATCCCGGTCGGCGAATGAAACACGACGAGAAAGCGATCAATTGACGAACGCGACTTGACTTCACTGGCATCATTACTTCCGGGTAGCCCGTCACTCGAACCGAAATCGCGTGAAACTGCCTTGGGGCGCTCATAGTCGTACAGGAAAAGAACATACTGCGAATCCGAAGCGTGAAGCAAAGGACTAAGGCACTGCCATCGGCCCTACTTAAAAAAAGCGAAATCGACGGCATCGGCCATGGCCTGATAACCATCGTCGTTAGGATGAAGATGGTCTGGCGATGCGAAGCGCGGCAACAGTCTGCTGGGATGATCCGGATCGCGTAAGACTGCGTCGAAATCGATCACGGCATCAAACGAGCCGCTGGTCCTGATCCATCGGTTGACCGCCTGCCGCACTGCTTCCTTGGATTCGGAATAGTAGCCAGGAATTGCAAAACCCTCACAAGGACTGATGGTGGCGCCAATCACTTTGACTCCGTGGGCGTGTGCGCGTCCGATCAATTGGCGGTAGGCGTTGATCAAATCCTCAGCGGTGCGCACCTCGGCCGGATCGGCAAGGTAGCTCCCGCCCAACTTTGCTCCGGGGAAACCGATGTCATTGACGCCTTCGAGGAGCACGATGTGAGTTACGGCCGGCAAGGCCAGCGCGTCCCGGTCGAAGCGTGCCAGGCCGCTAATACCGAAGCCGGCGCTGACCCCCGAGCCGTCGCTTAGCAAACGGTTGCCAGCTATGCCCTCATTGACCACCGCCACCTTGGAACCTTCCGGCGTCTTTCCCAAACGACGGATGAGATCGCTTGGCCAGTTGTGGTCTGCATCCACGGTGGACCCATCGCCATCGGTGACCGAGTCGCCAAACGCCACCACCAGGCGCTGAGACGGCTCCGCCGGAACAAGCACAGCGCTGACTAGGATTGACGACTCTGAGACCGCTCCGCCTTCTAACTTTTCCGCGCGAGTATGGTCCCCAGTTTGCGAGACCACAGCTCTCTTCAGCGCGAGCGCATGCAGCGTTGAGGTGGCAACGCGTTTGGGAAAATATAGGCTTATGCCGATTTCGGATCCGGAAGCGACGGGAAAGGCCACGGGATCGCTGAGTGTGGCCGCCCCAGCGGGGATCGTGACCGAATTGCGCCCACCGAAAGTGACAGCCTGAATCGAGCCGGGTCTGACGCTGGCTGCGTCGTTCGGCGCCGCAACCGTCACTGCGCCGATGAGCAGCGGCGCGGAACCGTATTCGTTAGAAAGGCGAAGGCGGATCTGGCTTCCTCCGATCGATACCCGCACGCGCTCTCGCACTGTCTGGTTTTCAATCTTGAGCAGCGGTTCGTCGGGATCGGGAGCCGCTGCCTGTGGGCTGGCCGCCCAAGTTGCGACCCAGGCATTTCGCGGAGCCTCAGCCAGTCGCGGGACCAACATCAGCTGGGGAACAATCAGAAGCAAGCAAGCCAATATGCAATTCCGGCGTTCTCTGATGTGATCGCGTTTCCCAGTCGTCGAGTTTAACTTTGTAACTATCGAATCTTGCAAATGGAAGCCGCTACCTCATGGCCGAATAATCCGTCGGACGCATGTACACTTCATCCACCCTATACTCTTCGTTCACCTTTTCTATGAGCTGCGCCGCCTGTTTCCTGAACTGTGGAAAGGCCGGGTCGGCATGAAGCGCGTCCCAATTCTTTTTCGCTTCCTCTTGGCTGGGATGAGCTACCAAGTAGATGAATGTGTTGGCCCAGCCCGGATCGTCATCGGGGACCCAGTAGCCGACGACATTGAGATGGTGCTTGGCTTGTAGCTTTGAAACATCGCGAAAGATCGACTCGAGGTCTGGCACTTTGCCCGACGCTGTGTGATAAACCAGCAGCTCGAAGACGCGATTGCTATCGGCCTTCACTTGATTCACATGCATCAGGCGGGCCGTAATGATCGATCCAGCGGCAAAAGAGAATAGGGCGATCCCACAAACAATCCATCCTTTGAATTTCCGGTGTTTAATCACTGCCGGAGCGATTTCATGGCTCGTTTTCACGGCTTCATTCTCCTGTACGTGTTGTTGAGGAAGCACCAACGGTTCCCCTAGCCGCAGCTCGCTGATAGTAGGAAACGCGCCGACTATTCTCAATACACCCCAACTGTTTGCCTTCTTGCCATAGACCGTGTCCGTCTCAAATCGTTAGCAACTTTCCGTGAATACCCCAGCGCAGGTTCTAGGCTCTCTGAAAAACAAGGTTGTGGGTGGATCGTTGGCCAGGACTAAGCCGCTGGCGCGGCGGACGCTTCGCGTGTACAAGTCTCTTACGCCGGTGGAGTCTTGGACAACTGACCGTGGCGCGGTACGATAATGTGGACATGGATAGCGACTTTGGCATTATATTGATGAGCATCAATAACGGTCTCCTCAGGCAACTCCTATCAATACAACAAGTTCCAAACCAAAGTCGATTCAAATCCCATAGCTCCACTCGTCCGCCGCAAACGCCAGCGGCTTCCTCCTAACCTCCTTGATAGAAAACGCCTCGGATCGAGATTCTGCTCCGCCCCAAAACTGTGCCCCGAGGCGTTTTGTCGCGGGCATACTTCGTGAGACTGTGACTCAAGCGTTTCTCAGGACTGACCGCGCCAAGTTTCCCACAAGCCGACTTCTGTGGCGGCGATAACTTCCGTTTAGCCCGTGATCGGGACACGATCCTGCGCTTGACCGGGTAGACTTAGCTGGAGCAGACACAAATCTATTAGCGTCCCGTCTTGGGCCGTGTCGCCGGTTAGGGGCAAGTTGCGGCAGGCGAATGAACTGGCACGCCGCGCCGCTGGGATTTCGATCCGACGGCGTCTGCTCTCGTCTTACTGAACTTCGT
>Ga0302324_100029879_pt1 | contig 10312 bp, 12 predicted proteins | sample Palsa_T0_1_FD_201949 | JGI IMG/M metagenome (GOLD analysis project Ga0302324, IMG submission 201949) | Peat permafrost microbial communities from Stordalen Mire near Abisko, Sweden - Palsa_T0_1 | ecosystem: Environmental > Terrestrial > Soil > Palsa > Peat permafrost | place: Sweden: Abisko... | reverse complement strand
CCAGTACACCGCCTTCGCCTTCGGCAAACGCTGCAGCGAGGCCGGAGTCCGGCCTTCGATGGGCTCGGTCGGCGATTGTTTCGACAACGCCATGTGCGAGAGTTTTTTCGCCACCCTCGAGTGCGAGCTCCTTGACCGTACCAGCTTCAAAACCCAGGCCGAGGCGCGCATGGCGGTGTTCGACTTCATCGAAGGGTGGTACAACCCCCATCGCCGCCACTCCGCGCTCGACTATCTCTCGCCCATCGCTTACGAACGAGCATTCGCTGCACAATCTGTCTCATGGTCTAGCGACCAACCGGATAAAGACACCCCGCCGCCCCCGCTGGCGGCGGGAAAAATAGGAGAAGAAGAACAACTGGCGATCAACCCAAGCTGTGCTGAGACAATCAACCGATCAATTACCAAGCCCGACACCGTCTACTGAATCGGGGTAGCTCCATTTAGCGCGAGGCCGTTTCGAACGACACGGCTGGACCGAGTTTTGTGGTGGTTGAGTGGACGCTCGCAATGATGCAGGAGCGTCCCGTTCTGCTAAAAAGGTCTTCGCGCACTAAGTTAACGTTGTTGTATTCGCGGACTTGGGCGAGGCAGGCGCCATCGAAAGAGGAAGTAGAAGTCGTAGCGACTAGCGTATTTCGCCGGCGACGGTATCGGATTCGGGCCTGGAGAGGCAGGTGACGTGCGCGATGCTTGTCATCTGTCACTAAGACGCGCGCTCCATTCCCTACCGCGTCGTCGCCGAATAGACCTCTCCTCGCTCGCAATTGGACATTGCGAGCGAAGCGCCCGCCAATCCGATTTCAGACGAAGTGAGCCACGAAATCAATCGGCTGAACCTTTCAGGATCGGTCTCGCGGAGCGTCAATTGTTTCATTACTGCACCGGAGAGGAGGGTCCGTCTTACTCCCCGTCGCCACGTCACGACTCGAGAATCAGCCGAGTCGAGAATGCCATTGAGCGAACCAGGCGAAGGAAAGATCGGCCGCGCTGTTCTGACGACGGCAGTGTTCATCGCCGCCGCGGTAATCGTTGTCGCGCTGGTTCTGCTCGTCGGCCTCACGGTGCGACGTCGTTTAATGGGCGCGCCAATGAATCGTCGAGAAGCCGCACCTCAGGGCATCGTAAATGGTAATCCGAACTGAAATCAAAACTGCAGTGAGCGTAACTCACATCGCGCTCGGCTATCGCGCGCGCTGCACCGAGAGTGGGTGCTGGAACCGGGGCCAGTCAGATCTTAAGCTTATTAATCGCGGCTCGAAAGTCACGAATTTTCGATACCAGCAATCTGTCGCCAGGGCGTGAAGATTCGACATTTCTCAACAGAATGAGCAAGTGTTGCCGCAAAGACTCTTTCACCGCTGGTGCTCGGTTCAGGCGCTAAGTTCGTCCAACAGATCGTTAATTTCCCACGGTCGCCGAGCCCGGTAGGTGGTCACGGCAGATGCACCTTTACCGCTCATGCGTTTTTATATCTACTCTCAGAATGTAACGCCCAAAGCTCGAGACGGCGCATCAAAACTCTATCTCGCGTATAAACCCCTCCAAGCCGCACAACTACCACTCCGTTCTCCTCGGTTTCCGTTTTGTTATATAGACTGCCGGACCGTCCATGACTATTATCTATTTGGTTAACTTATAGGGTCTTTTGGAAGACTTTTGTTAACTTGGGTCGCTTTCAACAAAATAGGCTCATTTACAGGGACTATAGCTCGGCCACTCGCCTGCGGGCAGAAGAAGTCAAAAACGTTGCGTTACTCGTTTGTGGAGAGATTTGCAATCGCGCTTTCCCAAATGACGGTGGGATCAGAATCGCAGTTAAAGGCTATGACAGAGATTCACCTGCGACCTTCGGTTTCACGGACTAAACCAGACGAAGAAGTGACCTTTCCATGCCATCGGAACGCATTTTAATTCTCGACGACGAGTCCGACACGACCCGGATCTGGAAGCGCATTATTGAGTCCGCGAATTATCCATGTATAGCGACCACCGATCCGCTCGAGGCTTTGAAACTGATTGAGTCCGAACAACCGGCGCTTTTCCTTACTGACCTGAAAATGCCGGGAATGGATGGAATGGAGATGTTGCGGCGGGCACAAGAAATCAACCCGCAGATGCCGGTGGTGGTGTTAACCGGTTACGCATCACTTGAGACGGCGGTGGCGGCGGTCAAAGCGGGAGCCTTCGACTTCATCCCAAAGTCGGTTTCGGCCGAACAACTTAAGCTCATGGTCGAACGCGCGCTAACCAAGCGGCGCCTGGAGTTGGAAAATCTCCATTTGCGCGACCAGCTTCGAAGGACACTGGGTTTCGAGAACATTATCGGCGAAAGTGCCGCACTTGGGAAAGTGCTTGAGTTGGTGCGCAAGGCGGCACGCTCGGAGGCCAACATCCTGATCCTTGGCGAATCGGGTACCGGCAAGGAGCTCGTTGCGCGGGCAATCCATGCCAACAGTCCGCGGGCAGCCGAGCCCTTCGTCCCGGTCGATTGCGCATCGCTACCCGAGAGTCTTCTTGAATCCGAACTTTTCGGTCATGAGAAGGGCGCGTTTACCGGTGCGGGGACGGCAAAGCCCGGACTCATGGAGACGGCTCACCGCGGTACACTTTTCCTGGATGAGTTGGGCGAACTTCCGCTTGGGCTCCAGGTAAAGCTGCTGCGGTCGCTGCAGGAACGACAGATTCGACGCCTTGGCGGTACGCGGCAAATCGATGTCGATGTCCGCATAGTGTGCGCCACTAACCGGGACCTGCGTGCTTTGGTTGCGGCGCGCAAGTTTCGTGAGGATCTGTATTATCGGGTCAACGTTATCGATATCGTTCTACCACCGCTGCGCGAGCGCCTCGGCGATGTTGAACTGTTGGCGACCTACTTTATGCGCAAATGTAAGCCCGGCTGCGACGCGGCCGTCAAAGGCTTCGAACCGGGAGCGATGCTTTCGCTGGAGGCCTACAGCTGGCCGGGTAATGTGCGTGAACTTCAGAACGTTATTGAACGGGCGTGTGCGCTCGCCGAAGGGGGGACGATCACGCTCGCCGAGCTGCCGCAGCACTTAAGGACGCCAGCGCCGCTAGAGGAACAATCACCTTTGACGGATGAACCACCTATTGTGGAGTCGGCGAACGACCTGCCGCTAAAGGAATCGAAGAAGCGCTGGATCAATCAGCTCGAGGCCGCCTACGTCGAGGATCTCCTAAAACGTGAAGGCGGCAATGTCTCTCAGGCAGCCCGTAAGGCCGGCGTCGACCGCAAGACCCTTCATCGCTTGTTGAACAAGCACGGGATGCGATAGGTGTCCGGGGCTTTTGATTGCGAAAGATCGCACGATTGGTTGTCAGCGCGCCCAGCAGGGGGACGCCCGGCGGTTCCGATGTGTTCGACGCGCTTGAAAATTGGCGACTAACTTCAGCGATCATCTCGAGACGCCGCCGCTACCAGCAGATGGTACGCGCTTGAAGGAACCTCGGTTCAATTTGCTTCGTCGTAATCGAGGTCGATGGGATTGTCGAAAAACAGGTGATCGGCATCCTCGTGATCGCTGTAACGAAGCTTGCAGCGGCAGCATATCCGAGCGGCGAGCTTCGCCACAAGAAACCTAATATCCAATTCGGAAATCAAAACCTGTCGTTCGTACATGAGCCTGCCTCACCTTTCAAACTTAGATTGTTGTCGCCTGGCCGGCTGCCGACCTAAGCGCATAGCAACATTCACTTTGCTGCTCTCGACAGACCTAGTGAGCACGACCCGTGCCACAAATCTCGGTTCAACTGATAATAGACCTCTGCCGCCATTAGACTTTCTTGTCTAACAGATTTGGGTTCAGAGTTACTTCGGCTGGCCACAGACTGACTTTCGCCGGCTGGACGCCCATGTGACACACTTTTAGATGAATCTGGGCAGGGCGACTCAAGCGCAACGCCAAAACCTAATACCTGACTGCGGTAATTAAGGTCGGACGCGAGGGCTAGTTACTTAGTGGCTATAGGCAAAGAAAGGTTCCAACGGCTCGGGGGACGCAGATTGGAAGCGTGGCGGAGATTAACCATCCGCTTCTCAGGGAGGAAGTCCGAAATCACCTCGATCAATATCAAAGGTCGTGATAGCCGCGCGATTGATTGACCTTAAGCGAAAACCAAAAAAAAAGGACGGTTTTCTGCATACCGGGCGCTGTTGCAAGGTGCGATAAGTCAGATTGGCTTGACATCTTTGGCCCTAAGCAGTGATTTGACAGAGGAAATCAAGTCCGAAGTGGAGAAAGGCTTGCGCAGATAACTCGCGACACCGACAGGTAGGTCATGCTCCAATAGATTCCGACTGCCTGTCATCAGAATGATCGGCGTAATCGGGGACTTTTCGTGGACGTACTCAACTATTTCAAACCCGCTGCCCTCTCCAAGATTGACATCCGAGATGACGAGGGCCGGCCGCTGCGAATCAAATAAAGATAAAGCCGTAGGACCGTCATGCGCAATCAGGCAGGTGAACCCGGCTCGCTTAAGGATCTGGGCGCAGCCATTCGCCAGATAGATTTCGTCATCTACGATCAGGATGGATTCATTCATTTCCGTGTGAACCGAATGCAAGCGATATGCCACCGAGTTCTCCAGGGGGTGACCTAATGGGAGGCTCGGACATCCTGAGGCTCATTTGAAAATGGACATTCATTGTGGGGATTCGATGTCTCATTGGGGCATCATGGTCTCAGGCGTTTCAGTCTCAACCGACAACAAGGGATACTATATGTCAGACAACCTTCCGAGGATCTGGTCGAGGTCCCTGCGGAACTAGCTGACTCTGCAGGTAGCGGATGACCTCGTGATTGATTCGGCACTAGTTGCATGATTCTCTTCTTGTTCTTCTCCCGTTTCGCCTTGTCGCACAGCGGCAGCGCGGGACAGCTGTGGCCGGGACGGCATCGTGCATGAAAAACGGCGATTTGTGAGGCCGGTTTTTGCAGGAGCGCAGGTTGAAGTGTTGAGCGTTGCGACGGAAAGCCAGCGTTCGGAAATCGCGGAAGCAACGGTTACACGCTACTTCGCCACGCATCCAGGATTGCTCAAGCGTTATGGGGAAACCGGGATCATCAAAAGCGTGGAAGAGGTTGAGTACCACCTCACTTTCTTAGCGGAGGCAATCGCGTCTTCCTCTCCGAGTTTATTCACCACCTATGTTCAATGGGCGCGAGCGATACGCATGGCGCGCAAGGAGACCGTCGCCGACCTGGCGGAGATTCTCAAGTCGTTGCGCGAGGTACTGTCGGAGCATTTGCCCGTCCAAACGGGAGCAATCGCTGGCGAATACCTGGAGCAGGCGCTGAGCCGGTTCGACTCTTTTGTCGCAGAGCCTTCGCATCTGAATGGAGACGACCCGATGGCAGATCTGGCGAGGAGCTATCTGAACGCGTTGCTTCGCGGCACCCGCCAGCTAGCCGCCACCCTGATTGACAGCGCCGCCAATGGTGGAACCGATGTCAGGGAAATCTATTTGCGCGTCTTCCAGCCGGTTCTCTACGAAATCGGCAGGCTGTGGCAGAACAACGAAATTTCCGTGGCGCAAGAACATTACGCCTCCGCTACAACCCAGCTAGTGATGTCGCAGCTCTATCCCCACATTTTTAATGCCGATCGCCGTGGCAAGGTTCTGGTTGCGGCCTGCGTGTCAGGGGATTTGCATGAAATTGGCCTGCGCATGGTCGCAGACTATTTCGAAATGGCCGGGTGGGACACTCACTACCTGGGGGCCAATGTTCCAACTCCCGACTTGCTGGACCTGATGCTCGAACGTCGCGCGGATATGCTCGCACTATCGGTGACGATGATCTTTGACCTCCCGGCGATCCGCGATACGATCGAGGCCGTGCGAAAGCGGGAAAAATGCGAAAACCTGCCAATTCTGGTCGGTGGGAATCCATTCAATATCGCGCCCGAATTGTGGCGCAGTGTTGGAGCCGACGGTTACGCGCCTGACGCCGCGATCGCGCTTAAAGTGGCAGAGGACATTTTGGCAATCCGAGCGGCTCGATGAAACGCGACGGTCGAGAGAAGGCGCCTCCTTCCCAACCAGAGCAGCCTGTGGCCAGGATCAAAGAGCACAAGCCTACGGCGCACGATGACCTCAAGATCTACGAAGATTTAACCGCTCTCAACAACGAACTGGTAACCGCGCAGCGCGAATTGGCCCGGAGCAACGCCGACCTAATTCGCCTCAACGAGCAAAAAAATCAGTTGCTGGGAATGGCGGCGCATGATTTGCGTAATCCGCTGAGTGCGATTTCGCTGTGCAGCGAGTATCTGCTCAATGATCTCTTGAACCTGCCCTCCGATCAGCTTGAGATGCTGAGCACCATCAAGTCTTCCAGCGAGTTCATGCTGCGGCTCATTGAAGACATATTAGATCTCTCGAAAATAGAATCGATCAGGGTTGAGTTGCGAATCGAGCGTTGCGATCTGGCCAATCTGGCGGCGCGCCACGTGGCGACCAGCCGGCTGATCGCGGCGCGAAAAAAGATCCATATCGATCTCGAAATCGGACCTGAGTTACCCTCCGTCGAGGCGGACCCGCATAAGGTCGAGCAGGTGTTGGAGAACTTGCTCTCCAACGCAATCAAATTCTCGCCGCCCGACAAGACCGTCACTGTGACGATGTTACGGATGGGTGCACACGTCAGGATCGAAGTGCGCGATCAGGGGCCAGGAATTCCGGAAGGGGAATTGGGGAGGCTGTTCAAGCCATTTCAGCGCACCAGCGTCAAGCCGACCGGTGGCGAAAAGAGTAGCGGCCTCGGCCTGGCGATAGCAAGTAAAATTGTTGAGGCGCACGGCGGCGAGATTGGAATGGAAAGCAAGGTCGGAGTTGGGTCAACGTTCTTTATTAACCTGCCGTTGCGTTTCAAAGAGCGTCAGTAGTGAGGCTCCGCGAAAGACTCTGCGCGTTCGAATTGCCTAAAATCCTCGATAACCGATTCGGAGCTGCGATCATGTGTCTCCTTCATAGCAGTTGCGATGCTCGGCGGAGTGGCCCTGGCGCTTGGCGTGCAGTCGTCTGGAACAACTCAAGTTACCGACACGCAGAATGCGGCCGATGACCCCGCTTCGGCGGTCCGGGACCGTGGAGAAATTGATGACCTCGCGTCTCATGGAGCGGCCCCGCAAGCGGCGCCGACGGTGGTGCCGATGGAACCCATCATGCCGGTCTCCCAGCCACCTGTTCAACCGAGCGCCCCGAAGCCTCCTAGTCGGTACGCACAATGGGCCGAAGAGAAGTACATGAGGGCGCTCGAATCGCCACAGATGGTGCAGTCGTTTCACGGCGCTGGAACGCTGGAGATCGCGAGCGCAAACGTACGGGAGAGCGACTCGTCTGCGTCCGACAACCTATCCGAAGTCGCAATCAGCATTCATCCGGCGGCGCGATCCGTCCAGCTCATTGGGATGGACCGACTCGCGCGGAATTCCGACCAGGACACATCCGATTATCGCGCGTGCGATGCGCAGCGTGCTCGACAAGAGTCCGAACGAACGCTCGGGGGTGATCTCGGAGGTGAAAGGATTTCTGGAGCTTTACCTCGATCCGGTCATTGCGGCGAACACCGCGCTTTCGGACTTTGGAATAACAGATTTGATGAATCACCAGCTGCCCGTATCGCTTTACATAGTCGTTCCGCTCGCTCACAAAAACAGCCTTAAGCCGGTGATCCGGCTAATGCTTGCGCAAATTCTTCATCGGCTCACCGAACATCTGGAATTCCGGGATGGGCGAGCGGTCACAGGATATCTACATCGTTTGTTGCTGATGATCGACGAGTTCCCGGGTCTCGGACGGCTAGATGTATTTGCCGAATCTTTGTCGCTGGTCGCCGGTTACGGAATCAAAGCCTGCTCATCGTCCAGGACCTCAGTCAGATTCACGCGGCATACGGCCATGACGAAGCGATCAACTCCAATTGTCACACCCGCGTTGCGTTTGCGCCAAAGCGCATTGAAACAGCGCGGCTGCTCTCGCAAATGACTGGCGAAATACGGTGCGCCATGCGCATCGGACGGTGTCCAGCACAGGCGCGAGCGTGTCGGAGCCGGAAGTGGCGAGACCGCTGATTACACCCGACGAAGCGATGCGGCTTGGTGCCAGCGAGGCGCTGATATTCACCAGCGGCCGACCAGCGATTCGAGCGACGAAACTTCGGTACTACACCGATCCGTCTTTCAAACGGCTCGCGCAAATACGCGTCCGCGCTCGACGCGGTTTTCGAGTTTCCGCCACAGAGGCGCGACCGGCCTGAATGATTTTTTCAGCCGCTGCCAGAGTCGCGTCCGAGAAGGTCAGCCCGGAGCCGCCCTCGGATTGAAAGACGCTCCTTCACCTAACGCGACAGCGTGATGCCACGTTCGTCTGCTTCGTCGTGCAGGCGATGGAATTCCTATTCAACGAAGCCATCGAGGATTGCGAGCCGAGGTTGAGGAGACGCTGAAGCGTATAGAAGAGCCGGCGCCGGTACAGAAAAGGAGTGTGGATCGAAACGGAGAGTCGGCGTGATTGCGGCGCAACAGATTCAAGAACGGCGTCTAGACGAACTGCTCAAATGCCAGCTCGGGACGAGAATTTTGACGGCAATCGGCGATCCCCAGATTACTCAGATCATCGTGAATGAGGATGGGCGTGTCTGGTTCGAATCCTACGGCAAGGGAATGCAGGAAAGCGGGTGTCCGCCTGTCGGCATCGCAAGTGGAGAGTCTGATCGGAACCGTGGCGGCATCACTGGGCACCGTAGCGAACACCGACAGTCCGATCCGTCGAGGCCGTATTGTCCATCGACGGCATTCGCTTCGAGGGCCTGCTTCCCCCGATTGCCCGCAAACCATGCTGCGTCATGCGCAAGCCCGCCTAGGTGCTTTACACGCTCGACGACTACATCCGCGATGGGATCTCGAGGAGACCCATGCGCGAGTTTTGCGCGAAGCGATCGATCAGCGCCTGAACATCGTCGTCGCCGGCGGCACTGGTAGCGGGAAGACGACACTCGCTGGAGCGATGATCAATGAAATGGTCGAACGTTCCGACCCGAACGAACGCTATGATCATCGAGGACATTCTCGAAATCCAGTGCCGCGCTAATAATCTCGCTCAACTTCACACGGCCGAAAGCGCCGACATGACGCGCCTGGTGCGGACGACGATGCGACTGCGTCCTGACCGAATCAGCATCGGCGAAGTGCGCGACGCGGAAGCGCTATTGCTGTTGAAGGCCTGGAACACAGGACATCCAGGCGGGGTGACAACGATCCACGCGAACAGCGCGCGCGCAGCACTCACCAGGCTATCGAGTCTGGTGCAGGAGGCGGGCGTTCCGCCGCAACCTGAGCTTATCGCGGAAACCATCAACCGATCGTCTTCATAGTTCGCATGGCCAAAGGGCGGCGGGTAAGCGAAGTAGTCCGGGTCGACGGAGATAACCCTGCGAATGGATTCGCACTGACTCCCATCAAACCGGATCATGAACTGCAAGCCATCGGGGCTTGAGGTTGGTTCAATCGATAAAGGAGGGTTCGGAAATGAAATGATTGAAAAGTGATTGGGATCGCGTCTGGCAAGTGGGCCGGACGACTCGTGTATGGCTTCAGCATCCCTACTGTTGCCTTGCCCGCGCGAGCGTTCGCCGCGGTGGCAGCAGGCGGCGCGTTGCCGTGGGATACCCCGCTCACAAGGCTGCAGAACGATCTGCAAGGGCCCGTGGCCCACGCGATCACAACCGCAGCAGTCATCGGCTCGGGAATCATGTGGTCCGTTAGCGACATGGAACCGGTGTACGGAAGATGTCGTCGCTCGCTTTCGGCGGCGCGTGCGCGCTCGGCGGGACGCAGCTCATGACGACTCTATTTCGGCTCGGCGGAGCGCTCTTCTAGGAGGATGGTCTGATGGCCGAAGGTGAGAGGCGGGTAAGCACGATTCATAGATCGCTGACGCAACCGATCCTTTTGAGCTAGTTTTTCTATGGTGCTCGTGAGTAGGGTCTGAAGTCTCACGAGCTCGGTTACATCGCGGACGAAGCACCTTGCGTAAAGAAATCTTTTTAGATCCAAATGTCTGTTGGAGAGCACAATAACATCTTTAATTGATCCATCCTTGCATAGCAGCCGCGAAGGGTAGTCGTGGACAAGTTCGCCTCGGAGCATTTTTTTCCCGAATTCATCGAAGTTCTATCTTGCTCCCTTTAGAAATCGAGCCACCAATAGTACAAGGGTCGAAGGGACCTGCGAGGTGGTAAATGGCAGACGAGCAAAGGGCAGAAGAGGTTCAACGCTGGACGGCCAA
>Ga0302324_100029878_pt1 | contig 10312 bp, 12 predicted proteins | sample Palsa_T0_1_FD_201949 | JGI IMG/M metagenome (GOLD analysis project Ga0302324, IMG submission 201949) | Peat permafrost microbial communities from Stordalen Mire near Abisko, Sweden - Palsa_T0_1 | ecosystem: Environmental > Terrestrial > Soil > Palsa > Peat permafrost | place: Sweden: Abisko... | reverse complement strand
TCGACCCCGCCCGCGACCTCGCGGTTGCCCACGTCCCCCGGCTCTTCCTCGACGTGGCTGGCAAGCCTATCGTCGGCCCCATTGGGTCGGAGTCCACCCGCACCCGCGCGCTGTTCGAAGCGTCGTCCTACCCGAAGCAGTACTTCGACCTCCGCGGCAGCCCCGGCTCTAACTACACTGCCGCTCTCCGCCGCTTCTTCGACGACGTGCTTACCCCATCTCCTTAACCAGCCGCTCTCAACCGCCGCCCCGCGACGAGCCCCCCGCCAGCTCCGCCCAACAGCTTCAGCAAATGGGCGATCACGTAGGCGAAAGGCTCCGGCTGCAACCGCGTCAGCGCGAGATAAATCAGCATCGCAACGACGCCCACCAGCACTCCGTGGAGAACAAAGCGCGACTCGACGCCGCGGCCTACCCACATCGCAAACAGAAAGCAAGTCACCAGTGACCCAACCGGCGCCACATACAGCAGCGGGGTCTGCCCAAACTTCATGTTGATTGGAATCACGATCAGGATCAGCAAAGCCTCTGCCAAAAATCCGCCAATCAAAATCCGCATCCAGTGAACTCTTTTTCCCATCGCGGCACCGTCCGCCATCGCGCACCCCCAGAACCGCCCCCATTGTCATCGATTCCCGCCCCGTCGCGAATTGTAAAAAATGTCCCCTGCGAGAACCCAACGGCCAAAATTTGGCACAGCAGCTTCGAGTCCGCTACCCTTCATGCATCCGCGCTCGAATCCCCTATGCGCACTGTTCTTCTCATCGCATTCGCCCTCACTGCGACCCTTTCCGCGCAATCGCCGCGCTTTCGCCAACTCACCATCCCCACCGGACCCAGCCCTCGCTTCATCGCCATCGCCGACCTTAACCACGACCACAACCCCGACCTCATCGTCGCCAATGCCGGCTCCGACAACACAGACGACGGCACCCTCTCCGTCCTCCTCGGCGATGGCAAGGGCGCATTCCAACCCGCGCCGGGCTCGCCCTTCCCTGCGGGCCATCTGCCCAACGACATCGCGGTCGCCGATATGAACAATGACGGCCACCTCGACCTCGTCGTCGCCAATCACCAGTCCCCATATCTCCGCATCTTCCTGGGCGACGGCACCGGGCGATTCCGCCTCGCCCCTGGTTCACCCGTCGATGTGCATTCCTACCCGCATCCTCATGGAGTCGCGGTCGCCGACTTCAACTCCGATGGCAAGCTCGACGCCGTCACCGACAGCTGGGGCAACAATCAAATCGAGCTCCTGCTCGGCGACGGTTCCGGCCGCCTCCTCACGCCCGGCACCTTCTTCCCCACCGGCCATCGCCCCTATGAGCGACTCCGCACCGCCGACTTCAACCACGACGGCCACCCCGACATCGTCACCACCAATCTCGACGACGGGACCGTCTCCATCCTCCTCGGCGACGGCAAAGGCGGCCTCCGCAATGCGCCTGGCTCACCCTTCCCTGCCGGCGCCAAGTCCTGGCAAATTGCCATCGACGACCTCGACAACAACGGCGATGCCGACCTCGTCGTCATTCCGTATCAGCGCGACGTCACGCGCCCAGCCGATAACGCCGTCACCGTCCTGTTGGGCGATGGACACGGCGCATTCCATGCAATGCCCGGCACACCGCTCTCCCTCGGCGATTGCCGCGGTCCCAACAGCGTTGCAGCCGGCGATCTCAGCGGTCACGGCGCACAGGCAATCGCCGTCGCCTGCGCGGAAAGCAAAACCCTCCTTCTCTACGACCCCAGCGCCACAGGAAAATTCACCGCGTCCTCCGTCCCTATCGCCGGCGGCTGGGGATCGGTCGCCGTCGCCCGACTCACCAACGACCCTCGCGCCGACATCATCACCGCCAACGCCGACGCCGGCACCATCACCATCTACTTCCCCAACTAGAGCAGCAATCCGCGTAGAATCGCAGCGAACTCCGCAGGAGAACCCACATGGCGCAAATGATCGTCCTCTATAAATCACCAAAAGACCCGGCCACCTTTGACCGGCACTACGCCACAACCCACATTCCGCTGGCAAAGAAAATTCCGGGCCTGCGCAAATACGAAACCAGCCAGGGTCCCGTCATGACTCCTTCCGGCCCCTCCCCGTATCACCTCGTCGCTATCCTCCACTTCGACAACATGCAGGCCATGCGATCGGCCTTCGCCACTCCTGAAGGCCGAATCGCCGGAGAACATGCGCGATCCCTCGCCGAACTCGAAATCCTCCTCTTCGACGACCACGAAGTGTGACTCATTCTTCTGTGCCCTGAGCCTGTAGCTCCAGGGCCTGTCGTGGTAAACTGACCCTTTGCGGCGAGCTGCGCCCACGCGTCTCTTCTGCCCGCATTCATTTTCGAAAGCGAGACTCGATTCACTCATGGCGAACCACGTTTCCGCGCTCAAGCGCGCCCGTCAGACCACGAAAAAGACCGCGGTCAACCGTTCCAATAAGACCTACTTCCGCTCCACGCTCCGCGCGCTGCGCGAGGCCCTGCAGAAGGGCGACCCCCAGGCCGTCGCCACCGAGTTCCGCACCGCTGTGTCCGTTATCGACAAGAGCGTGAAGAAGGGCGTCATCCACGCCAACACGGGCTCCCGCTACAAGAGCCGCCTCAATGCGCGCGTCAAGGCCGTCGGGACCAAATCGGCCACGCCCGCCAAAGCAGCAGCCAAAAAAGCCGCCCGCTAACCCGCTAATTTTGTCTCAAGGATGATCGAGAGCCGCCCAGGCTCTCACGCCGTCCCGCGTTTGCTGATGCGAACCCGGAAGAGTTGTTCCGCGCTTGGCCTGTGCCCTGCGCGGTTTGTCACCTTGCGGAAAAGGTGACGTTGAGCAACGAACCAAAGCATCAGGGGCTAAAAGCCCTCCTCATTTTGCGGCAGCTACGGCACGACCGAGGTCGTGCCCTGATACAAAAGCGGCTTGTTCGGCGTTTTTCCGCAAGCTGTTGTGCCGTAGACCTTATTCCCTGCTCTTATTGATCCACGCTCAAAAACCCCGTCGGCACATAGTGCGTCGACACGCTCCCGTTGTCCACCGTCACAAACGTCACACCCTCATGATCTCCATACTGCATGCCCCGCCACCAGTTCCCGCACACCGCGCCCCCCGTCACGTACTCGATCCCATGCCGGCGCACGTTCTCCACAATGTGCGTGTGCCCTTGCAGTAGGGCAATCACGTTGTACTTCTCGATCATCGGAATCATGTAGTCCGAGTTGACGATCGGTTCGTAAACCTTGCTGTTCGACCCCGTCCCGTAGGTCGCCATGCTTGTGGCCCATGGCACATGGCTAACGACAATCGAAGGCATCGCCACCGTCGCCTGCAGTACCCGTTCCAGCCATGCTGCCTGGTCGATATCGATCCCCGGAAACCAATCCCGCCCCTTGATCAGGATTGAATCCAGCACAATAAAATTTACGCCCTTATGCGTGAACGCGTAATACGTCGGCGTGCCGAACACCTTCTGAAACATCGCCTTGCCGAAAATCACATCGTGCGAGCTCATCCCCGTCTCCAGCCCCGCTATATCGTGATTCCCCAGCACGTGCCACACCGGCATGCGCAGCGTCCTTTCCGCCTCCGCATACAGCTCGTACTGCTCCACGATCCGATCCTTGTGCACCTTCAGCGCGTCGTACACATGATCCCCGCCGCAAATCGCAAACTCCGCGTCCGACGAGTTGATGATGTCCATGGCCAGCGCCGTACCCTCGGGCGCATCCATCTCCGGTTCAATGTGTACGTCGGTAAAGAACGCAAACGTAAAACTTCCCGGCGACTGTATCGTCGGCCGCAAATTCGCGCTCGCCCTCTCCGGCACTCCGCCCAGCGCACACGCCGCGGCGGCAATCCCGGAACCCCTGAGAAAATTCCTTCGATTCATACGATTCGTCCTGCTTGTTGATCCTGCTGCACCATACCGGCCTACACCATCAACCCGCCATTCCAAAGAAGTAATTCTCGAGTAGTACTGTCGAAGGTAACTACCCTTACCCAAAAGGCACTGTGACACCGATCACGCTGGCCGCCAGCCAGCCGCCCCTCTGTCCCGAAACCGGTTCGGAGGCCCATTCCGGCCGCGCCCCCGCTCCCAAGTGGGAATTGCGACGAAGCTCCCAAAACAAAAAGGAGCAGCTCCACGCCGCTCCCCTGTCACCAAGCTGAATCGCTGATTTTCTGAACGCTGAACGCTTTCCTGTCAGCGTCCATCCCGCAGCCGAGCCGCCAGCCGATCCGGCAACCCAGCCCGCACAATCCGCTCCTGCGCCTCTTTTACGTCGTACGGCACCCGATACCACGTCACCGTCATCCGCGCGTCATCGTACAACGCGAACGCCGCGCGCCAATCGCCATCCCGCGGCTGACCCACCGATCCCGGATTCAGCAGATACCGCGCACCTATCCGCAGCTCTAGCTCGAACTCCTCTGCTCCACCGTGGTCTCCGTGCCCTCCGTGGTGCGGCTGGCGCGTTGCGTACTGCGGCGTCAGCCGGAACCACTCGTCGCCGTTCGTCGCGAAACCGCCCTGCACATGCGTGTGCCCGAAGAACGTAATCCGCGCATCGGTGGCCTGGAGCGCTGGCCACGCATCGCGCACCGTCAGCACGTAATCGTCCTCATCCACGGGCGATCCGTGCACGCAGCGTACATACGGCCCGTCCGGCGCAATCGGGCCGACCGCCATGTGCCGCAGCCAGTCGCGATGCTCGTCCGTCAGCACGCATTCGGTCCACCGCGCAGCCCTCTGGGCTACAGGATTGAACTCCTCAATCCCAGCCAGACCGCTGCAAACGCGATCATGATTGCCGCGCACGAACACGCTGCCCAGCCGTCGCGTCTGTTCAATCACTTCGTTGGGATTCGCGCCGTATCCAACCACATCGCCCAGGTTCCACACCACGTCGTGGGACGGAGCTGCGGCCAGCACCGCCTCCAGAGCCTCAAGGTTGGCATGAATGTCCGAGATGAGCAGGGCGCGCATGAAGACGAAACCACCATAGCGGCCGCCTGGGGAAGGCCCCGATGCACCCTGGTTAGGGCATCGGGGAAAGGGCCGTTTACCACTCTATTGGATGGAGCACACGCTTGTCGCGATCTTTTTACGCAACCCCGGCCATCAGACCCGCGCCCAGTGCCCAGGAGCCGCCTCTCGCAGCGGATGCACTTCACCGCTGGAGCCCACGCCGCTCGGCCCGACCATCGCCAAGGGCTGGTCGAGATCGGTTCGCATCGTTGGCACCGCACCCAGCAGACTACGCGTGTATTCATGCAACGGATCCCGAAAAATCGCCGCCCGCGACGCCTGTTCCAACAGCAGCCCGTGCCGCATCACCGCAACCCGATCCGCAACCTGAGAAACAACGGCAAGATCATGCGAGATAAACAACATCGCCAACCCGAACCGCGCGCGTAAATCGGCCAGCAGTTCCAGGATCTGCGCCTGCACCGTCACATCCAGCGCCGTCGTCGGCTCATCGGCGATCAACAGCCTGGGCCGGTTCGCAATCGCCATCGCAATCAGAATCCGCTGCCGCTGTCCCCCTGAAAACTGGTGCGGATAATCGCCATACCGTCCCGCCGGATCCGGCAGAGCCACAGCGTGCATCGCCTCCAGGACCTTGTCCCGCACCTGACTGCGCGAAAGCTCCCGCTGATGCACCCGCACCGCCTCCGCAATTTGTTCACCCACCGGCATCACAGGATTCAGCGCCGTCATTGGCTCCTGGAAGATCATCGCGATCTCCCGCCCACGCAGGCGGCGCATCTCCTCGGCCGGAAGCGCAACCAGATCGCGACCATCGAAAGCGATCCGCCCCTCGACCCTTGCCGCTGGGTCCAGCAGACGCAGAATGGCCAGGGCGGTGACGGATTTTCCCGACCCCGACTCACCGACCAGTCCGAGCGATTCACCGCTGGCGATGTCGAGCGAAAGCCCGCGCACCGCCTGCGTTGCGCCAAAACCAATGTTCAGATTTTCGATGGAAAGCAGCGCCACAGCGCCATGGTACAGCAGCTATATCGTCCGCAAAGCCAGCGCACAGCAGCGCTCACCAGGCAGTCCTGGGCTTCGGAACTAAGCCTTACTCTTCTTTTTCTTGTATTCCTGCAGGCCCTTCTGAAAATCGAGCGACGTACCCGCATAGGGAGAAGGCGCAACTGTCCGCTTCTTGCGAGGTGTAACAGCAACCTCGTCCGTCGCCGCCGCAGCTACGCTCTCCGTAGCAGATGCCTCCGGCTCGGCGCGAAACGACCGCGGCAACTCGGATGTATTGAATGCGATCCCATCGTGCGCCATCTGCCGGGCAGCGCGCGCCAGCAGTTCGCGCTTGGCGGTCATCCGCTTCACAGCCGCGTCGCGGTCAGCGTCACACGGAAATTCTTCGTAGCGGAGAAGATGAGCCAGTTTTCGATCGAAAAGGTCGATCTCTTCGTGCAGAGTCTTCAGTTGATACCTGTCCTGCGCCAGTACGGGCATTACAAAACTCCAGCAGCCGTAGCCGAGGTTAGAAGCGGCGATAAGTGCGAAGAGGGGCCGCACTGGCCCCTCTCGACCGTTCCTGCTTGTCTCTGCTTAGACAACCTGAACGTTTTCTGCCTGCCAGCCCTTCGGTCCCTTTACAACGTTGAACTGGACCGCCTGGCCTTCCTGCAACGAGCGAAATCCATTGCTCTGGATCGCCGAAAAGTGCACAAAAACATCCTCGCCGTTCGCGCGGCTCAGAAAGCCAAACCCTTTGGCGTCGTTAAACCATTTCACTGTTCCCTGTTCCATAACTGTAACTATTTCCTTTTGCTTTGAAGTGTATCGCTGAACTCTGCGTGGAATTGTTTGCAAGTCAGCGGTACAGCCAGAACAGGCAAGAACACCATTTCGGATTCGACGATGCTGTTTATACTTTACCATGCGGCCTGCGCCATCGGCGAAAATACTTCTCGCTCGACGACTGGCTTGCGCCGCTTCAGACCTGTAAAGAATTCAGCGATCCGGCGAGAACCCGTTCCGTCATCACCTGGAAGTGATATCCCATCACCGCCATGGTCATCGCCGCTCCAAACGATTTCCTGTGGCGCGTCGCCGCTGTCACTACAAACTTCCAGTAGCTCATGCGCGATTGTCCGAGAATCCCCTGACGCACCAGCGACAGCAGAAACGCCCGCACATTGCCAAAGCTAACGTGCGCCTGATACCGCGGCTTGCACCGGCTCAGGTAACTTCGCACCCGCCGGTAATAGGGTTCGCTCGCGTAGATACGCTGGAGTACCGAACGATAGCCCTCGATCAGCCGCTCCGCATTCATGCGCGGTTGAAAGTTGAGATGGCAATCCATGTTGTTCCCCGCCCCGCTGTCCACCATGCGCCCTTCTCGAGTAAGGCGGCGAAACAGCTGCGTGCCCGGCATCGCCTGCAGCAGGCCGACCATCGCGATCGGAATCGCGCTCTGCTGAATGAACTCCACGAGGCGGTCGAAAATGTCCTCTTGATCGGTGTCGAATCCCAGAATGAATCCGCCCATCACCTCAATCCCGTACTGCTGAATCGTTGCCACGCTGTCCAGCAGATCGCGGCGCGTGTTCTGCAGTTTGTTCGTCGCGGCCAGGCTCGACTCGTCCGGCGTTTCGATGCCCAGAAAGACCGAAGCGAACCCCGCCTCCTTCATCGACTCGAGCAATCCCGCATCGTCCGCAAGGTTGATGGAGGCTTCCGTGATGAAGCGAAATGCGTATCCGTGCGCCTTCTGCCAGGCGATTATCGCCGCCAGCAGCAGGCGCGCCCGCGGTTTATTGCCAATGAAGTTGTCATCCACGATGAACACCGGGCCTCGCCACCCGGCCTCATACAGCTGATCCAGCTCCAACAGAACCTGCGGCGCATCTTTGGTGCGCGGACGACGTCCGTAAATCTCGATGATGTCGCAGAACTCGCAGTTGAACGGACACCCTCGCGAGCATTGCACCGTCATGGTGCTGTAGCGTTGCATCCGGATCAGGCTCAGATCCGGGAGCGGACTTCGATCGAGGGTCGGCCGTTCCTCGCTCTCGTATTGCGGACGCGCCGTACCGCGCTCCAGATCGGCCGCCAGACCGTCGATCAGTTCTTCCGCCTCTCCGATCACGACGTGGTCGCACTCGAGCTCGGCGTGCGTCACACTACTCGTAATCGGCCCTCCGACCACCGTGCGCAGACCACGCGCGCGACAGTGCCGTACGATCGCAGTCAGCTCCGTCTGCTGCACCTGCATACCGCTGATGAACGCCACATCCGCCCACGCGAGATCGCGGTCTCGCAGGCGCTCGACGTTCGTATCCACCAGCCGTTTGTTCCACGAGTACGGCAACAGAGCCGCCACTGTCATCAATCCCAGCGGAGGCTGCGCGGCGCGCTTGCCCTGAAACGACAACGCGTATCGAAAACTCCAGTAAGTATCGGGAAATCGCGGATAGACCAGCAGCACATTCACAGTTGCATCCCCCTTGACCGCTCACCGGAGGATTGTGCAACTCAGCTCTTCTCACACCGTGCCGCGTCCGTTATTAGTGTCCACCTGCCGGCGGTGTGCCGAATCACTCGTACAAAAACATTACACAGCGATTCGCCCCATGGTCACTTGCACCAAAAGCAAAAGGAAGCGGATCGCTCCGCTTCCTTCTTGCTTCTCAAACTCGAAACTACTTCTTCGGTGGCGCGATCGTGTCTTTTGCCGACTTCGCTACGCGAAACTTCACGACCGTCTTCGCCTTGATCTTGATCTGTTCGCCGGTCTGCGGGTTGCGGCCCATGCGCGCCTTCCGCTCCGCCTTCACCAAACGGCCGAGGCCCGGAATTACAAATACGCCGTTCTTCTTCGTCTCCTTGATCGCTGTGTCCGCCAGCAGATCCAGAAAAGCTGCCGACTGCTTGTTAGTGAGTTCCAGTTTCTCCGCCAGCTGTCTTACCAGTGCGGTCTTCGTCATCGTTGTTGCCATTCGTGTTCCTCCTTGTTTTTCTTCGAGGTCGCCGGAGTTATCTTCCGGAGCACTCTCCGGGGCCCTTCAACCTGCGCAAAAGCCAGTATTGACGCGGCTCCGAAAGAACCTACCGCCCTTTACCCTGCGGCTTTCAGCAGCGTTTGTCAATGGCAAAACCCGCGTTTCCACAGGTTTTTTGCGGTTTTTCCTGGCATTTCTCTGGAAAACCCGGTTTTTGCCCGATTTTTTGGCTGGGTACGCGCTCGAAACCGCCATCTGCGCGCATTTGCGACGTCTTCTGCATCTTCCACACTACTGCCGTGCAGTCTAGTCCCCGCGTCTCGTCATGCGCAATGCGCATTCACCCATGCAGCCTTCCGCCGGTCCAGACTGGACGCGGACGTTCGGCACGCACCAGCGGTGCATTCAGAAAATCCACCAGCGGAGCGGCCAACCGGAATCGCTTCTCAATCTCCAACGCGAGTCCCGGCTTCAACGCCGCCTCCGCCGGCAGATGCGCCGTCACCCCCCACTGCCGCCACTTAATCCACTCGATCGCCGGATGCTCGGCGGGAAATCCCTTCGGAGCCCGCGCCAGCGCCAGCGGATCGTGCACCGCAAAAACACGCAGCAGCTTCTTGTCCTCGATCAGCTTCTTCCACTCCGCATGGTGCTCCATCAGACGCCTGCGAATTGCCAGCAGCTGATTCTTCTCCGGCATGTAAACTCCCGCTGCGATCACCAGTTCCTGCGCACCAACATGCATGTAGTAGCCGCCGCCAGAAGTCTTCTCCAGAGCGCTGCGCGACCACCACGCGCCCAGATGCGTCTTGTACGGCGATTTGTCAGCGGCGAATCGCGTATCCCGATAAATCCGAAACAAGCACTTCGCCGCGGGGCGCATATGCGCGGGAGCGTATTCCGCCATTCCTTCCGTCAGCCGCTCGATCAGCGCCAGCATCGGCGCCTTCAGCTTGCCCTCATAGATCCCGCGCCGCGCTTCGAACCACTCCCGCTTGTTGTTGCGTTTCAGTCCGCGCAGAAACCGCAGCGCCTCTTCGTCAAAATACGATTCGCGTTTCACTCGATCATTCTATCGGCGTCCTCTTGTGGATTCGCCAGGAGTTGTATTGCATCCCGCGGCCAAAACCGATCACACTGGACAAATGCGTCGCACGTTTTTCCCGTTCCTCCTGTGCCTGTCCCTCGCAATCGCCGCAGCGCCCGCAAACACTTCCGCACAGTCCGCGAACCATCAGATCACTCCACACCAGGCACACCAAATCGCCGCCCTTGTTGCCCGCCACGAAGACATCGACCTTGCCGACACACACATCGAGATGAACAGCATGGACCTCG
>Ga0302324_100029877_pt1 | contig 10313 bp, 9 predicted proteins | sample Palsa_T0_1_FD_201949 | JGI IMG/M metagenome (GOLD analysis project Ga0302324, IMG submission 201949) | Peat permafrost microbial communities from Stordalen Mire near Abisko, Sweden - Palsa_T0_1 | ecosystem: Environmental > Terrestrial > Soil > Palsa > Peat permafrost | place: Sweden: Abisko... | reverse complement strand
GCGCAATGGTGCGTGCAGCCTCGGCCTCAGTGAGCGGCAGGTTTGCGGAATTTCGCCATGCAGCATAGCTGGGCTGTAAATGAATGGGAGCGAAGTACCGTCCGGAGGCGATGCCGGCAGCAGCCAATCCGCGCATCACGGCATCCCGGCTTACGGGAGCGTTTTTATTGAGGCGTACGACGTAGACAAACCAACTGACGCGGCCGTCAGCCACCGAAAGCGGCGGAAGAGTAAGCTCCCGATAGCGGCTGAGCCGCTGGTGATAGGCCGAAGCGACAGCCGCGCGCTTGTGCAGGATCTCGTCCAGTCTCGACATCTGCGCCAGCCCTAAGGCGCAATTGATCTCGGAAATGCGATAGTTATAGCCCAGCTCGGTATGTTGAAACCAGTCGTCGGTTTCATACCGTCCCTGGTTGCGCAGAGCGCGGATGCGCCGGGCGAGCGCCTCGTCTCGCGTGACCACCACGCCGCCTTCTCCGGTGGTGATCTGCTTGTTGGGGTAAAAGGCGAAGACGCCGGCGTGGCCCATGGAGCCGGCCTTGCGGCCGCGGTGCTCGGCCCCAATCGCCTCGCAGGCATCCTCAATCACCAATAGGCCGTGCCGTTCGGCAATCTCGAGGATGGTCGAAATATCCGCGGGAACCCCAAAGTTGTGGACCACCAGGACGGCTCGCGTCCTGGGCGTGATGGCCTCTTCCATCCTCTGCGGGTCGATATTCAGCGTGGTCGGATCGATATCAGCAAAGACCGGGGTTGCCCGTTCATAACGAATGGCATTCGCGGCAGCGATGAAGGCAAATGAGGGAACGATGACCTCATCCCCCTCTCCGATACCCAGCGCGCGCATGCAAAGATGCAGCCCTGCTGTTCCGGAGCTGACCGCCACCGCGTGGGGCGCGGAAACGTATGTGGCGACTGCCGCCTCGAATTGCTCGCTCACAGGCCCGAGGCTGAGCCGTGGAGTGCGCAACACAGCCACGACTGCTTCGATTTCCTTCTCAGTGATATCGGGTGCGGACAAGGGTATCTTCATGCAATCGTGTCCGCGCGCTTCACGATCAACTCTTCAGAGAGTGGAACCGTGGTGAGCACTTGCACGATCTTCTCCGATGCATGTCCGTCCCCATAAGGGTTGGTCATGCCCGCGAGCGGCTCGCGAAACTCAAGGCTCATGGCCTCGGCAATTTTTGTGAGGATGGCCCTGGTCTCCGGCTCGGCATCCAGAACGTTGCGGGCCCGCTCGCGGCCCTTCTGCCGGAAACCCACATTCACCACCGGCAAAGCAAAGGATGCAGCCTCCATAATGCCACTGCTGGAGTTACCGATGAGCAGGGCAACCCGGCGAAGCAGACTCCAGTAAGTCACCGAGTCCAGATTGACGTAGACCCTGGCGTCGTTGCGGGTGGAGAGGAAGGCCCGTGTCCGCTCCAGCAGCGCATGGCTGCCCGCATCGGCGTTGGGATAGCAGAAGAGTATTTGCGCGTCCACTTCTCGCAGGGCAGCAAAGAGGGAATCGGCCTCCTGCGTTGTATCCCGCATGATGGTCACCGGATGATACGCGACCACGACCGTAGGACGTTGCAGATCGAGTTCGAGTCGCTGCTCAAGCTCGTGCACGTCGAGCAGGCGGCTGCGGCGAAGATGGTCGAGCGAGGGAGCGCCGGCGCGATGGACTCTCCACGCCTCCTCGCCCATCGCGATCACACGGGCCCGTGCTCCTTCGGTCGAAGTGAAGTGAACATGGCTCATCTTGGTGAGCGCGTTTCTCACTGCATCGTCGATGGCTCCCTCGCTGATCTCGCCGCCTTCAATATGCGCGACGGGAATACGCAGCGTGAGAGCCACAGATGCGGGGGCGAGCATCTCATAGCGATCCGCGATCAGGAGCAGCAGATCAGGCCGCATCTGCCCCAGAAGGTCGGCCAGGGAAAGCACGGCCATGCCCAATGTCTTTGCCATGCCCACATCGGTATCCGAACTGAGCAGACACTCGAGCCGTGCGGCAATGGGCAACCCATCCTTCTCGATCTCTTTCACCGTCTCCCCGAACTGGGGCGAGAGATGTGCGCCCAACACGATCAGCTTCAGGTCGACCTCTTCGTGCTGCGCCAAATCGTGTAGGGGCCAATAGAGGTGGCTATAGTCGGCGCGGGAACTGGTCACTACGGCAATCGTTCGCTTCATACGGATACCACGCCCGCCGCTTTCACCACTGCGCTCGGCTGATATTCGGGCACGACACGCATTACCGCGGCCAATAGCTCTTCGCGGGAGCGTCGCCGGCAGGCCTGCTCGAGCTGTCGCAGAGTGTCATCCAGAACGGCTTCCGGCAGGCAGGGACTTTTGACCTCTCTTAGTGGCTGCCGGAAATCCGCATGGCCAACGTATGCTTCCCGGTCAGAGAGCAGCGCTTCACACATCTTGTCGCCCGGTCGCAGTTGGGTAAAGACAATGGGCACCTGGCCGGATCCGTCCATCAGATAGTGGGCCAGTGATTCCACCGGCACGGGTTCCCCCAATTCCGGCACCAGTATGCCTCGCGGAGTCTCTGCTGAAGCTGCGTGCAGTAGCAGGGCTACCGCATCCTCAGTAGTGAGGAAGTAGCGGCGGACTTTGGGATGTGTAACTGTTACTGGCTGCCCGGAGAGTATTTGCTTTAAGAAGAGAGGAACGATACTACCTTCTGAACCGAGCACATTGCCCAGGCGTACTGCCTTCATCCGGGCAGATGCAGCGCGTGGCGCCAGCAGAACCAGCTCGGCGATTCTCTTCGACGCGCCCATGATGCTGGCCGGGTCAACGGCCTTGTCGGTGGACAGCAGAATCAGCTGCTCAGTCTCAACGTTGGCTGTGGCGGCCTGCACCAGCAGGTTGGTGCCGATCGCGTTGTTCTCGATTGCCGCAAAGGGATTTTTCTCCATCAGCGGAACATGCTTGAAAGCGGCTGCGTGATAAACGATCTGGGGCCGATAACGACTGAACATTTCAGCCAGGAGGGCCGGCTGAGAGACGCTGCCCAGGATGGACACATGCTCGATCGGGCACGGTAGTTGTCGCAGGGCGGTATCGATTTCATAAAGACTTCGCTCCGCAGCCTCCAGCAACACCAACTGCTTAGGTGCAAGCTGGGCGATGCCGCGAGCCAAAGCCGAACCGATCCAACCGCCGGCACCGGTAATCAGAATCCGTTTGCCCTGCAGTGAAGCTGCCGCCTGAGCTCGATCAAGAGCCAGCGGCGCACGATCGAGAAAGCTCTCCCACGCGCAGGGCGCGAGGTTGAGTGCCGAGGAACTGCTTCGATCATTGATGCTTTTCATTGTCGACACTCCTTCCATTATGCGTTAGGCCGAGAACTTCCGGGGCTCAGGCCACCACCGCGTAGCGGACAGCATCTCTATATACAGCTGGGGAGGGGAACGGGTTTTCGCGATTTCCTCCGCTTGCCGTCGGCCAAGGAGAATCGCAGCAACCGACGGACTCTTCCCGCGACAGTTCAGGATTTTCTAAACCAGCATATCCACCGAGCGACGTTGACCCCTCGAATCATGGAGGGGTGGGGAAAAGCAGAGGCCGGCAATCAGCCGGCCCTTTCCTTCCACTCGTCCGCGCTGTACCTAGAGGTGTTGTTTTCCATGGCGGCAGTTCTGCGAGCGTTCTTCGGCTATTTCTTTCTGGTCATGATAGTTCGTATTGTCGGGCGGCGTCCCGGCAAGCAGATGACTCCTTTTGAATTTGTCCTCATCTTTTTTATCGGTGGGCTTGCGCTCACCGCGATCGTAGGTGACGAGGTTTCGTTTACGAATGGGATTTGCCAGATCATCACCATGGGTCTGGCGCACTATAGCCTTGCCTGGGCTCGAACCAAGTCCCGGCGTTTCGCGCGACTAGTGGATGGAACTGCGCTGATTCTTCTCGAAAATCAAAGTTGGCGCGCGGATACGCTTAGGCACATGCGCATCTTTGACGACGATGTAATTGCCTCCGCGCGCGACTCGGGAATAAAAACGCTTCAGGAAATCGACCGCGCAGTGCTCGAACGGAATGGGGAAATCAGCGTTTCCCGCTTGCAACAAGATGCCTAGGGACCGAGATTAGTCATGGCTACGAATCAAATTTCCCGGCCAGTGGAAGACTCCATTGCCAAAGTGAATGACGAGGTTGCAGTCGGAGAAGACCTGGATTTTCAGAGGAAGTGGTGGCGCTTTGAAAATGCAGCCTGGGTCGTCTTCACTCTAATCATTATCCTGGACCTGTCGGGCCTGTTTGGACGAGGTCCGATCGCGTCGGCTGAGCGCCGCTCCGCCGACGGAGTCTTCGATGTCAAATATGAGCGAATTGAGAGAACGGATTCACCTTCCATCCTTACCGTGCAGTTCGCTCAATCGGCGATTCAGAACGGAAAAATCCAACTCTACGTCAGCAATAGCCTGATCAAGCAGCTTGGCACCCAGCGCGTCATTCCCGCGCCGCAAGATACCGTCGTCGGAGAGGGTGGGTTGACGTACACCTTCCCGGCTTCGAGATCTCCAGCGAGCGTAGATCTAGCACTGCAGCCATCGGGTCCAGGGATCTACGACTTCACCATCGGCGTCGTAGGCTCCCCGCCAGTGCAGGCAAAGGTCGTCGTCGTCCCCTAAAGGAACTTGGCTTGTCTACCATCATTCACGCCGTTTTTGGATATCTCTTTCTACTCCTCATTGTGCGCGTGCTAAGCCGGCGCCCGGGAGGACAGCTGACATTGTTCGAGTTCGTGATTGTCTTCCTGATCGGCGGAGTCATCATCCTGAGCACGGTTGGAAAGGACCGGTCGGTCACCAATTGCGTCACTGCAATTCTTACCGTGGGATTAATGCATTGGATGGTGTCCGGGATAAAAGGCAAATTTCCGCGCCTGGGCGCCGTGGTTGACGGTACCCCCCTTACCCTGCTGAAGAATGGCGAGTGGCAGCTGGAGGTAATGAAGGGCATGCGCATCGATCGCGAGGACGTCATGGCCGCAGCCCGCACAAAAGGAGTTACCTCTATCTACGACGTTGCCTACGCAATCCTCGAACGCAATGGGGCCATCAGCATCATAAAAAACGAGAAGTAGTTTTGCGGCGCCGCAACTTCTGATCGGCGTTGCGGGATGAGCCCATGGCGAAAGTAAGCACGAAAGAAGCGCCCCGAACTTCTGAGAACCAAATCGTCGAGACAGATGTACCGGCTCGCCTGGATCGCCTTCCCTGGAGCCGCTGGCATACGCGCATCATCGTCGCCCTCGGAACCTCCTGGCTGCTGGATGGCTTGGAGGTAACCCTTGTCGGCTCACTTTCGGGGGTTCTGGAAAGTAAGAACGGGCTGTCTCTCAGCGATCCGCAGGTCACCTCGGCAGCCACGTTCTATCTTGCTGGAGCCGTTATGGGAGCCATTCTCTTCGGCTATCTCACGGACCGGCTGGGGCGCAAGAAGCTCTTTCTGGTCACCTTGGCTACGTATTCACTCGCCACTATCGCAAGCGCATTCTCTTGGAATTTTCTGAGCTTCGCCGTCTTCCGTTTTTTCACGGGTTGTGGGATTGGAGGAGAGTACTCGGCGATCAATTCGGCTGTGGATGAGCTCATTCCCGGGAAGGTGCGCGGCACCGTAGACCTGGTAGTCAATGGGACCTTTTGGGTCGGGGCGACTATGGGCTCGCTTGCAGCGATGTTCCTGCTCCATGGCCATGGGCTATCCGCCGCAACTAGCTGGCGGTATGCATTCGGGGTCGGCGGCAGCCTGGGAGCGGCGGTTCTGATCCTGCGGCTTTACGTTCCGGAAAGTCCACGCTGGTTGATGCTTCGCGGTTATGAGGAACAGGCAAACAAAGTTGTCAAAGAGATCGAAGCCAAGGTATCGAAAGGCAATCCTGGCAGTTTGCCCGCGCCGGAGGGAAAGCCGCTCAAAATTACCGTCCGCGACCACACTCCTCTCAAAGAGATCTTTCGCAATATGCTGGGGGACAATCGTCAGAGATCGTTTCTGGCGTTGACGCTCATGGTGGGTCAAGCCTTCTTCTTCAATGCGGTCTTTTTTAGCTACGCTCTGGTGGTGAAGAAGTTCTTTCACGTAAGCAACGACGATCTGCCGCGATACCTTTTGCCTTTTGCAGTAGGTAGCTTCCTGGGCCCCATGGTGCTCGGCCCACTGTTCGACAAAATAGGACGCAAGCCGATGATTACCGCGACCTATGGTACCGCCGGGCTTCTTCTTCTGGGCACTATCTACCCTTTCGCTCATGGCATGATTGGTGCCCGTGGAATGGGTATTTGCTTCACCGTGATTTTCTTCATTGCTTCGTCCGCAGCCAGCGCCGCTTACCTGACTGTGAGCGAGATTTTTCCACTCGAAATACGCGCCTTTGCCATCGCTGTTTTCTATTCCCTGGGAACTCTGATCGGCGGAGTCGGAGCGCCGCTCCTTTTTGGTTTTCTGATCGCCAGTGGCTCGCGGATAAACGTCGGTCTGGGATATCTATTGGGCGGATTACTTATGCTGGCGGGCGCAGTCTGCGAGTACTTCATTGGAGTAGAAGCAGCGGGCAAGTCGCTGGAATCGATTTCGTCGCCGCTGCAAAGTGCTAAGTAGGAAAGAGCAACAGGCGAGGCTCAAAGACGCGAAAACCCCACGTACTGAACTCAGTTTTTCGTTTCCTCACGAAGGACGGGTGGTTCCATATCTCGCTCGTTTTTCGCGAGATACTCAGCATTCACTGCGGTCCAGGTACACCCAGGACTGACATCCTGGGGCATTCTCAGTCGTCCCTTCGGGACTGGTCCCCGGCGGGAATGTACACCCAGGACTAACGTCCTGGGCTACTCTCAGCCGTCCCTGCGGGACTGATCGCGATACCCCCCGCGATAGCTGAAGATTCAGCCCATGTTGACCGTTGGGTCCGTCGGATGAATCGAGAGTCAGAGGGAAAGAGCAGCGGAATCCCACATCTCGCGAAAAACGAGCGAGATATGGGGCCCACCCGTCCTGTTCCACTGGGCTTGGTTATGGGACGGACGCTATGCGCTTTGCGCAGCACGTTCAACAAATTCCCTATGCGGGCAGCTCGGCTGCGCTGGGGAAGTCGTGCTGCTGGCGACCCAGGTCGCCGTCATACTTCACACTGCTCTTGAAAAGCTCATAGCGGCCATCGTCAAACTGCTTTGCGTAGGAGCGTAGCCCGCTGAGCTGTTCCTCGGAGAGTGGCTTGAAGCTGCGAAGGATCTCCAGATTCTGATCCATAACACGCATGGAATCCATGCCGCTGATGGTGGTCGATACACCGGGCAGGCTCATGGCAAAAGTCAGCGCCTCGGTAGGGGTCAAGGCACCCTGCGAGATCATCTCGCCCGACCCACCCATGCTTTTCATTCCGAATACCGCCAAGCCGCGCTGTGCGGCGACAGGTAGTACCTGCTGCTGGAAACTCCGATAGCTGTAGTCGAAGGGATTCAAAGGCATTTGTATCGTGTCGAAGGGAAAACCGCCATTGAGCATCGCGAGATGAATGGAAGGATTCTTGTGGCCGGTAAATCCGACGAAGCGCACTTTGCCTTGCTGCTTCGCCGCGGCGAGTGCCTCCAGAACACCATCCGGCGCATAGCATTTTTCCGGATCGTTGTAGTACACCACTTCATGCACCTGCCATACATCCAGGTGATCCGTCTGCAGGCGAGTCAGCGACTCCTCCAGCATCCGCATGGCGACATCTTTTTTCCGGCCGTGGGTACAGACCTTGGTCATCACGATTGCTTTATCGCGCTTGCCCTTGAGCGCAGTACCGAGGCGCTCTTCGCTTGCCCCCTTGTAGTACTCCCACGCGTTGTCAAAGAAGTTGATTCCATGGTCCAGGGCTTTCGCGACCATATTGTTCACTTCCGGTTGGCCCGCCACGGTGCCGAGGTGGTAACCGCCGACGCCGAGGATGGAAACTTGAAGCCCGGTCTTCCCCATGGGGCGTTGCGGCACCTGGAACTCCGCAACCGTTCCTCCACTCTCTCCCTGAGCGTTGGGTACAAGGGGATTCGCTTGTCCCTGGGGCGCCTCGTTCTGTCCCTTCGCGGACGCCGCGGAGATCATGGAAACAGCACCAGTCATAGCGACACCTTTCAAAAACGCTCGTCGGCTTTCCCAGCCTTCAGCATTGGTCTTCAATCGTGAGCCCTTACACCATCTTGGGAAGTTAGTCGGAAATCTGTGGGAACGGCCGGCCCGTGTTCTGGGTGGCGTAAACTATTTGCTTTACTTCAACCTGCTCCATATCGAGCGGAAATTCGTGGGCTATGCGCGCTTCAGGGTTGTCGAACTTGATGGAGGTCTTATAGAGCTCAAAATGGCCATCGCCTGCATAGGGCTTTGCACGCTCTCGCAGAGCCTGCATCTCCGGCGCTGAGAGTGCGGTGAAACCTTGCGCGATCGCTAGATTCTGTTCCAGGATCGGCACCTCGGAGACGCCTGAGATGGTGGTAGCGACCGGCAGGCTCATGGCATATTGCAGCAGCTCCTTAGCAGTGAAGACGCCTTTCTGTACAGGCTCCCCGTGGCCTCCGATCGGCTTCATGCCCAGTGGAGCGATCCCGCGGCTATTCAGTACGGGTAGCACCTTCTGCTCGAAGGAAAAGAAATTGGCGTCGAAGGGATTGAGTGGCATTTGCACCGCATCGAAGGGGAAACCGGTGTCCAACATAGAGAGGTGAATATCAGGATCCTTATGCCCACTGAAGCCTACAAAGCGCACCTTGCCTTGCTCTTTAGCCTTGCGCAGCGCTTCGGCTGCGCCATTCGGCCGGATAAACTCCCGCGGATCGTTCTGAAAGGAGACTCCATGAATCTGCCAAAGGTCGAGGTGGTCTGTTTGCAGGCGTCGCAGCGACTGCTCCAGCATCTTCATGGCCAGCGACGCATCCCGGCCGTGGGTGCATACCTTGGTCATAAGGAATGCGCGATCGCGCAAGCCGCGCAGCCCCTTGCCGAGCCAGTCTTCTGACTTGCCCCGGTTGTATTCCCAGCAGCAATCGTAGAAAGTGATGCCGCCATCGAGTGCGCGATGGACAATTTCAACCGCGGTCGCCTCGTCTTTCGCTGCGCCAAGGTGATGGCCGCCGAGGCCAAGCGCAGAGATCTTCACGTCTGTTTTGCCAAAATTGCGGAGGGGGATCATCGAACTCACAAGCCAATAGATGCGTGGGCATCAGGGTTTCGCCGCCTGCTTTCGTGGGCGATCGCATTTGGATGTAATGTCCCGTTTATGCGATGAAAGCGCAGGTTCCGCTCTTCGGCCTTATTGTTGAGCCCTTTAAGACAAGCAGCATGTGGCGTCATTTGACGCTTTCCCGGCCGGGTCCCCTCCGGTACGCTCGGCCCTATGGGCGTCGATTCTCAAGCGACAACAACCTGTCGTTTTAGAGGGTCTGGCAAATAAAACTCCCTTCCTAACTTAGGCGCACAGAGCTTCAGTAAGAAATGAGTGGCCGATGCTACCAGGAAGAGTATTACCATTTACCCTCCCCGCTGATCCTTCGTGCTCCACGGCAGAGCGGCCGAATATCGTAATCCAGATTGGCCGTGACGAAGAACTCTTGCGGCTGCGAGCAAAGGTTATGAGTTCCGCGGGACTTACTGTCCGCTCCATGACCCCCGACCAGGCAACCCGGGAACTCGATAAAGGCCAAGGCGTTCGGGTTTGGGTCTTTTGTCACACGCTCGAGTTTTATGAACTGGCGCTTCTGGCGGTCGCCATTCGCAAGGAACGGCCCACGGATAAGCTGCTCCACCTGACTGGTCTTAACGACGTTCGACAAGCGCCGGGGCTCTTTGATGAACTGCTCGAGCCGGTCACGGGCGTAGACGAGCTCCTCAGGATGGTCGCTGATCTGGCCAAGCTGTAGCTGCCCGTCACCCGGTGGCGAGAGCACGACTGCGCTGGCCGACCTCATCGAGCGGGTCGCCTAAAGGTATCAACACCGAAAAGGCCGTCCCACGAGCTTTCCCTTCCGTGGAGCTACGCCAATCAATCTGCCCCCCGTGTTTCTCCACGATAGTTTTGCAAATCCATAGGCCCAACCCATTGCCCGCATCGGCTTTGTCGCTTTGAAAGGCCTCAAACAGCCTTGCCCGTATGCGTAGCGGGATGCCGCGGCCGTTGTCCGCGACGGTCAGACGGCCATTTGTGCCCGATGCCCGGAGGCGTAGGCGAAGCGCGCCACCCACGGGAAGCGCCTCGGCGGCGTTGCGCACCAGGTTCGAAACCAGCTGGAGAAAGTCACCAGGGTAGATCGAGCCGATCAGCATATCCGGCAGCT
>Ga0302324_100029875_pt1 | contig 10313 bp, 8 predicted proteins | sample Palsa_T0_1_FD_201949 | JGI IMG/M metagenome (GOLD analysis project Ga0302324, IMG submission 201949) | Peat permafrost microbial communities from Stordalen Mire near Abisko, Sweden - Palsa_T0_1 | ecosystem: Environmental > Terrestrial > Soil > Palsa > Peat permafrost | place: Sweden: Abisko... | reverse complement strand
GATGGCCTCATCGGATCGGAACATTTCCTGCAGATCGAAATTCTCGATCCAAAACTGCGCGCTCTTCTCCGGGTCTCCGACGGCAAGGCTGAAATGCCAGACCGCGCCAAGTTGTACTTTCACGTCCGTACCTCTTCGTAACGCATCACGTCGCGGCTTGTACGCGCAAATGATGCGAGCCCTCTGCGCATTCGTCAGGCCCCCGCCATTCCACCATCGAGACGGTAAATCACGTCGGCTATGAACCGGCCTGGGCACCGAGCCGCAAACGAGCCTAGGGTTTTTCCGCTCTCCGGTTAAACTCGGCGCTTACTTGGGTTTCTCTTTGGGGGACGCCGGGATGGCCTATTTCCTTCGGGTCTTGATGGTTTTCGCTTTACTCGCGGTTGGCCGTAGCGCCGTCGCACAGCAACCTACCGGTGTCGTGCGGACCTACTATATCGCCGCCGACGAAATCGACTGGGACTACATGCCGGGCGGTATGGATATGATGATGGGGATGGCCCCATCGGGCTACGCGAAGTTCTACGCGCAGCACGATCCGCATCTGATCGGCCGGGTCTATCGCAAGGCCGTCTATCGCGAGTATACGGACGGGACGTTTACGCACCTCAAAGCGCGACCGCCGAGCGACGCTTATCTCGGTAGCCTTGGCCCGGTGCTTCACGCCGAGGTAGGCGACACGATCAGGGTCACCTTTCGCAATCACGGCACGCATCCGTATAACCTGCACCCGCACGGCGTCTTTTACGACAAAGCTTCGGAAGGTTCGATATACGCCGACGGTGTCGACGATGCGAAAAAGGGCGGCGAATCCGTCGCGCCGGGCAAGACTTTCACCTACACGTGGCAGGTTCCCGAACGGTCCGGTCCGGGTCCGAACGACCCGAGTTCGATCGTGTGGTTTTATCACTCCCACGTCAACGAGCGGCGCGACGTGAACTCCGGGCTGATCGGCGCGATCGTCGTGACCCGCGCCGGGATGGCGCTCCCCGATGGGCGGCCCAAGGACGTCGATCGTGAGTTCGTCGCGCTCTTCATGATCTACGACGAGAACGAGAGCTGGTTCATCGCCAACAATATCAAGCGTTTCGTCAAGAACCATAAGAAGTTCAGCCCGGCGAACGCCATTCCGCTCGATCCCCAGGGAAACTTCGACCCGCTTCTTGGAACCGGGTTCGTGCCCGCAAACTTTCGCAGTACCATCAACGGCTTTCAATACGCAACCGGCCCGACGATGCAGATGAAGAAGGGCCAGCACGTGCGCTGGTACCTGCTGACGCTGGGCGAGGGTATCAACTTCCATACGCCGCACTGGCACGGCAACACGGTCCTGTCAAACGGCCAACGTACCGACGTTCTGCAGCTCGGTCCCGCCTCGATGCTCACCGCGGACATGATCCCGGATGATCCCGGCATCTGGCTCTTCCACTGCCACGTCAGCGAACACATGGAAGCCGGAATGGTCGCCCGCTATCAGGTTCTGCAATAAGTTCGGCGCGAAAGCACCGCTAGGGACCTGTGTCTGCGACGCGATACGCACGGGTCGTACCCGCGGGGTTCGGCGGCAGCGCCTGGTCCTGACCGCGCGCCAGCCGCAAGAACGGGAGCTCGAAGTAGCGCCGCGATATGGCCGCAAGGGCGTAGGCACACAGTAACACGACGACTGCCCGGAGATAGGTGGCCGGCACCGGCGCAAGCGCCGAGATCCAGGGAAGAGATCCAAGCACATTCTGATACGCATCGACGAGCGGACGGTGAATCAGGTAGATGCAGTAGCTCAAGAGCGCCGTGACCACCGCAAAACGGGTGCGCAGCGGCCAAAGCCACGGCGCACCGGTAAAGCTCACGGCCGTTGCGACCAGCGCGCCGAACAACAGGTCCGCTTGCGTCGTGCGCAACAGCCACGAGGCAAGACCGGCTCCGGCGAGCCCGAAGGGAGCGCCTGCAGTCGTGATCGCGGCAAACGCGGTAATCAATCCGACGATGAGCTGCAAGGCCTGCCGGCGCTCACCGTTCCAGTTCTGATACCAGGCTGCGACGAGCGCTCCGACGGCCAAACCGTCGAGGTGTAACCAGGTGACGACGCGGTCCTGGTGCACGACCAAACGCAACACCGGCTCTGCAACCAGAATTGCGATCGCGGCGAACATCAGTTTACGAGGAGCGAGCCACAGAACGAGCCACGGCCAAACGAGATAGAATTGCTCTTCGACCGCAAGCGACCAATACGGCGCCGCCCCCGCCGGTACGGCAACGTGGGTGACCGGCCACAAGTTTGCCGACATCAAGGCGCAGAGTCCGAAGTATGGTGCGTACGACCAGCCGTAGCTGAGCGCGAGAATGCCTAAGACCAGAAAGTACAATGGTAAAATGCGCGCCGAGCGCCGCGCGTAGAACTTTCGAAAATACGCTGCCTTTGACGTTCCCTTTGAGCGATAGAGGATGCCGGTAATCAGGAAGCCGGAAAGCACAAAAAACAGATCGACGCCGAGCCAGCCGTGGTCGATGAACAATCGTACGAGCGCCGGAAGCCGGGCGACCGCTAGCCCATTTGGCGGCGCGGGAGCCGTTTCGAGCAAATGTCCCGCAACAACCGCTAGGAGTGCGATCGCGCGTACGCCGTCGAGTTCGGGGAAATGCTGCGCCCCGCGCGTGGTCATCGAGGCTGGCTTCGCAGCGCCTTGCTGTGAGTCTTTTGTTCCATCCGCTCGTCTCACGCGTAGAGTGCCAAGATCTCACGCGTCCAGCGATCGAGACCAAAACGCTCTCCGACGCGGACGTCCGGTTCGCCGCTTGGGCTCTGTCGTGCCACGCGTGCCAGGGCCGATGCGAGATCGGCCGAGTCACGGTTGCGAAACAGCGTGACCGCCGCGATGCCTTCGCAAAGTTCGCCTACGACCGGGATGTCGCTCGCGACGACCGGCAGCCCGCAGGCAAGCGCCTCGATCAGCACGAGACCAAACGCTTCTCGCGTGCTCGGAAACGCGAGCAGATCGGCAGCCCAATAAACGTCGCGCGTATCGCCGGCGCGGCCCGCCGCAATGAGGCCCGGCAGCTGCGCAAAGCGTTCGTGTTGCACGCCGGCAACGAGGAGCCGCAAATTCGGATTGGCAACCATCGCGGCTGCCAGCGTCTCGCCGCCCTTGTAGGGTACGCGATCGAAGAACGCCACGACGCGATCGCTATCCGCGAGGCCGAAGGCACGCCGCGCTGCCGCTCGTTCCGCCGGCAACGGCGGTCGAAAGTGCGTGAGGTCGATGCCGTTGTGCACCACCTTGAGTTTGCGCGCCGGTACGTGCCACGCCAGCGCTTCGCGCGCGAGTGCGTTCGACACCGCCACCACTGCTTCAACGCGCGCTCCGACCAGACGCTGTTTGACCAGATCGCGCACCTGTCGCCGAACCGAGAACGCCTCTGGCTCACGATCGGAATGAAGGTGCCAAAAGATTCGTGCGCGGCCGCCGCCGATCACCGATGCCAGGTCGTACCGCGTGAAATGCGCGTGTATGATGGCGGCCCGCAGCTCGCGTAAAACTGCGACGGCCGCCGCCGCTCCGGAAACGAAATGAAGCTCCGCGCCGGCGCTGCTCAGCTCTTGCGGCCAGCTTGCGCCCGGAATCTCCGTGGCTACCACGGCGAATCGTTCGCCGCGCTCGCGAACGGCGCACGCCAAACTGGCCAGAGCCGGGATGAAACTGCCGCCGGTCGTCCCGCCATAATCGATGACGTGAACGATCAGCCGCGCGTGCGCGTCCGGGGCGCGCGTCATTGCTTAGCCTGAGGTCGCGAACTGGGGCACGACGCTGCGCGTCTTTCCGCTGCGCTCGATCGCTGCTGCGTGTTCGCCGACCGGAACGACCTCGAACAGCGAGCGGTAGAGGGCGAGCGCGCGCTCGAGCAACGCGAGCTTTCGTTCTTTGGGAACGTTCATGGCCGGAAAGAACGCGAGCGTGGAAACGTCTTTGCCGTCGAGGAAGTCGAGCGGGTGCAGCAGCAAGGAGGGTGCGATGCGCGCCAAGCGGCAAGCGAGCAGGGCCGCGTGGAAGTACGGCAGGGCAAGCCACGGTATGAGCGATGCGATGTAGAGCACGTAGCTGAAGTGAATTGGAATCTTCAGCAGCGGGAACGTCGTGACGGGAATTTCGACGAGCGAGCGGTCGCCTAAATTCCAGCGATACGTACGCAGCGGACGCAGGCCGTCCTTGATCGAGCCGAAGAGCTCGTTACGCTTCTCGCGGTCTTCCGGCTTCAGCTTCGTCGTCATGAAATAATATGCGCGCGCGAGCGGCCCGATGTAGGTCGGAAAAGTCGAGCAATCATACTGGTAACCTTGCTCCGCGAGCACCTCGAGCGTGTCTTTCGAGAGGCTGAAGCCCGGGCCGCGAAAGCCGGTCGGCCGCGCGCCGGTTGCGGCGGCGATCGCTTCGGTGGCCGACGAAATCTCCGTTTCGAGTTCCGGGCGCGAGTAGCGCGAGAGCCACGGCTCGTGGCGAAACGAGTGATTCCCGATCTCGTGGCCGGCAGCGGCAATCGAACGCAGGGCCGCGCCGTTCTTGGCGAGCGCTGCATCCTGGCCGACCACGAACACCGTGATGCGCTGTTCGAGCCGCGCGAGCACCTCGAGAAAGCGCGGAACGACCAGATCGAGATACGACGGATAGCTTTCCCAGCCGGGGTCTCCGTGCGTCTTGACGTACGCCCACTCGTTGTCGAGGTCGAGCGAGAGGCTTGCGATCGGCTTCATGGGCCTCCGGCCGGTGCGAGCTGATCGAGTGCGGCGAGACCCCGTTCGACCAGACCCAGCGTCTCGTTCACGTTCAGGGTCCCGTTGACGATGTGCGCTGAGCCTAAGAGATAGATTCCGGGGACCGAGGTCGCGATCGGCGGCAGGTGCTTCGAATAGCCGAGCGTTGCAATCGGGAAGACGTGTCGCACGCGAGAAATGCGAAACGCACGAACCCGGTCGCGTGAGAAGTGCGGGTACATCCGTTCCAGCGCCGCCAGAAACGTCGCTTCGATCGTCGCGTCACTTTCTTCGAAGAGCGGGTCGTCCGGCCGCACGTACTTCGGCAAATACACGAGCGCGCGCCCCTTCCATTCGCGGCGATCGACCACGTTCGACATGTCGATCACGGCTGAAAACGGTACCCACTCGTCGGTCAAGTTCGTTACGTAATAGGGCCCGAGCGGCTCATCGAGCAGAACCGAGGCGCACACGATGCCGCCGTACATCTTCGACGTCAGCCGTTCGCGTTCGCAGGCTTGCAGTTGCGGCACGATCCGTTCGGCGAGCGGCGCGGCCAGCGTGACGATCGCGCGGTCGAAGCGTCGCCGCGTCGAATCGGCGAAGGTCAACTCAAGACCCCGCTCCGTGCGCTCGACGGTACGTACCGCGGCACCGGTGACGAGTTCGACGCCGAGCGTTCGCAAGCGCGCGGCGAGCGCTTCAAGCAGCCGGCGGTAGCCACCCGGCAAGTATCCGAAACGCTCGGCGCCAAGGCCCGCGCGCCGCGCCGCATATAAACGTACGATGATCGCCCAAATAAATGCAGCCGATGCATCCCGGTAGCGATCTCCGAGCTTGGCTAGGAGCAGCGGGCGCCAAATCTTCTCGAAGGTCCGCCGACCGGAGCGCTCGGTGAGCCAGCGTACCACCGGTATTTCTTCGAGCGGTGCTGGATCCGCGATGCGCGATCCGCCGAGAATCGTTAGTCCCAAACGGAGCTTGTCCAGCAACCCGAGCGGCGGAAAGCGCAAGAAGTCGAGCAAGCCGTTCATCGGGTAGAAGCGGCCGTCCGTATAGAATCCCGTGCCGACCGAGCCCCACTGCATCTGATCGTCGAGCCCGAGTTCGCGCAGCAGCGAACGCAGGTTCGCATCGGAGTAAAGCGTCACGTGGTAGTGACGATCCCAGCTGACATCATCGAGTGTCCAAGGCGCCGCGAGACCACCGGTATCGATCGACGCTTCGAAGACGGTCACGGGTACGCCGCGCTCGGCAAGGCGCAGTGCGAGCGTTAGGCCGAGCATCCCGGCGCCGACGATGGCCGTCGCCTGTGCGGCTCGGGTCTCGGTCGGGATTTCGACGTGCGCACCGGCCGTCATGAAGGCAAGAGGTCCTGGCGGGGGCTCTGCGAATCGTTGTTCCGCCGCAGGAGCGGGCACCCGGGGGCATAGCTCAGTTGGTAGAGCATCACGCTGGCAGCGTGAGGGTCAGGAGTTCGAGTCTCCTTGCCTCCACAATCAAGCGCCGCGCGGCGTCACACGATGCCGGCGCGAATCGCGTGCACGGCGGCTTGCGTTCGCGCGGAGATGTTGAGTTTGGAGAAAATCCGGCTGACATGATTCTTCACCGTCTTCTCGGAGAGATGAAGACGCGCGCTGATCTGTTTGTTGGCAAGCCCCTCGGCGATCAACTTGAGGACCTCGGCTTCACGCGCGGAGAGTTCCATGATGTCGGGTTTGCCGGCGTTCAGCGAGCGGCGACGAAGCAGCCCGCCGGCGACGCGCGGATCGACGTATGATTGGCCCTCGGCGACCGTTTTGACCGCGCGCAACAATTCGGGCGGCGAGATGTCCTTGACGATGTAGGCCTCGGCTCCGTTCGAGAGGCAGCGCTGCATCATCTCGGACGAAAGCTGCATCGAGAGGACACACAGCCGCGCCTCCGGAGCTCCCTGCACGCACGCCCCGAGGGTGGCCGCTACGTCGGTCGGCTGGCCGTCCAGATCGATAATGATGACATCGGGCTTGGCGAGCGCCAGGGCGGCGGCGTCGGGAGCACGGTGATCGGAGGTAACTTCGAACTCACCGTCTTCAGCAAAGATCCCGGCGAGCGCCTTGGCAAACAGAACCTGCGATTCGATGATAACGACTCGTAGACGACCGTCGCGCATTATCTCTCTCTATCCCGACTATGGTCACCTGACGTAGGGCGGAAGTCCTGGGTACTTCTGCTCACAAAAGGCGCATGTCCTCGCCCACCCAAGCGAACGGCGCCCGACACGTGTAAAGCTTTTGCTTGGACTGTCGGCTCACCGAGGCGAAGCGCGGCGGCTTTCGCCCTATGGAGAAGTGTAGGTCGTTCGTCGGTAAAGAGGATTTTCATCTCGGCAATAGGCCCTATCCGGCCAAGGCGACGGAGAGGTCGTGGCGGTCGGCAAGCGACCCCAACACGACGTCCGCGCCCAAGGCTCTTGCGAGCGAAGACCACAGGGGATCGTCACACCGGGTAATGACGACAATCCGCGCCGAGGGTCTCTCTTTGCGCGCCTGACGGATCAGTTCGAGCGGTCGTGCGCCCGGCGCATCGACGCCGAGCACGACGACGTCGGGCTGGAGCCGTTGCAGCGTTCGCGGGCCCGCGAAACGGTATGCGACCACATCGCACACGCCGATGCCTTGCAGCACGTCCTTTAGGAACGGCACCAGCAGTCGCTGGCGTTCGACGATCAAAGCTTTGCGATTTTGATCCTTCACCTGCTATAGATCGGGCCATTTCTGCTCGAGAAATGACGTGCGCGACGCCTCTGTGCGTTGGCTCACGCGAGGCGAGTGACACCGCTCGCAGTTCCCTGTGAATGCTCGCTTTGCGATGTGCGGCAGACCGATTGACTCTGTAGCCCATTTGCGTTGCAGGAGAATACTTTGGCCACCCCCCGGTCAGCTCGATTCACCCCCTCGCGCGTCACCACTTCGCGCACGAACATTTCGCTCCGACATGCATTGCTGCTCGCGTGCTGCCTGCTGCAAGCTTGCAGCGGCGGATCAGCCTCGGCTGCTTCGACACCCGCTATGACCGATGAGGGTCACGTCGGCGGCGATCCACGGGCGGCGTTTCCGTATCCGAGTAGCAATCCCGTCGCTCCCTATTCGCCGTCGTCGCCTGTTCCCGGCTCCTCGTCGTCGCCAGGTCCCATAACATCGGCGCCTGCGAGCGCGGCACCGACGCCTCGCGCATCCAATGGACCTGCGACTCCACAACCGACGGCGACTCCACAACCGACGGCAACCCCGCAACCGACGGCGACACCGGCACCCAGGCCGAGCGCGCCTCCGGTTGCGCCGACGCCGCCGCCCGCGACTGCGCCGCCCGTCGCCAACGTTCGCAATCATTCGCTCTCAGCGGAATACATCCACGACTCGGCGGCAACGATCAACACGACCTTCGGAATGAGCAACTGGAGCGCCGCCGCCAAGTATGTCGACCTCGTATTCGGTCCCTGGGGCGCAAGCTACAATGCGGCCGTTCGCGCCGGCGGCATCATGACGGCCGGTTACATTGACGTCAATCTTTGCAGCGGCTCCTTTCCGAACGGTTCGAATCCGTACGCCGAACCCGACTGCGCGAAGCTCTCGAGCGATGCGTTCTACTCGCAGAGCGGCAATCCGCAAAATGCGCTGAGTGCTTCGTACAACGGTCAGATCGTCGATGAGTTCGGCAACCCCGCTTCCGCATCGCTGCAAGCGGCGGCCCTTGCCGCCGTACAGGCGCAGCTTGCCGGCCTCGGCCCGCTCGATCTCGTGCAATTCGACGACGCCGCGACGCCGGACGAATACTATCAGCCGACCAAGTGCTGGGGCGACGGCACCCCCACGGGCTCGGGGTATTCTTGCAACGTCGCGCCAGGCGGTACCGCTACCGCACCCTACGGTTCCGTCTATTCGCGTAGCCAGTGGAAGAGCGGTGAAGCGGCACTGACGGCGATGATGCCGATCCCGGTCGTGCTCAACGGCGTCGGCGCCTCGGCCCAAGGCAAAGAGACTTCAGCTGCCGTCGCCTCGGTCGCCGCCAGCGCCGGCAATGCGTGGGGAGGCGAGTGCGACACGTGCTTCTTCGGCACCAGTGCGGGCGTCGCAAACCAGTGGGCTTGGAGCGGGCCGCTGCTCGACAACAACCTGACGAGCGTCATGTCGGTCGTTGCTGCCGGCCGGAACCTGATCGTGGTCAACGAGGACGTTACCGATACCGGCCGGCGCGCTCGCGCACTCGCCGACATCATGTTGATCTACGATCCCAACCACGTCTACGTTGCGAACGCGCCCTGCGGCGGCGTCTCGCACATCCACGCATGCGCCGAACAGGGCCTCACGTTCTACGCGCCGCGCAAACCCTATCCGACGAGTCCAAGTGCGCTCGCGAGCAACACCGGTGTCTACGTGCGCGAGTTCGGAGCTTGCTACAACCGCGGAAGTGCGATCGGACCTTGCGCAGCGGTCGTCAACCCCGATCCGACCGGATCGCACGCAATACCGCTCCTGAGCACGATCTACCGGCACACACTCGTCTTGCAAGGCACGGGCCCGTGCAACTGCTACGGTGATAGCGGCGCGGTCGCACTCAACGGACCGAGCGCACCCGCCGTGCTCTCTGCGGCAAGCGGATACGTGCTACTCCCCTAGCGCGTGATGGCGAATCGCCGCGGGCGTGTGCATGAGCCCGACGATGAGCCCCGCCGCGTACGCGCACTGCACGGCGGGGAAGAAGATGAGCGAAGCGAGGGTGATCGCCGGCGCTTCCCCGGAGCGGCGGCCGGCGACGGTCGCAAGTGCGTAGGCAATCATAGCGAGTGCGAACAAACCGCGTGCCGAGCGCCAAAAGACGAACGGCGATGCGAGCAGAATCGCGGGCGGCACGATGTGCCTCGGACGGACGGCGCCCGGAAAGCGCTTGAAGGTTTGCATCCGCCAATATCCGTAGCGCGCGCGCTGCAGCACGGTCGCGAGCGGCCCGCGCGTCGTGATCACACCGCAGCGCACGTCGACGCGCGCGATGAAACCGCCGGCCGCCATGATGCGTTCGCTCAACTCGCAATCCTCGTTGGCCTCCCAACGCTCGTCCCAGCCGCCCAAACGCTGCAGAACACCGGCCCGAAAGGCACCGAGATAGACGGTCGAAACCCGCTGCCCCGCCTCGGAGGTTCCGCGAAAATCAGCCGGTCCGAGCGCCATCGGATTGGAGTAAAACGCTTCGCCGAGCGCCGTTTTGAAATCTTCGCCCGGTGCGGGCAGCGGCGCGCCACCGACGCACCAGATTTCGTCTTCGACCGTCGCGAGGGCGCGCACGAGGGTTGAAAGGTAGTGTCGATCGTAGAGCGTGTGCGAATCCAACCGGACCACGATGTCGTCCGCGGCGACGCACGCGAGGCCCGCATTGAGCGCTTGGGGAATGCCGCGCTTGGGAGCCCGAGCGACGAGTCCCGCAATACCGGTATCGGCAAGCCAGCGCCGCACGATATCGTCACCGCCGTCGTCCGAACCGCTGTCGATGGCGATCAGGAACAGGCGCTCACGTTCGATATCCTGTTGCG
>Ga0302324_100029873_pt1 | contig 10313 bp, 6 predicted proteins | sample Palsa_T0_1_FD_201949 | JGI IMG/M metagenome (GOLD analysis project Ga0302324, IMG submission 201949) | Peat permafrost microbial communities from Stordalen Mire near Abisko, Sweden - Palsa_T0_1 | ecosystem: Environmental > Terrestrial > Soil > Palsa > Peat permafrost | place: Sweden: Abisko... | reverse complement strand
CAATTTGGCGCGGTTTACGGACGAGGCGCTGACCAATCGGCTGCAGCGTGCGGCCGTTTCCTATTTGATCGATTACGCCAATGCCGATACCGGCCTCGTCGCGGATACTTCACGCCATGGGTCGCCATGTAGCATCGCCGTGGTTGGGTTTGCGCTGTCTTCTTATCCTATCGCAGTCACGAACGGCTGGCTGTCGCGCGCGGATGCCGCCACCCGGACACTCAAAGTTCTCAGATTTTTCATGCGAAGCACCCAGAGCGACGCGATCAATGCGACCGGCTATAAGGGCTTCTACTATCACTTTCTTGACATGCAGACGGGCAAGCGCGTTTGGCAATGTGAACTGTCATTGATTGATACCGCGCTGCTGATTGCTGGCGTCCTGGTGGCCGGATGCTATTTTGACGGCGACAGCGAGCGTGAGATTCGCGAACTCGCCGACGCGTTGTACCGCCGCGTCGACTGGCGCTGGGCCCAGAATGGCAGCCCGAGCGTTTCGCAGGGATGGAAACCCGAGTGCGGATTTCTCCATTATGGCTGGGAGGGATACAACGAAGCGGCGCTTCTCTACGTTCTAGGTCTTGGCTCGCCGACCTTTCCGCTCACACAAAGCGGATACGCGACCTGGAAGCTGACCTATCAGTGGGAGAACCTGCTCGGCCGGGATGTTCTCTACTCCGGTCCGCTTTTCACTCACCTGTTCTCCCATGCGTGGATCGACTTTCGTGGCATTCGCGACGCCTTCATGCATGAGAAGGCCAGCGATTATTTCGAGAATACGAAAAGCGCTATTGCTATCCACCGCGAATACGGCGGACGCAATCCATACGGCTTCAAGGCCTATAGCCGCGATTTTTGGGGCGTGACGGCGGGAGACGGCCCATCCAATGAGGAAATCCGCGAGAACGGCAGAGATCGCCGCTTCTTTGGCTATATGTCGCGCGGCGTGCCCTACGGTCCCGACGACGGCACAATCGCGCCTTGGGCGATGCTCGCAACGCTGCCCTTTGCGGCCGACGCCGCGCTTGAAGGTACACGCCATCTTCTAGAGGTGTATCCGCAAGTCTGCTACCAGGACAGATTTTCAAGCGGCTTCAATCCGACGCTGGTGGACAACGCTGGCGGCGGCTGGGTTTCCAGAGGGTGGTACGGGCTCGATCAGGGTCTGCTGGTGATAATGATCGAAAATTACCGAACTGGCTTCATCTGGGAGATTACGCGGCGTTGCAACTACGTCCGCGACGGGCTTAAGCGCGCCGGTTTTGAACGCGGGTGGCTATAGTGATGCAAAGCGGTACTTCAAGGGGGAAACCGGACGACGAGAAAATCTTCCTCCGGCGTGTACAGCCGGAAGATTGGAAAAATCCCGTGCCGCGAAACGCCTACGACCTCGCGATTGTGGGAGCGGGGCCCGCCGGACTGGCGGCGGCGAAATCCGCGAGACAGCTCGGATTCTCCGTTGCACTCATCGAGCGCTATCGCATGGGCGGAAATTCGCTGAATGTCGGGTCGGTGCCATCCAAGGCAATTATCCGCACCGCGTGCGTCTGTGACACGATGCGGGATGCGGCAGAGTTTGGCGCCCCAATACCGAACGAACCCGCTCTCGAATTTGGCAAGGTGATGGTGCGCATGCGCCGGATTCGTACGCGGATATCCGAATACTATTCGGTTCACGAGCTCGCGGCGCTTGGGGTGGACATTTTTTTCGGTACTGCCCGGTTTGAGAGCGCGGACACGCTTTGCGTGGGCGACGTCCGCGTGCGTTTCAGAAAGGCGCTCGTCGCCACGGGCGCGCGCCCCAGAACACCCGATATTCCGGGCCTCGATCAGATGGCTTATCGCACGAGCGCAACGATCTTCGAGATCGCGGCACTGCCGAAGCGTCTCGCCGTCATCGGCGGAGGCCCGTTGGGCTGCGAACTGGCACAAGCCTTTTGCAGACTGGGATCGCACGTAACAATCGTGCAGAACGATCCGAAATTCCTGCCCCGTGAGGAACGTGACGCCGCCGAGATCTTGTCTCGGTCTATGGCGCGAGACGGCGTGGAAATCCGGCTGAACACTACGGTCGTCGGCGCGCGACGCGAGAGCGGCGCCAAGATACTGAGAACCGTCAATAACGCTGTCGCAAGCGATATCCAGGCCGACGAGATCCTCCTGAGTGTGGGGCGAATCCCCAACGTTGAGGAGCTTGGCCTTAAAGCAGCCGCGATCGAGTTCGACACGGACCAGGGGATCAAGGTCGACGATTTCCTGCGCAGCACCAATCCAAATGTGTACGCAGCCGGCGACGTCTGCCTGTCCTTGAAATTCACCAACGCCGCGCAGTTCTCGGCCCGCATGGCGGTTCAAAATGCGTTGATGCAGGCACAACTTCGACAAAACAGCTCAGTCATACCCTGGTGCACCTATTGCGATCCCGAGATCGCGCATATCGGTATGCACGTCTGGGAAGCGCGCCAGCAATCGATTCCCATAAAGAGTTTCACTGTGATGATGCACGATGTCGATCGCTCTATCACGGATGGACAGGACAGCGGTTTCGTCAAGATCCACATTGCGGAAGGGTCCGACAGGATATTGGGCGCGACGATCGTCGCCTCGCGGGCAAGTGAATTGATCAACGAGATGGCCGTCATCATGAGCGCCGGCATCGGCATGAAGGCCCTTGCCGCAGTCGCGCATACTTATCCGGCACAATCTGAGGCGATTATGCTCGCAGCGCAAGCCTATAAGCGCGAGTTTGACAAGACAGGCGACGAGGCACCTGAACAGGCTGTGTCTGGGAGAGGCGGCCGATGAAAAATCAGGTCGCGGATGACCGTAGGCAATTTGCGGCAGTGCCAGCGTTGGGCGGGATGCTCGTCGGCTACGCGAGTAATCGGCTTGGTCATTCGGAAGATGCCGCGTGCGAGACCTTTGCGACAGAAAATATCGGGCAATCGGAAATTGGTTCCCCCAATTTCCCAGACACCGAGTGTCAAAGAGGAATTGCGGCTCCTTAGAGAGGTGTACGCAGAAGACCGGGCAATGCTGGAGGGACTGCAGAAGGGGCTCAGGACTCACTACTACAATCAAGCGCCCCTCGCAGGTGACAACGTTGAGGGCACGATCTGGGACACTTTGCAGTACACGTAATAGGTATCTGGCGGAGGAGTCATAAACTTCACACCATTCACATGCAGTTGGTCCCACGTCTCCAGAATATTATCTGTGCTTAGCGCCACATGCTGTATGCCTTCGCCGTGATATTGCTGGATGAACTCTTGGATTTGGTCCATGTCTTCGCTGCCTTCCTCGCACTTGGACTCATCAATCGGATTCCAGGTCTTCCCGCAAGGTGCCGAAAGCGCACGGCTTGTCAAACCGGTGCATTCCCCGGAAATAGCACCACGACCCGTACATAATCGGGAAGGATCAAGTCCGGATCTCACCGAAGCGCCTCAACAGGCCAAGGCGGCCATATTTGGTGACTGTCTCGCATCGATAATGCCTAAATGGCTATCGTGCCCACGACAGGGGTTTTCGAAACTCAGATAGTGACCATCAAATGCCCTCTCCCAGTCAAGTCAGCGCTCAAGTAAATGCACCTGGCGTTTCGCGGAAGCTCGGTTCACGCCTTAGGTTCTCCATTCGCGCCCGACTGACGTTGTTCATTATGGCGTTCGTTGGAATCATCATCGCAGTGGCCATTATAAGTGCACTGGCCCTCAGATCCGCCAATCAGAAGACAAAGGAAGCCGACCAGAAATGGCTTCCTGCAACAGCAATGCTCGCCGAGATGGCGGACCTTATCGGTGAGTTCAGAATCGCTGAAGGCTATCGCGCTTTGGCTCCGACGCTGAAAGCACGAGCCCAAGCCGAGTCGTTCGCAAGCGATCGTCGACGTGAAATTCAAGACCTGGAGAACAAATATGCCGCGCTGGCCGGCAGTCGTTCTCGGAGAACGGAGATAGACTCCTTTCGCGCCGCATGGAAGGCCTACTATACGTCGCACGACGCTTGGGTGAGAGCCGACGCCGACGGCGCTCTTGATGCTCCTGCAACCTTCAACGGTTCCTTGGACAAGCTTTACAAGACAGCGGATGCGGCAGTGGATCGGCTAATTGCTGCAAATAAGGCTGCTGCTCACGCACAGGCGGAGGCGGTTGATCAGCTTGCTACCGAGTCGGTTAACGCCGCGATTGCAGTCTCCGCAGTTTCGTTTTTATTTGCGATTTGGCTTCTAATCCGGATCCGCAGCCAGATTATTCGCCCGCTTGAGGCTATTACGCATGCTCTTTCAAAGCTTGCCGCAGGAAGTCGGGACATCCGAGTGCCTGAGTTGTGCCGTACCGACGAGATCGGAGCAATGGCCCAAGCCTTCGAGATCTTCCGTACTAACGCGCTAGCACTGGAACAAGCTCACGAGGCGACTCGGGCCGCCCAAGATCACGCGCATTCACTCGCGCGACATGATCCCCTCACCGGATTGCCAAACCGTCGTGTCTTTTCGGCGGAGCTTCAAAATGTTTTGGATGGCGCGCGTGGCGCCGCGGCCCAATGCTCGGTATTGATCATCGGGCTGGACCGGTTCAAGAGGGTCAACGACCTACAAGGCCACCAAGTTGGCGACATGGTTTTATGCGAAGTCGCGCGACGATTGAAAAAGGTCATTGGACAGAACGGCACCGTGGCACGCCTGGGAGGCGACGAATTTGCCATCATCGCCAAGGATGATCCCAAACAGTCGGCGCTGTTGAGTGAGACCAGGGACTTGGCGAGCAGGGTCCTTGACGCCATTCGAACACCGATTAAGGTTGGTGAAAGGTCGATTGATATCGACGCTAGCGTTGGGATCGCTGCCTGCGAAGCTGGCAGTAACGACCCCGCAATCGCACTTCACGCCGCTGACATCGCGATGTACCAGGCAAAGTGCGATGGCCGCGGCACATTCCGGTTTTTCGAGCAAAGCATGGACGACGATCTTCGTGCGCAAGCTTCTCTCGAGGCTGACCTCAAAGAGGCGGTCGCCAAGGAACACATTAAACCTTATTATCAACCACTGGTTGAGATTCGAACAAATCGCATCTGCGGCTTCGAAGCGCTTGCCCGCTGGAATCATCCGGACCGCGGATTTGTTCCGCCGGACCTATTTATTCCGTTGGTCGAGCAGCTTGGCTTGATGCCTCAACTCACATCGTCGATTCTTGGGCAAGCCTGCCGAGACGCGAAGCGCTGGCCCGACGATATCTTCCTATCAGTAAATATCTCCCCTTCCGAACTGAGGGATCCGCTCGTATCGAGTCGGCTGGGCGCGATCCTTGCACAAAACGGGTTCGCTCCAAATCGCCTTGAAGTCGAGATTACTGAAACAGCTTTGGTCAGCAATATCGAAACGGCTAAGTCCATTTTGACGACTCTACAGAGTGCGGGAATAAAAATATGCCTTGACGACTTCGGCACCGGCTACTCGAGCCTATACCATCTCAGAGAGCTCAAGTTCGACAAGGTGAAAATCGATCGATCATTCGTCCAATCAATGCGAAATAATCCTGAGAGTGAAAGGCTCGTGGATGCGATCCTAGGCCTCACGAGAAGCCTCAATTTGCCAACGGTGGCCGAAGGCATCGAAGATGCAGCGATTCTTCTGCGCCTAGCCGCGAAAGGATGTGAGTTTGGCCAAGGTTACTACTTCGGCAAAGCAATGACTGCCGACGATACTAAGGATGCTTTGCTGGAAAGGACGATCATGCAAAGAAGAATCACGGAAGACCAGCAGGCAGCGTAGGGGTCTCTCGCATCCCGTGCGCGATACCTTCATAGGCCCTGCGGCCCAACGTCATCTTCAGGAACTAATCCGCAACTTGGACGAGTCTGTTTCATCACGAATCCCGAGTGGTTCGCGTCACGGCTTTGGCACTACACAAACTTTGTGTGCGGTCAGTCATCTTCCTTAATCCTTGGGTCGTAGAGGTGCGCTGCAATGGCGCGCTCGAAATCGAAACCAGTGTTCTTACGTTTAATTTCTTTCCTCGCGGCCAATCACTCTCTCCTCCCCGAAACTCCAGGTCACTGCGGGTTAATAAGACCAAGCGAGACGCAGCAGGCGAAGCATCCGTGCTGAGGCGAGTACCGCTAAGGTTTGACTCGCGCTGCAGTGACGCGATCGCGTCCTCCGTGCTTACTTTTATAAAGGGCTTTATCCGCTATCGACAGCAACCTCTGGCAGGTGGCGGCGTCGCTAGCCTTTGTGCTATCAGCGATACAAAGACCAAAACTTGCGGTAATCGGAACATTAGTCGTAGGCGAATCAAAAGGCCGCGAGCGGATACTCGCGCGAATTCCCTCGACGATATTGATTGCCTGTGCCGCAGATACACCCGACAGGACAATTGCAAATTCCTCTCCCCCCAGGCGTGCGACCCAGTCTTTTCCTCGCCGCAGACTTTGCTGCATACGAACACTGAACTCGCGCAGCACAAGATCCCCGATTGCGTGCCCATGAGTGTCGTTGATTCGCTTGAAATGGTCGATATCACACATCGCAACCGCAATCGAGCCTTTGTTGCGTGCGGCTCGTTCCAGCTCTCGCGGCCAATGGGTAGCAAAAAAAAGCCGATTCGCAAGTCCGGTGAGCTCGTCTGTGGTCGAGAGCTGCTTGTTCTGCACGAGTGCGCTGTGAAGCGCGACCTCAAGGTCGCAAATACGGCGAAATCCTCGGAGCCGGGCCACAAGCGCTGCATTGAAGATTTGCGGTGAAATGCAGTCATCAGCGCCCCTTCCTAAGGCGGCTATCTCAGAGGAGGAGCTGCCGACAAAGAGAATATGCAGATAGCCTCTGAAATCGAGGGCACGCAGTCGCTTAATGAAATGCAAGCTGTCGGTGATGACCAGTTTGCGAAGCTGAGCCCGCATGGCGGCATGGGCATTTACTTCGTCTGCAATGATATTTGCTTCAAATAAGGCTTCCTCCTCGAAGGCCTCTGCAAGGCGGGCCTCTAGTGTCGGATCTGCGACACACACGAGCGCCTGGGGCGGTGCCTGCAGGCGCACCATTACCGCCAGCGTCCCGGTTACATCAGATTCGGGTGCGCCGCCCGAGCTTTTATTCGAGGAATGAACCAGTCCGCGGACGAGAAGCGTCGGGGAGTCGGCGTGAAGAATGTCGTCCAACCCATGCTGCGTCTGATTCTCGTTGTCCAATGCTGCCTTCATTCGAGATGCACCGGTGGGTGAGAAATAGAAACGTGAGCACCGCACAGGCGTAGTAACGACCAGTAGACGTTCATTACCATGCTGTTCTTAAGGCAGACGAGCGCAGTTTCCCTTGAGTTGCGACGCGCTTCCGTCGAGCCCATCACGCTTCGCCAGTCGAATTGTTGTGGAAAGGAGGCGATTCGCAATTCGGCGCTAATGCTGCAGCTATGCCTTATGCCGTGCTTTTGCGTGGGTGTCATAACCAGAAGTCTCAGGGGAGGCTCGCTGCGGGCTAGCTACTCGACACGGTGGTTGGGGCCCTCCTCGGGGAGTGCACGACGTATCGGTGATAGGGGTGGCAATTCCACGCGCCCAACTTGGCGCGCGTGGCCCGCATCGTTTAAGACGTCTTGGTATCACTTCGCTGTTCCCGTTCAGTGAGTAGTTGCCAAGAGGAATCTCGACACGCAAAACACTGACACTGTGAATCCGCTGAAAGCATGGTCGCGACAACGCCCGCAGCGCAGCTCGATGCCGGCGGCGTCGATAAAATTCTGCGCTCTGTGCGCACCGACCTCTGGCAACCGACCAGATCGACCGGGACACGCGTCAAGGACGCGAGCAAGCTGAAAAGATCAATCGAATTGCTGAGGTCATGCAAAAAGGCCAGCCCACGATAATTTATCAGCCGATTTATCCGCAATACCGCGGGCTACACTGCAGCATTGGCGGCGCGGGACTGAAGTCCAATTGCCACGACCGGCAAAGGCGCAAAGCTTGATCCGAATGCAAGCAGCTGCAACGCACACTATTTAGGAGCCGGAGGAGTAGCTCTTCAGCCACTCGGCGAGGTGTTCCGCAGACAACGCCGGCGCAAACAGGAAGCCTTGAGCATAGTCACAATGCATTCCCGAGAGCATCTCGAACGTAGCTTGGTCTTCAACGCCTTCGGCAACGACTTCCATGCGGAACCGCCTGGCAAGCGCGATAATGGTCTGAACCAAGCTCTGGTCTGCATCGTCCGTGAGCATGCCCATGACGAATGATTTGTCTATCTTGAGCTCATCGGCCGGTATCTTTTTGAAATAGCTGAGGGAGGAGTAGCCGGTGCCGAAATCGTCGATGGAGATGCGCACGCCGAGCTCGCGGAGCCGCTTCAGGCGCGATGTAGCCTGCTCGAAGTCCACAACCAGCGCGCCTTCGGTGATCTCCAAAGTTAAGCCGTGGTTTCTGACGGTCCATGTAGAGATCGTGCTGCGCACCATTTCGACAAAGTCTCGATGGTGCAGCATTGCGGGTGTGATGTTGACGGCGACTGAAAGCTCCCTCCACGCATTCGCGTGGCGCAGTGCGTTGGTTAGGGCGTACCACGTGGTGTCTTGGATGAGACCGGCTTTTTCAGCAAGAGGAATAAAAACATCGGGCGTCGCAACCGCTTGGCCGCCGCGAATCCAGCGCATGAGCGCCTCGACACCGACCGGCCGGCGGTCGGCGATCCGCATCTTGGGTTGATAACAGACCTGCAATTCTCCAGAGCGTAGCGCCACCGCAAAGGCCTCACGCAATTCCCAGTCGTTCATCACCTCGGCGGCGCAATTTTCGTCAAAGACCTGCAGCCGTACGGATCGAGTGGTCACTGCCGCCGCGGCCAGCTGCGCCTTGCGCAGCAGCTCCTCGGCATTGGCCGCCTGTGACGGGTATATCGCCACACCGACGTTCATCTCCGGCGCGAGCGCGAGAGCAGCATCGGTCATCACTTCTTGCGCGGCACGTGCAAGCCTTTCGGCAGCGAGCACGGCGTGGCCGCGGTTACGTACCGCCTTGACGAGAACACAGAAGCGCGCCTCTCCAAATTTGTACACCGTGGCGCGCCCGTTCAACGCGGCGCTGAGCCGCTGCGAAAGACCCTGCAACAGTACTCCGCTTGCCTCAAACCCCAAGCGTGCCTGCAGGTTCGGAAAGTCGCGCATCTCTAGGAGCACCAGGGCAAGCGAAGACCCGGAACATTGGAGCGCCGCGCCAAGTGCCATCAACAGCTCCTGATGGGACAGCCCTCGGGTGTCGTCGAGGATCTTAGGATCTGCAACGGCGCTCAGAGGAAGTACTCGGTAGGGTCGATGCCGTACGCGCCGCGCTCGAGCCCCTGTGTAATCCACAGCGTAGCTTCGGTCCGGCCGGCGTTCTCATCGCAGGTCATCAGGTCTATCGTTGTGAACTCGTCGCGCACCTTTTTCTTGTCATCGAGAATCAGCATCACCTCTGGTCGCAATCGGCGGTAGCGATTTTGTCCGGTGACGATGCCAACCTCACCCGTATTCAATTCCACCAGCGTGCCGGTCGGGAAAACGCCGACGGCTTGAATGAAGAGCTCGATCAACTCGGTTGGAAATGTAATGCCTCCGAGACGCTTCAATTCCCTGACCGCATCATAGGTAGACCTCGGCTTCGCATAACTGCGAGTCGAAATCATGGCGTCGTAGCAGTCGACTATTCCGGCAATTCGGCCCACCAGCGGAATCTCGTCGTCCTTGAGCTCGTTTGGATAGCCGGAGCCATCGAGCCGCTCGTGGTGAGTTTCGATCATGGTGATAATCCGCGCATCAACGTTGGGCGCGGCGCGCATGAGTTCCACCCCACGAGTCACATGCGTTTGCAGCAGCGTCCATTCCTGCGCGGTGGGCTTGCTGGATTTCTTGAGCAGCTCGGTGGGAAGAGTGGTCTTGCCGATGTCGAGCAACATGGCTCCAGTGCCGACGGACGTCAGGGTGTCCTTATCGAGACCGAGATGTCGGCCGAAGGCGAGCGCCCAAACCGAACCGGAAAGCGAATGGCTGTACAGGTAGTCGTCCTTGCTTTTCATCTGCGCGAGCCAGCCGATGGCATCACGATTGCGCAGCACGCTGTCAACCATTGACCCGACGACCGTGTGCAGATGCGGCACGTCGAGGCCGCCACCTCGTCGCAACCGATCGAAAATCGCTCCCACCGCAACCCTTGCTTCACTGAAGGTGGTTGTGGCGGCGGCGAGCTCAGCCTTGAGAGATACGGTGTCTTTGACGGGGACGCGATTCAAGAGCGCAGTCGGATCGGCGGACAGAAGCTCGAGCGCATCTTCTTGCGCACCCTTGCGC
>Ga0302324_100029872_pt1 | contig 10314 bp, 5 predicted proteins | sample Palsa_T0_1_FD_201949 | JGI IMG/M metagenome (GOLD analysis project Ga0302324, IMG submission 201949) | Peat permafrost microbial communities from Stordalen Mire near Abisko, Sweden - Palsa_T0_1 | ecosystem: Environmental > Terrestrial > Soil > Palsa > Peat permafrost | place: Sweden: Abisko... | reverse complement strand
CGTTCCTGCATCAGCTCGGCGTCGATCACATCCTCGACTCGCGCAGCCTGTCGTTCGCCGACGAGGTCATGCGCCTGACCAGCGGCGAAGGCGTCGACGTGGTGCTGAACTCGCTGAGCGGCGAAGCGATGGAGCGCAGCCTCGGCCTGTTGCGGCGCTTCGGCCGCTTCGTCGAGCTGGGCAAGCGCGACTTCTTCATGAACACGCGCGTCGGGCTGCGCCCGATGCGCCAGAACATTTCCTATTACGCGGTCGACGTCGATCAGCTGCCGGCGCAGCGCCCGGAGCTCGCCCGCACCCTGATGAACGAGGTTGCCGAGCTGCTCGAGGTCGGCGCGTTGCGGCCGCTGCCGCTGCGGGTGTTCCCGTTCGCCGAGGCGGTCCAGGCGTTCCGCCTGATGCAGTCGTCCGGCCATATCGGCAAGATCGTGCTGGTGCCCGACCGCGACAGCGCCGCGCGCACCACCCTGCCGCCAAGCTTCGCCGCCGCTTCCGACGGCAGCTACGTGGTGACCGGCGGCCTCAACGGTTTCGGTCTCGAGACCGCGCGCTGGCTGGCTGCCCACGGCGCCCGGCATCTCGCCTTGATCGGCCGACGTGGCGCCGACACGCCGGGCGCGCGCGAGGCGATCGCCGAGCTGACGCGTCAGGGCTGCGCGGTGCGGATCTGCCCGTGCGACGTCGCCGACGCCGAGGCGCTGCGCAAGACGCTGGCGGAGATCCGCGCCGCGATGCCGCCGATCCGCGGCGTGGTTCACGCCGCGATGGTGGTCGACGACGCCCTGATCAACGATCTCGACGCCGAGCGCTTCGCGCGCGTGCTGGCGCCCAAGCTGGGCGGCGCCGAGAATCTCGACCGGCTGACGCGCCAGGATCCGATCGACCTGTTCCTGCTGTTCTCATCGGCGACCACCTTGCTGGGCGCGCCCGGCCAGGCGAGCTATGTCGGCGCCAATGCCGGCCTCGAGGCGCTGGCGCGGCGACGGCATGCCGAAGGGCTGCCGGCCTGCGCGGTCGCCTGGGGGCCGATCGCGGACGCCGGCTATCTGGCGCGCAAGCAGTCGGTCGGCCACGCGCTGGCGCGACGGCTCGGCGCGGTGCCGCTGAGCGCCGCCTCGGCGCTCGACAGCCTGCCCGCCCTGCTCGCCTCCTGCCAGCCCATGATCGCGCTCGCCGAGGTCAACTGGAACGCGGCGAGCCGCCATTTGCCGACCATCGCGACGCCGGTGTTCGCCGGCTTGATCACCAAGGCGCGGGGCGACGCGACCGACATCGACCTGCGCGACCGGCTCGCCAATTGCACGCTCGACGAAGCCCACCAGCAGCTGGTCGCGGTGCTGCGCCAGGAGCTCGGCCGCATCCTGCGGCTGGCACCCGAGAGCATCGACCCGCATCGCTCGCTGTCCGAGCTCGGCATGGACTCGCTGATGGGCGTCGAGCTGCGCCTGGCGATCGAGAGTTCGCTGCGCGTCGACCTGCCGCTGCTGTCGCTGGCCGAGATGACCCTGTCCAAGGTCGCAATGCGGGTCGCCACGATGTTCGTCGGCGAAGGTGACGCCAAGCCGGCGACCGCCCAGATCGCGACCGAGGAGACCATCGCGTCCAACCAGGTGCTCGAGGCGCTCGCCGCCCGAGATCGCGATGGCGATCGGTTGATCGCGTGACCAACGACAGCGGCATCTTCGGGCTGACCGCGCAGGCCAAGGCGCGCCTCCTGGAGAAGCTGGCCTCGAGCCGGCTGTCGCGCGGCGCATCGTCCGACGCGCGCAAGGCCGGCTCGGCCGGCATCGAGGACGATTTCGAGAGCCTGTCGGGCTACCGCGAGATGCGCATGATCCGCGCCGCCGGCGAGGCGCTCGGCATCGGCAATCCGTATTTCCGCGTGCATGACGCGATCGCCGGCGCCGAGACCTCGATCGGCAACCAGACCTACCTGAATTTCTCGTCCTACAATTATGTCGGGCTCAACGGCGATCCGCGCGTCTCGGCGGCGGCCAAGGCAGCGATCGAGCGCTACGGCACGTCGGTGTCGGCGAGCCGGCTGGTGTCGGGCGAGCGCGGCATCCACCGCGAGCTCGAGCAGGCGCTGGCCGAGCTCTACAATGCCGAGGATTGCATCGCGCTGGTCAGCGGCCATGCCACCAACGTGACGGTGATCGGCAATCTGATCGGGCCGCAGGACGTCATCCTCCACGACACCTTGATCCACAACAGCGTGCTGCAGGGCGCGCTGCTGTCGGGCGCCACGCGGGTGGCGTTCCCGCATAACGATCCGGAGGCCGCGGAGCGCCTGCTGTCCGGCATCCGCTCGCGCCACCGCCGTGCGCTGCTGGTGATCGAGGGCCACTACAGCATGGACGGCGACGCGCCCGACCTGCAGGCGTTCGTCACGCTGGCGCGCCGCCACCGCGCCTGGCTGCTGGTCGACGAGGCGCACGCGCTCGGTGTCCTGGGCGCGCACGGCTTCGGCATCGCCGAGCGCTGCGGCGTCGATCCGCGCGAAGTCGATCTGTGGATGGGCACGTTGAGCAAGACCTTGGCGTCCTGCGGCGGCTACATCGCCGGCCGGCGGGCGCTGGTCGAGTATCTCAAATTCTCGGCGCCCGGTTTCGTCTACTCGGTCGGCATGCCGCCGCCGAACGCGGCCGCCGCGCTCGAAGCCCTGCGCCTGCTCCGCCAGGAGCCCGAGCGAGTCACCAAGCTGAACGCCAACGCCAAGCTGTTCCGCGATCGCGCCAAGGCGGCCGGGCTCGATACCGGACCGTCGGTCGGCGCCGCGATCGTGCCGATCATCACCGGCGGCTCGATCCGCGCCGGACGCCTGTCGGAGGCGCTGTTCGGCCGCGGCATCAACGTCCAGCCGATCCTCTACCCGGCGGTGCCCGAGCCGCTCGCGCGGCTGCGCTTCTTCCTGTCGTCGCAGCACACCGAGGAACAGATCGTGAGCGCGGTCGAGATCCTCGCCGACGAAAACAGCCGGATCGGCAGCGAGGAGACCAACATGCTCTCGCTGACCAAGCTGCTCGGCATCGGCGCCAAGCGCTAAGCGCTGACCGCAGCGACACGTTCGATCAGCGCGTCGACCGCCGCGAAATGCGCCGACCAGGTCGGCCGGCGCCACGTCGCGATGCGCGCGCACTGAGCCGCACGGCGCGGCGAGCCGGGCCGCGCATAATCGAGGATTGCGGTGCGCCAGGCCGGGCCGTCGAGCGGATCGAGAAACTCGGCGACGCCGCCGGCAACTTCCTGGAACGCCGGCAGGTCGCTGCACAGCGCTGGAACCCCGAGCGCCAGCGCCTCGACCAGCGGCAGGCCGTAACCCTCGCCGAACGATGGCACGAGCGCCGCGCTCGCGCCGGCGAGCAGGTGCGCCATCGCGGGATCGCTCAAGCTGTTGCGCTCCTCGACCAGGCCGCGGATGGACGGGCTGCGTTCGATCATGTCGATGACCTGCTCGTTCTCCCAGCCGCGCTGACCGACCAGCACGAGCCGCGGCGCCGCGGCGCCGAACTCGGAAGCGAGCCGGCGCCAGACATTGAGCAGCAGCAGGTGATTCTTGCGTGGCTCGATCGTGCCGACGCAGACGAAATAAGGCGCGCCGGCCGGTCGGGCGAGTTCGGCATCCGCGGGCTCGACGGCGGCCGCGACGTCGACGCCGAGCGGCGCCACCAGCACCGGCGGGCTGCGCCCGAAACTGTCGAGGAAGCGCTGCAGCGCGTTGCGCGTCGCGGCGGAATTCACGATCACGGCGTCGGCGAAGCGCGCCACCGTGGTCATGCGCTGGACGTGACGGGCGTCATGGCCGGGGCGCACATATTCGGGAAACTCGAGCGGCAGCAGATCGTGCACCATGCAGACGAACCGCGCGCCGGCATTGCGTTTGAGCCGTTCGATCAAGACCGCGCGCTCGAGCCGCTGGTGCGACACGTGGAGATAGACCGGCGGGGCATCGCCGCGCGCCAAGTCGGCACGCAGACCGAGCCCGCCGCGCCACAGCCGCTCGAACCGCAGCGCGCGTGCGGCGGCGGCGGCGTTCCGCACCGCGTCCGGATCCGGCGGATCGCTGCGCCACACCAGCGCCAAGGCCGCGATCAGCGCCTGCGCGCGTGGCCGGCTCAACAGTCCGAACCGGCCCCACGACAGCATCCCGACGAAGGACGCGTGGTCGGTCTGCGTGGCGACCAGATGCTCGGCATAAGCAAGCTCGACGCGGTCGATGCCGGTTGGCACCGCCCGCTCGGCGCGCGATAGCAGCCGCGAAAGATCTAGAGCGACAGGGGGCATCCGGGCGACCCAATACTCCGGCTTACCGGTCGAACCGGAAGTCGTGGAGCATAAGCCATTGATCGAGCCGCGCCAGCACGATGGGCGTGATCAGCCCATCGAGCCGGCGGATATTCTCCTGCAGCACCGCTTCCGCGTCGCCGCCGCGCGTCAGCTCGACCGGCGGCTCGAAGCGGACGCGGAAGCGTGTGCGCGCATGGCGCTCGACATAGGCCGGAACAACCACGGCATCGCTCGCCAGCGCCAGGCGCACGACATTCGCGAGGTTGCCGCGGGCGCGCAGCGGACGGCCGAACGACGGCGCATTGACCCGGCCCCTGACGAGCTCGTCGACGAACATGAGCAGCGCGGCGCGCTCCTCGACCAGCGCCCGGTGCGCGCGCCGCGTGCTGGCGAGGCTGGGCGGCAGCAGGATCGCGCCGCAGCGGCGCCGCACCGCGACCGCGATGCGGTGCTGGAACCGGTTGCGCGGCGGCTGATAGACGAAATAAAGCGGCTCGAGCAAGCGCGTCAGGGTCGGCGCGATGATCTCCCAGTTCGCCAAATGGAGTCCCATGACGATCACGGGCCGGCCGGCTGCGCGCGCAGCGGTGATCGCTTCACTGCCGCTGACCGTGATCCGGTTCGCCGGCCAGAACCGGTCGAGCACCGAGAACTCGGTCATCACCCGGCCGATCTGGCACCACATGCGCGTCATCGCGTCGTCGAGCCGGCGCCCCTCGGCGAGCTCCGGCCGAAGCCGCCTCAGATTGTCGCGCGCGCGGCGATCCCACGCGTGGAAGCGATAACGGCCCGACAGCACGCCGAGCGCGCAGCCGACCGCCGAACAGGACGCGATGGGGCCGCTGCGCAAGCCGTAATGCAGCGCATAGTCGATCAGGCCGAACAGCGGATCGATCAGCCAATGACGGCGCCAGGCGCGCCAGCGTACAGGATCGCCGAACGGAGGCCACGCCATCGCGGGATCTCGGCCGCCGGCGCGCGTCGCTATTCCGCCGCGACCCCGAGCGCGGCGGCGCGCGCCTGCACGATCATGGGCAGCCGCTTGCCCGGACGCAGGGTCAGGCGGCACACCGGCTCGACCACCGTGCCGGGCACCAGCCGCAGCTCGAAGCGCTGCGCCAGGGTGGCGAGACAGAGGATTGCCTCGGTCAGGCCGAAGGCGGCGCCGGCGCAGATGCGCGGGCCGATGCTGAACGGCACATAGGCGCCCTTCGGCCGGTTCGCGGCGTTGCCCGGCAGGAAGCGCTCGGGCATGAAATGATCGGGCCTGTCCCACAGCCGCTTATGGCGATGCAGCAGCCACGGCACCACCATCAGGATCGAGCCGGCCTTGATCGCGCGGCCGCGGATCACCTCGTCCTGAAGCGCCTGGCGCGCCAGCAGCGGCACCGGCGGATAGAGGCGCAGCGCCTCCTCGAACACCGCGCGGGTGTAGATCAGCTTCGGCACGTCGTCGAGCGTCGGCGCGCGGCCGCCCAGCACCGCATCGAGCTCGGCGTGCAGCCGCGCCTCGACGTCTGGTGCCTGCGACAGCAGATACCAGGTCCAGGCCAACGAGTTCGCCGTGGTCTCGTGGCCGGCCATGAAGATCACCGCGGCCTCGCTGCGCAGCGCCTCGGCATCGAGCGGCTCGCCGGTCTCTTGATCGCGCGCCTCGAGCAGCAGCCCGATCACCGACGGTTCGCTGTCGCGCGGCCGCGCGCGATAGCTTGCGATGATGCCGTCGAGGATGCGATGGATGCGCTCCGTCGCCCGACGAATTGAGCCCCCGTATAGTCTTGGCAGCCAATCGGGCAGCCCGAGCAGCGAGGCGAAATCGGTCTGGCCGATCTTGCGCTGATATTCGCTGAACGAGCCCACGATCGCCTGCGCGTGATCGGCGCCGAGCCGGCGGCCGAAGATGGTGCGGCAGATGATCTCGGCGGTCAGCTCGGCCATCTCGCTGAGCGCGTCGATCTCGGCGGCCGGCGGCAGACGCGCCCAGCGCGCGGCGGTCTCGACCGCGGTATCGACCATGATGGGCGCGAACAGAGGCAGGCGCGACACATGGACGATCGGCGCGACGATGCGGCGCCGGCGCTTCCAGACATCGCCGTCGCTGACGAACAACCCGTCGCCGAGCAGCGGCTTGAGGGCGTGGCGCATCTGCGGGCTCTTGCGCTCGAAATTCGCGTTGTTGGTGATGAACGCGTAGTTCACCGTGTCCGGGCTGTTGCAGATGAACACCCGGCGCGACAGCAGGCGGGTCGCGAAGAACTCGTACTCGAAGGCGAACGCCGGCCACACCGCGAGAAAATTCCGGGTCAGGCCGCGCAGCAGGCTGAGCACCGACAGCGGCTTGGCCGGACGGCTCGGATAAGGCGGAACGAACTCGGTCATCAAACGCTGTGCCGGTGGTTATTCTGATTCTGCGGCGGCTCGCGGGAACGGCGTCGTCGCGCCGTGCAGGGGATGCCGGAGCCGGCCTTGTCGCAGAGTCCGGACCAAAAGTAAACGCGAAACGCGGCGCGTACCGCTACGTCGGTATCTAGGAACCCGCCGGCACGGCTGGTCCGTCACTCGATCAGCAGGGCGTTCCGGCGCGGCAGCCGGCGAACGTGCCTGCCGCTTTGTAGGTGCTGCCGTTGGTAACCGCGAAGCTGCCGCCGACGCCGGCGATTGGATCGGCTGTCTTCACGTTCGCGAAGAACGAGCCAGTAAGATTTCCCGACACGCCGCTGCCGTTGCTGATGCCACCGTTAAAGTTGACTTGGTTGCCGGTGCCGCCTGGCGCGCTGATCGCACCGGTGATCATGGTGCCGCCAGCGCCCAAGGCCCCGCCGCGATCGAACGGGCCCGTCGCTGTCCCGATCGACACGGTCCCGGACGCCGTACCAAAGTTCCAATACTGGTAGTAAGCACCCGCCGCGATATATTGGCCGACATTCGAGCTGACCGTCGCGATCGCGTGACCATTGAAGGTGGCTGAGCCGAGAGCCGGAGAGATCTGCCCCGCCCCAGGCAGCGTGCCTGCGACCCAGGTTCCCAGGAAGCGATTCTGCGCCGAGGTCGGATCCACCTCGCCGATCCACCAGCCCCATTGCATGAACGAGCAGGTGCAGGCTGTAACACCGGGGCCGGCGAAGCTCGTAAAGTCGATCGGCACGGTAGCAGCGCTGACCATGAACATGCGGCTGAAGTTAGCCGTGCTGCCGTTGATGGTGCTGACCGGTCCGCCACTCGTTGTGACCGCGTCACGCGCGCCGAAGACCTGGTCGGTGATGAACGCCGAGCGGCCGTCATTGAAGCCGCTGGTACTGCCGAATTGCAGACCATAGTTAGTACCGTTCAGGACATCGGTGACAGTGAAGCTGGCCTGCACCCGGTTGGAGGTGGCGTCCGTAGTGATGGAAACGTTCGGGCCCCCGGCGCCGCCAAAGCCTGACGGCGACATACCGGAGGTCGAGGTGATCCCGCCGCCGGTATAGCCAACCAGGGTCTGGCTGGTTTGCGTGCCGTTGGCGGCGAGCTGCGTGGCCGAACTCGTGCTCGCATTCTGCGTCAAGACGTTGACGAAGATGTCGCCGTTGTTCGCTTGCTGGCTGGCCGGCGTGCCGAACGGAATCTGGATCTGCTCGGCCGGGGTGCGCGTGTTGGGGTTGCCCGGCGAGGCATTCATGATATCGGGCACCGCGACGATGTAGTTGGCGTTCGGGCCGTAGATGGCATTGCCGAGGCCGGACGGCGTCGAGATCTGCGCCGACGCGATGCCGGAGCCCACACGCACCGACGGACAGGTGGCGCATGGCAGTGCATAACCGATCAGGCCGCCGCCCATCGAGATCGTGCTGTTCGCCTCCTGGAAGAAGCCGCCCGTCACGCCGAACAAGCCGGACTGCTGATTGGCGCCGGTTCCGGAGATGACCAGACTCGCCTGCAAGATTACCGCGCGCTGGGGATTGTTGGCGGCAAGCGCCGGATCGAGGACCGGCGACCAGCGAACGAACAGCGGCGAGATGGCGGTGCCGGGACCGCCGACATTGCTCAGCAGGGGGCTGCCGCCGCTGGTGTGGACGAACGGGATGGTGTCGAAGATTGGGTCGATGTTGTAGGTCGAGACGCCCGAGGTCGGTATTTGGGACTGCGGCGTCGGCACACCGGCGAACAGGCCGAACTTGCAGTCGCCGCCGCCGCCATTGCCGCCGCAGTTGTTCCCCGGGGCGGGCGTATCCTGTCCGAAGATGTAGAAGAATTGGCTGTCGGGCGTGACGAGGCCCGTACCGCTGATCGTGTCGCCGCTAAGCAGCGCCAGATTGCTGAACGAGAACGGCGAGCCGGGCGTGTAGGGAAAGTTGAAGGTCTGGTTTTGCGCCGTCTGGCCGCTTCCGCTCACCGGCAGGGTGAAGGTCACGTTGCTGCCCGTGAGCTGCGCGCTGAAGGTGAAATTGTTGGTCGTGTCCGGCGTGGCCGCCAGGGTCGAGGTGTTGAACGTGCCGTCGAGGAACGGGCTGCAGCAATAGAAATGCCCGTAAAGCGTCCCCGCAGCGAGCGAGTTGGTCAGGTTACCGTTCGATGCCGGGTCGATGATGTTTTGGATAATGGTATTTGTGTTCGGGTTGAACCCGCCGTTGAAGAACACGTTCGGCCCGCCGACGGTCGACAGGGTCGACGGCGCCTGGTTGGAGCCGGTCGAGGACGACACGCCGGACTGTACCAACGCCTGGTCTTGTGGCGGCTCTTGGCCGCCGGCTTGCCCGCCGGTCTGGCCGAATTGACCGGGCTGGCCACTGCCCGACATGCGCGACCGGCCCTGGAATTGGCTGAACGAGCCGCGCACCTCGGCGGTCGTCATGCGGACCGGCGACCCCGGCGGCTGGCCCGGCACCACGAGAATCTCGAAACCGGGACGCGTCACCTCCTGGGTCACGCCCTGCGCGGTCACGCGCAGGCTGGTGCCGAACAGGAACTGCGCATGCAGCGGCTGGCCGGGCTGCGCGTCGAAATTCGCGATGCCGCCGCGGATGCCGGCGGTCGCGACCGGCGTCTTGATCACGATCTCCTCGGTCTTGCTGATCGCGCCGCCGACCAGCTTGAAGACGCCCTGCGCGGCGCTGATCGCGAACTTTCCGACCTTCTTGTCGGTATCGTAGACATACTGGTCGATCGTCAGGTTGGCGGACGGCCCGACCGAGATCGACGAGCCGTCGAGGAACAGGAGCTGTGCCTGGCCCTCGGGCCCGGTGGTGATCTTCTCGTTGGCGAAATTGTCGCTGCCGACCAGCAGCATGCGCTCGGGCTCGGTCGGCGGCTGGCCGATCGCCTGCGGGTTCACCGCGGCCGTGACTCCGACCTTGACGTCCGCGTGAGCCGTCGCCGCGACCAGCACGGTCGTCATGGCGATGGCGGCACCCCACAGTCTCGGCTTGCACATCGGGCGACTCCCTCCAGCTTCGAGACAGACTACCGGAAAATACTTACCGTTTCCTCAATAGTCGAAATAGTATTGGCTAAATTTTTACAATAAAAATATCGGCTAAAACTTTCGGGCAATCGAACGAAATCCGTAACTCCCTGCCCGCCCGTTAGAACCGCCAGGAGATGCCGATCGACGCGTAGTTGTTGTTGAACTGGTAGTTCGAGATCGAGGACTGCCGAATGGTGCGGCCGATCGTGGTGACGACCGACAAGTCGGTGTCGAGCGGGATCGTGCTGATCGCGGCGAAGCGCCAGTCGCGATCGAAGCGCGTGTCGAACGGATCGACCGAGGGATCGGGCTGGTCGTAGACGTAGAAGGCGCGGGTCGCCGTCCCGGTCAGGCTCCACGGCAGCTCGGTCAGCTTGAAGGGCGCATCGAACGACCAGGTCAGCCCGGCCGAATAGTCGTAATAATGGTAGGCCTGGAACGAGCTCGACGAATTGTCCTTGCTGAACGTGCCGCCGACCAGCGCGGCGAGCTGGTCGGTGATCGCCTGGATGATCTGGCCGCGCCCGAGCATCTCGACGCCGGTCTGCTCGTTGTTGAGCGGAAAGATCCCGCTGTTCTGGAAG
>Ga0302324_100029871_pt1 | contig 10314 bp, 7 predicted proteins | sample Palsa_T0_1_FD_201949 | JGI IMG/M metagenome (GOLD analysis project Ga0302324, IMG submission 201949) | Peat permafrost microbial communities from Stordalen Mire near Abisko, Sweden - Palsa_T0_1 | ecosystem: Environmental > Terrestrial > Soil > Palsa > Peat permafrost | place: Sweden: Abisko... | reverse complement strand
AAGCGAGGTCGCGATACTTGCTACGGCCCACAACAGCTTGGAAAATCAAGACGAATGGGTTGTCGCCATCATTAATCTGAAAAGTCGCGTTCTGCGTGAATTCAAAAAGCGCGAACGTCCGTGGTTTGGGACGTTCAGCCGAACAGCCAAGCTCACGATTTCGACTATCAAATAGACAATGGGAGCAAGCCGCTGACGGCCGCTTGAAAAGACATAGGAATGCCCGGGATTGCTCCCGGGCTGTTCTGTGCTTGGGGAAATATCGATTAGCTGACGTGCTTGTTCAGGGCCTGGGCGATGGCTTCTTTCGGCTTGTAGCCAACGATCTGCTCAACGACCTGACCGCCCTTGAACACCAGGAGCGTAGGAATGCCGGTGACTTTGTAGCGCATAGGCGTGGCGCTGTTAGAGTCGACGTCCATTTTGCCGACTTTTATTTTGCCGTGATAGTCCTTGGCCAGTTCTTCCACGATGGGAGCGATGGCGCGGCAGGGACCGCACCAGGTTGCCCAGAAGTCCACCAGAACGGGCTGATCCGATTTCAAAACATCCTGGTCGAAGTTCGCATCGGTGACTTCGACGATTCCATTGCCTGCCATATTCTTTCTCCTCGTTGTAACGTCACCCTCTTGGCGGACGCTGCATCGAGCTGGCGTTGCCGGGCCTGACGATCTCTGTTCAGTATGAGCTCCGCATAGGGAGCTAACTGATTATCTTAACACCGTCATTGGATGCACGCAGGCTTCCGGAAGTCGCAAGGCTGGGGATGCTGAAAAAAGGACAAGCGCGGCGGCTAAAGCCGCGTTGATTCGACATAGCTTACGGCGCGGCTGAAGCCGCGTCCTTTCAAGTCGGCCCCGAACTGACCACCACGAAATCGCGAGCGCCTCCCCTTCGGAACGGAGCCCTTGAGTTACTAGAAGATCAGCTTCAGGGCGGCCTGCAGGAGGCGGGGAGGGGCTGCGCCGACGACCTCGCCGAAGGTGGAACTGCTGATATTCCCGTTGACCGAAGCGGGACCAAAGAACTGGGCGTGGTTGAAGACGTTGAAGGCCTCCATCCGGAGTTGCAAGGACTTGGTCTCGCTCAGCGGCACCGACTTCATCAATGCCATGTCATAGTTGTCGAGGCCGGGACCGTAGAAAAAGCGTCGCCTGGCGTTGCCCGGCGTGCCCAGGGGCTGCAGGCTGAAAAGAGAAGTATTGAAATAGGAGTTTCCGTTGCGCGGATTTGAATTCAGCTTGAGCGGTCCTACTGTGTACTGCGGCTCGTCGACGCCGTAATTGTTGATGCCGTTGGGCTCGGCGCCGAGTAGAGAGTTATCGCCGTAGTTGAGAAGGGTGACCGGGAAGCCACTGCTGAAATGCGTGATACCGGAGATGGTCCAGCCTTTGACCCACGGGGTTTTGAATAAACGATCGAGAGGAAGATCGTAGGCGTAACTTACGACGAAGTTGTGAGTGACATCGAAGGCGGATAAGGCACGGCTGAGCGCGGGATCGATGGGATTGACCTCCTCGCCGACGTTGGAGGATTGATCGATGGATTTGCTGAAGGTGTAGCTGGCGAAAATCTGCAGGTGCTTGCTGGTATGGCGGAAGTTGAGCTCCAGCGCGTTGTAGTTGGAGTTGCCGATGGTGGATTGGTTGGTGTCGCTACCAAAATTCGGGCCCAGGGGGCCGCGAGTTCCGTTCACGGTTTGGCCGGAAGCCGAAGTGAATACGTTGCTCTCTCCGAACGGGCCGCAGGTGGCGGAGCCGGGAAGAACGTCTGTGGTCTGGCTTAAGCTCAAGCACAGCGCGGGATCGCCGGGATTCGATTCCATCAGAACCAGAAGGCGGTGCGATTGATTGCCCACGTAGCTCGCGCTCAAGACCGTGTTCTGTCCGATCTGGCGCTCGATGGAGAGCATGTATTGTTCAGTGTAAGGAATGCGGTTGCTGACCGGATAAGCGGGAATTCCGCTGATGGGAACGTACTGCGTCCAGTCGAGCGTGGTATCGGGATGACTGCTGGAAGAATTCAAAGGCGCGAAGGTGACAGGAAAATACTGGCCAGGATTGTTTCCGTTGGAGGCGGTGATGAATGGGTTGTAAAACAACGGCGGCGCCGGGCTGCTGTAGGTGGTTCCGTAGGGAGCGTTGGCGGCGAGCACTCCTAGAGTGAGGGCTTCGATGGAGGTGTAATACATACCGAAGCCGGCGCGAAAACTGGTTTTTCCTGGACCGCCCGAGATCTTGCCGAGAAAGTTGTCGGCGGACCAGTCGGGGGAATAGGCGAGACCCAGACGGGGCGAGAATTCGTCGCCGGGAGGCGCGAGGGTGCGGCGCACTCCGGGATCGGTGGGGTATAAAATTCCGACCGGCGCTCCGGGAAACACTACCGACTGCTTGCCCGGTTCGGTGGTGGAAATCTGGTTGTATTTTTCGTACCAGGGTTCAATGCGGTCCCAACGCAGGCCGTAGTTCAGGGTGAGATTGGATTTTGCATGCCAACTGTCCTGCGCGAACACTCCTGCGTATTTGTTGCGGCCATAGAACGGATTGAGCTGGCTCTGGTTGTATTGACTGGAAATCCCGAGCAGGAAGTCGGCGAAGTCGACCCCGGTCTCGCTGCCGGTGAACAGGAAGTTGCCGTTGAACTGGGCGATGGGATTTACGTTGACCTGGTCGTAATGAAATTCACCGCCGAGTTTGATGGTGTGGCGTCCTACGACCTTGGAGAAATTGTCGAGCAACTGAAATGTGTTGTTGGCCTGTTTGAGTTCATTGGTGTTGGTGCCGGTGGAGAAGTTATTGAAGACCAGATTCTCTACACCTTGGTCTTGTGGAGCCAGGGCCACGATGGTGGGGTTCTGGGTTCCAGGTGTAACGAAGCCCTGAGAGACCAGGCTGACGCCGAGTCCGCCTTGCGGTTTGCCGAGATCGTTGAAGGCGCGCAGATAGCTGAAGTGGAGTTCATTGACTGAGGTGGCGCTGAGAGTTTTTGTATCTCCCACGCTGAACAGTTGCGCCCGGCCCTGATAGAGCGCGTTGAAACCAGGGACGCTGGCTCCCCCCTGGGCCACGGGATACGGGTTGTTCAGCGAGTAGTCGTCGAGAAAGTAGTAGCCGGAAATGAGTCCCCAGCCGGTGTTGGCGTCAACGCGGAGCGCGCCTTTGTCGTCGCGCAGAGCTTGACTGTAAGCAGAGGTGGAGAACTGATCGGAGGAGGCGTTGGGCGCGGGAATGTATTGCAGGAGATTCTGCGCCGGAACGGACCAGGCTGTCGCCGGAATCGCCGCGTTGGGAAAAACGCACTGCGAGGGTGACGTGCACGAGGTGGAGTAAGGTCCGCTGAGGTCGGGCTTCATCTCGCCGCTCGTAAAGTAGTAGGGTTCGGCGGGAGCGACGGCATAGTGAAAATTGTTCGAGAGCGTGTTCGCCCAGGCGGGGCCGTTGACTGTGGTGGGCACGGTCACAGGTTGTCCATTCACGAGCTGGGTCGTGGTGAAGGAGCTTGCCAGGTCGGAAAGATTGCCCATGCGGTCCTGCTGCGAGGGGACAGGAATCAAGCCGGTGTCGACGCCCTGGCGCTGGCGCGAGCCCTGATAGTCGGAGAAGAAGAAGATCTTATTGCGGCGGATGGGGCCGCCGGCGGTTCCACCGAACTGGTTTTGAATGAAGGTGCCGCGGGTTGGGGAAAAATAATTGCGCGCGTCGAGATCGGTGTTGCGCAGGAACTCGAAGAGATCGCCGTGAAAGGAGTTGCTGCCGGACTTGGTGATGACGTTGATCTGGCCGCCGCTGAATTCTCCGTACTCGGCGTCGAAGTTGCTGGTGAGAATGCGGAACTCGGCGATGGAATCAAGATTGGGAATGATCGCCGTGCCCATGTTGACATCTTCTTCGGAATCGCTGCCGTTGACGATGAAAGCGTTGGCGAACTCGCGCTGGCCGTGAATGGAAATGGTGCCGGGATTGAGGTCGCCGGAGGGCGCGAGCGCGCTGGCGCCCACGTCCTGCACGGTGTCGGAGGTGATGGATGTGGAAGGAACAACGCCGGGTTGAAGCGAGAGCAGGTCGGTAAAACTGCGGCCGTTAAGAGGCACGGCACTCATCTGTTCACTATTGATGACCTCACCGATCTGACTGCTGGACGTCTCCAGGTGAACGGAACTGTCGCTCACCGTGACGGCGTCAGTACGTTCGCCGACCTGCAGGACGATGTCCTGAACGAGGGCGCTGTTGGTGTCGAGGATGATTCCGGTTCGGCGGTAGGGCCGGAAGCCGACCCGGTTGACCTCAAGAACATAGGACCCGACAGGCAGGACCGGGAAAGTGTAGGCGCCGTGGTCGTCGGCGGCAGTCGATTGCCGTACGTCGGTAGCGACGTTGATGAGATCGACAGAGGCCAGGGCGACGGCCGCGCCGGAGGGATCTTTCACCGTTCCGGAGATGCTGCCGCCGACGCCAGCAAAGGCGCTACCCAGTAAAAACAGAGAGAGAGAGAGAAGGCGCAGCGAGTTTTTGAGCCAGACAGGGATGACGATTGCACGACGAAGAGGGAGTGGGGCCTCTTTCAGTTGCGACCGGGTCGCAACTATGAATGAAGCGAGGTTGCGAGAATGGATTTCGTTTGTCATAAAAAACAATCGGAAAAATTTAAGAGCTTAGAATCTCAACGTCCAGTTGCAAACCAGTCGCATCTAAAGTACAGTCTTGATCTTGACGGAATTCGCAACCTGCCGTCAAGCTCCGCCGCCAGAATTCGTCGCACAGCACTTGCGACAACTTGCCACGATAGGAGATGCGGACATGCCACTTCCCCAGACCGAAATGCCGGGACGGCTGCAGGCCCACTTCGCGGAGCGCGGAATCCGGATGACGCAGCAGCGGCGCGCCATCCTCAGCGTAATGGAGACGGCGCGCAAGCACCTCGACGCCAGCCAACTTTTGCGCAAGGCGCAAAAACTTGATTCCAGCGTGGACCGCAGCACGGTCTATCGGACGCTACGCTTACTGAAGCGGCACGGGTTGATCGATGAACTCGACCTGATGCACATCCACGGCGAAGGGCATTACTATGAGCGCAAGCTCAATCGCGACCACATTCACATGGCTTGCCTGCGCTGCGGAAAGATCATGGAATTTGTCAGCGACATTTTCGAGAAGCTCAAGGCGCAGGTGGAAAAAGACTGCCGCTTTCGCATCGTCGTGTCGCGACTGGAGATTGGTGGATATTGCGCGGCGTGCCGGGGATCCCAATAGGTGCGTACCGTGGAAGCGCCGCTCTTCCAGGATGATGTCACGCTCTCGATGGGGAAAATGCGCGTTCCGAGACTGGCGGAAGCGCGCAAAAAAGAAAGCGCCCTCGACTTTTCAGTCCAGGACGCCCTCGGCAGCCCTCCCCCAGAACTGCCAAACCACGAAATCGATATTAGAGCCCTATTGGAGGACTGTAAACGTCACTTTGGTAACGAGGTTAGCGGAGAGCTATGCGAGCGCGCTACTGGCTCAACCGTCTCTCCGGCTCCTGTGTCGGGATTAGTCCTACGCCCCTTCGTGGCTTGCTCATCTCTGCTTTCCCGCCCACGGCTTGCGCCCCTCGGACAAGCTCAGGGCCAGCTGTGGGCTGTATTCTTTCGCCACGACTTGGAGTAGCGCTTGCGTTCCACGATCTTGCCAGCACCTTCTGCACCGGATTTCCTCCTGCGATCGAGCGAGACTTTCCAGCATAATTCTGCTCCGGCGATCGGGCAAACGCTAAGGCGCGAAGCGGTGTACAGCACTGAGCTATTGTTTTTGCCAGGTTTGGCCGGCGTCGCTGGTAGTCCAAACTTCGGGGGTCGAAGTCGTAATTTTTCCGTGTTGGGAGTCAGAGAAGTCCAGGCTGACGATGTCGCCGGTGAGGATGGTACCGCGCGCGGATGGCTGCACTCCGACCCAGCTGTTACCTGCGTCGACGGAATGGTAGAGCGCTCCGCCGGAGCCACCCGCCCAGACCTCGGCACCGGAAGCGGCAACTGCGCGGAAGGAAGGGACTGACGTTTGCTTGTTGAGAACTTTCCGATCGGTACCCTTATCCTTTTGCTTCGCCACGGACTGATTCGCTATGGTCTGACTGGCTACGGACTGATTCGCGGCCACCCGCAGACTCGACGCGGCAGCGGAACTTGCGTTCACGTCGACGGTCTGCCAGGTATGGCCCTGGTCGAGGGAGCGCTGCAGAGCGCCGGCGGAAGTGATAGTCCAGCGCGGGCTATTCGTTACTCCGGGCGAAAGCGAAGTCAAATCCGTGACGTCGCGTCCATGGAGCGGAAGCTGGCTGATTTCACGGCTGGCGACAGTATTCGCGGTGTCTGCCGAAAGCTGCGCGTCTTGCGCCGATACGGCTACGGTCTCTGAGACGCTGCCGACATTCAAGGTGAAACGATAAGTCGATGGCCGACCTGCATCGTAGTTCAAATCGGCGACGGTGGTGCGGAAGCCCGGCGCCTCCGCCTGAGCTTTATAGTTTCCGGTGGGAAGGCCCGCAATGAGCCATGCGCCTTGGGAATTGGTGACAGCGGTCGTAGTGGCCCCGGTCCCGGTGGGAGTGATCGTAATCCGCGCATTGGGTACCGCAGCCCCAGTGGGGTCGACCACATAACCGCCGATTTGTCCGGGACCAGCTGAGATCACGGTAACGCTCACGGGCTCAGCTGGCTTGGCCTTGCTGAGGCTTCCGTGGTAACTGGTTGCGGACGATTCCGAGGAATCACCCTGGAGTTGTGCCTCCTGATTCGCGGCCTGCGTATTGGCTACCGGAGCTTCGCCGTTCACCTCTAACGTCGCGGTTGGGGAAGACGACGAGACTCCCGCCGACGCAGACGGTGCAACATTCTGTGGAGCCGGTGAGGGAGCGGACGGAAAATTGTTCGACGATTGCAGCTGCAGATTATTGTTGTTCTGCTGCCACTGTGCCGGCATCTTTGGGCCGTGCGACAACTGCGTTCCTTGTGCGATGCCGCCCATCGTCCCGCCCACGCGAGATGTTGATTGCCCTACGGCGCGGCGCGATGCCGATTTCGATTCCATGACGATCGCGGTGGTGTTGTTCAATGAATCGGCGGAAAAGCGAGCGGGTTCGCCGGTGGCGGATTTCTCTGCCGGCTGCGCGGTTGGCGCTGCAGGCGCAGGGGCGGCGGCGCTTTGGGTACGCTGTTCACGGATCGCGCTTTCGGAAGTCTTGTAGGCCGCGATGGACGGCGCGGCGCTCCGTTGATATTGCAGAATGCCGAGCGATGCGATGATCACGATCGCGGCAGCGACCAAGCCCCAGCGGAGCACGGGCCAGGTCAGCCATCCGCTGCGGACGGGGAGAGTAGCTGCTGCCGTGACCTCTTCGGTTGGAGGCAGGGCGAGGGCGATTACTTCGCGACAATCAGAACAGCGTGCCAGATGCTCGAGCACAGTAGAGCGTTCGCTTGCAGGCAGGGACTGCTCGGCGAACGCGGTCAACGCGTCGGCGTCGGGATGATTGACCACGGGCGCCGTGGCCTTCAACCGCTCGAGCACGATTTTTGGAACGTCTTGCATAATTCAGGTTCAGAAATTCCCCCAGCGGCTAAAGCCGGGGCTTGTTGTCAACGACATACGGCGCGGCTAGAAGCCGCGCCCTTTCAAAACTATCCCGGGTCCTCGCGGGCGCGGGCTTCGGCTGTCTTCTCAGAGAACGCTGCCGGTGAAGAATCTTGCGCCAGGGTGCGGCGGATATTCACCTGCAAATCGCGGACATCAACCTCCATGGCTTCTTCGGCCTGGCGGCGGGACAGGCCGCGCCGCACCAGTCCGGCGAGAATTTGTTTTCTCAAATTTTTGGCCAGTTTGTCGAGCTTGCGGCTGATGGTGGATTCGTGGACGCCCAGCAGGCGGGCAATCTCAGCCAAGGTGCGGCCATCCAGGTAATACGCGCTGAGGATGGTGCGGTCTTCAGCGGCCAGAGTTTCCAGGGCCTCGTCGGTAACTTCGGCCAGCTGGTGGTCGGTCGACGGAACCGGCTCGGGTGCCGGGGCACGATATTGGACTCCTTCTTCTGACTCTTCGTCGAGACTCACCAGGCGTTTGGTGCGACGGTAACGGTTGATATATTCCTGCGCTAAAACGGTGCGCAGCCAGCCTTCGAGCGACCCGCGACCTGTATAGGAGGAAAGCTTGGAGACGCGCTGGCCTTCGCGCGTGTTGGTGCCATAGAGATCGGCGTAGAGGGTGTCGGCGAGTTCGCGCGCGGCGGAGTCTTCGTGGGCAATGCGCAGGGCGGAGAGATAAAGTTTTTCCCGGTATCGGGTCAGGAAAATTTCCCAGGCGGAATTGTTGCCGGCGGCGCAGGCTCGGGCCAGAGCCAGTTCGTCGATGCGAAGACTCAGGAAAAACGCACGAATTTCAGTTTCAGTCGTCGCACCGTGCTTTGTGCCGACATCGTAGAGAATGGCGCCGAAGGATTCGCGGGTGAGGCCGAACTTCTCGCAGCCAGCTTTGGCATGGAGCTCCGTCAGCAGGTCGTTGACGATGGACTGCACTGCGGAGATTGGTTTAGTGAGGCTCATAGGCGGCGCGCGGGGGCTAAAGCTCCATCTGCGGTGTCTCTTTATCGCAGCGCTAGAAGCGCTGCGCCACCCAAAAACAGAGACACTGTTTCCGATGCTACCAACTTATTAGACGCGTGGACGGTTAATTTTGGGCGCAAGGAGACGGAGGGAGATTCGTTCTTCCAACGAAGCGAACCTGAGTGATTCGTGGTCGGGAGCAAGGCCCCATTTTTCGCGCAAGAAGTTCTCGCGCAAAAGAGCGCGCGAGAAATGGGGCACCCGGTTTGCTTCGGGGGTTGCATCAGAGGAGGAGCGCCATATGAATCCGAAAGTCTTCGCGGCTTTGACGGTGCTGGTAATTTTGGGTGGCCTGGTCTTTGTGGGTCAGCGATCGGCGCGGGCGGGCGAGGTGACGCCGGCATCTGGATACAAGGTGTTGGATCCCATCCAGCACGGAAATCTGACGGTGTTCCCGGTGGTGGCAGCGAAGAGTTATCCGACGGGCGAGTTTCTGACTTTGGACGAAGGTTTGCGATCCGGAGAAGTAGTGGTGACTGAAGCGGGGAATGTGCAAGGGCTGATACGCCGGGGGCCGGAGCCGTCGGTGCGGCATGACGGGGCGCAGGTGAACCGGCTGGTGCTGGTGAACAACTCGCGGCGACCGCTGTTGCTGCTGGCCGGAGAGATTGTCAGCGGAGGGAAACAGGATCGCGTGATTGGCAAAGATCGCATAGTTCCGCCGGAGAGCGATCCGGTGGACTTGAGCGTGTTCTGTGTAGAGCCGGGGCGGTGGGTCGCGACCACCGAACACTTCGGCGCGTCGGAGGCGATCTATGGCGGCACTGCGGGTGGCGTCGCGGGCGGCACGGTTGCCGGTGCGAAGGCTGCGCCTCCGATGGCGATGATGGCGCAGCCCTCGGTTCGCGCCAAGGCCATGGGCGACAAGGATCAGAACGAAGTGTGGGCCGAGGTGCGGAAGCAGCGGGCAGCGGTGAGTGAGAGCGTCGAAGTGAATGGCGCGGCACCAGGCGTGGCCGACGAGATTTCGCGCACTACTTCCTATGCCAAGGTCAACGAGAACGAAGAGGTAAAAAAGCAGATAGACGCAGTGGCCAAGCCAATCGAGGAGAACTACCAGAGCTTGATTCATCAACTGCGGGATCGAAAAGCGGTCGGAGTGGTAGTAGCGGTGAACGGGCGCATCATTTGGGCGGACGTATTTGCCAGCACGGATCTGCTGGAGAAGTACTGGCCCAAGTTGGTGCGCTCGTACGCGTCAGAGGCTGTAGTGACGCGGGCGAAAGAGGTTGAAGTGAGCGCCAGCCGGGCCCAGGCCTTCCTGGAAAATATGGAAGGACGACGGGAGACAATCGAGCGCGAGCCGGGAGTTTATCGACATACGGAAGCGATTGGCGACGGATTCAAGGCGTTCTCGCTGACTTCCTTGCTGCCGAAAACTGGGTTCGATGTGCATATCGCCAAGATGGCTGAGTGAAAAGAGCAGAGGCCAGGGATCAGGGGCTAGGGGTAACGCATCTTCCTAGATACGAAAGCTAGATGCGAAACGGTGCGGCCAGCAATCGGAACGGTAGAGTGATGGCCAGGAAAACGACCTCCAGAGCACCGTGCACAGCTATACCGACGATGCGGAACGGCAGCAGGATCAGCCAGACGAACGGGTAGACGATCAGCGCCATCAGGGCCAGAGGCCAGCAGAGTACGAAAAGTATGCACCAGAGCAGGAACGCGAACATAGAGACCTCCTC
>Ga0302324_100029870_pt1 | contig 10314 bp, 10 predicted proteins | sample Palsa_T0_1_FD_201949 | JGI IMG/M metagenome (GOLD analysis project Ga0302324, IMG submission 201949) | Peat permafrost microbial communities from Stordalen Mire near Abisko, Sweden - Palsa_T0_1 | ecosystem: Environmental > Terrestrial > Soil > Palsa > Peat permafrost | place: Sweden: Abisko... | reverse complement strand
CAGCAACATGGGCGACAATACCAGGTTTTTTAGGCCAATTTCGTGAAGATCGGCACATTACGAATCGCCGCCGCAGCACTGCTGGGCGCCCTGGCACTCGCGCTCCTGGTCGCCTACGCCTTGATCGCGAGCTTTCTGTACCTTGAGCCCTCCCTACCCACGGTGGACGCGATGGCTGCCGGCAGTCTGCCGGTGCCCCTGCGCATCTACACCGGCAGCGGCCAGCTGATCGCCCAGATCGGTGAAAAACGCCGTGTGCTCGTGGCCTACGAGGACATCCCGGTGCTCGTGCGCGAGGCCTTCGTCGCCGCCGAGGATCAGCGTTTTTTTACGCATCATGGCTTTGATTACAGCGGCGTGCTGCGGGCGGCGCTGGTGGACCTGACGTCGGGGGATTTTTCCCAGGGCGCCAGCACGATCACGATGCAGGCCGCGCGCAATATGTTCCTGAATTTCGATAAGACCATACGGCGAAAATTGCAGGAGATTTTCCTGACCTATCGCATGGAGCACGAGTTCACGAAAGAGCAGATTCTGAGCACCTACCTCAACGTGATCTTCCTCGGACAGCGCTCCTATGGCGTGGCTGCGGCCGCCGAGACCTATTTCGGCAAGCCGCTCGAGCAGCTCTCGGTCGCCGAGGCGGCCACGCTCGCGGGCATTCCGCAGGCGCCTTCCCGCTTCAATCCCATCACCAACCCGAGGGCCGCCCAGTCGCGACGCCGCTACGTACTGCAGCAGATGCAGAAGCTCAACGACATCGACGCCGCCACGGCACAGCGCGCCGCCGCCGAAGTGGTCTCGGCGCGCGATCACGGCATCCTGAGCGAAATCGAGGCCCCCTACGTCGCCGAGATGGCGCGGGCGGACCTGGTCGGCCGCTTTGGCGATGATGCGGTCAATGCGGGCTACAGGGTCTACACGACCATCGATGGGCGCTTGCAGACCGCCGCCGATCGCGCGGTGCGCATCGGCCTGATCGAATACGACCGCCGCCATGGATTTCGCGGCCCGCTCAAGCAGATCAAGCTCGATGAGCATGCCACGGTCGCAGCCCTCGAGCGCGCGCTGGGCGAGACTGCCGAGATCGGCGACCTGCATCCGGCCGCTGTGATCTCGCTGTCCGCGCAGGCCGCGCGCGTCTACGTGCGCACGCAGGGCTATGCGCAGATCGACTGGGACGGCCTGTCCTGGGCGCGCCGGCGCATTTCCGAGACGCGCGTCGGTGCCAATCCGAAGCACGCCGAGGACGTGCTGCAACGGGGCGATGTGGTCTACGTGGTCACGAACGGACATGGCGAGGCGCAGCTCGCGCAACTGCCTGAGGCGCAGGGCGCGCTCGTGGCGCTTGATCCGAACGATGGCGCGATCGTCTCGCTCGTGGGCGGATTTGACTACTTCGACAACAAGTTCAATCGCGCCACGCAGGCCCGGCGCCAACCGGGCTCGGGGTTCAAGCCGTTCCTCTACTCTGCGGCGCTCGAGAACGGCTTCACGCCCGCGAGCATCGTGATGGACGCGCCGATCGTTTATGACGACAGCGGCCAGGAGAAGGTCTGGCGGCCGGAGAACGTCGAGAAAGGCTTCGATGGTCCGATGCGGCTGCGCGAGGGCCTCGTGTTCTCGCGTAACCTGGTGACGATCCGCGTGGTGCGTGAGCTCGGAGTCGACACGGCGATCGACTACGCCGCCAAATTCGGCTTCAACCCGGCCGATATGCCCAAGGACATGACCATCGCGCTGGGCAGCCTGCCGGCGACGCCATTGCAGATGGTCAGCGGCTACGCCGTGTTTGCCAACGGCGGCTACCGAATCGAGCCCTACTACATCGACCGGATCGAGAATGCAGCCGGCCAGATCGTTTATCAGGCTAATCCGAAGATCGTCTGCGAGCTTTGCGGGGCACCGGGCGATGCACCGGGCACCGCCTCGGCAACGCCGGTCAGCGCGCAGCTGCCAGCCGATGCGGGCTCAGCGCCGCCAGCGGAACCGGCGACGACCATACCGGCCGAGACCAGGCTGGCGGCCGATCCCGATCATGCGCCGATCAATCCCTTGCCGGCGCTGATCGCCCCAGCACGACTGGCCCCGCGCGTGATCTCGCCGCAAAATGCATGGGTCATGGATGACATGATGGCCGACGTAATCAAGCGCGGCACCGGCGCTCGCGCGGGCGCTGCCCTGCACCGCAGTGACCTCTCGGGCAAGACCGGCACGACCAATTTGGCGGTTGATACCTGGTTCAATGGCTTCAATCGCAATATCGTGGCCACGGTCTGGGTCGGATTCGATCAGGAGCGCCCGCTGGGCGAGGGCGAGGAGGGCAGCCGCACCGCGGTGCCGATCTGGATCAGCTACATGCGCGAAGCGCTGCGCGCGCAGCCCGATCATGCGCGCTCGATGCCCCCGGGGCTCGTGACCGCGCGCATCTCGCCGAAGACCGGTACGCTCGTGAGCACCAACGAGGGCGATGCGATCTACGAGACCTTCATGGAAGATCATCTGCCACCCGCGGCCAGTGCCGTCGGCAATACGGTCCCGGTATCGGGGCCGCAGAAGTCCGGCGTCAGCAGCGAGCCGTTATTCTGAGATCGACGATGAACCGCCGAGCCCCATCACCCCGCAAGGACAATCTGCGTCGCGCCCTGGCACAGGAGGCAGCGCGCATCATGGCTCAGCACGGCATTCATGACTTTCTGACCGCCAAGCGCAAAGCGGCCGAACGCCTCGGCGTACAGGACGCGAGCGCTCTGCCGCGCAACACCGAGATCGAGGCAGCCCTGGCTGAATATCAGCGGCTGTTCGACGCGGGCAGCCACGAGCTCACACTGACCGCCCAGCGCCGCGCCGCGCTGCATGCGATGCACTGGCTGTCGGGCTTCGAGCCGCGGCTGGTGGGCCCGGTATTGAGCGGCACGGCCACGGCCCATGCCGACATCCAACTGCATGTGTTTGCCGACTGCGCCGAGAACGTGGTGCTCAAGCTCATCGACCGCGGTGTCGCGCATGAGGTCACCGAGCGGCGCGTGCGCTTCGATGCCGATCGCACCAAGGCGCTTCCGGGTCTGCGTTTTGCCGTCGATGACCGGCGGGTCGAGGCCACCGTGTTTCCGCTCGACGGCATCCGCCAGGCCCCGGTCAGTCCGGTGGACGGCCGGCCCATGCGGCGCGCGGATGCGGCCGAGATTCAGTGCTTGCTGCGCAGCGCGAGCGGTACGTAACTGCGCGCGACCGGGCCGGTATAGAGCTGGCGCGGCCGGCCGATGCGCATGCCCGGATCGCTGATCATCTCGAGCCAGTGCGCGACCCAGCCAGCCGTGCGCGCAATCGCGAACATCACCGTGAACATCGCGCGCGGAATGCCGAGCGCGCTGTAGATGATGCCCGAATAGAAATCGACATTCGGATAGAGCTTGCGCGAGACAAAGTACTCGTCCTTCAGTGCAATCTCCTCGAGCCGCAGCGCCAGCTCGAACAGTGGATTGTCGCTGCGCCCGAGCGAGGCGAGCACCGAGTGGCAGGTCTCGCGGATGATCTTCGCGCGCGGATCGAAATTCTTGTAAATGCGGTGCCCGAAGCCCATGAGCCGGAAGTGACTGCTCTTGTCCTTCGCCATCGCAATGTACTTCGGAATATTCTCGACGCTGCCGATCTGCTCGAGCATCGCGAGCACGGCCTCGTTGGCGCCCCCGTGCGCCGGGCCCCAAAGCGCCGAGACGCCGGCCGATATGGCTGCATAGGGATTGGCGCCGGTGCTGCCGGCCAGGCGCACCGTTGAGGTGCTGGCGTTCTGCTCGTGATCGGCGTGCAGGATGAACAGCAGATCGAGTGCCTTGGCGGCGACCGGATTGACGTCATAGGTCTCGCAGGGCACAGCAAAGAGCATCTGCAACAGGTTGCTGCAGTAATCGAGCTCGTTGCGCGGATACATGAACGGCTGGCCGAGCGAGTGCTTGTGGGCCGCGGCCGCGATGGTCGGCATTTTGGCAATAATCCGGTGCGCGAAGATCTCGCGCTGGCGCGGGTCGTGGATGTCGGTGGAGTCGTGATAGAACGCGGACATCGATGCGACCACGGCCGAAACCATCGCCATCGGATGCGCGTTGTAGTAGAAGCCGTTGTAGAAGCGCAGCAGCGATTCGTTGATCATGTTGTGGCGGCTGATGCTGGTCGAGAACTCCTGCAGCGCCTTGCCCGAAGGCAGCTCGCCGTAGATCAGCAGATAGGCCACCTCCATGAAATTGCCTTTTTCCGCGAGCTGCTCGACCGGATAGCCACGGTAGAGCAGTACGCCGGCGTCCCCGTCGATATAGGTGATCTTGCTCTCGCAGCTGGCCGTAGCGAGATAGCCGGGGTCGAAGGTAAAGACGCCCTGCTCGCGCGTGAGCTGACTGATGTCCAGCACGTCCGGCCCGATGGTGCCGGATCGCACTTGCAATTCGGACTTGACGCCGGTATCCGGATTGACGAGATCGAAGTGCTGGGCAGTCATGCGCGGAATTCCTTGCAGGCGCAGACGCCGCAAGTCGCGACGCCGCAACAAAGGTTTGCACGCCCAGAGCGCGGAATCAAGGCGCTGCCAAGGCAGCGCACGTCGAGCGCGCTCAGCGCGTGCCGGTGACGCCTGGGTATTTCTTGCGAAATTTATCGACGCGGCCGGCAGTGTCGAGGATCTTCTGCTTGCCCGTGTAGAACGGGTGACAGTTCGAGCACACTTCAACCTGCAGATCATGTCCGACGGTCGAGCGCGTCTTGAACGTGTTGCCGCAGCTGCAGGTCACATTGATTTCAGCGTATGGCGGATGAATCTCGGCTTTCATGGCTGAGCCCTCGCTGCGAGGTGGGCACGGAAAAAGGCCGCGCAGTCTAGTCCCAGTCCCGCGCCCCGACAAGAGGCCCCGGCTGTAGGACGCCGGCCGACAGGATTATCCACAGTTTCTGTGCATAACTCTGTGCGTAGCCCTGGCCCACAGGTGCTGCGCAGGCGCTGGCAGCGCGTAATGATCGATTTGTACAAAAAATGACCAGACTATTTCGCCCTGATAAATCAATAAGTTACGATTTCATCCTCGCTCGTCCCGGCCAAAATGAGACGTAATCGGCTAATTTGCGGAAGCGGTTCGGCATTGTTGTGAATAAAACTACCGCGCTGCCCCTGGGCTCGCAGCGACAAATTGCGCAGCTGTCAGGAAATTCCGACAGGCGCGGCCCGCGCTGCAGCCGGCTCGGGCAGGAATTCGGTCAGTAGATCATTCAGAAAACTCAAACCCAGCGCACTCGTGCGCCAACGCGCACCCAGGCACTCGAGCAGGCCGCGCGTGCGCAGGCGCGCCAGCGCCGGTGCGAGCACCTGAATCGATAATCCCGTGCGTTGCTCAAATTCGAGCTCATCGAATCCCTCGATCAATCGCAACGCGTTCATCAGGAATTCAAACGGCAGATCGGCGGCCGGCACCGCGCGCTGGGCCGGGGCCGCGCCCGCACTCGACAGGTAGCGACGCGGTTCGCGCTCGCGCCAGCTGCGCTCGATGCGCAGCGCCGCGCCTGCAGCGGCGCTCGACTTGCCGTGCGCGCCCGCGCCGATGCCGAGGTAGTCGCCAAATTGCCAATAATTCAGATTGTGGCGGCAGCGGCGCCCTGCGCGCGCATAGGCCGAGACTTCGTATTGCCCGTAACTCGCTGCGGCCAGTCGCTGCTGGCAGGCCAGCTGCATCTGCGCGGCCTGATCCGGATCCGGCAAGCCCTCGGGCGCGCGCGCGCCGAACAGCGTGCCGGGCTCGAGCGTGAGCTGGTAGTGCGAGATATGCGCGGGCTCGAGCCGCAGCGCCTGCTCGATATCCGCCACGGCACCTTCCACGCTCTGCCCCGGCAACGCATACATGAGATCGAGGTTGAAATTCTCGATTCCGGCCGCGCGCAGCTCCTCGACCGCACGCCGGGTATCGGCCGCGGCGTGAATGCGGCCGAGGCGACGCAGCGACTCATCGTCAAAGCTCTGCGCGCCCAGCGAGACACGGTTGATGCCCGCGCCCCGGTAGTCAGCGAACCGACCGCGCTCGATGGTGCCGGGATTGGCCTCGAGCGTGATCTCTGCGCCTGAGGCGATCGGCAATTCGATCCGCAACGCCTCAAGCAGCCCGGCGAGGGAGGCCGGCGAGAACAGGCTCGGCGTGCCGCCGCCGAAGAAAATGCTGGCGATCTCACGGCGCGGCGCGGCGCTCTGCGCGAGCTGCGCGGCCAGATCGGCGCGCAGCGCGGCGATATAGGCCGCCTCGGGCAGCTCCTCGCGCAGGCTGTGTGAATTGAAGTCGCAATAGGGGCACTTGCGCACGCACCAGGGGAAGTGCACGTAGAGCGCCAGTGGCGGCAGGCTCGCTCCCAAGCTCATGGCTGCAGCTGCCGCATGAGCGAGCGCATGGCCATGGCGCGATGGCTCAGCCGGTTCTTGAGCGCGAGCGGCATCTGTGCGGCAGTCTGAGGCTCGCGATCGGCAATGAACGGCCTCTCGGGTATGAAAAGAGGGTCGTAGCCGAAGCCGCCCTCACCGCGCGGCGTCAGCGCGATCGAGCCCGACCAGCTGCCCTGCGCAAGTAGCGGGACCGGATCGTCGCTCGCTCGCACGAGTGCGAGCACGCAACGATAGCGCCCCGTGCGCTGCGCCTGCGCCACTGTCAGCAGCTGCGCGAGCAGTCGCACATTGTTGTCGTGCTCGCTGGCGCCCTCGCCCGCATAGCGCGCCGAATGCACCCCGGGCGCACCGCCGAGCGCATCGACTTCGAGGCCCGAATCATCCGCGAGTGCGGGCAGGCCGCTCGCAGCGGCGGCATGACGCGCCTTGAGCAAGGCGTTGGCCTCATAGGTACTGCCGGTCTCGGCAACGCTCGCAATGCCGAGCGCGCTCTGCAGGATCAGCTCGATCCCGAGCGTTCCGAGCAGCTCGGCGAATTCGCGCTGCTTGCCCGCGTTCGCGCTCGCCAGCACCACCCGGCTGGCCAGTGCGGTACTGAGCGCACGTGGCCTGTCAGACACCGAGCGCCTGAGCCTGCAGCGCGCACAGCTCGCCGATGCCGGCTGCGGCCAGGTTGAGCAGCGCATCGAGCTCATGGCGCCTGAAGGCATGCCCTTCAGCCGTGCCTTGAACCTCGATGAACGCGCCGCCGTTGTTCATGACCACGTTCATGTCGGTCTCAGCTTCGGAGTCCTCGGCATAATCGAGGTCCAGCATCGGCACCCCGCGCACGATGCCGACCGATACTGCCGCGACCTGGCCGTGCAAGGCAGCAGCGCTCAGCAGCCGCCGTGCGCGCAACGTCTCGCAGGCCTCGGCCAGCGCCACGTAGGCGCCGGTGACCGAAGCGGTGCGCGTGCCGCCATCGGCCTGCAATACGTCGCAATCGATGGTCACGGTGCGCTCCCCGAGCGCGGCCAGATCGACCGCGGCGCGCAACGAGCGCCCGATCAGGCGCTGTATCTCCTGTGAGCGCCCGCTCTGCTTGCCGCGGGCGGCTTCGCGTGGGCTGCGCGTGTGGGTAGCCCGCGGCAGCATGCCGTATTCAGCCGTGACCCAGCCCTGCGACTTGCCGCGCAGAAACGGCGGCACCCCCTCCTCGACGCTCGCCGTGCACAACACCCGCGTTTCGCCGTACTCGACCAATACCGAGCCCTCGGCATGGTTCGTGTAGTGGCGCGTGAAGCGTACCGGACGCAGTGCGTCGGCGGCGCGGCCGTTGTGGCGCAGAATTTTGTCCAGCGGATCTCTCCTAATCGAGGAAGCGCAGCGCGATGGCTGAAGTATTGTCGCTCGCGCCGCCGGCGTTGAGCAGCGCCTGCGTCGTGAGTGCTGTCAGCGTATCGCGCAGCGATAAGCCCAGTGTCACGAACGCGCTCGCGATCACCGCATCGTCCAGATTGGCCCAGAATCCATCGGTACACAGCAGCAGCACGTCCCCGGCGAGCAGCGCATGGCGGGTGCTGATACCCATCTCCGGCAGCATCGATTCTCCGCCGAGGCAGGATTCGACGAAGTTGCGCATCGGGTGATGCTGTACCTGCCCCGCACTGATGACCCCTTCGCGCACCAGCAGCTCGACGTGACTGTGATCGCGGGTGCGCTGCTGCACCCTTCCGGCACGCAGCAGATAGATCCGGCTGTCGCCCACGTGCGCCCAATACGCCGAAGACTGCTGCACGATGCACACGGCGCAGGTCGCGCGCGGCCGCGATTCGAGCGGTACGCGCGCGCCATAGGCCACGACCCCTTCGTGCGCCACCCCGAGCGCGAGATGCAGAAATCCCAGTGGATCGAGCAGCGGCAGCGGTGTCTGCAGGAATCGATCGGTGACGCTGCGCTGCGCAATCTCGGCCGCAGCTTCGCCATCCGCGTGCCCGCCCATGCCATCGCAGGCAATCAATAACACCGCCTGCTCGGACAGTGCCACGGCAATGCGATCCTGATTGCTATCGCGAGTGCCCTGCAGGCTCAGTTCAGCATGTTCGACCCGCAAGCGAGCTCCGAGGCTTTCCGCTAGACTTCGCCGCGCTTTATACACCATCGACCGTCCCATGATCGCAAGCATGACGGGATTTGCGCGGCGCGAGCGCTCTGGCCCCTTCGGCACGCTCGTCTGCGAGCTGCGCAGCGTCAATCACCGCTTCCTCGATGCGACGCTGCGGCTGCCCGACAACTGCCGCGCGCTCGAGCCCGAATTGCGCCAGGCACTGGCGCGCGAGCTCAAACGCGGCAAAGTCGACTGCACATTGCAGCAGCGCGCGCAGGCCAATGCGGGCGCGAGTCTCGACATCGATCAGGCGGCCCTCGAGCGCCTGCTGCAGCGACTGCAGGAGCTCGAGGCAGCGCTGCCGGGGCGCGCACAGATTGATTTGATTGAGCTGCTGCGCTGGCCCGGTATCGTGCGCGAGGAGGCCACGGATGCCGAGGGCCTGCTGCGCGCGGTGCGCGAATTGTTTGCCGAGGCGCTCGATGAGCTCGCGCGCTCGCGCGCTCGCGAAGGCGCGCGGCTCGCGGAATTGATCGAGCAGCGCTGCGCCATGCTGCTCGCGCTGCTCGCCGCCGTGCGCGCGCGCTTGCCCGCGGCACAGGCGCAGACACGCGAGCGTTTTCTCGAGCGCTTGCGCGATCTGGGCGCGCAGGTGGATCAGGATCGCATCGAGCAGGAGATTCTGCTGATGCTGCAGCGCTTCGACGTCAGCGAGGAGCTCGACCGCCTGAGTGGGCACATCGAGGAGACGCGCCGCACGCTCGGCGGGGAGGAGCCGGCCGGTCGCCGGCTCGATTTTCTCTTGCAGGAATTCAATCGCGAGGCCAACACGCTGTCGTCGAAATCGCAGGATCTGGAGACCACGCGCGTGGCGGTAGAGATGAAAGTGCTCATCGAGCAGATGCGCGAGCAGGTGCAGAACATCGAATAGCCGCTGGCGGCGAGGCCCCGATTCTCCAGGTCTTTAGGCGATTGCCACCGCCGGGTAGTGCTCGGCATAGGCTTCGCCGTTGCAGCCGTAGTACGTCACGGTGCGCTGACCAAAGTCCACGGCCAGGTAGGGGAATCCTCCGACCTTGGGGCGGATCGCCAGGGCTGGCTATCGCATCGCTCATGGTGACGGTCCTGGCTAATCCACTGGGATGCGCGTGATCCGGTGAGCCTCAGCCAGCCTTCGCAGCAGCTGTCGAAACAAGGCTTGATCCTCCGGGCCAAGGGCGGCAAAGAAGTGTCTATCGTTGCTGTCGGCAAGCTCGGTGAGGCCTGGCAGAATTCGTCGGGCCGCTCGCGTCAGGGACAGCAGTTGCACGCGGTTGTCCAGCGGACTCGTCGTGCGGGAGATCAGCTTCTTGATCTCAAGTTTCGCCAGAACCTTCGACACCGCTCCACGGGTCATGCCCATCGCCGCGGCCAGCCTGGCCGGTGTCAGAGCGCTCCTGATTGCCAGCTGGTTCAGCGCGACCCACTCCGCAACCGAGATTTCGCGCTCCTGTAGCGCCCGGGCGAAGGCGCCCGAGACCTCGCTGGAAACGAGCCGCAGCCAATACCCAAGATGGGTTTCCAATATAGTTTCCATGGAAACCATGTTAGTTTCCATGGAAGCAGAATGTCAAGCGCCAACCCCGGAGGCGTTGCCTTGAGCGGCATGATTCGCTGCTAGAATTCTCGTGCTGCAGGAGTCGACCCTGCTTTTGACGCAGTAGCCGTGAACTGATTGAGTGAGAAAACTCTTCGTCATTTCCGCGCCGTCCGGTGCCGGCAAGACCAGTCTGGTGCGCTCGCTACTGGCGACGCGACCGAACCTGGTGGCATCGGT
>Ga0302324_100029869_pt1 | contig 10315 bp, 7 predicted proteins | sample Palsa_T0_1_FD_201949 | JGI IMG/M metagenome (GOLD analysis project Ga0302324, IMG submission 201949) | Peat permafrost microbial communities from Stordalen Mire near Abisko, Sweden - Palsa_T0_1 | ecosystem: Environmental > Terrestrial > Soil > Palsa > Peat permafrost | place: Sweden: Abisko... | reverse complement strand
TCGGCTTCGGCAAAATGCAGGCGCGCTTCCATGGCTTTGAACTGTGGTTCATCGCGGAGCGAATCGAGCTGCCAATCCGTCTTCAACCACGCCATCATCACGTCCTCCTTGCGCTCCGCCAGCGCCAACATTCGCAGCGCGGCGGCCGGGTGATGGAGCAGCGCCTCATAACGAGCCACGCCGTAGGGGGATCGATCGCCACCTTTGGCTATATATTGACGCAGCTCCGCCTCCGCCTCTGTCTGCCGATTCATACCGATATATGCGAAGGTCACGCACCCCGTCCGGTCCAAGTCGTCGAAACCGTTTTTCGGATCACTGCACACGGGCAGAATCTCGCTGAATCTGCCCGTGGCAAACAAGACTTCGATCAAGCTGGAGGCGGTCCACCCTGCCGCGGGGTCAGTGCGTCGCATCTCCTGGAGCAGGGGAAGTGCCTGATCGAACTTGCGCTCATCTTTCAATACTTCGATAAATAGCATCTTGCTATACGGATTGAGTGGATCGAGATTGAGGACCTGGTGGAACGCGCGCATCGCGTAATCATCATGGCCTATGTCTGCGGCTATGACCCCGCAGTTGCGCTGGACCCACGCGCTGCCGGGGGAGAGCGCCGCCGCCAGCGAGCACTCGCGTGCCGCCGCAGCGAGATCCACCTCTCCAAATTCGTAAGTCAATGCGAGCGCAAGATGGGCTTCACCCAGGTCGGGCGCAATTTCGATGGCTCGGTTCGCTTCGGTGCGAGACTGTTGATGAAGTCGACGGCGGCTCGCGAGGTCATCCGACTGAGACACGATGAGCAGTCGCAGGAGGGCGGAGGCCTTGCGCGAGCGTGCGAGCGCGTAATGAGGATCCAACGCGATGGCTTGGCCGAACTCCTCGATGGCGGTCCGGTAATCGGCGGGCCCCGCCTCGGATGCCTCGATGACCTGCATGGCTCTCAAAAACAAATCATAAGCGCTGGCATTCGACGTCCCACCGCCTGGATTGCGCTCGTCACCGCCGCGCGGCTTCTCCGGGTCGGCAGCGAGACGGACGTCGCTTGAATGAATCGTCCGATACAGCGCGGCGGTGACCGACGAGGCAATTTCGTCCTCGATTTGCAGCACGTCGTCATGAGCCTTGTTGTAGGTGCTCGACCAGACGTGGTAGCCATCATCGGAGCGCACCAGTTGCACGGTGATACGTAGGAATTGCTCGTCTTTGCGTACGCTGCCTTCGAGCACGTAAGCGACGTTCAGAGCCCTGCCGATCTCGGCGACGGTGGCTGATTTTCCTTTGTAATAAAAGGAGGATGTGCGGGCCATGACCTGTAAATCCGGGATTCGGGTCAACTGGTTGATGACTTCTTCCGCCAAGCCCTCGGCGAAATATTCCTCGTCTTTCTTTTCGCTGAAGTCCACAAATGGCAGCACCGCGATCGACATGGCCAGCCGGGTGCTCGATGACGCGCTACCGGACGCCATGGCGGGTCCAGGCGCCGGCGCGGCCGCCTTTTGGGCGCCTTGCCGACTGATTACCGCTACGACCAACAGGGTGCCGAGAATGGCGATGAGCAGCAGAGGCCACGTCCCCGCCCTCCAGACAGACCGTCGCTCGGCTGCGCGGTCGCTGCTCAAGGGCGATTCGACGAACTCCCGCGTTTCGGGCGTCTTGGGGTGCGCTGCGGCAACCCCGTCGATCACCTCGATCGATTGCGCGTGCGGATCCAGGCGCTCGACCGGGGCCGTCAACCGATAGCCGCGGCCTCGCACGACCGCAATATATCGCGGCTGCTTCGGGTCATCGCCGAGCGCCGCGCGCAGCAGCGCCACGCGCTGGGTGACGGTTTCGACGCCGACGACGAGACCCGGCCAGGCCCGTTGCAGTAGATAGTCGGTCGACGCCAAGGCGGGAGCTGCCTCAATCAGGGCCAACAGCAGGTCGAATGACAGATTGGGGAGCGGTATCTCCGTCTCACCGCGCGATACTCGGACAGCGGCGGTATCGACCGTTAAGTCACCCACCCGGTAGACGATGGCAGCGTCCGGTTCGTGCGACTTTGCATCCATCTCGTATTCGCGTCGGCGACCCTCGTGGTGCAAGCCCCCGACCGCTCATTCTTGGCCCAAGTACCGACGGAGGAGCGGCTCAGCCGGAAAATGGGGAGACCATTACCAACCTTTATGAAACCTTTATCCAAGCTTCAGGATGTTCGCACGGGAATTCAGTAGGTTGCAACGCGATCGGCCGGCGATGCTGGCTTTAACCGCAGCAACAGGAGAATCACAATGTGGATGAGCTTTAAGACAGATCGATGTGTGCACTGGGTGGCAGGCGCAGCGGGCGCGATCTTGATGTCGGTGGGAAGTATCGCCCATGCCGCCTGCGCCGACGCGAGAACGGCGGGCCAAGGTGTCTATCAGTCCATCCCGCTTCCGGCCTCCGAGTCATCTGCGGGCTTCTACGGCCACTCCGGCGTTGTGGGCACGTGGCGGGTAAGTTACACCGCCGGTGGTCAGCCGTTTGCCGACGCGTTCATTCAGTGGCATAGCGACGGCACCGAATGGGAGAACATCGGGCTGCCCGTTCTGAGCGGGACCATCTGTATGGGCGAGTGGAAAGCCTTGGATGGCTGGCGCGTCAGCCGCAATCATATTGGATGGCTGTACACGAATGGGGCGCTCAGCGGATATTTCACCGAGACCGAGACCGCTCTGCTGTCTGCGGACGGGCGCTCGTACCATGGAACGACCCTGCAGAAGATTTACAACCTGGCGGGAACGCTGCAGGCCGAAGTGCCCGGCACGTCAACCGCAACTCGCCTCGCGCCGTAGACTGGGCCGGCCGTGCTCCGGCTCGTTCCCGCACGGGGCGGGCTGGAGCACGGCACGTCCGGCACCGAGCGCCGCAGCGTCCACAGCATGTCCGTAATATGTCACCTCGTCGAACCTCTTCCCGCTCGCCTCGAAATCCCCGCCGCCGGCAAGGGTGCTGGTTGCTGAAGAAGCCCGCAGATAGGATCCGCGGGCTTCCAGCGAACTCTGCCTCTCAGGACTTACGCAGTGACCTGAAGCCCGCCCGAACTTCTTCTGAAAAGAGTTTCGGTTGTTCCCACGCCGCGAAGTGCCCTCCTCTATCGACTTTGTTGTAGTGGATGAGTTTCGGGAACGCTTGCTCCGTCCAGCTTCTAGGTGCTGCGTACAGCTCGTCGGGAAACACGCTAACGGCAACCGGGATGGCGACGCCTTTGGCTGTGAAATACCCGAGCTTGCCCCAATTCTCCCAATAGAGGCGCGCGCCGGAAAGACCCGTGTTGGTCAACCAGGCGATCGTGACATTGTCGAGGACATCGTCGCGTGTGAGACCCGCGGATTCGCCGGCAAAGACCCGTGAGATCAACGCGTAGCTGCGCGCATCGTGGTCCAGAAAATATGCGGCGAGGCCCACGGGCGAGTCCGCAATCCCGTATAGCGTCTGCGGCCGCAGCCCCATCTGGAACCCGTAAGCGATTCCCTTTTGGTATACGAACTGCAAGCGGTCGTAAGCGGCCTTCTCATCGGCTGATAGACCGGCAGGCGCCGGTGCCCCGGCAAACGCCGCCTTGTCGACTTCGATGGGAAAGATGCCGGGCATGTTGGTGTGAATGCCGAGCAACTCCGGTGGTGCCTGTAAGCCCATCTGTTCGGTAACGAGCGCCCCCCAGTCGCCGCCTTGCGCTACGAATCTCGCGTATCCGAGGCGCTTCATCAGTACGACCCAGGCACGTGCGATATGAGGAACATCCCAATCGGTGGTTGTTGGTTTGCCCGAATAGCCATAACCCGGCATTGAGGGGATCACCAGGTGGAACGCGTCAGACGCAACACCGCCGTGTGCGGTGGGGTTGGTCAGCGGATCGATGATCTTCATCTGTTCGATGATCGAGCCGGGCCAACCGTGCGTGACGATCAGCGGCAGCGCATTTGCATGTTTTGAACGGACATGAATGAAATGAATGTCCAGTCCGTCGATCTCGGTGATGAATTGCGGCAGCGCGTTCATCCGGGCCTCGATCTTGCGCCAGTCATAGTCAGTCGCCCAATAGCGCGCGAGCGCCTGGACCGTCACGAGCTGCACTCCTTGAGATGCATCGGTCACCGTTTCTCGTTCGGGCCACTTTGTCGCGCTGACGCGTCGACGCAATTCGGTCAGTTCGGATTCCGGAACATTTACATGAAACGGACGTAGAGCAGTCTTATCACCATCTTGGTCTAGCGCTGTATCCATTGCAGTGCACCTCTCTGGAAAGATTAAATTGGTAAAACCTAATGGGCTCGCGGCGGCGGCTACCACTGCGGCCGCGCAAAAGCGACGGCGATCGAAGCCGGGCTTCTCCTGCATAACACCTCCTGAACATTGATCGGACTCGAGCAGCGACCCGACCCTATGCGCACTTGGCTGAATGATCTTTGAAACTCTCTGAAGCCCGGTTCAAGATCATCTGAAACAGGCCAAAGGTTGTGCTACAAAACGTTGGAGTCAGCCCTGGCCGTACAAGAACGACTCGGCAGGCCCGTTCCGACTGGGATGGCGACAATTGAACCGACAACCTCATGAAATTTGGCGCATCGGCGATTGGCGAGTCAGTCCCGAGCTCGGCGACATTTCGCGCGACGGCGAAACCAAAAAGCTGGATCCCCGCGCCATGCGATTATTGATGTTCCTGGCCGAGCGGCCGGGGCAGATTGTCGGGGTGGCCGACCTGCTCGATGGGGTGTGGGCAAAGGCGGTTGTCACCCCCCACTCCGTCTACGAGGCGGTAGCGGCGCTCCGGCAGGCCTTAGGCGATTCCTCCGATCGACCGGAGTACATTGCGACGCTACCCCGTCGTGGCTACCGGCTCATCGCGCCGGTTACACCCCCGCCGCCGCTTTCGGAACCGCCGGTCAGCGAGGCCATCCCGGCCGTCGACTCGGCTTCACCGACTCAATCGACCAGCGCCCTGCGGCGGCGACGCATTCCTTGGGTGTGGCTCGGTGCGGCTCTTGGGCTGGCAGCAATTCTGACGATGGCGTGGTTCGTCCGTACTTCAACCCGGGGGGCGATCTCCGCCGACAAGTCGATCGCGGTGCTGCCCTTCGTCGACCTGAGTGAGAAAAAAGACCAAGAGTACTTGGCCGACGGTCTTGCGGAGGAGCTACTCGATGTCCTCGCCAACCTGCCGAGGCTTCGCGTTATCGGTCGCACCTCCTCGTTTCAGTTTAAAAACAGGAACATCGATGTTCGCAGCATCGGCGCGCAGCTCGGCGCCGCATACGTGGTCGAAGGCAGCGTGCGACGTGTTGAAACCCGCGTGCGGGTCGCCGCACAGTTGATTCGAGCGTCGGACGGCACCCATCAATGGTCAGGAAGCTTCGATCGGCAGGTGGACGATATTTTGCAGGTTGAATCTGAGCTGGCCGCCGCTCTCGGACGCGCCCTGCAGCTCTCAGTCGCGAGCTACGGTGCATCGAATGGCATCGAAACCCACGATGCAGAAGCCAACGACCACTATCTGCAAGGCCTGCACGCGCTCGATACGCACAGCCGAGCGCGAACGGAGGAAGCGGCCGACCAATTCCAGGCGGCTATTGCCCTCGACCCGCAATTCGCCGCCGCTCATGTTTCGCTGGCGATGACCTATTATGTCCAAGCGGCGTTTGGTTTTGAGCCTCCCGACGCAAGGTTTCCTTTGATGAGGGAGGAAGCGCTAAAGGCGCTGCAACTGAATCCGCAGTCAGCGGTCGCACATGCGCTACTCGCTCGAATGGCGACGCTCTATTCCTGGGACTGGCCGGAAGCGAAGAGGGAAGCCGCTACCGCACTGCGGCTGGGACCGCAGAACTCCTTCGCGCTGTATGCTTCCGCCGATCTCGCCTCGATCTTGGGGGACTTCGATCGATCGGAACAGCTCTTCAGAGCCTCATTAGTCTCCGATCCGCTCAATCCGGAAACGTATTGCATGCTCGCGACGGCAATGCAGGGGGACGAGCTTAAAGCGGCAGAGGCCGAGGTACGCCGATGCCTGACGATAGCGCCCACCTATGCGTCCGGGCACGCGTTGCTCGCGTATTTTCTCATGCTCGAGGACCGTGGGAATGAGGCACTTGATGAATGCCGGCTGGAAACTGAGAGCGGAAGCCCGATATGCCTCGCGTTGGTGTATCACGCCGTCGGCCGTGAAAAGGAATCCGAGGCGGCTCTAGAGCAGGCGATTCGGGCGCGACCGGCCACTTCTTCTTATTCCATAGCCGGCGTGTTCGCATATCGGGCACAAAATGAGCTCAGCTTTGAATGGTTGGATCGGGCTTATCATGAAAAAGACCCTTCCCTGGCATATATAAAAGGAGACCCCAGCTTCGAGAGTCTCAGGCGCGACCCCCGGTACAGCGCGCTATTACAGAAGATGAATCTGCCGTTGTGATCGCTCAGACCGGCGCGAGCGCCGGATACGCGTCGGCGACCTCGTCGATCACGGTGTAGCGCTCGAGGAACACCGGCGGCCAGCGCGACGGGCGGCCCGTGGACAGTTCGACGCACGCGTACTCGATCTCGGCGCGCGCCAGGGTCGAGCCGTCCGAGTCCCGCAGCACTTGGAAACGCCTCGACACCCTGACCTTGCGCTGATTGGGCAAGATCCAGGTGGCCACCCGAACGGTATCTCCGCGGACCGCGGGTCGCAGATAGGCAATGACGCTGCGCAGGACCACCATGCCGCGGTCCAGATCCAGGCATTCCTCGACGGGCAGACCGACGGCCGCCGAGTGATCCCAGGCGACGCGGTCGAACCACGTCATGTAGACGGAATTGTTCACATGATCGTAGGCATCGATCTCACCCGCACTGACCGCGATTGAGATCGCATGCGGCGTCGGTAGGTCCCAGGTCAACACAAATTCCTCCAGGCTACAAACCGCCTGTGCCAGCGTGCACGCCCGCTGGGCCCAAGTGGCGTAGATTTCTCCGCTACGTCGCAACGGATCAAAGTACCCATTCTAGATTCAAGAGACGGCGGCGAGAATGAGTGCTAGTTTCCCTGCCAGGGGACCAGAGCCCTGCCATTCCACGAAAACCAAAAGAACCGCAAGGAGCGCTCAAAGGACACTGCCACTTAAACTGTCTGCAATCTCGGTAGCCGTCTTACTCGCCGTTGGCGAGATGGGTTATGCCGGGCAGCCGCCCGACGTCGTGGTATCCGATGAAGGGGGAAACACGGCAATGGGAACCGGCGCTTTGGCCTCCAGCAATCTTGGGCTGAATAGCAGTATCAACACGGCCGCCGGCGAAAATGCGATGGCGAGTAACACCGGCGGCTTCTCAAATGATGCCTTTGGCTACTGCTCGCTCTGTTCCAACACAACCGGTACGCAAAACGATGCGTTTGGAGTCTTCGCCTTGAATTGGAACACCACAGGCATCGACAACGATGCGTTTGGATACAACGCCCTGTCGACAAACAGCACCGGGGCTTTCAACGCTGCCTTCGGCGCGGGTGCGCTTCAACAAAACTCCACGGGAAACTACAACAGCGCCGTGGGAGGTCTCACGCTCTTAGGCAATACGACCGGCAATTTCAACACCGCCTCCGGGTACCAGGCTCTTTATTCGAGCACCATGGGAACCGAGAACACGGCGTCCGGCGCCGAGGCACTCCTTGCGAATACGACCGGCTATCAAAATACCGCCTCGGGATCATACGCACTCTATTCCAGCTCAATCGGAAATCACAATACCGCCGCAGGCTTCGAGGCGCTGTATTCCAACACCAACGGTGACAGCAATACCGCCGACGGAGATGACGCGCTGTACTCGAACACCACCGGCTACCACAACACCGCCTCCGGATCTAACGCTCTGTTTTCAAACACGAGCGGAACATCCAATGTCGCCTTCGGTCTGGAAACGTTGTATTCCAATACCACGGGTCGAATAACATTGCGGTCGGCACTAACGCAGGCTATTTGCTGACTCACGGCAGCAACAATATCGACGTCGGCAATGAGGGTGCCGCCAATGATAGCGGCACGGTCCGCATCGGGGCGCCAGGGGCACAGACAGCAACGTACATTGCCGGGATCGAAAGCGCCAAAGTGACGGGTAGCGCTGTCTACGTGACGGCCGGGGGACGGCTCGGCGTGCTGGCGTCGTCCGAAAGATACAAAACAGCGATTGCGGCAATCGGCGCACATTCGGGGAAGCTCGAGCAACTGCGGCCCGTGAGCTTCCACCTAAGGACCGATCCCGACGGTGTCTTGCAATACGGTTTGATCGCAGAAGAAGTGGAGAGGGTCTACCCGGAGCTCGTGATTCGCGATGACGCGGGCAAGGTCCAGGGCGTGCGTTACGACGAACTCGCGCCGATGCTGCTAAACGAGGTTCAAAAGCAGAGCGTTGAAATCCGCGAGTTGAAGCAGCAGCAAAAGCACTTTGCGCGGCGAGCGGAGGTGAATGCCCTCAAGCAACAGTTACAGGCGGCACTCGCTGCGCTTCGGTCAAAGGATGAAGTCGTTGCGCGACGCTGAGACGCTTCGCGGGCGCGGACTCCGTGTTGCAGAATTTGCGGCCCAAGTCGCGCGCGATACGCGTGAATCCTGACGGACCGGGGTCGGTGCTTTGCGAATGGCCGCGGTCTATCACCGCGGCGACAAATATAAAAGCCATGATAAGGCGGAGTGGCGAAGACGCAAGACGGTTCATGATGATCACTGCGGATGATGGATCGGACGTGCCGCCGAACCACTTAAAGCCAGTGCGCTGCACGTGAAGATTATTGTCCTTCACAGCCTATTAAGACGCTGTAAAAAAATGCCGTTCCCCACTTAGAACGGAGACGTGCAAATCTACAGCCGCACCCTCGCTCTTTAACAACATCTTTGCCCGTTGACGTCCATGCTTGAGTTGTAGCCGGAGGTGCTCATCATGGCGATCCAGGAATATGTGCGATCTATCGCAGCGACGGAATCGGTATCCAAGGAGGAAGTATTTCGATTTCTCGAAATGCAATTCGCTCGTGCCGACAAAAATCATGACGGGCTATTGGACCTCGATGAGCTGGCGGTGTTTGCGCAATCGGTCTATTGCCCGGAATCCGATCGACGCTGATCCAAGCAATTCGGCCGAGCGCCCGTTTTCGTCCGCTTCTTTTTCACCGATTTCGTTTCCGGCAGCGCAAAAATTGACCCCGTGGTGGCGCCCGCCGGGTGAGAGAGAAAGGACTTCGCCTGCTTGAGCATCCCTTCGGAAATAGGTACCCACACCGCGCGTGCGAAACCGTTCGGTAGTCGCTGCTCCACCGCCTTAATCGCGTCCTCGACACGATGCGCCAAATCGATCATCGCCGGCCAGGCCTTCGCATCCGGATATTCATCGGCAAGCGCTCGGAAGTGTCGCGCCTGGATCTCGGTAATTTTATAGTGCGCGCTCTTACCGCGAAGAGCCATCGCAAGCTTGAGCTCGTGAATGTCGAGTTGATCGGCGCGCTTGCCGACCACCGGCCAAGTCGATAAGACGTCATAGAGCGGAGTGAGGCCGAAGGCTCCTCCGCGATGGAGGTAGATCGAGAAGTTCTTGGCGTGCCCATCGGTCGCAGCAAGCATCCAGAATACTAGCTGAGCCAGCATGAAGAGGCACTGATCTGAGGCAGGACTCTCGGCGCGCGCGAGCACATCTAGAATGTCGCGCATCGAAGGGCCGCCTTCGCTTTCATACTTCGCAGTGTGCGGACGAGCGGTGACCTGACAAAAATCTTCCTGGGGGAGCCGCGCGATCCACGTATCCTTGAGCGGCGCGAAACTCCCGGCGTGCGGGTCACCATCACCCACGTTTTGCCAGCGACGATCGAAGCGCTCCACGATGAGTGCGCGCTGATCGCCGAATTGACCGATGTCAGTGCTGGCTACAGGCAATCCCAGCTCTTTCAGCAACTGAGCACATAGCCATTCGTTGTCGACGGAATTGGAGAGATCGAGTCTACGGTTGCCGACCAATCCGAGAGGTAGCTTGAGGATGTGTGTCGTTGGGGTCGAGCCCAAGGGCTTGTACCAGTATCGACCGATCCTGGTGAGCGCGGTCTTCTCCTGCGCACCGGCGAGTGAGATACGGAAGTCACCGCCCTCGTCGGCGCGGTTGAAGAGCGGTGCTGAGCTCGTCGGTACCGCACGCAGGATGGCCTCGATCTCTTTGGACTTCAAGCGCTCGACGTTAAGCGTGTCCCAACCGCTTGGCTCCGTGCCCTGCGGTAGCAGCTGCACGGCGCCGACGCAGTCGCGGCCTATGGCTTCGAGCAGATCGAACGTGCTCGCTGAACGCGTGCTGA
>Ga0302324_100029868_pt1 | contig 10315 bp, 10 predicted proteins | sample Palsa_T0_1_FD_201949 | JGI IMG/M metagenome (GOLD analysis project Ga0302324, IMG submission 201949) | Peat permafrost microbial communities from Stordalen Mire near Abisko, Sweden - Palsa_T0_1 | ecosystem: Environmental > Terrestrial > Soil > Palsa > Peat permafrost | place: Sweden: Abisko... | reverse complement strand
CGCGCCGAGTGCGACGCGCTCGACCTGTTCGCGGCCTCTTTCCCGGCCGGTACGGTGACCGGCGCGCCCAAGATCCGCGCCATGCAGCTGATCGACCAACTCGAGCCCGTGGCCCGCGGGCCGTATGCCGGCAGCGTCGCCCACATCGACTTCGACGGTGACATGGACTCGTGCATCATCCTGCGCTCGGTTGCCGTCGCCGGCGGCCGCGCGTATTGGCAAGCCTCGGCCGGAATCGTAGCGGACAGCGTGCCGGCGGCCGAATACGCGGAGGTGCTCGCGAAGACGGGAATCGTCCGCGCGGTGCTGGGTGTCGGCCCGTGACGCGCTTGCTGCTGGTTGATAACTACGATTCGTTTACCTGGAATCTCGCCCACCTCTTCGGCGCACTGCCCGAGGTGCGCGTCGAGGTCGTGCGCAACGACGATCTCCGTCTGACGGCCGGCGCGACGTCGCGTTTCGACGGCGTCGTCATCGGTCCGGGCCCCGGCTGGCCCCGCACCGCCGGAGCGATGATGGACACCATTCGCGACGCCGACCACCACGGCGTGCCGCTGTTCGGGGTGTGCTTGGGGCTCCAGGGGATCGGCGAGGCGTTCGGCGGTTCGATCGTGCACGCGCCGCGGCAGATGCATGGTAAGACGTCCGAAATCACGCACGACGGGCACGGCATTTTCGCCGGCCTGCCGTCGCCGTTCACCGCGACGCGCTACCATTCGCTGTGCGTCGCGCACGACGGATTTCCGGCCGCGCTGCGGGTCGATGCCGCCAGCGAAGATGGTGTGATACAAGGGCTCGAGCATCGCAGCCGTCCGCTGGCGGCCGTACAGTTCCATCCCGAGTCCGTGCTGACCGACAGCGGTCCCCGCTTGGCCCGCAACGTGGTCGAGTGGATGCGCGCCCGCGCGCCCGGTCGGAGCCCGGCGGCGTGACGAACGAATTCCCGCTCTTGCTGCGGCGCGTACTCGGCGGCGAGGATCTGCGTGCCGACGAGATGGCGGCCACGATCGGCGCCATCATGGACGAGACGCTGTCACCGGTGCGCGCCGCCGGATTGCTGGCCGCGCTCGCGGCGAAGGGCGAAACGGTCGACGAGGTCGTCGGGGCGGCCCGAGCGATGCGCGAGCGGAGCGTGCGCGTCGAGCACGATCTCCCGCTGGTGCTCGATATCGTCGGAACCGGCGGCGACGGCGCCGGAACGATCAACATCTCGACCGCGGCCGCGTTTGTGGTCGCCGGTTGCGGCGTTCCCGTCGCCAAGCACGGCAATCGCGCCGCGTCGAGCGCCTGCGGAAGCGCCGACGTGCTCGAAGCGCTCGGCGTACGCATCGACCGCGGCCCGGAAGCCTCGGCGCGTGCCCTGCGCGAAGACGGCATCGCGTTCCTTTTCGCGCAGCGCTATCATCCCGCGATGCGTGCCGTCGGCCCGGTCCGGCGTGAACTCGGCGTGCGCACGATTTTCAACGTCCTGGGCCCGCTGACCAATCCCGCGGGTGCGCAGCGGCAGATGGTCGGCGTTGCGCGGCCCGAGCACGTGGAACTGGTTGCGGCCGCGCTGCAGGCGTTGGGAAGTCAGGCCGCAGCGGTCGTCCACGCGGGCGACGGTCTCGACGAGATCTCGGGCGCCGCTCCGAGTGCGGTGGTGCAGTTCGATCGCGAGCGGACATGCCGCTGGACGCTCGATCCCGCGAAGTACGGCGTGCGCGCGACGCTCGACGAGCTTCGCGGCGGCGACGCGGCCGCGAACGCGCGCGCGCTCGAAGCGATTCTCGCCGGCGAGCCCGGGCCGCGCAGTGATGTGGTCGCGCTCAACGCCGCGCTGGCGCTGGTGGTCGCCGGCGAAGCAGTCGACCTCGAGGATGGCCTGGAGCGCGCCCGGACCTCGATTCGGACCGGCCGGGCGCTAGCGGCATTGGATGCCTTGCGGCGCGAACGTGAAACGGAGCTGGTATGAGCCGTCCGCAGGAGGGTGATTCGGGTGAGTGATCTGCTGGCAAAACTCTACGCGGCCAAGAGTGCCGCCCTGGCGACGGATCAGGCCCGCGAACCCCTCGCGCTCCTGCGCGAGCGGGCCGAGAACCGCCGCGCGGAGCGGCGCGGTTTTCGCAGCGCGCTGGCGACCGCTGCCGGCCCGGCAATCGTAGCTGAGATCAAGCGCGCATCACCATCGGTCGGCATCATCGTACCCAAGCTCGATCCGGCGGCGCTGGCGCGGACCTTCGCCGCGGCGGGAGCCGACGCGATCAGCGTGCTCACCGAAAGCGATCACTTCCTAGGCGATCTAGCCTACCTCGACATCGTCCGCGCCGCCGCTCCGCTGCCCGTCCTGCGCAAAGACTTTCTGAGCACCCCGTACGAAGTGGTGCAGTCCGCCGCCTACGGCGCCGATGCGCTGTTGGCGATCGTCGCCGGGCTCGAGGACGAACAGCTCGCCGCGATGCTCGAGGAGGCGCGACGCTACGATCTCGACGTGTTGGTAGAAGTGCACACCGAAGCCGAATTGCGGCGCGCGAGCGATGCCGGTGCGACGCTGCTCGGCATCAACAACCGCAACCTGCACACCTTCGAGACGAACCTGGCCGTCACTGAGGAGCTGCTGCCGCTGGTTCCCTCCGGCGTGCTGGTGATCAGCGAGAGCGGCGTGAAGTCGCAGGATGACGTGCGTCGCCTGGTTGCACGCGGGGCGCGGGGCGTGCTGGTCGGCGAGTCCCTGATGCGTTCCGACGACAAAGACGAAGCGATCCGAACCCTAAAGGGCGTCCAGGTTCCGGCCTGAGCGGTGAGAACGCGGGTCAAGATCTGCGGCTGCACGAGTATCGACGATGTCGCGGCGGCGCTCGAAGCCGGGGCCGACGCGGTCGGGGTCGTTTTGGCGGCCGAATCGCCGCGCTGCATCAGCGTCGAACGCCTCCACGAGATCGCCGAGTACGTGCCGGCGCTCGTTCCGCTGGTCGCCGTGTTCGTCGACCCGCCGTCGTCGCTGGTCGATGAAGCGCTCAAGGTCGGAGCGACACCGCAGTTTCATGGGAGCGAGCCCGCGGACGCGTGCGAGGCGTTCGCCGCCGGGCCGTATCTGAAGGCCTACCATGTCCGCAGCGGCGACCAGCTCGCGAAGGACGCGTTCGAGGTCTTCGCCCGTCCTTTTTCGCACGCGACCTGGATTTTCGACAGCGCCGATCCGACCGGCGCGAGCGGCGGGACCGGCCAGCCCTTCGATTGGGAATTCGTCCGCCGCGTCGCCGGCTCACGGTACGTCGTCGTCGCGGGCGGGTTGAATCCCGAGAACGTCGGCGCCTGCGTGCGAACGGCGCGGCCCTACGCCGTCGACGTGCGCAGCGGGGTTGAAACCGCCGGGAAGAAGGATCCTCGCAAGCTGCGCGCATTCATCGAAGCCGTGCGCGGCGCGGATGCGGTGCCGAGCGCATGATGCCCGTTCCGGCGCAGATCGCCGTCGCCGGCCCCGCCTTCCCCGCGCTGCCGCCCGAGCTGGTGATCGCGCTGCGCAAACGCGCCAAGGTCTCGGGCGCGGCGGTCTTGATCGGGCGGCGTCTGGGTGACGACGCGTACGTCGACGTGCTCGCGACCGAAGGCGCGCCCAGGATTGACGGCCATACCCTGTTTGCCGTCGACGGCATTACCGAAACGATCACCGCGCTGCTCCTCGCGGAGGGTGTTCGGCGCGGCGAGGTGCGGCTCGACGAGCCGGTCGACGAACTGCATAGCGCCGATTTCCATCCGCCGGCGCGCGGCTCGTCGCCGCTCACGTTGGCCGATCTGGCGACGCACCGCGCCGGCTTTCCGGCCGTGCCGCTGCGCGAAGCGGCGCAGCCGTATGCCGCGATCGATCGCGCGGCCTTCGTGAAGCTGGTTAACGAGGCGCCCGCGACGCGGCCGGCGAGCGGCTACGCACCGTCGGTACTCGATTACGCGCTGCTGGGGACGCTGCTCGCCGACCGCGCCGGAACCTCGTATGCTGCGCTCGCGCGCGAGCGCGTCTTCGTTCCGCTCGACATGGACGACACCGTCGCCGATACCGGCAGCGACCAGCGCGTCGTGCGCGGGCGTTCGATCGCCGACGCTGCGGCCGCGCCGTGGCGTTACGGCTCGCTGGAGCCGGCCGGCGGCGTGCGCACGAGCGCCTTCGACCTGCTGCGGTTCGCCGGCGCGATGTTTGCCGACGACAACGGGCCGCTGGCGGCCGACATGCGGTTGGCCGGAACGCCGCGCGCGCCGGCCCCGGACGGTTCGATCGGCCTAAGCTGGCGGATCGACGCCGCCGGCGAGCGCTGGGCCAGCGGCGCCGGCTTCGCCAGCACCTCATTCATCGGCATCTCTCCGCAGCAGCATGCGGCAGTCGTCATCCTGAGCAACGTTGGGCTGTCGTTCGGCAACACGTCGTTCGACGACATCGGCTTACGCATACTGGAACAGCTTGCTGCGAGCAAGCGCGGGACCACGCCGTGAGCGCCTCGCCCGACGAGCGTGGTTACTTCGGCCGATTCGGCGGCACGTTCGTGCCTGAGGTCCTGGTCGAGGCGCTCGTGCAATTGGAAGGCGCTGCGCGGGAAGCGTTCAGCGATCCCGTCTTCTGGGCCCAACTCGAAGGGCTGCTCCGAGACTACGTCGGGCGCCCCTCGCCGATCTACCACGCCGAACGGCTCGTCGACGGCGCGCATGCACCGATCGTGTTCAAGCGCGAAGACACCAATCACACCGGCGCGCACAAGATCAACAACACCGTCGGGCAGGCGCTGCTCGCGCGGCGGATGGGGAAGCACCGGTTGATCGCGGAGACCGGAGCCGGACAACACGGCGTCGCGACCGCAACCATCGGGGCGAAGATGGGAATGCAGGTCGACATCTTCATGGGCGAGGTCGACGTCGAACGGCAAGCGCTCAACGTTTACCTGATGAAGCTGCTCGGCGCGACGGTATATCCGGTAGCGAGCGGGACGCGAACGCTCAAGGATGCCACCAACGAGGCGTTCCGCGAATGGGCGGCGCGGGTCGAGGACACGTTCTACGTGATCGGCTCGGTGGTCGGCGCGCATCCTTATCCGTTCCTGGTCCGCGAGTTTCAGAAAGTGATCGGCGTCGAGGCGCGGGCGCAAGTCTTGGAACGCTACGGACGCTTGCCCTCGGACGTGGTCGCGTGTGTGGGCGGCGGCTCGAACGCGATGGGCATCTTTCACGCGTTCATCGGCGATGCCGACGTGCGGCTGTGGGGCGTCGAAGCTGCCGGTCACGGCCTGCAGGCGCTCGATACGGCCGCTTCGCTCAACCGGGGAACAGTCGGCATCCTTCATGGTTCGCGCAGTTACGTGCTGCAGGACGACGACGGGCAAGTCCGGGACACGCACTCCATCAGCGCTGGGCTCGATTATCCGGGCGTCGGACCGGAGCATGCCTTCCTCAAGGATTCGGGGCGCGCGCGCTACGTTGCGGTCGACGATGCCGCGGCGCTGGAAGCGTTTCACCGCACGGCTCGCCGGGAGGGTATCGTACCGGCGCTCGAGTCGGCGCATGCGATTGCCTACGCCGCATCGTTGGCGCGCGACCGCGGCCCGGACGGACTGGTGCTGGTCAACCTGAGCGGCCGCGGGGACAAGGACGTGCGCACGGTTGCCGCGCTCGAGGGCGAAACGGCATCGTGATCGCGGGCGGCGGAATCGCGGTCGCCTTTGCGGCGGCGCGCCGCGCGCACCGTGCCGCGCTGATCGCCTATATCGTCGCCGGCGATCCCGATCGCGCGACGACCGATGCAGTGATCGACGCCCTCACCGACGCCGGCGTCGACCTGATCGAGCTCGGCATCCCCTACGGCGATCCGCTGGCTGATGGCCCGACGATCGCCGCCGCGGCACAGCGAGCGCTCGACGGGGGAACGCGCATGGCTGACGCGATCGCCGTCGCGGGCGCGGCTCGCGCGCGGGGCGCAGCACCGATTCTGCTCTTCACTTACGTCAATCCGGTCGATCGCTACGGCAGCGAACGCTTCGCTCGCGAAGCCGCGCAGGCCGGCGCCGTCGGCGCCATCGTTCCTGACGTGCCGCTGGAGGAGCTGGCGTCGTTCGCTCCGCCGCTGCGCGCTGTGGGGCTTGCCGTCCCGCTGATGATCGCGCCCACGACGCCTCGCGAACGCGCCGAACGCATCGCCGCAGCCGCGGACGGGTTCCTCTACCTTGTGTCACGGCTCGGAGTGACCGGTGCACGGCGCGAGCCCGACACCGCGTGGCTCGCCGGTTCGATCGCACGCTTGCGCGCCGTGACGACGCTCCCGCTCGCGGTCGGATTCGGCATCTCGACGCCGGCCCACGCGGCCGCTGTGGGAGCGCTTGCCGACGGCGTGATCGTGGGCAGCGCGCTGATCGACGCGTACGCCGGCACGCGCGGCGCTGAGGCCGCACGCAAGGCCGGGCGCTATGCGGCCGCGCTGCGCGACGCGCTCCCGTCGCAGGCGTGAAGCGGCACGGCGCGCTTTTTCGCCGCCGGAGCGCGACTTTGGCAGGATTCGCTCATAGGGAGGCGCATCGGCCTACGCAGTTTTCTTGCACTGGAGGTCCGTCTTGATGAAGTTTCGTCTCGTCGCCGCGCTGGGTGCCGTCGCGCTCTGCATGACGCTCGCAGCCCCGTCGCTGCCGGTGTCGGCGGACGCCAACACGATCGTGTTTGGGTCGCCCGTGTCGCTGACCGGCGCGCTGACGAAGGAAGGCCACCTTACCCAGGAGGGCTACAACTTCTGGAAAGACTACGTCAATTCACACGGCGGCCTGAAGATCGGCGGCAAGATCTATAAGGTCGACATCAAGTACTACGACGACGAGTCGAAAAATAATACCGCGCAAGACCTCGCCGAGCGCTTGATCGATCAGGATCACGTCAACTTCATTCTCGGGCCGTACGGGTCGGGTACCAGCTTCACGGTCGCGCAGCTGGTCGAACGCAAGAAGATCCCGATGGTCGAAGGCAACGGTGCGGCCGAGAAGATCTTCAGCCAGGGTTTCCGCTACACGTTCGGCGTGCTCTCGCCGGCGAAGCGCTACCTCGAAGGCATTCTCGATCTCGCGCGGCACCAAAAACCGGCCGCGCAAACGGTCGCGATCACCGCGGCCAGCGACGCCTTCTCGCAGGAGGTCGCTCAAGGCGCCGCCGCCTGGGCGGTCGCGCACGGCATGACCGTCGTCTACAGCAATAAGTATCCCGACACGGCGACCGACGTCTCGTCGCTCATCTCGGCACTCAAAGCCACGAACCCCGACGTAATCCTCAACGCCGGCCACCTCCAGGATGCGCTGCTGGTGCAGAAGGGTCTGAAGGAGCAGAACGTGCAGGCGAAAGCCTACGGCTATTCCGTCGGCCCCGACACGCCGGACTTTGCAACCTCGCTCGGCCGCGATGCGAACGACGTGTTCGGCGGCGCACAGTGGTCCGATGCGGTGAAATACAAGGCCGACCGTCCCGGCTTCTACGCGACCGCACAGGACTACGCCAAAGCCTTCGAGGCGGTGTATCATCACCGGCCGGACTATCACAACGCCGAGTCGACGGCGGCGTGCTTGGCCTTCCAGTATGCGCTTGAGAATGCCGGTACGCTGGATACCGAAAAGGTGCGCGACGCGCTGGCCAAACTCGACGTCACGACGTTCTACGGCATCCTGAAATTCGATAGCCGCGGACTCAACGTCTACAAACCGATGGTGGTCAATCAAATTCAGAACGGGCGCCTGGTGACGGTGTGGCCGCAATACACTGCCGATGCCAAGCCGAAGTACCCGACCCCGCCGTGGGGACAGCGCTGAGAACGACGCGCCTCGGGGTCGCGCCTTAGATGCATCTGCTGGCTCAGGATCTCGTCAACGGTATACTCGCGGGCGGGATCCTGGCCGTGGTGGCCCTGGGTTTTTCGCTGGTCTGGGGCATCATGAACATCATCAACCTCGCGCATGGTGCGTTCATCATGCTCGGGGCGTACATTACTTACGAACTGTTCACGGTAGTCCATATCGACCCGTTCGCCTCGCTGCCGATCTCGTTTGGACTGATGTTCGGGCTGGGCTATCTAATCCAGCGATACCTCATCAACTGGGTGGCGCGTGCGCCGATCCTCACCACCTTTCTGCTGACCTTCGGGCTCTCGCTGCTGGTCGTGAATATCGCGCTCATCATTTGGACCTCGGACGCGCGCGGCGTGACGACCTGGTATTCGGGTGCCAATTTCACCGTCGGCACGGTCACGGTGCCGTGGGCGAAGCTGTTCACCCTGATCGCCGCGCTGGCCATCACCGGCGTGATGCAGCTGTGGCTCGTGCGGTCGAAGACCGGCCGTGCGATCCGGGCCACGGCAATGGACGTCGGCGCGGCGCAGCTGTCGGGCGTGCGCGTCGCGCACATCTTTGCCATCGTGTTCGGTTTGGGTGCCGGCTTAGCCGGCGTCGCCGGAACGCTGATCTCGCTTTCGTACGCGCTGAACCCGTCGATGGGTGATCCGTTTCTGATCAAAGCCTTCGTGGTGTGTGTCCTGGGCGGTCTGGGTTCGGTTCAGGGCGCGCTGATCGGCGGGTTGGCCTATGGGATCATCGAGGCGTTCGCGACCCAGCTCGACCTGACGATCGGCACGCAGCACATCAGCGGTTCCGGCCTGCAGGATGCAATCGCGCTGGTCGTGCTGCTGATCGTGCTGATGGTCCGTCCGCGCGGCATCATGGGGCGGGCCACGGCGTGACCGTCGCCGCGACGGCCGCGGCCCTGCGCCGCGCCGGCCTGGGCGGCATTACCGGCAGTCCGCTGGCGTTCGTGGTCGTCCTGGTCGCGATGGCGTTGCTGCTGGCGGTGCCGTTCGCGCACAACGGCTATCTGAACAACGTGTTCCGCAACATCCTGATGTACGCCGCAATGGCGTACGGCTGGAACCTGATCGGCGGCTACACCGGCTATGTGTCTTTCGGGAACGTCACGTTTTTCGGAATCGGCGCGTATTCCGCGGCGCTCCTATCCGCCCACGGGATCGACAACCTGGCCGCCGACGTCGTGGTGGGCGCGCTCGCGTCGGCGGCCTTTGCGGTGGTGATCGGCATCCCGGTGCTGCGGCTCAAGGGCCATTACTTCGGGATCGCGACGCTCGGTATCGGCTTGGCCGTCTCCGACATCGTGGCCAACCTCGACGCGCTCGGCGGCACCAGCGGTTTGGCCGTGCATCAGGTCGACGACGCCCACTTCTCGGTGTACTACTACGCCATGTGGCTGGTCGCGCTGGGCGCGATACTCGGGACGTACCTGATTGCGCGCTCGAAGCTCGGGTACGCGTTCGTCGCGATTCGCGAGAACGAGGACGCCGCTGCCGTGCTCGGGATTTGGGCGACGCGCTACAAGGTGACCGCCTGGGCAATCGGGGCCATGATGGCCGGCGCCGCCGGCGCGATCTTCGCGCCAGCCAACGGCTTCATCGATCCCTCGATCACCTTCGCCACCGATGCCAACGTCTTTCCGATCGCGATGACGATCCTGGGCGGGATCGGAACCGTCGCCGGGCCGTTCATCGGCGCGGTGATTCTGGCCGGAGCGAACGAATTGCTGCAGCGCTACTTCGTGAAGGCGCACACGCTGTTCTTCGGGGCGATGATCGTGGTGATCGTGCTCGTCCTGCCGCGCGGTCTGGTGTGGCTGTTCGGTTTGCGCGGCGGTCTGCGTACGTGGGCGAAGAGCCTGACGGCATTCAAGGCGTGAGCGAATCATGGTAAGCGAGGGGGCGTTGTACATCGATGGGGTCGGTGTGCGCTTCGGCGGCTTGTGGGCACTCGATGACGTCAGTTTCACGGTCGAACGCGGTGCGGTGCTGGGGCTGATCGGGCCGAACGGTTCGGGGAAAACGACGCTGATGAACGTGATCAGCGGCGTCTACAAACCGGTCGCCGGCGAGGTGCGCTACGAAGGGCGGCGCATCGCTGATGTTCCGACCCATCAGGTCTGCCATTTGGGAATCGCGCGCACGTTTCAGATCGTGAAGCCGTTCGCCAGCTTGAGCGCGCGCGAGAACGTCGCGGTGGGTGCCATGTACGGACGCGAAGGCGCGAAGCGGTCTACGCGGGCGGCGTTCGAACGCGCCGACGAGCTGCTGGAGATCGTCGACCTGGCGCGGGTCGCTGACCGCCGTGCCAGCGACCTGACGATTCCGGACCGCAAACGGCTGGAGGTCGCGAAGGCGCTCGCGCTCGACCCCGAGGTCCTGCTGCTCGACGAAGTCATGGCCGGATTGAACGCCACCGAGGTCGAGGAAGCGCTCGAGCTGCTGCGGCGGGTCAATCAGCGCGGCGTCACG
>Ga0302324_100029867_pt1 | contig 10315 bp, 6 predicted proteins | sample Palsa_T0_1_FD_201949 | JGI IMG/M metagenome (GOLD analysis project Ga0302324, IMG submission 201949) | Peat permafrost microbial communities from Stordalen Mire near Abisko, Sweden - Palsa_T0_1 | ecosystem: Environmental > Terrestrial > Soil > Palsa > Peat permafrost | place: Sweden: Abisko... | reverse complement strand
CAGCTAGAAAGGGCCACATCGGCAAATGCCAGCCGGGCGGCTTGCGCTGCAGGACGAGCGCGATCTGCCTCACCAGCTCGCGGGTGGTGAGCACTTCCTCGCCCGCCATGACGAACGTCCCACCGGCCGCGGCGGGGTTGCTGGCCGCCAGCATCAAGCCGCGAACCAGATCGCTCACGTGAATGGGCTGGCGCCGATTCAAGCCCGAGCCGATCATGAGAAATCGGCCGCGGTCGACGGCGCGATACAGCTTGAGCAAGCGAAAATCCCCGGGGCCATAGGTCTCCGATATGCGCACGATGCTTTTCTGCAGCGAGCCCGCGTGCGCATTGACCAGCTGCTCGGCCGCGAGCTTGCTGCGTCCGTAAGCGTTGGCCGGACGCGGCGGACTGTTCTCGTCCAGGACCTCGCCGCTCGATTCGCCGTAGATGCCGATGGTGCTGCCGTACACGAAGCGCCGCACGCCCGCGAGCTCGCAGGCCTCGATGAGCGTGCGCGTCCCGTTGACGTTCACGTCGAAAAAATAAGACTCGGCGACGTTCGCCTCGTGCTGGGCCGCCGCCAGGTGAATCACGGCCTCGCAGTCGCGCGCGATGCGCCGCGCATAATCGGAATCCTGCAGCGGCCCCTGCTCGATGGCGATGCCCGCACGCTCGAGCTCGGCCGCGCGCACCCGCTCCGGATCGGAATTGAGCTGTCCCGCGACAATGACCGTATGCCCTTGCCCGCGCGCCTCGAGCGCGAGCCTCGAGCCGATGAACCCCGTCCCGCCGGTCACCAATATTCTCATCGAGCGCTCTCCCCTACCTCGGCCGCGTGATGTTCCTTGAGCACGGCCTCGGTATCGGCGATTTCGGCCGTGCGCTTCTCGTCCGTCCAGCTCAGCAACCCTTGCATGCAATGCGCCGATTGGGCGATGGCGCGCCGCCCGGGATGTGCGCCGGAGCCGAGCTGCGTTCGGCGCAGCACCACATCCTGCAAACGCATCGCCATTTCGTGACGCACCGCGTACGTCACTTCGGCGGCCAGCGCGTCGGTTCCCCCGAGGCTCTCGCGTTGCTCCGGGCTTTCCTCGGCCAGCGCGGCGAGCGCGCGATACTCGGTGCCGTAATTGCGCAGCCAAGCCTGCAGAGTCGCCGAGGGCACGCGCGGACTGACCTCGCGCCGTGCGCTCGCTTGCAGCGCGCCGAAATTAGCGATGTCGCCCCCGGCGAGCGGTACCCGCTCCGTGGGCGCACGGCCGGGCGCATGCGGCATCTGCTGCAGCAGCATATCGAGTGCGCGGGCGGAATCGCCGCGTGCCGTTGTGTAGCGAATGCCGATCAGCGTCACCAAGCCCTCGACACCGCGCTCGCGATGATCGAAGTATCGGGATTCCTTGCCGAAGCTCAGCTCACCGTCCGCGGTTCGGCTGTCGCCGAAGGGCACCAGCCCGCAATTGGCGTAGATCACATCCTCGCGCTTCAGCTTCATGGCAGGGTATGCCGCATTCATCTCCGCCATCCACGCCGCGATCTCGGCCTCCTCGACTCGCGCCGTCTCCGGTCGAGCCGTGAACACGCGATGCCAGACCCCGATCAGCGTGCAGTCGCGCCAGGGCACGGAAAACAAGTGACGCGCCGCGCGGCTCACCATGGCATCGCTGTCGCGGCTCGAGCCGGGAACCGCGAGCGCGTAGCGAGACTGCGGCTTACGATTCACCAGGAAACAGGCGTCGCGCGAAAAATGTCCGCGCCGATGCGCGCCAAAGTGCGGCTCGTCGTCGAGCAGGTATTCGGCCCAAGGGCCCGCCGCGTTCAACACGAGCTTGGCGCGGACCTCGAGCTCCGCGCCGTCGATGCGGTCGCGGAGGCGCACGCCGCATACGCGGTTCTTGTCCCAGAGAAATCCCGTGGCCTCTGCGTAGTTCGCGGCGACCGCGCCTCGGCTCACGGCGGACTTGACGAAGGCCAGCACCAGCCGCGCGGTGTTGAACATCTGTCCGTCCTCGAACACGGCGCCGCCGGTCAACGAGCGCGTCTCGAGATCCGGAAATAGCGCCAACGTCTCTTGTCGAGACAGCAGCTGAGTTCCCGAAATTCGACGCATCGGGTCGGCGATCCCGGCGTTCTTACCCAGAGTCAGCGCATCGTAGACATACATGCCCGCGGCGAGGAACGCCTTTCCCTGGCGCCCATGGCCGTACGTCGGGATCACGATCGGCAGCGGATTCACCAGATGCGGCGCGATCCGCAACAGCGCGGAGCGCTCGGCGCAGGAGGCGCGCAGCCGGCGAATATCCGCGTGCTGCAGATAGCGGATGCCGCCGTGAACCATCTTGAAACATTCCGCCGAGGAGCCGCCGCCGAAATCGCCTTGCTCGACCAGCGCGACACGCAGGCCGCGCAGCGTCGCGTCCCACGCCGCGGCAGCTCCGAAGGCACCGCCCCCCACCACCAAGACGTCGAAGGATGCGGCCGATAGCTCGCGGAGATCGCGCTTCATGTGACCGGCTCGTGCGTCCCGAGAATGGATCTGAACGCCCTATCGGCAAGAAACGTCGAGCCTGCAACGGACAAGTGGTCGTTGTCCCAGGCGATGGGCGTCGCATTGTGCGGCTCGGTCGAGATGAGGCACCCGCCGCCCGTGCAGAGCAAGTCGAGAGGCGAAATGAAAGTGGCTCGAGTTCCGGCCACGGCAGCGCGCGCGACCCGGTCCGCCGCGAAGGGTTCCTCATCGAGGTACTGCGCCGTCCGGTCCTGCAACGTGTGCCCGCTGCGCCACAGTTCGAAGGCGACCCGCGGTTGAACGATCTTCCAGGTGGGCAAGCTGCCCATGATGATGATTCGAGGAATGCCCATGCCTTGCAGCGCCTCGATCGTCCGATGCAACGCCGGCGCATCGACGTCGGGATGCCCGTTGCGCCCGTCGTAGAGCGCCCAGTGGCCCTCCAGAATGACCACGTCGGGCTTCTGCGCCCCTAAGCGGTGAGCGACCGCCGTGTTGAAGGCCTCGCAGTTCGGACGCTCATCGGTGTACAGATTCAGGATCGGAGGGCACGCGCTCGCGGTGTATTGCGCGATGCGAAACGGCACGCGGCTCTGCAGGGCGCGCAAGCCCGGGTACAGCGACGCCGCGTGCGAGTCTCCCCACAGAGCGACGAGCGGCGCGGTGCGATCGTTCGCGTCCACACAATCGGGCGATAGATCGGCGAAGGTTTCGGCCGCCGAAAGCCAGCACACGCCGCTGCGATAGGAGCGCTCGTTGAAGTCCCGCTCCCGCTCATACTGGAATGCCGCCAGCGCACGGATCTCGGGTGGAAATCGAAATGCAAAACCGTCGGTGGCGTACACCACCAGACCGGCGAGGCCGCAGGCCGCCATCGAGGCAACGAGCGCTCGGGGAATGGCATCCCGGCGCCCGCTGAAGCGTATCGGAGTCTCGATCGCACGATAGGTGATCCAGGCGAGCAGCACGCTCGCGGCAACCGCCGCGATTCGCCAGGAACGCGGTGGCTCGTCGCCGAGGTTATGGATGCGAATGAACGTCAGCAGCACCCAATGCCATAGATAGAGGGGATAGCTGATCAGTCCGACGAATACCAAAGGTTTCCAGGAGAGCAGCGTCCTGTTGATCAGCGCCGTCGGCGCGGAGATCACGAGCACGGTACCGACCGTGGGCAGGAGAGCCCACCAGCCGGGAAACGAACGGTCGGCCGAGATCATGACGAATCCGGCGAGTATCGCCGAGACGCCGAGCCCTGCGCGCCACTCCTTCAGGACCCTCGAGTCCTTCGGGCCGCCCGAGGCCGGCGCAGCCGCGGGCGGATTCGCGGCCGCAGTCTCGAGGTTCGCGTACGCGAGCCATGCGCCGAGCAACAACTCCCAGAAGCGCGGCACCGGCAGGTAGAACGCCGCGCTCTGGCTCGAACGAACGAGCAGAATGCTGATGGCGAAGGACAGCACCGCAAGGCCGACAATGACCGCTCCGAAGCGCCCGAGCCGCCCGGCCCCCGCCCGGCCTGCCGCGACGGCACCGTAGGCGAAGGCGAGAATGATGGGCCACGCGATGTAGAACTGCTCTTCCACCCCGAGCGACCAGAGATGCAACAGCGGCTTCGTCGTTTCCTGCTGATCGAAGTAGCCGGCCTCCGTCCATTGCAGAATGTTCGAGCCGAAGGCCGCGGCTGCGGCGGCCTGGCGCCCCAGCTCGCGAAACTCATCCGGCGCCAAGGCCACTGCGCCATACGTCAGGGACGCCGCCAGTACGACGATCAGCGCGGGGAAAATGCGCCGGAACCGGCGCGCATAGAATCGGCGAAAGCTGAAACGGCCCTGCCGCAGATCCTCGAGGATGAGGCCGGAGATCAGGAATCCGGAGATGACGAAGAATACGTCGACGCCGGTGAAGCCTCCCGCGATCGTGCGCGGAAAGGCATGGAAGCCGACGACGCTCAATACCGCAAGAGCGCGCAGCCCATCGATGTCGGCTCTATAGGAGGCGAACCTTCCCGACCGGCTCATGACACGACGTGACCGCGGCTTCCAATCTCAAATGTTCAAGTGTTCTCGAACACCTTCAAGGGATAGTGCTTTTCGGTCGTGTCTCGTCCCTTGACCAGCTTGACCTTCTCGCGGTGCTCGAGGTAGGAGACGCGCGGCACCTGTGGGGAGGGCTTCACGTCCCGATAGTTGATGTAGGCGTCGAAATCGATCTTCCCGCCGAGCGCGAGCTTGAGCTTGTTCTTGAGCACCCAGAAGAGCGGGCCCGCCTTGGGCGCGCTCGGTATCAGCTCGGATCTCATGGCCGTGCGCGCGGTGGTGACCATCCAGCAATTTTGCTCGCAGCCGCGCACCTTGCCGATCGATTGCTTCGCCGTCTCGCTCGCGAGAATGGTCTCCCAGCTGTCCTTGACGAGATTGCCGAGCGGCAGATCGCTGCGCACATTGCAGGCCCAAACGTCCGACCACGGATCGATGAAGGCGAAGCCGGTGCCCGCGACGCAGGGGATCAGGCGCGGATGGCCGAGGATTTTTTCGACCAAGCCGAGGTTCAGGTAGGCGCGAAACCAGTTCTTCACTTTCGCGCTCTTCAGCATGATGGTGATGAGTCCTTCGACCTTACGCGCCACATTCACTCTGTCATAGAAGTAATTGTCATTCTTATAGAACTGCCATGCGTTATGTAAAGTCGAGGTGGCAAGCTCGAAGCCGTGAGAGCGCGCGAACTCATAGGTGCGCACGAGCTGGTCGACGTTCTCATCCTGAATGACGAAAGCGAAGCCCAAATCAGTGCCGCCGGCGTCCTGCAGCATTTTGAGGCCCCGCACCTTGGTCGCATGGCCGTCGTCTTCGCCGCGAATTCGGTTGCTGGTGGCTTCATCCCCTTCCAAGCTGAATCGCACCTTGATGTTGGGATATTTCTTGATGATCGGCACGAGCTTTTCGGGATGCAGCCCGTTCGAGCTGATCTCCATGATCCGGGCCTTCGGGTAGAGGACATCGACCAGCGTCGACAGATCGCGCCGCAACGTGGGCTCTCCGCCCGACAGATTCAGATTGTCGAAGCCGCCGGGAAGCTTCGCGAGAGTCTCCGCGGTAACCTCCAGTTTGGGTTCCGTCGGGTTTTTCCAGATGTAGCACATCTGGCAGCGGGAGTTGCAGCGGAAAGTCGGAATCACGGTCAAATCCATCGGAATACCTCGGCTCGAACGGGGACGGGTGCAACTATATGCCACACGCTCCCCGCTAACCATCGGCGCCCGCGATCGAATCGAGAATAAAAGCTGCGATGTTTGACAGCCGTCACGCATTCGCAGGCTTATGACAACTCGATTCTGTGACGACCGCACTCCGTTTGGTGCAGAATGTGTGCCCGAACGGACCGCGCGAAAGACCCCAGGATTGCTTGGTTAAGTTACATGCTGCGACTGCTGTCGATCAATAATTATTACTACCGCCGCGGCGGCTCTGAAGCGGTTTATTTCGAGCACAACCGGCTGTTCGAACGTGCCGGCTGGGAAGTGATCCCATTTTCGATGCACGGCGCGCAGAATGTGCCGTCCCGCTGGTCGCCGTTCTTCGTGAACGACACCGCCGCCGGGGGACGCGGCTCGCCCCTCGCGAAGCTGTCGCGGGCCGCGACGGCGATCTACTCGGTGCAGGCAGCCCGCCGTATCAGAGCGCTGATCGCGGCCGCGCATCCGCACGTCGCTCATGCACACAACATCTATCACCATTTGTCGCCATCCGTGCTAGTGGAGCTGCGCCGCCGCCAGATTCCCGTGGTGATGACGCTGCACGATCTGAAGCTCGCATGTCCGGCCTACAAGATGCACACCCAGGGGGCGGTCTGCGAGGCATGCCGCGGCGGTGCACTGCGCAACGTCGTCAAGAACCGCTGCATCAAGGATTCGACGGCGATGAGCGCCCTGGTGTGGCTGGAATCGACGCTGCATAAATCGCTCGATGTATACATGCGCACCGTCACTCGATTCGTCGTGCCCAGCCGTTTCTTCCTGGCCAAATTCGCCGAATGGGGCATCGATACCTCGCGTTTCGTCCACATTCCGAATTCCATCGATGTGGATGCGACCCCTGTGCTCGATGCTCCGGGCCGCACATTCGTCTACTTGGGCAGACTGGTTCCGGAAAAAGGCGTCGCCACGCTGATCAAGGCCGCTGCCCGGGCCCGCGTGCCCTTGCGGATCATCGGCACGGGATCCGAGGAAAACGCGTTGCGCGAGCTCGCGGCGCGCACGGGCGGCGAAGTCGAATTCATGGGATATCTGAGCGGCGCCGAGTTGCGCACCGCCCTGTCGGCGGCGCGCGCTGTCGTCGTGCCTTCCGAATGGTATGAGAATGCGCCGATCAGCGTCATGGAGGCAGGCGCCATGGGGCTGCCGGTCATCGGCGCCGATATCGGCGGAATTCCCGAGCTCATCCGACCCGGTGAGACGGGCTTCGTGTTCAAGAGCGGCAGCGTGACTGCGCTCGCCGATGTATTGGCAGAGGTGTACGCCCTGCCGACCTCGCACCTGCAGCGCATCGGCGCGGCGGCCCGAGAGTGGATGCGTACGGATTTCAGCCCCGCTGCGTACCGCGAGCGCATGTTGGGGCTGTATTCCCGATTGGACGTGGATTTGCCTGCTGCGGAGCAGCAGAGAATAAGCCAGGGGAGTTATGAAGGACAACATGAGGAGAGTGACCGTCATCGCGCTGGGGTTGCGTGGGATTCCTGACGTAGCGGGTGGTGTGGAAACGCATGCTGCGGAACTGTATCCGCGGATGCAGGCGCTGGGTGCGAACGTGGTGGTCATGGGACGCCTTCCGCATCGCCCTGCCGACAGTCCCAAGCAATGGCGCGGCGTGACGGTGTGCTGGATTCCGGCGCCTCGGCTGCAAGGCGTGGAAGCGCTGGTGCATACCTTTCTAGGCGTGATGTACGCGGCGGTCCGCCGGCCGGATGTGCTGCACATCCACGCCGTCGGTCCTTGGCTGATGGTGCCGCTCGCGAAGCTGTTGGGGCTCAAAGTGGTGGTCACGCACCATGGAGAGGACTACATGCGCGAAAAATGGGGTGGACCGGCGCGCGCCATATTGCGGCTCGGTGAACGGCTCGGCATGAGCTTTGCGGATGAAAGCATCGTGATCTCGAATTCACTGCTCGGCCTCATGCGAGCCAAATACGGACGCAATGCCACCTTGATCCCGAATGGCGTCAGCGAGCCCCAGCCGGGCACTTCTCTGTCGCTGCTCGAGAAATACGGTCTTGCACCGCATCAATATGTCATCCAAGTCAGCCGGCTGGTTCCCGAAAAGCGCCAGCTCGACTTGATCAACGCATTCAATGCGGCGCGCCTGCCGGGCTGGAAGCTGCTCCTGGTCGGCGGCGCGCAGGGCTCGCAGCGCTACGCGGAGCTGGTGCGCGGCCAGATCGCCGGGAACGAGGCGATCGTGAATACCGGCTTCCTGACGCCGACAGAAGTGCAGGAATTGCTCGCGAACGCAGGCATATTCGCGCTGCCCTCCTCGCACGAAGGCCTGCCGATCTCGCTGATGGAGGCGATGAAGCTGGGCACGCCGGTCGTGGCCAGCGACATTCCCGCGAACCGCGAGATGCGTCTGGACGAGAGGTGCTATTTCCGCGTCGGCGACACGGATACGCTTGCGCAGCGCTTGCGGGCGCTCGCCTCGCTGTCTCCCGCCGAGCGGGCCGAGCAGGCACTGCGGCTCAAAGAATTGTGCGACCGATTCGACTGGGACGTCATCGCCGACTCCACCATGAAGATCATCCGACGCGCGGCGGGTCGGCCCTATGCAGTGCCGATGCCCGACGCGACCGCCGCGCGGCCGCAATGAGACGCACACTCAGGTCGTAGATGCCGTCCGAGTCCGGAGTGAAAATCGCCGCGCGAGACTCGTGGATGTACTTGGCGGGCCTTGCGTTTTTGGGACTCGCCAAAGCAAAGCACGTGCTGCAAGGGTACTCCTCGCCGAAGACTTTCAGTCTTGCCGAGACTGACCGATGCATCGACTACGATTTGAGCGTCGTCGACAGCTGGCTTTCGTACCTCGCGGCTTACACCGGCACGAGCGGCACGCTCCCCGGAAAGACCGTGCTCGAGCTCGGTCCCGGCTCCGATCTCGGCGTCGGGGTGTATCTGCTTGCGAAAGGCGCGGCGGCTTACAATGCGTGCGACGTGCACGACTTGATTCACCGTGCGCCGCCTGCCTTCTATTCCGCTCTTCTCGACCGCATCGCCGGACTCGACGGTGCCGTGGACAGAGCATACCTTCAGTCGCAGATCGAAGGCGCCCGCGGCGGGAGCGCCCGGCTTCGAGCGGTAATCCGCAGCGATTTCGATCTGGTCGCCGCCTTCGGAGCCGGCAGCATCGATCTGGTTTTCAGCCAGGCGGCGTTCGAGCATTTCGACGATGTGCCGCGCACCATCGGGCAGCTGAGCACCGTATGCAAACAGGGCGCGGTCATCGTCGCCGAGATCGACTTGAAAACGCATTCCCGATGGATTCGGGACAAGGATCCGAACAACATCTACCGCTACCCGCGGCCCATTTACCGGGCATTTCACTTTCGGGGCAGCCCGAACCGTGTGCGTCCGTACCAATACCGGGAGCTGTTCGAGCGGCATGGGTGGACCGACGTGTCGATCACCCCGATCGAGCACCGGGCCGAAGCGCAGAGCAAGACCGGGTTGAGCCGCCCGTTCATGGATCCGATCAACGAGATGGATTCATTGTCGATCGTGCTTTGCGCGAGAAAGTCTTGAGCTCTCAGGAGCGCGGCGGCCGATAGTAATCCAGATACCAGTCGACGAAGTTACGAACGCCCCGCTCGACCGGGGTATCCGGCCGATAGCCGATGTCCGCCTCGAGCTCGCTCACGTCGGCGAAGGTGTCGGCGACGTCCCCGGCCTGCATCGGCAGCATGATTTTTTCCGCGCGGCGGCCCAGGCATTCCTCGAGCACTTCGATGTAGCGCAGCAGCTCGATCGGACGGTTGCTGCCGATGTTGTACAGCCGATAAGGCGCCCGGCTGGTCGAGGGGTCCCCGCGCGCGCTGTCCCAGTCCGGCATGGGCATGGGGATTCGGTCGACGATCCGCACCACGCCCTCGACGATGTCGTCGATGTAAGTGAAGTCCCGTTTGTGGTGCCCGTGATTGAACACTTCGATCGGCCGTCCCTCGAGGATCGCGCGCGTGAACAGGAACAGGGCCATATCCGGCCGTCCCCACGGCCCATACACCGTGAAGAAGCGCAGCCCCGTGGTCGGCAGATCGAACAGCGTCGAGTAGCTGTGCGCCATGAGCTCGTTCGACCGCTTGGTCGCCGCGTACAGAGAAACAGGGTGCGACGCGGGCTCGGTTACCGAGTAAGGCAGCTGGGTCCCTGCCCCGTAAACCGAGCTCGACGACGCATACACCAGGTGAGCCACACCGTGGTGGCGGCAGCCTTCCAGAATGTTGAGTGTTCCGACGATGTTGCTTTGAATGTAGGCATGCGGGTCCTTCAGCGAGTGGCGCACCCCGGCTTGAGCGCCCAGATGAACGACCCGCTCGAAGCGCTCCGCGGCGAATAGACTCGCCATCGCCTCGCCGTCGGCCAGATCCGCGTGTACAAAACGAAACGCCGCGCGCTGCTGCAGCCGCTCGAGGCGGGCGCGCTTCAGCGCCACACTGTAGTAATCGTTGAGATTATCGAGTCCGATCACCTCGTCGCCGCGTTCCAGCAGGCGCATCGAAGTGGCGGAACCGATGAATCCAGCCGCGCCCGTGACGAGAATCTTCATGGTTCGCGTAATTATACTGAATTCGG
>Ga0302324_100029866_pt1 | contig 10315 bp, 13 predicted proteins | sample Palsa_T0_1_FD_201949 | JGI IMG/M metagenome (GOLD analysis project Ga0302324, IMG submission 201949) | Peat permafrost microbial communities from Stordalen Mire near Abisko, Sweden - Palsa_T0_1 | ecosystem: Environmental > Terrestrial > Soil > Palsa > Peat permafrost | place: Sweden: Abisko... | reverse complement strand
TTCTACCGCCCAGCTGCGCGTAGATGGCTGCCGTCTGGTCGGCCGTCATACCCGAGCATCCGCGAAACGCCATGTGCTCCTGAGCATGAGCCATCCCCGGAAAACCAACTGGAGTTTCGTCACCTCCGACCATGAAGTTCATCTCGACGGTCGCTACGGGAGCGAGCGCGTTGTGGATCACTACCACGCGAAGGCCGGTGTCCAGTCTCGCCCGAAGCACAGACTCCTGTTTGGTCGCAGCTTGAGCGCCCATCACAACGAGGAAAAGGCAAAGCACCGGAGACAGAGAACGATTTCTATTCACTTTGAAATTCTCCCGATCTCTATCCGATTTTCGGTTAGAGAAGCACTAATGCAACGTTAAGTCTTTAAGTTTTAGTTTGGCATATGAATCCATTGTCCGCCACCTCGCGGTCAAGACGGGCCACAGATTCAAGAACAGCGCAGATGGCCCTCGTCCGCTCAGAGGGCGTTTTGGGGAGTTGCGATCATCGATCGTGCGCTGGAGATTATGGAGAATGCTGCCAACAGGAGGGGCTGAGTTTAGAGCGTCGCACAGACATTAACCCAGGGGTTGGCGCCGTTGGTACTGCCGAGGCACTGCGCTTCAGTAAAACCTAGTCAGCTGTTAGGTCCAAGGGTTGATAATCACTTTTCGGGTGGGCTCGAAATCCAACGTATTCCGCGTGACGAGAGTGAGTCCATGAACTTCGGCAGTAGCCGCGATGAAAGCATCGCAGAGCCTCAATCGGCCGACCCGTGGATTCGCTCCGGGCCATCAGCCGGCCACATGCGTCCCCGATCCGCAGGTCAACGGGAAGGATTCTTCCTTCAAAACGCGAGATCAGATCTTTCCGCAGCCAACCATCGAGACGTTCGCGGCGCTTCCCGGTAGCGAGTCGTTCAACGCCATAGCGTAATTCAGTAATTGTAACGACACTGACAAAAACCCTGTCTTCGTTCACTCTAGAGAGCCAGGCGAGTACGCCAGAGTTCGGTCGCTCTCTCATCGGTTCCGATAGGACATTCGTATCCAACAGAAAACTCATAGTTCGACGTTGCGCAGACGCATTGGCAGACGCTTAATCTTGAGCCCCGAGCCCCGCAACGGCGACGAGGCGAGGAACTCAGCAAGATTACCTTGTCGCTCCGCCTTGCGTTCCCATTCTTCCGCCGCAACCACCACCGCGGTGGTCCGACCATGCTTCGTGATTTTTTGAGGCCCCTCCGAATTCGCCTCCAAGAGTTCGCTGAATTTCGCTTTCGCTTCCGCCACTGTCCATATGTGAGTGCTCATCCGTGTCTTTCTGAAACGTCGGTGAGCGCATTGCGATTTAGCGCCAATCCAGAATCGATCCTGGTGACATGCGCGTTTAGGGGACTGATCCTGGGAGTGCCTTTGAAGTTAATGAGCGCTTTGCCTCCTTCGGCGTTTCGGACCAACTTAATCTCTTCCCGCTCTGCTACAAAAATAGAATGCGCGCTATCCTCTCCGGCCTGTTACTACTTTTATTCTCCAGCCCCAAACTCATCCTTGCTCAGGCAAACCCTTCATGGACCGCTCCGATTGTTCCGTTTCGAATTGCTGACAACCTCTACTACGTGGGAAGCCAAGACCTTGCCAGCTACCTCGTCGTCACGCCCAAAGGAAATATCCTCATCAATGCGAACCTGGCTACCTCTCCATCGCAGCTACGGGCGAGTGTGGAGGCGCTAGGGTTTCATTGGAATGACACCAATATCCTGCTCAACAGCCAGGCGCATTCCGATCACATGGGTGGCGCGGCGGAGGTGATTCGCGAGACACATGCGCAAGGCATGGTGATGGACGGTGACGTGAGCGTCGTTGAAACCGGCGCACGGGCAGACTTCTTGTCGCCTTCGCCTAACATCCTCAAATATGCTCCTGTACACGTAGATCGCATTCTCCATGACGGAGACACGGTAAGCCTGGGCGGTGTGACACTGACAGCCCACAAGACCGCCGGCCATACGCGCGGATGTACCACGTGGACGTTGCGCGCTCACCTTCCAGGAGAGCCAGCGGAGACGATGCGGAATATCGTCATCGTCGGCGGTACGGGTTTTTGGTCGGAGTACCACTTCGTCGCTACACCCGGCCATCTCGTAAGCTACCCCGGCATCGTTCAGGATTTCCAGCATACCTTTTCGGTGTTGCGTGCTTTGCCCTGCGACGTATTTCTGGGAGCCCATGGTGGGTACTTCGACATGCTCACCAAACTGAAGCGCTATCCGCAAGATGGTCCCCATGTTTTTATCGACCCTGAGGGTTATAGGGAGTTCGTCGCTAACGCTCGGGAGACTTTCGAGAAGGCATTAAGCAAACAGGAAGCCGCCGCGGCTCATTGACGTTTCGCCCCAGCCGTTTTTGATGATTTGTCTAGACGTGCTTTAGTGATCGGCTCATTCCAGAAGAATGTTCCCCGCTAACGCTAAGCCGCCGTGTGTTTCTTCATCGGCAGCGCAAGGGAGGCAGAACAGGTGGCATTCGCTTTTACAAATGAAGTCATGCAACTGATCGAGGCTACGGACCAAACCTACGATGCCGCAAAGAAGCACTTTTCGGACCGAGCCCTGACCGAAATTCTGTACGTGATCGGTAGGTACATGCTCATTGCGCGGGTCATCAGGACCGGACGGGTTCCACTGGACGACGAGCCCGGGGCGTCCCCACAGTAAATCACCTGAATACCGGAACCGGTCATGTTTTGAAGTCAAATTGCCAAAGGAGAAAGAGATGTCGGAAACCTCAGATTTCGGTACGTTCGGTCGTTACACCGAGATCCCAGTCGATCAGATGACCCCCGAACAAAGGAAGGGTTACGACCTCGTAGTCCAGGAACGTGGCGAGGCACCTGGACCGTAAAAGATCTTCATTCACAATCCACACCTGCTGCAGGTAATGGTTCCTGTCGGAAAGTACTTTCAACAAAGCCATTCTTCGCTGTCCGACGCGGAACGGGAAATTGTGGTGAATTTGATCAATGCGAAGTGGCACGCGGCCTATTCGAACTATGAACACGAGATGATCGGTGAAAAAGCCGGCATGCCGCCAGAGAAGGTGCAGGCATTGATCGCAGGGCTGCACACGTCTTTTTACGATCCGCGACAGCAGGTGGTCTACGACGTCACAAGAGGGATCCTCCCCCGGCCCCGGCTTTTGGATTCCGGTCGCCATGCCGACTTCCCGTTACCAATCTGGCCAACTTCCGACTAGCCGACAACACACGCAGAATCGTCGCATGTTCTCTAACGTGGTGCACACGCTATAATTGCGCCCACGCATGGCTCTGACCTCTGGCACGAGACTTGGCCCCTACGAAATCGAATCGCCCCTCGGCGCAGGTGGCATGGGCGAAGTGTATCGCGCTCGCGACACGCGATTGGATCGAACGGTCGCCATCAAAGTTCTGAACGCCCAACTGGTGGCCAGCACTGAACTACGCGCCCGCTTCGAGCGCGAAGCCAAAGTCATCTCCCAGTTGCAGCATCCCAATATCTGCGTGCTACACGACGTAGGCAACGAAGGCTCCATCGACTACCTGGTCATGGAGTTCCTACAAGGGGAATCTCTGGCCGAGCGGTTGAGGAAGAGGCCTCTTGCCTCCGGAGAAATATTGAGAATCGCCATCGAGATTGCCGACGCTCTCGAAAAAGCCCACCGCGCCGGTGTCGTGCATCGCGACCTGAAGCCCGGCAACGTGATGCTGACCAAGTCGGGGGCTAAGCTTCTCGATTTCGGCCTGGCGAAGCCGCTCGGCGCAACGGTCGCATCCGGGACCGGAGGCAGCTCTTCGGCGTCCGTTCTTGCCGCGGCCCTGACGCAGACCATGCCTTCGCCTTCCCCAGCCACGCCGCTTTCAACGGCAGGAGCGGTGATCGGCACCGTGCAGTACATGTCGCCCGAGCAGATCCAGGGCGTCGAGGCCGACGCACGATCCGACATTTTTTCGTTCGGCGTGATGCTGTTTGAGATGGTCACGGGCAAGCGCACTTTCGAAGGGAAGACGCAGGCCAGCATCGTGGGACAGATTCTCGCCGTGGATCCGCCCTCGGTCAGCACCCTGCGTCCCGAGACTCCACAGGGGCTGGACCGGGTCATCCGGCTTTGTCTCGATAAAGATCCCGACGAGCGCATCCAGACGGCGCACGACCTGAAGTTACAACTACAGGCGATTTCTGAGGCGCCGGCTACTACAAACCAGGCGCTCGTCGTTGTGGCCGCGCGCCCGAGTTGGCTGCCGTGGGTTGCGGCGGGAGTGCTGGCCATCGCCGCGATTGGGTTCGCGGTGGCCTACTTCCAATCTCTGCGCGCACCGCAGGTTTCGGTTCACTCCTACATCCTGGCGCCGGAGAAGGCGACTTTCGTGCTGACCGGAAATACCGCCGGACCGCCGGTGCTCTCGCCGGACGGGCTGCGAGTCGCCTTCGTAGCGAAGAATGCAGACGGCAAGCAGGTGCTTTGGATCCGGCCACTGAACTCGGCAGTCGCGCAGCCTGTGTCGGGAACCGATGGCGCAACCTACCCATTCTGGTCCGCCGACAGCCGCTACGTTGCGTTCTTCGCCGCGAGCAAACTGAACAAGTTGGACGCTAGCGGCGGGCCTCCGCAGGCCCTTTGCGATGCTCCATCTGGACGGGGAGGGAGTTGGGGCAGTGCTGGCACGATCGTGTTCACGCCGGATACAAACTCGGGATTGGCGCGCGTTGATGCCGCCGGTGGCACGCGTGTTGCACTGACAACCCTTGACGCCAAGGAAACTTCCCATCGCTGGCCCGATTTTCTCCCTGACGGCAACCACTTTCTTTACTTCGTTCACGGCTCGACGAGCGCAGATAGCGGCATCTATGTGGCTGCGCTCGATTCCAAAGAGCGCAAGCTGCTGCTACGAAACGATTCCAACGGCATCTACGCGGCCCCGGGATACCTTCTATTTGTGCGTGACAATACGCTGATGGCGCAACGGTTCAACCCGCGCAGCCGGTCGTTAGAGGGGGAAGCAAAGCCCTTGGCCGACCACGTCGCCGTTAATACGGATACATGGCGCAGTGTGCTCACAGCTTCGTCCAAAGGCGAATTGCTGTATCAGCACGGCGCAGCCGGCGGCGGGTCTATGTTCGTCTGGTACGACGCATCTGGCAAGCAAGGCGAGCCGGTGCTGCCGGAAAACGCCGATTACTACTGGCCCATGCTTTCCCCCGATGGAAGCAAATTGGCCTTTGTCGTCGAAACCAACGGCGTGGGCGACATCTGGGTGCTGGACCTCATCCGCAAAACTAAGACCCGCCTCACCTTCGGCCCGCTATACAGTGGCTACCCTATTTGGTGGCCCGATGGAAAATCCATCATCTTCAGTCACGGGCCGGGTGGCGCTACCGACTCGATTTACCGTCAAAACTCCGACGGCACAGGCACCATGGAAAAGCTGCTGGAAACTCCCAACATACGCGACTTTCCATCCTCCATTTCGCCTGATGGCCATTACATCGCCTACATGCGGAGCGATCCTAAGTCGACCACTGGCCTGGATATCTGGGCGCTCCCCATGTTCCCGGATAAGTCCGGCGAGCAGAAACCATTTCCGGTGATAGCCACAAATTTCTTAGACGTCACACCCGCGTTCTCGCCCGACGGAAAATGGCTGGCCTATGCCAATAACGAGACTGGACGCATGGAGATTTACATTCAGCCCTTCCCGAGTGGCGCCGGACGCTGGCAGGTATCGACCGCCGGGGGATTTAAGCCAAATTGGCGGAAGGACGGCAAAGAACTTTACTTCTTTTCGATTGACCAGCAGATGATGGCTGTAGATGTTAGCCAGCAGGGCGCCAGCCTGCAACTGGGCACACCTCACGCGTTATTTAAAGCCACAACCGTGAGCGGTGGCAGCGGAGCCTATACCGTTTCCGCCGACGGCAAGAAGTTCGTGATGAACACGGTCCTCCCGCAATCCATTACGGAACCGCTCACTCTGATCACCAACTGGCCCGCGGACCTGAAACAGTGAGCCGCCCTGCGGGAACCAGACTCGGCGCGTGACAGCATTGCATCCTCCGGTGGGGCGGGATGCCGCGAAGTGTAACCCGTGTCGCGCGATTGCGCCCGCGCAGAGTCCGACAGATCTCCTCACCATTTCTGGGCAAGAACAGATCGTTCCCGAGTCACGGGCAACCCGGAGTGCGCCGGGATAAACCGGCATGTTGTAGGGGATGCAAGAGCCCTACAGGAAAGGAAGTAGCGAATCCATCCTGACCTTGAGTCTTGCAGGGGACATCGCGAGGTGTTTCTTGAAGCGTAGACAGAGGCATCGGTGGGCGGGGCTATTGAGCTGCGAAAAGCCCGTAGATCAGGGTGCCGACTCCATTCCGAGTGGGAGGAAGGCAATACGGCAGCCGCGCAAATCGCGAGTGGCTGTTCGGTCCTGCGTAGTCTGAGAACCCGCGCACGCTGAGAAACAACATGCACGAGAACCGGGAGATCTCCAGCACGCCTTGGTCGGACAATCAAGGCCGGTCCGCGAAGGCTACAAACCGCACGGCGGACATGCACGTGCTGGAGAAGTCGGACTGTGCCGTACTACCTGTGAACCAGCCGAACAAGGGAGGGCAACCTTCCGCGGAGGCTGGGGAGGTAAGGGCGCAGAATAGTCGGCGTGCTTGTGCGCGGCTTTGCCCAACACCAGTTTCGTGCTTTCCAACGACACCCGGTGATGTCCGACCTTGCTCATGATCCGATACCCCGCACAGGCTATAGCCATATTTGCAGCCTGGAGTGCAGCGTTGCAGGCCGTCGCGAATCTCCGATCTGCCGAAAGGCTCGCAATGCCGGCGTCTGCGAGGTCGCGGGCGATCAGCGCCCGCATCCAGTTCCCTCTTGGAGGTCTTGTGTCTCTCTGCTTCCTTATTCGCCAACAATTTCGTCCAAGTCACTCTGACCCATTTTCACAAACTGCTTCCGCCTCCGCAAAACGGCAGTGAGGAAATGATCGTGCGATTTGATTTTTTTTCCGAACTCCTCTGACGAATAGGCCGTGACGTTTACCTCTCTTCCGAGTCGTTCCTCCGCCTTGCGAAGCGCTGGAGACAGGTCCGCGAGACCTGCGCTACCAATGACCATCACATCCACGTCACTAGTCGCATGTTCCCGGTTCCGTGCTACCGAACCATATATGAAGGCACACCGAATCTTGTTCCCAAACGGCTTTAGTATCTGGGCTAAAATCGGAGCCAATCCTGCGGTTTTTTCGAAGAGCTGCTGCAGGTCCTGAAACACCGGGGACTGGGTCTCGGCCTTAAAATAAGCCCTGGTACCCTCACGACGATGCACCAGTATTCCACTTGCGACCAGGGACGACAGTTCCCGCTGAAGGCTCGATGGGGTCGTACCCAAACGGTCAGCAAGTTCCGAAAGATACCACCATTTGTCTGGCTGGCCGAGCGTAGCCGCGAGCACACCTTGCCGTACCTGTGGGAACAACGCAGTCAGGACGGAAGAGTTACGCATATTGCGTATATTATTACGCATATTGCGTAAGCCTGTCAATTGTTAAAGGGGGTAGGGCGGGTTGCGGCCTGTGCTGGGCCATCTAAAGCGGCAGTTGAAATTGCTGCGTCCCATCGAATGGGCATCGGACATAGTCCGATCAAACTCGAATTCCGTTCGACTTCGTGCGAGCAGCGTTCGCAGGTCCCCGAACGGTCTGCACCGACCTAAGCCGAAGGCTTAGGGATGGTGTCTTAGCCGGGATGAGGTCTGGAGCAGGGGACGGCGTTTGAGTCCCCTGCTCCAGCCAATTCAACGGCATGTGTGTCATTCAAAACTGTCTTGTACTGTACCGTGTGTTTTGCACTCCCGATTCTCAAATGTATAGGTCGTCAATCTTGAGAACGGCTCGCAAAGATGATTTCGAAGCATATTGGCAGGATGAGAAGGCCTGGCTATGCACCATCGAATTCTTGCCCACCGATGATCCTGAGGCTCGAGCCTACACCCTACACCGCGGACATTGTCGGCTGCCTGTTCGCCTGTGCGCATCTCACCAACACGCGCTCCCTGGGGCTTCTTGGTGACGCTGATGTTGACGCGTAGAAATCCTTTTCTCTTTCGCATCTCCCGAAGAGAAAAGACAATTCCTGGATTTGATCCGCTCCAATGAGGATCTTGGAAACGACTACATCGAGAACGATTTTATGGCGCCAACAAACGAAGAGATTCGGAATGCTCGCCCGCTCCAAACAATCCTGCCTGACGATGTCTTAATTCGTGCCGTTGTGTTCATTGCAACCAGCATCCGCGCCGGTGCTGAAGATGATCGCGCTGCGCATAGAGGTACTCGATTCAACGATTTCTTCTCTCCATTGGTGGCCTGCCTCGCCCCCAGATGTAACGATTAAGGCGCTCGAGCGAATGGCATGTCTCCTATCCTTTAATTTAACGCGCATCAATTAATACGCATCGACCGCGTTAATGTCGACGGACGGCCGATCAGTCGTGGTCAAGCAAAAGCAGTCTGGCGCATTAGTAGCAAAATGGCATATACTTATGTATATGCCAGAGGCCAGGAGAGCGAACATGCAACGCAAGGCGAAGGTCTTCATGAATAACCGGAGTCAAGCCGTCCGCTTGCCCAAGGAGTTTCGATTCCGTACGCAGGAGGTATTCATACGGAAAGAGGGTAGCGAAGTTGTCCTGTCCCCTCGGCCATTTGATTGGACATCGTACCTTGCGGAGGGGCCCGTTGCATCAGCAGATTTCATGGAGGGTATCGAAGATCTGCCGGTGCAGGAGCGTGAGCGGTAATGCCGCGCTATATGCTGGACACGGACACTAGTTCTTACATCATGAAACGCTCGAATGATGCGGTTCTGAAGCGCTTGCAGAAAATTCCGGTGAGCGACGTCTGCATCTCGGTAGTCACTAAGTCGGAACTGCTGTTTGGGGTCGAAGTGTCTCCCCGGCGACGGCAGGATGAGTCCGCGCTGAATGCTTTTTTGCAATACGTCGAAGTTCTCGATTTTTCCGACGCTGCATCTCCGTATTACGCGAAGATTCGCGCCCACTTAAAGACTCTTGGCACGATGATCGGCGCGAACGACCTGTTCATTGCGGCCCATGCCCGCAGTCTTCGCGTGACGCTGGTTACGAACAACACTCGAGAGTTCGGACGGGTCCCCAAATTGAACATCGAAAATTGGACACTCAGTCCTTGAGCCTGTCGGGGGAGTTGGTTCCCGACTGACCATCCGTCCTCCTCAAACATCAAGAATGATGTTCACGTCTGGCTGCGAGCAGCACACCAGCACATTGCCCGAAGCCTGCCTCTCAAGGGGTTCCGGGTCGATGTCCAAACTTGAGGAAGGCAGAAGAAGTCGTTCCAGAACAGATCTTATAGTGTCCTCTGGAAAGGTATTGACCCTTGAAATGAAATCCTTATAGAGGTGGTCCGTGGGAGAATGAACATCGATCATATTCTTTGGCTGACGTGGTCGCATGATCGTTGCCAATCATATAGATCCCAGTTGGCATTGGGTCGGCATTATCGCCCTCTTCCAGCACCAGCCATGTTGCCCTCTTACGAACGGGAAACGCGGCGCTCCGGCTCCGCATAGAGCCCGAACTCCGCAATTCCCGGCGGCTTGCCCCTTCCTCGAACGCTTAGGCGGACGCGCTCCGCGGAAGTCTGGTTCGCCGGGTACACCATCCTTGTGGGTGACTCGCCGGCAAGCGCCTGGTTCCACTGCCCCCCGCTCCACGTTTCCACGCGATACGAAGCGATGCGGCTTTCCGTTCCATAGTCTCCCAGGTAGGTCGGCTCGAGGACTGCAATCGTGTTGAAGCTTGTCGGCTTGCGCAGATCGATCTCGATCTACCCCGACGTTTGCCCGTCATCGCACTGCCAGTACGTTCCAGGCCGATCGTCGTTTGCCAGGTCCGGTCCCGACGTATCGGCGGAGCTGCTCGCGTATGAGGGCCGAGCCGACGCAAGGTTTGATGAAATGATCTGCAGTGCGGGTGTGAGCCGTGGCGCGGGCACCCGATCGCGCCAGAGTTGCCCGATCTCAGCAAGCCGATCCACCGCATTCTGGTCGAACCCCCCTCCCGGTTCGGCGCCACATTCAAGATGAGATTGCAGTGGCGCGCATGGAAAGGGATTAGCCATTCTTCCACGATCTGCTTGGCGGAGCGAAGTTCCTGGCTCGGGTATTCCAGCTTCCAGAACCAGTCGCTGTGCAGCGTGGTTGCCGGAATTTCGTGCAGAAATTTACTCTAGCGTATTGTAAGCAAGGCCAACCC
>Ga0302324_100029862_pt1 | contig 10316 bp, 4 predicted proteins | sample Palsa_T0_1_FD_201949 | JGI IMG/M metagenome (GOLD analysis project Ga0302324, IMG submission 201949) | Peat permafrost microbial communities from Stordalen Mire near Abisko, Sweden - Palsa_T0_1 | ecosystem: Environmental > Terrestrial > Soil > Palsa > Peat permafrost | place: Sweden: Abisko... | reverse complement strand
CCGAAGTAGTCTTTGATCTGAGTGCTGGCGATGAGGATGGCGATGCCGTTGGTAAAGCCCACAATCACCGGGCGGGGAATGAACTTGACCGCTGCGCCCAGGCCGGTGGCTCCCAGCAGGATGAGCAGGATACCGGCCATGATGGTGCAGGTCAACAGGCCGTTGAAGCCATAACGGGCCAGGATGCCGGAGATGATGACGACAAAAGCGCCCGTCGGACCGCCGATCTGGGTAAGCGAGCCGCCCAGGGCGGAAATGGCGAACCCGGCTACCACCGCGGTGTAAAGCCCGGCCTCGGGTGGCGCTCCAGAGGCGATGGCAAATGCCATCGACAGCGGCAAGGCGACCAGCCCCACCGTGATGCCGGCCGCCAGGTCCGCCGCGAATTTCTTGCCGCTATAATCGCGCAACGCGACCAGGGACTTAGGTGTCCAGCCGGTAAGCTTTCGAACCATTTGCTAGTTCACCCTACTGGGTCTTGATGCGTTCGCTGACTCTCTTGGCCAGTTTGCTGATCTCGTCCGCCTGCTTCAGAACATCCGTCGGCAACGCAGGTTGATTCCCCTTGTCCACTTCTGCCTTCAAGGCGGTCGCCAGTTGCACCAGGCGGGCAGTGTCATCAATTAACTGATGCTGATGCTCCTCCCGGAGCCGCCTCATCTGCCGCTCTTGTAACTCTCGGGTCGCGTAGGGCTCATCATCCGGCATGCGGCTGGTGTGTTCAAGCGCCCCAATCTGTCCTGTCGCAATCGGGACCTGGGTGCCGGCTTGCCCAATCCACTCCGCCAGCCCCAGGTTGCCCGCCAATGCCACTGCCCCAACCGCGATCACGATCAATGCCCAAAACCAGCTCCGCGATAAGTTGCTCACTTGGACCTCACTGTCCTTTGCTCTGAGAGGCTAGTCCCTCTTTCATTCTTTCTTTAAGGCTCTTGCTCAGTTTCTGGATCTCGTCGGCCTTGCGCAGGGCGGCCAGCGACAACGTATTGCTTCCGGCCTTTTCTACTTCGGCTTTCAACTCCTGGACCAACTGCAGCAAGTGGTCTGAGTCTTTGCGAAGTTGTTGCTCTTCAGGGGTACCGGGAGGGGGCGGCGGCGCAGGAGGAGCCGGCTTCGCTTGATCCGAGCTAACCAGATTTGCTGCCGGCTTGTCTGGCGTGGCTTGATCTGAGGTAGCTGGATTTGCCGCAGGTTTGTCGGGAGTATCTTGCTCCGCTGTAGCTTGGTCCGCCACAGGCTTCTCGGGTGCAGCCTGGTCTGAAGTAGCCTGATCTGCCGCAGGCTTGTCGGATGGATCTTTGTCCGCTGTTGCCTCGTCCGCCACCGGCTTATCCGGCGCAGCCGGGTCTGAGGTAGCTTGATCTGCCGCAGACTTGTCGGATGGATCTTTGTCCGCTGTTGCCTCGTCCGCCACCGGCTTATCCGGCGCAGCCGGGTCTGAAGTAGCTTGATCTGCCGCAGGCTTGTCGGATGGATCTTTGTCCGCTGTTGCCTCGTCCGCCACCGGCTTATCCGGCGCAGCCGGGTCTGAAGTAGCTTGATCCGCCGCAGGCTTGTCGGATGGATCTTGGTCAGCTGTTACTTGATCCGCCGCAGGCTTATCGGGCGCAGCTGGGTCGGAGGTAGCTTGATCCGCCACTGGCTTGTCAGATGGATCTTGGTCCGCTGTTGCTTGATCCGCCGCAGGCTTATCGGGCGCAGCCTGGTCTGAGGTAGCTTGATCCGCCGCAGGCTTATCGGATGGATCTTGGTCCGCTGTCGCCTTGTCCCCACCAGCCTGATCCGGAGCAGCTGGGTCCGAGGTAGCTTGATCCGCTGCGGGCTTTTCGGATGGATCTTGGTCCGCTGTTGCTTTGTCCTCCGCAGCCTGATCCGGCTGCGCCTTCTGGCTGTCGGTGGAGGGCGGCCGGCTGGGAGCAGGCGAGGGCGACTGGCCGCGGGCCCCACTCGGGGTCGCGATCAGGCCGAAGGCTACGATCGCCGCAACCATCCACCGCTCAAGTACCATCATAGGGTGCCAGTGTACGCCACCCTTTTCTCCCTCGTCTCCCACTTCGATTGGTCGGAACCAGCACCTTCGTTTATTCGCGGTCTGGATCAGGAATGGCTCTCCGATGTGCAGGAATTCCTCCACGCCGGCCTGCCCAAACTGCTGTTCATCGGGCTCTATGCCTGGGCGCTCATCGTCCTGGTCAATTTCATTACCGGCCGGGTGATAAAGCTCGCGGAACGGCGCGACGCTCTCGGAGTTGTGCGCAGCGCCCAGTTGCGCACACTTGCTACGGTCATCCGCGCCACCGGAATCGTCATCGTAGCGCTCCTGGCCATCCTGCAGATTATGGAGAATGTTCTCCATTTCAACCTGGGACCTCTTTTGGCCAGCGCGGGGGTCGCTGGCGTGGCTATCGGCCTGGCAGCGCAGACCATTGTGAAAGACGTGCTCAACGGCATTCTGATCCTGGTGGAGGACCAGTACAACGTGGGCGATGTAGTCACCCTGGCGGGGATGACTGGCACGGTCGATACCATGACCCTGCGCAAAACCACGCTCCGCGGCTTTGACGGCACGCTCTACATCATTCCCAATAGCCAGATTACCAATGTAGCCAACCAAAGCCGAGACTTTTCGGTTACTACGCTGAATGTCTCAGTCGACTTCTCCGCCAATCCTGACCAGGTGATCCCGCTGTTGAAAACGATCGCGATGGAAGTGCGCAACGAACCCGCCTTCAAAGATATTTTCGTCTCCGATCCGCAAGTGTTCGGCGTCGATGCAATCAAGGGAAGCGAAGTCATTTACCCCATCCAGATCAGGACGCTGCCGCGCAAGCAATACGAAGCCGTGCGCGAGATGCAGCGGCGTATCCGCCTCGCCCTGGAGGAGCACAACATACTGCCGGGCAGCCCCTATCGGGTACTCAGCGGCTCCACGCCAATGCCTAAGCCGGAGCCGGTAGCGGCGGGGAATGCTCCCGACCCAACCACTGCCAAGCCCAACGAGATCAACCCCTTCGTCGCCGAGTGAGGGGCTGGTTATTTCGGCTTGCCCCGCCCATAAACTACGCAAGCATCATTGTCGCTCGGCTGAGCAAACCAGGCAGCAGCCGCGTCGGCCAAGTCATGGATGGTCACGCCCGTCAACGGATCATCGTAGTAGGCGTATTGCCAGCCGTCCCGGTGGTGATCGATGCAGGCCTTGGCATTGATGGCGCACTCAATGTCCGCTTGCTGGCGGGAAGTCAGCTCCCAGGAAAGCGGCTGGACTTCATCTTTTTTCTCCTTGTCGCGGTAATCGAAGACCATATGATGCACCAGCAATTGGTCCTGGAAGGCCTTCTCCATCATGCATAGCTCACGCCGGTTGCGGCGCGTGTCGCTCTTGTGGCCGGCGTCCCAGAACCCAACCGGGGGTGCGGTCACCTGGTGAAAAGGACCCCACGTGGCGCCATTCTCTTCCTGGTGTGCGAACGAGTCCAGGTTGTCGGCGGGATTCAGGTCCGGGTCATTGCGGATCTCGATAAGCAGCACCGGCAGCCGCAGCTTGGGATAAGCCCAGGGGTGGGACGGATCGGCGAGGGCATAGTGCAGGAACTCGACCACCGAGGAGGTGCCGTCGTTATCGAAGTATCCTCCATCGACAAAGTGGTAGCCCTCCGTAGCGGCTTTTGCCGGGATCCGCGAGGCAGACGAGATATAGGGAAACGTGGCCGACAGGCGGGCAGCCGTGGGCAGAGGCAGGTCGGCCAACGCCAGCTGCTTCTTCTTGCCCACGGGATCCTGTGGTTCGCCGAAAGCCTGCAGAAAGGATTCCGCCGGCAATACGCCGCTGTAGCTCTGTCCCGGCGGCAATTCATAGTTGGCCAATAGGAAACGGTCGCCCGTCTCCACGACGGTGGTATTAAAAGTGAATGCCGGCAAGTTACCCTCGGAAAGCGCCTGCGCGCTGCGGGAAAGCGTGAGGTCGTACCCATCCGGTAATTTGGGTTCGGCGGCAGCCGGGGTGGTGTTGCCCGGCGCGCAGGAGCTATCCGTCAGGTTGCGCGCCAAGGCGCGTTCCAGAGACCAGCTGCGATCGAATCCTTCGGGGGTGTCATCGTGCCAGGCAACTCCGTTCGCGTGCCACAGCGGTATGGGTAGCAGGAAGTTCAATGCGTCGTAGTAAGTGAGGCCCCAGGCGACTGCCTGCAAGCTGGAGCATTTGGCGGCTGTTACCACCCGGTTCTTGGCTTGGTCCCGATTCTGGAAGGGCGTGGCGGACTGATACTCGCGCAGAAAAGGAAGCAGCCCGACACTTCCCCCGGAAACGCCGCTGGCCAGCAGGACATGGTCGTGAAACGAGGTGGGTGAGGGCTTCTGGTAGGCAAACTGCTCTTCCAACTCCATCAAAACGGCCGCGGTCCATGCGGCGGAGTGGATACCGCCGCCCTCCGCCGTGACGATGATCAGAGGCTTGAGAAACTTCGCGTCCGGGTCTGTGGTTTTGCTTAGATCCTTTTGCAGTATGGCCGCGGGTTGCGGAGGCTGGACCGCGCCGTCGGTAGCTTTGACGGAGAGATAGTGTTCCGTGCGGTAAATGGGGATCAGCTTTACCAGGAACAGCGCCAGAATCACCCCCGAGAGCACGGGAATACGGGAAGCATCGGTGAGGAAGGCAACTGCAGCCAAGAACCAGAAGAAACCGATCACCAGCACCATCACGGAAGCCAGTACAGAAAAACCGCGGGGCCCATGGACGCCGGTCGCCCATAAGCCGGCAATCATCACCAGCAAGAGAACGATGATTCCGCCCACCAGGCCCTTTACCACTCGCGGTGCTGTGGCCGCGGGCCAGGGACCCGACACAACGCCGGCAAAGATGGCCATCAGGAAAATCATCACGATCAGGTTGCACACCAGATCCAACGCCGGCAGCGTGGCCGGCGCGGTGAAGGCGAACAGATAGATGTAGAGCAGCACCAACCCGAAGATGCCAAAGATTGCCAGGCGATGACCTTCATACAAATTCGGGGGTAAATTCCCGTGTTGCGGCTCGGCCAGACCGCTGCCCCCTTGGCTGGCGGCCAAACGGAAGAGTGGGTCCAGCCACTCCATCAGGGGAGGCGGCGCGCTTTGCTGGATACTCTCCATCCAATGAGAGCGTAGCGGGATAAGCCGGCGGGGAAACAGCAGCGCCCGAGGACCGCGACCGGGGTGAGCCGCGGGATCAAAGGTCCACCAGTAGAAAGCGCCTACCAGGAGCCAGAAGATGTATCCGGCGAATACTCCTAAGCCCATGAATACGACCACAGTGGTAAATTCCAGCACCCTCTCCCGGCTCATATTCCACACCAGGTAGCCGAGCATCAGGGCGCCAGGGACATGGGCCAACAGGAAGAGCCAGACCGGCATGTGCGGTTGCCCCCAGCGCCGCACCAGCCAGTGATGGGCATTCAGCTCGCAGGCAAAGCGCTGCACCCCGTTGAGAGCGACCAGGCGAACCGTGAGCAGGATCACCTCCCCGGCTGAAAAAAGCATAAACGCGGCGGAAAATGCCTGCCGCCCACGCTCCGGGGTAAGGATGGCGCGGGTAATCGAGGCCACAGAGGTGCCCGCGTCCAGACCCAAAAAGATCAGCATGAAGGCCCAGATCGCGATCGAAAAGCGGATGAAGTAAAGTCCGCGAAAAAAATTGCTCAGCTTGGATCCCATGGAACCTCCTTACTGCTGCTTGACGCCCAGCTTCTGGAACAGCTGGGCAATGTCGAACTTGGTGCCAAAGAGAAACCGCAAGTCGTTCGGCGCAGCGAAATTCGGGTCGAGTTTCTCCGCCATCACTTGCTTTTGGCCGATGTTGGCGTTGAGCCCGACATAAAATGCTGTGCTCGGGATCTTCAGCAAACCCTCAATGTCAAGACGGTAGAGGCGCTTGCGGCTGTCGAGCGTGTACTGGCTTCCATAGATGACGCAGCCATTCCCTTGAACCACAGTTCCCCTCTGGAACGGCTGGTGGCAGATCAGGCTCTCCAAATTGCTGAAGCGGCCGAGCGAGAAGTCAAGATAGCTGTACAACTCCGGTGCTTCCTGGGTGGTGTTGGTAAGGCCCATGTGGCCGACCCGGAAACCGTAATCGTAAAAGTTATAGATCTGATCGAAACTCTGCGTCCCCGTGCCTCCATTCCCGGGCAGCACGACCGTCTGCGACGTGGCTCCGGTGATGGTATTGAAGCCAACCTTGCCGATGGGGGCGATAAAGAGCGCGTTGGGCGTGTTCTTGTAAAGCCAGCGGCTGAGCAGAAAAGGCAGATACACCCCAACCCCCACATTGGCCGTCTGCTGCGAAGTAAGAAAACTGGCGGTGGTATTGCTGCTGCTGGTGGTGCTGGAGCAGCCTGCCGCCGCGCCCGCGGCCCGGGCAATGCTCGTGCCGCTGCCGCTGGTAGTGCTCGACGGTGTGCAGGTGGTGTTGGTGGCGTTCGAGACCACGGGTATCGAGGTGAGGCGGGTCTCAAAATAACTGGTCACTCCCGGCTTCTCGATCCACCGTTCCAGCCAACTGGCCGGCGGGACATCGGCGATCGCGGTGGCCAACTGCCCTTTGGTAATGTCCAGCTTGCCCGGGGCCGTGCCGCCGCCCGCGGAATAAAGCGTGCCCGTCAGCGTGCCGCGAGTGACGGTGAAACTCTGCCCCGGGTGCAGCAGGATGCCTCCGGTGGCAGTGATCATGGTTTCCTCCCCGGTCACCGTCACGGTGGCATTATCGATTTCAAACGGCGGCCCCATCTTGCTCGAACCCCCGGAGATACGAATGGGCTGGTTGAACTGCATCGACCCGCCGGCAAGGTCGAGGGTGGAGTAGGAGCCTTCAGTGATACAAGCCGGTTCCCCGCCGGGTCCGACCGCCGCCCGCAGGTAGCAGTGCGGCAGCCGCCACGTCTTCTCCACATTGAGCGCGTAGAACTGGTGTGCGGAGGAAAAAGACGAGCTGTCGTCCGCATGCGCTGAAGAGCAGAGTATGAAGACCACGCAGACCCCGGATAGCCAATACCTGCACACGGAGGAACCTCCAGACGAACGTGGAAATTCACAAATCACCGAGGGGGGTCTTAAGACGTGAAGCAACGTAACAGAGGCGGATTCTTATCACAAGAAGAATATTTGATTAAGTTTTTTTAACGCTAAAGAGCTTGCCAACCTGATTGGTAACCATCTCCGTAACATAAGAGGTAATACTTTGCTGCTGTTGATTCGATGGCTATCTGCCCCAAACCTGTGCGCCGGCGTTGAAGCTGGAAGCAGGTACAGCGTTCCCGCCGAGGCGGGGAATGCCGCCGATCCAACCACTGCCAAGCCCAACGAGATCAACCCATTCGTCGCGGAGAAGCCGCGGGGTCTAACCCGCCCGGCCGGCGCCGATGAATAAGCGGTCAATGCTCGCTACCACGCCCTGGCCCAGCCGCCTGTAGCTTTCAAACTGCGATTCCGTGAACCACTGCTCCGCGGTCGAGTCGTGGGGAAAAGCCTGATTCTGGAGCTTGTAGTTCTGTACGTCCCCAGGAACATCGGGCAGCTCCACGGTGCCGTCAGCCAGGGGCGCGGCTGGTGCTCTCCGGGTGAGCGAGGCTTTGATGTAGATCACTTCGCCCTCGTCTCCCGGCAGAGTTTCCGGGTAGCGAATGGTTCCGCGCACCACATGCCCCGGGCTTAGCTTGGTCTTGTCATTGGGCGATAGCCCCGATAAGTCAAGATCAATGGCCACGCCAAAGTCGATGCGGCATTTGCGGATGGCCATGCCGATCCCCTCGTAGGTGTAGTTGCCGTCCTCTTCCGCATCGCAGATGACAATGTGGTAACAACGCCGCCTGACCAACTCGTACAACCCCATATTGTCGAAGTGGCCGCCATCGGTCAGATACACATACTTCGAGGTATCGTCGACGCTGCCCAACAGCTCGCTTAGCAACCTGAATGGAGCAAAGCCGGGAGAGGCAGGGGGCACATTGCTCGCGGGGGCATCCATTGGCTTTCCGGCGGCCGCGGAACGCCGGGGATTGGGAACCCAGAGGCCGAGGCGCACGTCGAACATCGTCATCAGAAAAGCGGTCGCCGGCTTGGTGTGGTAACCCCAGTTGGGGCTGAGCGCCGCCCCGGAGGCTGCTACCGCAGTGGCCACGTTGGGGCCGCCCGGGTACAGCTGAGCGGTGGGGACAAAGCCGTTGAAATGCAGGTTCTTTCGCCATTCCGTCCAGCCCACGGTGTAACCGCTATAGCGCGGGGTAAAGGCGAAGGAGGCCGCCTTCCGCTCCTGCCATGCGAGGTCCTCGCCGGTGGTGATGTTCATCGTGCAGCAAAAAATAGGAATGGGACCGGGGTATCCGCCATCCGGCGTTAACTTGCAAATCGCAAGATCGTTGCTGTCGCGTTCATCAAATCCAGTAATGGGGCTGGGATTTCTATTCTTGTTGGAAGCGCCCAGGTAACACCGCGTCAAGCGGTTGCGGTAAAAGCTGTGCATGGAGAACTCATTGATATCGAGCCGGCAGCCCAGCAACGCGGCGAAGCAGGCGAAGAAGGCGATGAGCGCGATCCACACTACCAGATCATGTCCGGGACCCAGCTTCGCTTGCATCAGCCCGGCGCCCCACTCCAACACCCACGCGAGCAAGATCACCAGGCCGGCGATGTACACATACGGCGCGACCATCACGATCCATTCCAATGGGCCGCTCGCGCCGTTCTGGTCGTCACCCGTCTTGCTGCTCTTGCCCCCCAGGACGCCACCCAGGGTGGTGCCTGCCCAGGTTAGAATCGCGGGCCACTTGATCCAGGCCGACTGCCACACATGGCTGGCCGCACCCGGCGCCAAAAGCGAGCAGCCGAAGAGAGCGATCCAGCCGATGCCGGCGAGCAGAGTGTAGCCCCGTATTCTGGCCAGCCACTCTCCCAACCAGCCGGGGAAGTTTTTACCGATCATCCCCGAGGCCAGCACCATGGTCAGCGGCGGCAACCAGAAGAAGAGCAATGTTCCCAACACCACTTGGACCGAGGTTGAGCAGTCGAGCAAGAGCCAGCCGGCGATATCCCGCATCCAGACAGAATTCACCCCGGCGGCGATCACCATCCCCACCAGGGCGCCCACCACCGCGGCGGGCACCCCCAGCAAAGCCAGCAGCGCCGCCCACCCGGCTTTCCACCAGAACGTGGGTTGCCACCCGTTCTGCGAGTCGGTCTGCGGAGAGCACGCCTTCCGCCGATCCTGTTTCAGGCGTACCGTCTCAGAGAGTGCCCCTCCGCTAAAGGTTTCCGTCCACACCAGCACGACCAGAAGGCAAAACAACTTGATCGTGAAGGCAGGCGTGCCGGGATGACTCAGGCTCACGTGGGTTATGGAGAGCCCGAAGAGCAGCAGGGGCGCCACGATCAGGGCATTCGCCCAGAAGATCTGCTGGCGGCGAAACCTCGCCCCCCAGCTGTTTCCCCGGCGGTCCGGCAATACGTCCTCTGGTTTCCAAGGCAGAGCCCCGGAGTATTCCAGGCGCAGAAGAATGCCGACACTCGCGCTGGCCAGCAGAAAAAACAGCAATGCGGCTATGCTCCAGGCGGATATGCACCAGCCGCCGGCGATGGCATCCCACTGCGCGTAGCTCGAGAAAACCTGCCTGAAGGAATCCGTGGGTTTCGCGGCCAGGCCATCGGTGATTTGCGTCGGCTGGGTTGGGCCGAGATCCAGCGTGAGTGTCGTTTTGGCTCCCCCCGCCGTAGCCGATGAAACCACAGAGCTGGAGGTCGCGACCTTAGCGTGATACGGCTGGAGATGAACGTTGGGCGCGAAGAGGTGGGGCACACAAAGCACGGCGAGGAAGATCGAGATCAGCAATCCCTGGTTCACCGACACATTGCGTATCCACGACGCGACGGCTGACCAGGTATCGCCGGTGAACGCTCCCTTGTGCGGAGTAAGGTAGTTGCTAAACCTGCGCAGCCATTGGATCTGGCTCGGCCAGACGGCCTGGAATGGCTGGTCCGGTTCGCGATGTGGCAAGGGTGCCAAGCGGCTCATCACGTGTTGCCATGCCGGAAGCTTAGGTTCGGCAACATTGTTTTCTTTTAGGTCCGTGGTCTCGCGCTTCAGCCACGCAGCCAGCCAGGAATGAATGTAGCCGCCTCCGGAGACGCTCGACAGGTAGTCGACCTGATCCAGCCAGCCCTTGACTGCCAGTCCCTGCAAAATCCCCAGGTTGAACGTAGCGCTGCGGATGCCGCCGCCGGAGAAGCACAAGCCTGTGAGGCGATTTTCTCGCGCCCAGTCGTAGATATCCTTCTTCGGATCATCGGGCTGG
>Ga0302324_100029860_pt1 | contig 10316 bp, 8 predicted proteins | sample Palsa_T0_1_FD_201949 | JGI IMG/M metagenome (GOLD analysis project Ga0302324, IMG submission 201949) | Peat permafrost microbial communities from Stordalen Mire near Abisko, Sweden - Palsa_T0_1 | ecosystem: Environmental > Terrestrial > Soil > Palsa > Peat permafrost | place: Sweden: Abisko... | reverse complement strand
CGAAAGAGCTTCCTCAGTCCCCCAGCGGATTGGACTGAACCCCCCGGCCAGAGGAAATGGACTCGAGCCCGTCACGCTCTCGACACCTGGGATCGCGCGCAAACGATCCTGCACCTGCCGGATGAAAACCGCGCGCTTTTCGGGCGTATCGTCACCAGGACGATTTCCGAGAATTTGAAAACTCAACAGCTGATGAGGATCGAAGCCAGGATCGACGCGCTGCAGGTCGACGAAGCTCCGGAACATCAATCCCGATCCCACCAGCAAAATAAATGACAGAGCGACTTCGATCATCACCACGGCGTTCCGCAAAGAACTCCCGCCTAACAATCCGGCAGTTCTGCTGCTGCCGCGCAATAGCCCCGTCACTCCCGGCTTCGAAGCCCGCCAGGCCGGTAACATGCCGAAGATCGCTGTCGACGCCAGGCACGCAATCCCGGTGAATGCGAGCACAAACGAATCGATTCGGATCGTATCGATACGGGGAAGATTCGCCGGCGCGAGCGCCCGCAACTCGTAGATTCCCATCCATGCCAGGGCAAGACCCACTAGCGCGCCCATCCCCGAAAGCAGAAATGCCTCGGTCAGGAGCGGAAGAATCAATCGCCACCGGCTTGCTCCTATGGCTGCGCATACCGCGAGTTCACGTTCGCGCAGCGAAGCCCGCACCAGCAGAAGATTGGCTACGTTGGCGCAGGCAATCAGCAGAAGAAAAATCGCCGAGCCCATCAACGCCAAAATAGCGTGCCGCACTTCCGCAACCAGATGCTGCCGCATGGGCTCGACCCGGATGAAATATCCGGCCGTTCTTTCAATGAGGTAGTTCTTGCGCGCCTCAGTAGCCACGTTATCGACCGCTGCCTGCGCCTGTTCGAGCGATACGCCGGGCCTCAGTCTGCCCACGGCACGGAGCGAGAATTGATTGCGCTGCGAGGCATCGTAGCCCAGGCGATTGGCGATCCAGATGTCCGGCGCAGCCTCCTGGTCCGCTTCCGCCGGGAAGTACAGATGAAAGTGCGGCGCCAGCACTCCCACGATGATCGGGCTGCGTTGGCTGCCTGCGACCAAGGGATGCCCCAGCGCCGCCGCATTGCCGCCATAGCGCCGCTGAAAATACTCATAGCTCAGAATCGTCACCCGAGGCACGGGCGGCGGCGCTGCCTGTTGCGCGGCTACCGGTGGAGGTGCCGGTTGCGGAGTTCCATCTTCCTGGTTGAAGTCGCGGCCGAGAACGATTGTGCCGCCTAACAAGCGGAAGAAATTCGTGGTGACGATGGCGCCGCGAATCTGCTCCGGCGTTCCGTCTTCCTGAGGGATGACGTTGCGAAAGGTGAAAACGCCGGCCATGTCTTCGAAGGCGCTGGTCGTACCATCGCGCAGATCGATGAAGTCGGCGTTTGAATATGGAGTGTCACGAACGTGGCGCTGCCGCAGATCCGCGCTCGCGATCACCAGGCGATCGGGATCCTTGTAAGGCAAAGGCCGTACCAGCACGCTGTTGGTAACGCTGAAAATCGCTGTACTGGCGCCGAGTCCCAGCGCGATCGTCACCACGGCGGTCAAGGTAAACAGCGGGCTCTTTCGCAGTACGCGGATTGCGATCAAGAGATTCTGCGCCATCATGAGAGGATCACCTGAGCACTCAATCTATAACAAAGCGAGGGCGTTTGAATTTAATGATGCTGTTCAATCGCCTCACCCCAGCACTTTTGGGCCGTTTGCTTTCTGTCTCAATTAGAAGAGAATACTCGAAAGAGCGCACCCTGGGCTTTGCGGCAACATCCAAACTGGGGGCAGGAATAGCGGAAGGGCAAAAAAGGGGCCAGCATGACAATTGGGGAACCGGCGAACCAGAACAAAGACAAAAATCCTCTCCCAAGCCAGAAACTCACAGAAGCGCAGCGTCAGGAACCAGACGCAGACGAAGCCCGGCTCATCCGCCGTCTGCAGATCATGATGAGCATGGTCACCTCCGTGATCAGCCAGGACCCCGGACTCACCGTGGAAGAAGCCTCGGAGCTGGCCGCCGGCGCGAAGCGCGCCGCCCTGGCCATGTTTCCCGACAAAGAACTGGCCTTCGATCTCCTCTACAAACCCCGCCTGCAGCGCCTGATGCGAGAACGCTTCCGCCTGCAGTAATAGCGATTCGTATCGGGTATGCCTTCAGGCATACCGTAAATGCGGAGATGATCAGGCGCGGCCGTTCGAGCCGCAGCCATTCGAAGTGCAGATAAAAGAGGCGCAGATAAACGAAGTCACAGCCGCGCTCACTCATCGACCACAGAATTCCGCAGCGTCCCCACTCCCTCTACGCTCACTTCCACCGTGTCTCCCGCCACCAGCGGTCCCACGCCGGCCGGTGTGCCGGTGGAGATCAGGTCGCCTGGGAAAAGCGTCATCACCTCGGTGATATAACGAATCACCACGTCCAGCGGAAAGATGAAGTTGGTAGTGTTGCTGTTCTGCCGCACCGCCCCATTGACCCGTGTCTCTACGCCAACCCCAGCCCACGGATCAAGTCCGTCGACCACCACCGGACCCACGGGACAGAACGTGTCAAAGCCCTTCGCGCGCGCCCATTGGCTGTCTTTCTCCTGCAGATCGCGCGCCGTGACATCGTTCAGGCAGGTGTAGCCGAGGATATATTGACGCACGTCTTCGTCTGCCGGTGGCCGATAGCAGGTCTTGCCGATCACCACGCACAACTCGCCTTCGTAGTCGACGCGTTGCGAAAGTTTCGGCCGTCGCACCTCGCCCCCGGGCGCCAGCAGCGCAGAACTCGGCTTAAGAAAAATCAGCGGCTCTTTCGGCACTTCATGACCGAGTTCCGCCGCGTGTTCCCGGTAATTGCGCCCCACGCACAAGATTTTCGACGGTCGCACCGGCGGCAACAGCACAGCCTCGCTCAATGCGATCGGTTCGATCCGCCGCGTGCGCAAGCTTTCCACGTCGCCATCGGATTCCTCTGGCGCCGTGAGCAAAATTCGCAGGATCGCATCCCCTCCCGCGACCGATTCCACCAGCCCGTAATGAGCCTGTCCATTCAGTTGAAAGCGGCAATATTTCATCGCAATCTATCTAACCACGAGACTCGCAAATCCGGCGAGCTTTTTTCTTACGGCACGTCTTCGCTTGTCTCTTCACACCGCGCACTCTCGTTGCCCCGCCGGTCTACGGCCGTCACTGAATAAAAATAAGTCTTCCCCGCGGTCACCTGCATATCGCGAAATGCCGGAGTTTTCACCGGCTCCCCATTCAGCTTCACCGCTGCGGCGTCCGCTTCGCGGCGGTAGATGTTATAGCCCTCAAGGTCCGCATCGGGTACCGGAGTCCAGATCAGATCGATGAATGGCTGCTGACCCGGACCCGAGTACACCGCTTGCAATCCCGAAGGCACTGCCGGCGGGAAGACGTCGTCCGCGAACACTCTCACTTCCGGCGTGTCGTCACCTTCCACTTCAATCGTCGGCTTTCCCGCCATCTCAACCACGCTCGCAACCGTTCCCCGGTAGATATATGTGTGCTCCCACTCGAAGGTCTGGTCAACAAACGACGTAACAATCCTGTCCTGTTCCTTTGGCACCCGTTCTTTCGGCATCCTGCTCTCGCCGTTTGCCGTCAATGCCACCATCCCGCTCGGGCCGGTGGCGCAATCCGTGGCATCAAGTTCAGCGATTCGCGTCTCACCCTGACTGGATTCCGGGCGCCGGTAGATGCGGAACAAATACTTGATGGCGGTCCTTCTTCCCGCCACTGCCGGGCACTCCCACGATATCAGCACACCCTGGGGGGTCACTTGCGCTGCAAAACCACTGAGCGGCGGTATCGTCGGAACCAGTGGCACATGCACCTGGTTCGAAATTCCCGCTCCCCGGCTCGATCTGTTGAGCACTTCCACCGCATACGTGGCAAAGCCCGCAGGATTTGCCTGCTCCATTGCGGAAGACAGGATGTCGATGAAGCGCGCTGGTATTTTTTGTGCGGAGGACTTCTCTTTGCTGGTGAAATCCGCCGGCGGAGCGGCATCCCCCACTGGCGTTCCGCATTCCTTTAGCGTCGGATCGAGGCTTCGGCAAATCCACGTCTTTCCCAGATAACGCACGCTCTGCCGCTCTGTAGTCCGCGCAGGCACGCTCCAGGTAAGCGTCACCTTGTCGCCCTTGCGCGCGGCTCGAAGATCAGAAGGCGGCTTCGGCAATTCCAGAGCAGGCGGCAGCGGCGGGCCGATCGACGCGCACCCCGTCAACCAAACCAATGCCCCCGCTGCCAGCAGCAATTGTTCCCGAGGAAGCTTCATGCGCAGAAACAACAGACTACATCACTTGCCAGAAAGGAAGGGATAGTGCCTCAGTTTGAAATTGTCTTCCCGAGCAAGTCGTTTGAGCAGCGAAAGCCTGCCCTGCGCAAGCGAGGCGCGCCGAAGGGCGCCGTTAAGGCCTACTGAGAACACAAGACTCTGCTTTGACATTCCCTTAACGAATTCTGCGTAGGCTTACAAGACCGGCGTCCTGACCAACGAACGCTTTTTCAAGCATAGTCGCGCTCCGACCATTAGGTTAACTAGCGTTAACATGTTGAGATATACTAGCGTAAATATCTAACCGCAATCGCGAAAATGACATTCGGTCTCAAGATCGCGTCGCACCGGGATGCGGTAGGCGCACGACCTGCCTCAAAGCGCGCCACGCCCGCGATTCTCCTATCCAGGGCGCTGTGTTTCGCTCTGTGCTGCATGGTCGCGGCCGTTACCGCTCTCCCAGCGCTGGCTCAGTTGCCCAATGTTCCCTCCGCAGCCCAATCAGCTCCGCCTGCCCAAACAGATGCGATTTCCTCCTCCAGCGCGCCGGATTCTGCGCTTCCCCCCGATTCTGCGCCTCCAGAAGATCCCGAGTCGATGTTGCCCCATTTCAAGGACACGCGCTTCTGGCTCTCTGGCCAGGCAAACTTCATCTTTCAGACTCATCCTCCGTTCTCCGCGGCCTACAGCGGCATCCACAGTCTCAGTCCGAACTACGAGAAAGCCACGTCCCGGGTACTGACGCTCTACACCGGCGTTCGCCTGAATAATTCCACCGAAATTCTCGTCGACATTGAAGAGGCTGGCGGGGCCGCCCTCAGCCAGGGCTTCGGCCTCGCCGGCAATACCGACCTCGATATCGTACGCAATCCCCTGCTCAGCAAGGCGCCCTATCTATCCCGCGGCATGATTCATAAAGTGTTTGCCTTAAGCAAGGATAAGATCGAAAGCCCGCGCAGCTATCTTTCGCTCTTCGACGAACTGCCTCGCCGACGTTTGGAGATCCGCTTCGGCAAGTTCAGCATGCCCGACTTCTTCGACATAAACTCCGTCGGCTCTGACACCCACTTTCAGTTCATCAATTGGACTACCGACAACAACGGTGCATGGGATTACGCCGCCGACACGCGCGGCTACACCGTCGGGGCTACCGCCGACTTCGAAGACCGCAACTGGGGATTCCGTTTCGCCGAAGCGCTCATGCCCGAGGTCGCGAACGGAATCAATCTCGTATATCGGCCGTGGCAGGTGCACGCCGAAAACTTCGAATACGAATTGCGTCACGGACCGATCCCGAGAAAATCCGGCGTAGTCCGTCTGCTCGCCTATACCAACTACGCGAACATGGGCATTTATCGCGATGCCGTCGCCAACTTCGAAGACGGACTCACTCCCACTCCGCTAATCACCGCCCATCCCTGGCACATCACGCGCAAGTACGGCTTCGGCGTGAACCTCGAGCAGAATCTCACGCCCAACCTGACCGCCTTCGCCCGCTTCGGCTGGGATAACGGCAAGACCGAGTCTTTCGCCTACACGGAAGTCGATCAAACCTTTGTGGAAGGGGTTGGCGCCAACGGAGCCTGGTGGCACCGCAAACAGGATCGCGCCGGCATTGCGTTTGTGTCGAACGCCATCGCAAAGGATCACCAGACCTACCTCGCCGATGGCGGTCTCGGCTTCCTTCTCGGCGACGGCGGGCTCCACTACGGCCGCGAAAATATTCTGGAAACCTATTACACAATCCACGCCTGGCGCGGCATCTATCTCGCCCCCGGCCTTCAACACATCACCGATCCTGGCTACAACCGCGACCGCGGCCCCGTCCTAGTCCCCTCGTTCCGCGCCCACGTTGAGTTCTAGATCTGGCGATCGTCAGATCCATGTAGGGACAGCCGCCCCCGGCTGTCCGTCGAGCGCAGCTCGACCGTCTTTCTACTTCTCCACCAGAGCCTCAGAATCAGTGCGGCTTCCGCCGCTGCGGGCGGCTATCGACAAGAAAATTAGGTTTGCAGCAAACTGCTGGACTCTGCCGCACATTTTCAGAGCATCCGATCCAGCACGACCGTATCGAGTTCCTCGATTCGCGCGAAGACGGGATCGTTCGTAACGAATCCCGTCGCCTGCGCTCCCATTGCTGTGGCCACCTGCAGCGCACCGGGAGTTCGGAGACGATAAACCGCCCGCAGTTTCGCCGCTAGATCTGCCGTTTCCAAATCAGGAGCAATCCACCGCAGGTTCGGATACGTGGAAAGCAACCCGTAAAATGCATCCACGCGGTGCTCGTCCTTATCGCGATACGACGGCACCAGCAGTTCCGTCATCGCGATCGTCGAAGTCACAGCCTCATGGCCTGCCCTTTCCACCCACGAAAAGACAGAATCGGTGAGCGCAAGATACCGCCCATTTGCTTCGAGTTGATAAATAAAAACGCTGGTATCGAGAGCAATGCGGCGGTGACGCCGCAGGAACAACCGAAGCCGCTCTACTCCCAACTCTGCCGTTCCTTCCGAAGATGTTGGGCTGGGTAGGCGCTGCCCGCTAAACCACGAATAGCGTCCGCGTGGGACCTAGGCTTTTGCAGCACCAGGACTCTCTTGCCGCGCACCACCACCAGCACCTTGTCGCCGGCACTCAAGCCGAGTGCCTCGCGAGCTTCCCGCGGAATTACGATCTGATTCTTCGAGGAAACAGTAGCCTGCGCCATGCTTTACATTCTAGCACAAAGTAAAGCGCCGAGAGCTTACTTCTCCACCTTCACGCCCTTCCAGAACGCCACATACCCCTTGATCCGCTTCGCCGCCTCCTTTGGCTCTGGATAATACCAGGCCGCGCCCGCATTCCGTTTCCCGTTCACTTCGACGTCGTAGTAACTCGCCGTCCCCTTCCACGGACACTCGCTGTGCGCTTCGCTCGCCTTGAAATGTTCCTTCCGAAGCGCTTCCGGAGGAAAATACTGGTTGCCCTCAACTTCTACCGTCGCATCGCTTTCGGCCAGCACCGCGCCTTCCCACATTGCTTTTGCCATAATGCCCATATAGATTCCTGAAAGGCGTCCCCGCTTCACAAACGTTTCTGGAGACACGATGCCCGAGACTCTAACCCGCACCCATTTCAACGGAAACTCGATGGTCGGCCCGCTTCAGCGCGTCCTGGTCTGCTCGCCCCGCACCGCCGCCTGGCATCAGCCTGATCGCGCCGCGCGCTGGCAGGAGCTCGGCTTTCACCATGCCCCGGATTTCGCCCAGGCCCAATCCCAGCACGAAGCCCTCTGCCGCGAATTGCAAAATGCGGGCGCGGAAGTAATCGAAATGCCCCCCTCGCCCGATCTTTCTCTCGACGCCGTCTACGCCCACGATGCGTCCCTGCCCACCGACCAAGGTTTGATCGCAATGCGTCCCGCCAAGCCGAACCGCGTGACCGAAGGCCATCACCAGGCCTCGTTCTTCGAAACTCTGGAGATCCCCACGCTCGGCACAATCACCTCGCCCGGCGCCGCCGAAGCCGGAGACATCGTCTGGCTCGATCCCCAAACCCTTCTCGTCGGCCACGGCTTCCGCACCAACGCGCAAGGCATCCAGCAGATACGCGCCCTTCTCGCCCCCCATCAGGTAGAAGTTCTTTCCGCTCCGCTCCCTTACGCCGCAGGCCCCTCCGCCTGCCTGCACCTGATGTCGCTCATCAGCCTGCTCGACGATCACACCGCCCTCGTCGATCTCCCCTGGCTCGCCGTCGAAACTGTCGAACTGCTTAAATCCCGCGGATTCCAGTTCATCGAAATCGATCCCACCGAGCGCGACACCTTAGCCTGCAACGTCCTGGCACTCGGCGCTAATCGCCTGCTCGCCATCGAAGAAAATCACAAGACCAACGCCCGCCTCCGCCACGCCGGATTCGACCTCCGCACCTTCCCCGCCAGCGAACTCTGCATCAACGGCAGCGGCGGCCCCACCTGCCTGACCCGCCCACTGCTCCGGACCTAACACTGACGATGGGGACGCGCACGAACCGTGTGGGAACGGGCGCCTCGCCCGTTCAGCCAAGCGCAGCGAGGCGCATACCACCACGAACCTCGCTGGAATCCACAGCCCTGCATCACCGCTCACTCCTGCTAAAATATCTTTGCATGCTTCTTCCCTTCGTCCGCGAACTCTTCGCGGACGTAGAAACGCTTCCCGCCTTCACGCGTGTAGCCTCCCATCTCAAGGAGGGCACGGGGCGCATTCGTGTCTCCGGCCTCACTCCCACCGCAAAAGCCTTGCTGCTCGTGCTCTTTCAACGCGCCGCCGCGCGCCCGCTCATCTTCGTCGTCAACGATAACCGCGCCGCCGAAGACTTTCTCCCCATCCTTCGCGGCTTCTGCGAACTCACCGCCGCCTGCGATCCCGCTTCCGTCATCTCTCTCCCCGCCCGAGACGTTCTCCCGTTCCAGAATCTTTCGCCGCACCCCGAACTGCAGGAAGAACGCGCCACCGCCCTCTGGAAGATTTCGACCGGTGCCGCCTCCATCGTGCTCTCTCCAATCGCCGCCACGGCCATCCGCCTGCGCTCCGGCGACTACTACTCCGACCTCGCCCGCACCATTCGCCGCGGCGAATCTTTCGATCTCGAATCCCTGCTCGCCCATCTCAACACCGTCGGCTACACTTCCACCGATGTCGTCGAAATGCCCGGCCAGTACGCCGTCCGCGGCGGCATTCTCGATGTTTATTCTCCCGAAGCCGACCGCCCGCTCCGCATCGAGTTCTTCGGCGACGAAGCCGACTCCATTCGCAAGTTCGATCCCGCTTCGCAACGCTCCTCCACTCCCGTCGACGAAGCTCTGCTCCTCCCGCTCACCGAAACCCCGGTCAGCGAGCATCTGCTCGGCGCAATTCACACCCGTTTAAGTGGCAAGAGAATCGAAGGCTCCGAAGAAATCGTGGAAGCTGCCGTCCGCGCCGGCGGCGTCAACGTCTTCCCCGGCTGGGAGTTCTACTCCCCCGTCGCCGGCGCCGAAAACACCATCTTCGATCTAATTCCCCGCGCCGCCGTTCTGCTCGACGAACCCGAACAACTCACCGAAGAATTCGACCGCTTCTGGACCCGCGTCACCGAAGCCCACGAGCGCAGTGGCGTCGGCAGTCTCGTCCGCCCCGCCGATCTCTATCTCCCACCGGACGATTGGCGGAGCAAAATCTCAACTCTTCCCGGCGCCGACATCGAACATCTCGGCATCACCCGCGACCTGAACGAAGAAGCAATCACCTTTCTCACTCAACCCTCGCCTCGCTTCCACGGCGCAATCCCCGCCATGCTGGAAGAAGTGCAAAAACTCAACGCCGCTGGCAAACGCGTCCTCTTCGCCGTCCCTAACACCGGCGAAGTTGAGCGCCTCGCCGATGTCTTCACCGAATACAACGTTTCGTTCAAGCTCGGAAGCCGCACCCGCGGCGGCGAGAGCTACGCCGACGAAACCAGCTACTTCGCCGGAGAAGTCCTCACCACCACGCTGGCCACCGCCTATGTCCCCGATGGCGTTCTTCTCCCCGAGGCCAATCTCGCCGTCTTCGGATCCCGCGATCTCTTCGACGAATCCGAATCCGTCGCCTCGCGCCCGCAGCGCGCGAAATCCAAAGTGTCCGCTTTCCTCTCCGACTTCCGCGATCTGCAAGTCGGAGATTACGTCGTCCACGTCGAACACGGTATCGGCCAGTATCAGGGATTAAAGGAAATCAACCACGGCGACGGTCCCGCCGAATTCATGCTCCTCGAATTCGCCGAGGCCGCTCGCCTCTACGTTCCGCTCACCCGCCTCGATCTGGTGCAGAAGTATCGTTCCTCCGAAGGCGCCAAGCCCGCGCTCAGTCATCTCGGCACGCAGTCGTGGGCCAAGACGAAATCCCGCGTTCGCAAGGCCATGAAAGATATGGCCGACGAACTCCTCAAGCTCTACGCCGAGCGCAAAACCGCTGTCGGACACGCCTTTCCACCCTCCAACGAATGGTTCCGCGAGTTCGAGGACGCCTTCGAGTTCAAC